>Ga0163154_10005506_pt1 | contig 16020 bp, 14 predicted proteins | sample OliLakLV19MP9P1_FD_148649 | JGI IMG/M metagenome (GOLD analysis project Ga0163154, IMG submission 148649) | Freshwater microbial mat bacterial communities from Lake Vanda, McMurdo Dry Valleys, Antarctica - Oligotrophic Lake LV.19.MP9.P1 | ecosystem: Environmental > Aquatic > Freshwater > Lake >... | reverse complement strand
TAACGCCAGCCACGATTGGCAACTGGGCCCTGGCGATATGCTCTATTTGCCACCTGGCGTGCCGCATTTTGGCGTAGCGCAAGATGAATGCCTCACCTTGTCGATCGGCATGCGCGCGCCGAGTGCGGGCGAACTTTTGGCAGCCTTCGCCGCGCAACATGCGCTGGAAATGGACGAGGCACAGCGTTATGCCGATCCAGACTTGGCTGTTGCTCACGCGCCGGGAGCAGTTGATGGCGAAGCAGTGCGCCGCGTCCGCGCAACGTTGACCGCAGCACTGGCGCAGGACGATCGCGCTATGGCCGATTGGTTCGGGCGCTTTCTGAGCGTCTATCGCGCCGCCGAAGCACCAACGCCCAAACGCCTCTCCGCCGCACAAATCGAGGCACGGTTAAAACGTGGATCAAATTTTACAGTCTCGCCCAAGCTGCGCTTGAACTACAGCCAGGATGATCAGATGGCGATGCTGCACGGCAATGGCGAATCGCTGCCCACCACGCTGCGTTTGGCGAAGCTGTGCACGCAATGGGACCTTTCCATCGACAGCGCCCAGTTCGCAGCACTGTCCGAGCCCGACCGCGCCAGCGTCGTTGAACTGTGCAAACGTGGCTGGTTGATCGAAGTTTAGTCCCAAGATCACAGGCCCACGCGCGGCTGCGGAGGAACACCGCAAAGCTCGGCGAGCCCGCTTTTTGTGGGTTTGGATTTGTCCAAACGCTTCTGCTTCGGCTTTTCCTTTTAGCGGAACCACAACGAACAGCAACCGCAACAGCGTTCGGACAAGTCCGCACCCACAAAAGCTGCGCGCTGTTGCTGATCCATGACTTACTGCGTGAGAGTCCCGGTCGCCCCTGTCGGTGCGCTTATTCGCGCATCAAACTGAGTGGGACTTTCGCTCCGATTGGGAGTAAAAAAGTCGTAGCTCACGTTGCCCGCAGGGCCACGTGACGGTGCTCCGATGTCACGTAGGCCTGCGGCCAACGTGACCTACGCATCAACGCTGAAAAAAATGCATTAAAATCATTTGCTTGCGGTATGTTTGGTGAGAGGCATTCGGCTCTCGGCGCCTCTCTGACCTGGATGTTTGCGAAACCCCTTCGGCCACCTTCCAACCAAGAACCAAGAACCAGGAACCAACAACCAACACCACTTGCTCGCTCGCCAAAAGCAGCCGACACTCAGCGCCATCACGAGCGGCCACAGGGAGCCCAAGATGAGCGAAACGAGCGAGCGCACTGCTGCGGTTGAAATTACACTCCGTACCGATCAGAGCGCGGCCAAGAATTTGTTTTTTGGCGAGATTCTTGAAGAAAACTTGTTCCCGTATCCACAAATGAGTGAACGCGATCGCGAGTTGCTCGGCATGATGACCGACTCGATCGACGACTTTTTAGCCCCGCAACACGCCGATCTGAAAAAATGGGACAAAGAAGCCCACCAACCGGCGGAGTTCATCCAAAGTTTGCGTGATATGGGTCTGTTTGGGCTGATCATTCCCGAGGAACATGGTGGGCTTGGGCTTTCCAACGCCGGTTATGCCCGCGTGCTGTCACAATCCAGCCGCCACGATAGCTCGGTGTCGCTGACCATTGGTGCGCACTCGTCGATTGGCATGAAGGGCATCTTGCTATCGGGCAATGATGAGCAAAAAGCGCGCTATCTGCCCAAATTGGCCAGCGGTGAAATGATCGCCGCATTTTGTTTGACCGAATCCGGTGCAGGATCAGATGCCGCAGCCATTCGCACCACTGCGAAGAAAAATGAGGATGGCAGCTTTACCCTCAACGGCGAAAAGATTTGGATTACCAATGGTGGTATCGCGCAGCTGTATACGGTATTCGCGCGCACCGATTCGCCAGAGGGAAAAATGACCGCATTTATCGTTGAAGCCCATTGGCCCGGCGTGAGCCACGGCCCGCACGAAGACAAAATGGGCATACGTGCGTCATCGACGACCACCGTTGCCTTTCAAGATGTACGCGTCCCGCCGGAGAATATGCTCGGCCACGAGGGTAAAGGTTTCAAAGTGGCGATGGGTATTTTGAATAATGGCCGTACCGGTCTGGGCGGTGGTGCCGTTGGCGGCATGAAAACCCTGATTCAATTGGCCACGGCGCAAGCCAAGGACCGCAAACAGTTTGGTAAAGCCATCGCCGAATTTGGCTTGGTGCGCGAGAAAATCGCCCAAATGACCATTGATTGTTTCGCCGCTGAAAGCACGGTGTGGATGGTTGCTCATTACATTGATTCGGGCTGTGATGATTATTCGATTGAAGCGGCGATCAGCAAGGTCTACGCCAGCGAGGCTATTCAACGCTGCGCATACGAATCCTTGCAGATTGCCGCGGGCAACGGTTTTATGAAGGATTTTCCTTACGAACAGGTCACCCGCGACAGCCGTATCTTGTCGATCTTTGAAGGCACCAATGAAATCCTGCGTTTGTATATCGCGCTATCCGGCCTCAAAGATGTGGGCTCGTCTTTGTCTGAACTAAAAAATGCGGTTGGCGATATTTTTAACAATCCAATAAAGGGCTTTGGTGTGCTGTCCGGATACGCGGGCAAGCGCCTGCGGGAAACCACCGGTTTTGGCAACGACAAAATTCTGTCGAAACTTGATCCGCGTTTGCAAAAGGCAGCCAAAACCTATGAAAAATATGTGGTCGAATTATCCAAAGCGGGCGATGCCTTACTGCGTTTGCACGGCAAAAAAATCGCTGGCGAGCAGTATCAATTAAAACGGGTCGGCGATATTGCGATCGACTTGTTTGTCGGTTTGTGCACCTTGGCGCGCGCCGATTTTCTGAGTAAATCCGATCCCAAACAGGGTCAACATGCCGTCACCATTGCCGCCACCTTCGCCAAACAAGCGAAACGACGGATGGTCGGTAACATCCGCGCGATGGCACGCAACGAGGACGACGACCGTGATGGCTTGGCCGGCTTCATTTTGGAGAACGGCGCCTACCCGTGGGACGTGATTTGAGTTTGCGATAGGGGCTGCAAAGCAAAGCAGCGCAGCGCAGTTCCCGGCGGTGGACCGCAGCTTGTCTGCGCCGCAATCTGCGTGCCTCAATCTCAGCCAAGGGAGGTTCAACATGCCACTTGCTCATGCTCGACCAGTTGCGTTGCTTATCACTCGTGATCGCAAGCTATCCGAGACGTTTTATCCTAGAAACCTCAGCTGGACGGGGGTAGAGTGTGCGGTTATGGGGTGAAAGCCGGCAAGCTTGCGCGGCATGCCGCGCGCCGGCTTGAACGCATGCAAGCTGTGCTTGCAGGCCGGAACAGGGCAAGCTTGCGCGGCATGCCGCGCGCCGGCTTGAACGCATGCAAGCTGTGCTTGCAGGCCGGAACAGGGCAAGCTTGCGCGGCATGCCGCGCGCCGGCTTGAACGCCTGCAAGCTTTGCTTGCAGGCCGGAACAGGGCATAAGCGCAATGAGGGTGAAAGCCGGCAAGCTTGCGCCGCATGCCGCGCGCCGGCTTGAACGACTGCAAGCTGTGCTTGCAGGCCGGGGTGAATGGTTGTTCCATTCCAACGAGTTGCAACGCAGCCATGCGCAGCCAGAACCGTGCAATCTGCCCGGTAGCGCACTCACACTAGAGGTGAACTGATCAAAGTGCTGAAAAGTGAAAAGAATCATCGCGTTATGAGTGATGCGAAGCGGTCAACTGAGGTTTCTAGGTTCAAGGGTACTTGCGCAAGCCAGTCACTGTGCTGCTCCGCCGATAGTCTCAACGACTCGCTCAAATTCCGCGGTTCGGGCTGCTCACTGCTGAGCACCCGACCGGCCGCGCGGTCTGAATGTGCCCTACGTGCACGCTCATCCTGGGCAGCTAACCATGGATGCCTGACCAACTACGCTGTGCCAACACGATGCGGCAAACGTCGCGCGGCTCCGTGTGCGCGCGGGTTGGTGTCGTGCGAAAAGGCCGTTCGCGCCGGCGGCCGCGGCTCCATGTGCGAGCCCCGGCAGGGCGCCGGGCGCCTCGCGTATAGATACTGATTGCAAGCCAGATCTTGGCCGACGCGAGGACCCGGCCTGCCACGGCTGGTTTCCCCAGCCCCGTAAGGGCTAAATGTGGGTAGAAGAAAGCACCAAGAGACCAGCGTCCCGTAGGGATGCAACCCGCAGACATGCCGTTCCACCGACCTTAGGTCCCCCTACGGAACAGGGCTTGTTTTTGGGCTTCTTTTTAGATCCACGGGACCCCGCTCTTGCTTTCCCCAACCCCAAAAAACAAAACCCACCGCTGCGCTTGCAGCGATGGGTTCCGTAAGGGTGTTACGAAGGCAGCGCGATCAGATCGCCTGCACTTCCTCGGCCTGGAAGCCTTTCTGGCCCTTAACGACCTTGAAGCTCACCTTCTGGCCTTCCTTCAGAGTTTTGAACCCATTGCCCTGAATGGCGCGGAAGTGCACGAACACGTCCTCACCGCCATCACGGCTGATGAACCCAAAGCCCTTGGCGTCGTTGAACCACTTGACGGTGCCGACCTGACGATCCGACATCTTTGCTATCTCCGAACTTCTATCTGAACTATGGCTTACCCGACACGGGTAAACCGCGATACTGGTTTGCAGGGTTTCAACGGCGTGTAACGATGGAGCGGATCGAACGGATCAGCGCCGCGTCAATAAAACCGATGCGACGCCCTGACATACACAGCGGGGTCATTGTAACGGAATCGATTGCGCTGTCGATAGCTTCCAGTGCTTGTTGGTGATTGGATTTTTGGATGTTGGGCTTGGGTGGTGCGTTGTAGCAGCGAACTACCCTAATCCATTTCCACCCGATCACGGCCATTGGCCTTAGCGCGATACATTGCGCGATCAGCGCTGGCCAGGGCCACACGTGGATCGACGGAATCGAGCGAGGCGATACCGATGCTGACCGTCAATCGATATGCTTTGGCATCAATCTGCACCGGTGTGCTGGCGGTACGCTCACGCAAGCGCTCCGCCATTGCGTAGGCGCTCTCGCGATCGCCGGCATTGAGGATCGCCAGGAATTCCTCGCCGCCGTAGCGTCCAAAGACGGCCGCGCCAGCCAGCGCTTCGCGCATACATTGAGCAAAATGGACCAGGAAACGATCGCCCACTGCATGGCCATAGCGATCGTTGACCGCTTTGAAGAAATCCAGATCGCAGATCAATAACCAACCACCCCTGACCTCGGTGAGTTCACGATCTAACATGCGCCGATTTGGCAATCCAGTGAGTTCATCGATCTCTGCCAGGGCCCACGCACGATCGCGGTCGCGCTGTAACAACAAGGCGCGGTCGCCTAATGCAATCGCCCAACCGATGCCTTGCAGCACGCAAGCGAATAACACCCAACGATGCGGATCTTGAGTCTGCGGCAATAGAATCAAACTACCCACACTAAACCAAGCGCCGACCAGTACCATTGGCGCCCAACCGAGCAGAAATAATCGAGCAGCACGTCCGCCGGACCAAGCCGTGCCGGCCAACAACACTGCGCTCAAGAACGCGTTCACTCCGAAACTCAGATTGACACCATCAAATGCGAGCTGCGCGATTTGGAAGTGCGATTGAATCAGAATGACATCAATTACGCCAAAGGCAATGCCAGCAAATGCCACCCATTGCATGGCTCGACCGCCCTTTGGAAATCGGGAGCCAATGCCGCTTGCGGCGCGCAGCAGAGTCACTGCAGCTAATGCCGCAATGGTGGATACCAGCACACCGAGCGCAGCAATGCGTTCGGGCGCTAACCCCAGTGCGTCCGCATGTCGAAAAACCAATGGATGGCGTAATGCAACTGCCACCAGCATCAAAACCAGAAAGCCCACGTAAGCCAAATAACCGGGCTCACGCATAATCATGCTAAAAGCCAAACTTAAAACGATCAGCATTAACAAGGCCGCGCCGAGGGAAACCTCGTAAATCCAAATACCCCGTTCGCGCTGATAGAAATCGTAAGCAGATTCAACTCGCAAGCGCGGTTGCACCCCGAGCACCGAATCAAGCACCAGATAATTGAGTTCTTGCGTGGACACCGGCAAACTAAGCGGCATCGCCACGCCACGCACGCCGGCCATTGCGGGTCGCGGAGCCCCACCCAGCGGCAAACGATTCAGCAAACGCCCGTCGGACGAATACAACCAAAGCCGTTGACCGCGATCGCGCTCTAGCACCAACAATTGACCGCGGTCATCGGCATTAGCGTTCGCGCTGGCCTGTAATGCGTAGTAGCGCCGCGATTCGCGACCCGCCTGATAGTCATCGGTCGGCGGCAACTGTAAGCGGACTTGCGCGGGCAATTCTTCGATCGGCAGCAAGGTCCATGCAGCCAGCCGCGTGCTAAGCATCAGCCCCAGCAAGCACAGCAAAAGCAGGATTGACCGTACGCGCATCGCCGCCATTGGGCATTGGGCAAATTGTGACAGTCTAGTCGTAGTTCGATCTCAGATGCGCTTGGCCGGAGCGGGCCGGAGCGGCGCGGGTGCGAGTCAAAATCCATGGTCGGGGGAGAAGCGTTCGATCACAGATTGAACCCACCAAAGGCTAAGCTCGTGGCCGGTGCTGTGCGCTGACGCTTTCCTGCATTGTGGGTTTCTGGCGTGCTCGGAGCGTCGTTTGACTCGCACCCGCCGATCGCCATCCATACACCGCGCCGCGCGCGACAGGATAAACTCAGCTGGCAAAATGGAGTGGTCATGAGCACACAACACCGATACCGCGCCTGCCCCCTGTGCGAGGCGATCTGCGGGCTGGATCTGAAGTACGAAAATGAGCGACTCACGGCGATTCGTGGGGATGTCGCGGATCCCTTCAGCGCCGGTCATGTCTGCCCGAAGGGCAACGCGATTTTGGATTTGGAGGCCGATCCTGAGCGCCTGCGCTTGCCACAACGACGCACCGTCAATGGCTGGGAAACCATCAGTTGGGATGCGGCCTTTGAGTTTGCCGGTGAACGCCTCGCGGCGGTCCAGGCGGCGCACGGGAACAACGCCGTGGCGGCCTACTTGGGCAATCCGAATGTGCATCATTTTGGTCACATCGCTTATTTACCCGGCCTGCTGCGGGCCTTGAAAACCCGCAATGTGTATTCGGCGTCGTCGGTCGATCAGTGGCCGCACCAATTGGTCGCCTGGGCGATGTACGGCCACCAGTTTCTAATTCCAATTGCCGATATCGATCAAACCAATTTTCTGCTGATGCTGGGCGCCAATCCAGTGGCGTCTAACGGCAGTTTGTTAACCGCGCCCGGCATTCCAAAACGCCTGAAAGCGCTAACCCAGCGCGGCAAACTGGTGGTGGTTGATCCACGCCGCACGGAAACCGCAGAATTGGCCACCCGTCATTTGGCGATTCGCCCCGCTACCGACGTATGGTTGCTGTTGGCGCTGCTGCAGCAAATGCGAGCCATCGGCCCGCCGCGCTTGCACGCTTACGGTGCGCAAATGAATGGCTTCGATGCTGCGTTGGCCGCCATCGCCGCCATCGACCTTAACGATGTCTGCGCGCGTACCGGCATCGCACAGAGCGACATCACGCAATTGGCAAGCGATCTGTATCACGCGCCTAGTGCCGCCGTGTATGGCCGGATGGGCGTGTCCACGCAGGCCTTTGGCAGTTTGTGCCAATGGCTGATCCAGATACTCAACATCTACACTGGCAATCTGGATCGCGTCGGTGGAGTGCTGCCCAATGATCCGGTGTTTCCGGTGACCGGGCCGGGAACAGCCAAGGGTCATCGAGATTTATGGCGCAGCCGCGTGCGTGGCTTGCCGGAATTCGCCGGCGAATTGCCGGTGGCGGCGCTCGCCGAGGAGATTCTGACGCCCGGCAATGATCAGGTGCACGCACTGTTGACCAGCGCCGGCAACCCGGTGTTATCCACCCCCGACGGTCGCACGCTGGATCGCGCATTGGCGGGGCTGGATTTCATGGTCAGCATCGATATTTACGTCAACGAGACCACTCGGCACGCTGACCTGATCCTGCCGCCCACCTCGTTCCTGAGTCAGCATCACTACGATTTGATTTTTAATGGCTTTGCGGTGCGCCAAGTGGCGCGCTGGAACTTGCCCGTGGTCGAAAAACCCAGCGAGGAACGCGCGGATTGGGAAATCATCAATGGTCTAGGTGCCGCATACGCCGCCGCCAGCGGCAAAGCGTGGCGCGCGATGCCAGCACCGGAACTGCTGATTCAGGCAGGTCTGCAGCGTGCTGGCAAAATTGATCCTGCCGCCTTGCGGGATGCCCCGCACGGTGTGGACTTGGGTCCGCTGCAAGCCAGTTTGCTGCGCAGATTAGAAACCGAGAGCGGCAAAATCGAGTGTGCGCCCGATTTTCTGCTGGCCGATTTGCAACGTTTGCAGGCGCAGAGCGCGCCGCTCGAAACCGGCGTATTGCATCTGATTGGCAGACGCGACGCGCGCAGCAATAACTCGTGGATGCATAACGCGCCGCGGCTGATCAAGGGCAAAGCGCGTCACCAACTGGCCTTACATCCGGACGATTTGGCCAGCCGCGGCATCGTCGATGGCGCTCGCGTGAACATCCGTTCGCGGATCGGCAGCATTCAAACCGAAGTGACCGCCGACGCTAGCCTGATGCTAGGCGTAGCGTGTTTACCGCACGGATTTGGGCACGATCGACCCGGCGTGGGCTGGTCCATCGCCGCCGCACTGCCCGGCGCCAGTTACAACGACTTGAGCGATCCACTCAGTTTGGATGTGCCGAGTGGCAACGCTGCGCTCAACGGCTTGCCGGTTTGGGTGACGGCAGTGCCGGCTTTAAGGTGAAAGCCGGCAAGCTAGCTCCCCCTCCCACCAAACATACCCTAAGGCGTTGATTCGTAGGTCACGTTGGCCGCAGGCCTACGTGACATCGGAGCACTTTTTTACTCCCAATCGGAGCGAAAGTCCCACTCAGTTTGATGCGCGAATAAGCGCGCCGGGGCGACCGGGACTCGCACCAAACATACCGCGAGCAGAGCCCAGTCGAGCAGGTTCGCTTCTACTGCAACCACAGCCTGCCATTGCGCAGTTCCACGCGATCGCCGTCGCGCAAATCGTCCAGGGTTGGCTGTTCCACTACCAAGTTTCGGCCGTCGTCCATGCGCAGGAAAATTTCAAAGCGCGGCGCCGAGCGCTGATCGCTTTCGATGTTATTGCCGATAACGCCGCCCGCAACCGCGCCGACCACCGTCGCCGCTTTGCGGCCATTGCCTCTGCCGACCTGATTGCCAAGCGCACCGCCGATGATCGCCCCTAACACTGCGCCACCACCGGTGGTCTGGCGTTCGCCGTAAACGCGCTCGATCTTTTCAATGGTGCCACAACTGCGGCAAACGGCCGAATACCGATCGTCATACGGACGGTCATCGTAGTACGCGGGCCCAGTTGCGCAGGCTGTCAAACTGCCGGCGGCAACCAACAACAGCAGAATTCGTGCAGACATCGGCTCTCTCCAAGATGAACAAGGTAGGTTGAAACTGCCCGTTCTTGGCTGAATGGGAACTGGCGCAGACCGCTGTTTGCAAAGGCTGTTCAGCAGGAGAGAGGTCTGCTGGCCCGCAAGCGCCCGCGAGCGTTTGGACAAGTCCAAACTGCCTGGCCCATTCCGTCGGCGATCAACACAACGCCGATCAATAACAAGAAGGATCACGGCTGCAAACGTGGCCTGCACGGCACTGCCGCTGGCGCCGTCCTCGCCTCCCAGCTTGTTGTGTATTTCGTTGACGGCTTTGATCAGCAGGAAAATGCCACAGAGGAAAAGCCGCGCTGCGTGCACGTGGTGCATCGGTCAGATGAAGCTGGTCGCGACATCTGTGCGTATTCTGCTGAGTAAATGTGAAGCGGACGCGAGGACCGCCACCGCATCGGCGGAATGCCCCAAGGCTGCGGACGATTTCCGATTCCCGCGCCTCGGGGGTTACCGAGAATCCGCCGCCGTGTTAGCATGCGCTCACTCGAAATTTCAAGCACTTAGCGCACTCGACATGGTCGATCAGCGCGGGAGGAGGTGGCATGAATGCACTGCAAAAGCTAAATACGATGCGCCAAGCTGGCGGCTCCCGACGAACGGCAGGCTTGCCTGACGCCACCATTGAGCGATTCCTCAAGTCAGATCCCTTGCTGGCGCTGGCCATCGACGATGGCTACACCGCCTTCGAAGCTGCCCGGCTGGAGTTCCCAGACTTGTTGGATCTGGACGAAAATGCGCAGTTGCGCCGCGTGCAGGCCGGTTTCGTCAATTTCTATGATGATGATGGGATTAACCCGTACGTCGCCCTGGCGGCGCGTGGGCCATGGGTGATTACGCTGAAAGGCGCCGTGGTGCACGACGACGGCGGTTACGGCATGCTCGGCGCTGGCCATGGTCCGCAAGCGATCATCGATAGCATGGCCAAGCCGCATGTGATGGCCAACATCATGACTGCATCGCTGAGCCAACTGCGCTTGGATCAAGCTTTGCGCGCCGAAATTGGTCAGCGTCGTGGTGGCTGCCCGTACTCGCATTTCTTGTGCCTAAATTCCGGCTCGGAGTCGGTCACTTTGGCCGGTCGTTTGGCCGACGTGCATACCAAACTGATGACCGATCCAGGCGCGCCTCACGCCGGTCGTAAGGTGCGACGCATCGCCGTCAAAGGCGCCTTTCATGGCCGTACCGAACTGCCGGCGCTGTATTCGGATTCTTCGCGCAAAGCCTATGCGCAGCATTTGGCCAGTTTTGCGCACCATAACCACACCATTACCATTGAGCCCTACAGCGTTGCGCAATTGCAGCAGGCCTTTGCCGAGGCGGAAATCCAAGGCTGGCATATTGAGGCAGTGTTTTTAGAGCCAGTGATGGGTGAAGGTAATCCGGGTCGCGCGTTAACCCCAGAGTTTTACGCGGCGGCACGCGAACTCACCCGCACGTACGGCAGTTTGTTATTGGTCGATTCGATCCAGGCGGGTTTGCGCGCGCATGGCGTGTTATCGATTGTCGATTACCCAGGTTTTGAAGGCCTGGACGCGCCCGACATGGAAACCTATTCGAAAGCGTTGAATGCGGGGCAATACCCGTTGTCGGTATTGGCCGTCACCGAGCGCGTGGCGGGGTTGTATCGCAAGGGCATTTACGGCAATACGATGACCACCAACCCGCGCGCGATGGAAGTCGCCTGCACGGTATTGCAAGGTTTAACACCGGCATTGCGCGCCAATATCCGCGAGCGCGGTGCGGAGTTTGTGCGTAGGCTGGAAAGTTTGGCGCGTGAACTGCCCGGCATGATCACCGCGGTGCAAGGCACCGGCTTGCTGTTCTCTTGCGAACTCGCCAGCGATTTCAAGTGTTACGGCGCCGGCAGCACCGAGGAATACCTGCGTGAGCACGGTATCGGCGTCATCCACGGTGGCGTCAACAGCTTGCGCTTCACGCCGTATTTTGGCGTGCGCTCAGACGAGGTCGACATCATCATTGACGCCGTGCGATTAGCGCTAACCGAAGGTCCGCGCATGCGTCAGCCGACTGCCCAAGCGGCTTAAGACTGGTGAATCTACGTCGGCGACTCGCAAGTCACGGCTTCGAGTCGAACGACGATTATGAGTTTGCGCTGCGCCTGTTGTTTGAGGCGCAGCCTGTTGGCGTACGCTGTTTGAATATCGTCGGCGATTCGGGCCGACGCAAAACCGCATTTGCGCACGCATTGGCCAGCGCGCTCGATTATCCGCATGTGCTCTACCAGGATTTTTCGCGCACCGATGTGCCGACCACCAGCTTAACCGTGGATGCAGAAACTGGCGCCACGCAAACCATGGAAGCGGCGGCCAGCGCATTCGATCGGGTTATGACCGAAGCCTGCGCCTATTCAGAAGGCGCGCGGGTGATATTGATTCTCGATCAAATTCAAGCCTGCGATTTCCAAGATCAGATTCACCTCTATCAGTTCGCGCAATCGCGCGAATGGCTGGGCATCGTCGGTACGGTTGTCGCCAATCCGGCCACTTTGTTGCTGGTGCTGATTTCTGAGGCGCCGCTCTATCACTCGCTGCAGAAAATCAGCTTCAAAGTGTGGGCGGATGCCGCCGGCGGCGTGCTGGATTTTGACCCGAAAGACTATGGCTTAGGCCCCGAAGCGCGCGCCCTATTCGTGGTGCTCGCCGATCTGTTTCGACTGATCGGTCAATCGCCCACACCCACCGAGTTCGAGCGCATCCTCAACGATCTGCTGGTGCGCGTCGGCAGCATTGAACAACTGCGCACCAGTCTGTACGGCTGGATCGAAAACCTGGATCGCCATCATTTATATGCCGCAGCGGTCAAACCGGCGTTGCAACAAGTGCTAAACGAGTTAGACCTGTTAGTCGGTGTCGAACAAATCGAGCTGCCGGACGTGGTGGAGCCCGAGTAAGCCGTTCAAAAGACTCGTCTTTGCCGTCGCGAAAGTCACTGGATTGCCACGGCATGCGCTGAAGCTTGTCGCCTCGATCGCACGCAAGCGCGCTCCCACACGAGCCGGCGCGTACCTCGCAACGACGAATCAACGACATGATATCGGCTCATGGAGAGCAGAGAGCAGCAGCCTGTGGCAGCGAGCGAGCTTGCGATCCGGGCTCCGGTCTCTCTCATCAGCCCGGATCGCGAGCAAGCGCGCTCCCACAAGAGCCGGCACGTACCTCGCATTTACGAATCAATGACTTACGATATCCGTTCATGGAGAGCAGAGAGCAGAAGCCTGTGCAAACCCTGACCCATCACCACATCACTTTGACTCCCACTCTGTTCCTGGTCGAAGCCGGCCGCTGGCAATCACAAGCTATATTCCGACGCACTAACCTTCATCAACATCCCAATGTCCGCGCAAGACTTTGCCACCTCTACGCTGGCCAAACCGGTCACCTTGGCTGAAGACTGGGCGGCGTTACCAGCCAATTCTGAGGATTGGGCGACGGGTCAGCGTTTGGGGCCGTACCGTTTGCAGCGCCGCTTGGGCAAAGGTGGCATGGGCGTGGTTTGGCTGGCCGAGCAACTCACGCCCTTGCAGCGCGATGTCGCCATCAAGTTATTGCCGCGCAACCAGCACAACGCCCTATCGGAAATCTATTTTGAGGTGGAGCGCCAGGCGCTGGCACAGCTCTCGCATCGGTCGATTGCACAAATCTACGATGCAGGCCGCCTGCCCGATGGCGCGATGTTCTTTGCGATGGAATATGTCGCTGGCGCACCGCTTGATGTGTTTTTGCAGGAACAGCGCCTCAGTCTGCCGGCGATCATCGGTTTATTGATCCAGATTTGTCTTGGCGCCCATCACGCCCACCAACGCGCCTTGATTCACCGCGATTTGAAACCCTTGAACATCATGGTGCAAATGGTGGATGGCGCGCCGCTGCCCAAAATTATCGACTTTGGCATCGCCATCGGCATTTTGCCGGGGTCATCGGCGCGCTTGGAGGCCGGCAAAGCGATCGGCACGCCCGCCTACATGTCGCCGGAGCAAAAAACGCCGGGTCCAGCCGGCATCGATGCGCGTAGCGATGTGTATTCGCTCGGCGCCATCTTGGCGCAATGTTTGTGCTGGCACGTCGGGGTCAGCGATTCGACTCAGGCGATCGCCAGCACGCAGCTGCGTGAAAATCTGCAGTGCAGCCTGGCGCGCGCGGCGGCCAAACCGCAGCTCGGTTTTCCGATGGAAAAACTGCGCGCCATGCCGATCGAATTGCGCGCGATCGCGCTGCGTGCGCTCGCTGTGGATCGCGACCAGCGTTATGACTCCGCGGCCGATCTGGCCGAGGACCTGGACCATTGGCTCAACAAGCGCCCGGTGCGCGCGATGGGGAACAGCCGGTCCTATACGTTGCGCTGTTTCATCAATCGCAATCGATTGGCGACCGCGGCCATCGCCGCGATTGCGTTGGCGCTGTTGGTGGGTGCGCTGCTGGCGATGCATGGCTTGGATCGCGCCCGCGAGGCGCGCGCGCTGGCCGAACAACGCCGCGATGACGCCGAGCGCTTGATTCAATTCATGCTGGGTGATTTTGCCGACAAGTTACGGCCCATCAACCGCCTTGATCTACTCGACAGCGTGGGTAGCGAGGCGCTCGCCTATTTGAGTGCGCAAGTGCGCGCCGCCGATGCCAGCAGCGCATTAAATCGCGCGCGCGCGCTGCGCACCTTGGGCGAAGTGCGTGTGACCCGCCAACAGTTTGAGCTAGCCGCTGCACCCTTGGAGCAAGCTGCCACGCTCTTGCGCCCGTGGCTTATTCCCACATCCAGCAACGCCGATGTGTATTTCGAATTCGGCACCATTGCCTATTGGCGCGGCACCATTGCCTACCGCCAGTCGCAATTGGATCAAGCGCAAATCCATTGGCAGGCGTACTTGGACGCCGCCCAGCAATTAAAGGCCGTGGCGCCCCAAGATCCGCGCGCAAACGTAGAACTGGCATCCGCGCTAAATAATTTGGGCACGCTTGCAGAAGGCCGCAACCAGTTTTCCAAGGCGCTTGGTTATTTCAAACAATCCGCAGCGATTCTAGAGTCCCAGATTAGGGGACCCGGCGATCGCACAAAAATTGAACTTGTGAACTCTCTGTCATGGATTTCAAGAATTCACAACAACCTTGCCGATCCGGCGAGGGCCTGGATCGCCCTCGAACGGGCACTGCAATTGGTGTCGGAATTACGTGAATATGAAGACGACAATCAACTACGTCAGCGCGAAACAACCCTACGCTACATGCTGGGCGTAAATAGTGTTTATCGCGGCGACCTTGAACGCGCGCGCCTGGAGCTAACTCAAGCCTTGCAGTTAGCTCGACTTGACGTGCAAAACGACCCTAGCCAACCTCGCCGTTTGGCTATGTTGGCGCGCATTAGTTTTGAGTTGGTGCGCGCGAACCAGAAACCAAGCGAAGGGCAGGCCATATTGGGTGAAGGGCAAATGGCGATGGCCAGTCTATCAAAGAGTGCGTTGAACAGTGCAGAACTTCTGGCTTTGCAGGCACGCGCCTGCCTCGCACGATTGGCGATGCAGCCGGGCACCCGTAACTTCGCCGACTGCGAAACGCAGGTTCTACCTCAGATGCTGCAGTCTGCTGTCAATGAAGTGGATATGATTGAGCTGGCCGGCGAAGTTGCCGTCGCGCTGGCGATAAAGCGCCCCGGTAAGGTTACCGCGGTTCACATGAGCACTATTGCAAATCGACTTAGGGAATTGCCGTCGCATTTACGCAAAACATTGAGACATTTGATCGTAGTACATGCGCTCTACGAGCAAATAGATCCACAAAGCGCTGAGATTCTCGAAATTGGCGAGCAGATTGATCGACTGCGCGCTTCATTCAACCATCAACCGGAAGGAGTCTGATGTTATGAGCAATACGACCAGCTATGTAGACCTATACGCCACCATCACCATTAGCGGAAACGCAGCACCCTATTCGGTGAGCGTGCCCAAGGTAGTGGATATGCGCAACACTACCGGCACGCCCAGGCCGGCGCGAATCATTTATAAGCTTGCGGAACCGTCCATTGCGGCTGGCTTCACACTCGGCGACGTCATTATTAAAACACATTGTCCAGATATCAGCTTGGTTTCAAATAGCCCAACCGAATTCATCTTCCAAGATGAAGATACTGTCGCCATTGAAACTTATGAATTTGGATTTTACTATTTCTACGGCAGCAACAGTTATTATTGTGACCCGTCCGTCGAGAACGAAGAGCCGCAATAGGGTGGCTGGGTGATAGCCAGCTCCATTTGGTGCGCAGACATCGCCGTTTATACCCCCAACGGTAAATCGCGCAGCCCAGGGCCGCTGGCTCTGGGTTTTATTACCCACTGACCAGTCCTGAAAACGAAAAACCACAAGCGCGGTCCTGCTCGGCAGCGTGTGCAGGATCAATCTGTGCGGGTTAGCTCCAATAGCCCGTCCCGTAGGGACGTATTGTCGGTAAAAAAAAGCCTAAAAACATGCCCGTCCCGTAGGGACGGTTCATGGAGAGCAGAGAGCAGAGAGCAGAAGCCTGTGCAAACCCTGACCCATCACCACATCAC
>Ga0163154_10005504_pt1 | contig 16021 bp, 6 predicted proteins | sample OliLakLV19MP9P1_FD_148649 | JGI IMG/M metagenome (GOLD analysis project Ga0163154, IMG submission 148649) | Freshwater microbial mat bacterial communities from Lake Vanda, McMurdo Dry Valleys, Antarctica - Oligotrophic Lake LV.19.MP9.P1 | ecosystem: Environmental > Aquatic > Freshwater > Lake >... | reverse complement strand
ACCCATCTCTTCTTGGGAGAGGGGCAGGGGTGAGGGAATTCCAGAAGTTCTCTTGCAAAGGGCGCGCGAGTTACGGAAGAGCCAGACATCTGCGGAAAAGATCGTGTGGGAATGTTTGCGCGATCGCCGTTTTTGCCATGCTAAATTTCGCCGTCAACACAATATTGGTCAATATATTGCCGATTTTTATTGTCATGAAGCCAAATTAGTGGTTGAAGTAGATGGGGAAATTCATCAAACTCAACAAGAACGCGATCTCGATCGTAATCTCTGGATGGAGTCAAACGGTTTAACTGTGGTTCGTTTCTCTAATCAAGACATTTTCAATAACCTAGAACAAACTCTACAGACTATTTCCTCCTATCTTCCCAACCCTTCATCACCTTCATCATTAGAGGAGAATATCCGCTCCACCATGCAAGAACTCCATCAGTATCGCACAGAACAAACGGAGAGCAAACAATGGGGAATTACTAAACTTTATAACGAATACTTCCATGAACCAGCCAGCCAACTCTACAAACTCCATGCCAAGCTTGACAAACTGGTAATGCAAATTTACGGGTTTAGTGAAAGTGATGATTTGCTAGAAAAATTATTAATTCTCAATCAAGAACTAGCAGAAAAAGAGAAAGATTGATTAGTTACCCCAAACTATGCAGTAAATTTACCTCCCTATTCCTCTGACCTTAATCGGATTGAGAAACGTTGGGCTTGGTTAAAATCACGTATTGGTAAATTGCTATGCGACGGCATTACTCTCCATGATGCTATGGATTCTATTCTTGCTCAAGTTGCGTCCTAACTCCTATGGCTGTTACTACATCTCAGCAATTTTTTGATTTTCTCCTAAACTTACAGCTAGAAAATTAGTAGTCGGTTCGCTCCATTTTAAGAGCCAAGTGGGTTGGATACCGAGAAAGAAGATGAGAGCGACTAGGATGAGAGCGGGGGCATGTTCTAGTCTGGAGACTTTGGGATAGTAGGCGGTAGAATTATCTAGCTTACCAAAACAAGTGCGATTGAGCAAAATCACAAAGTAAACCGCCGTTAAGCCACTGGCAATAATACAGATAATTGTGAGAATTGGGAAGACAGAGAAGCTACCTTGAAATACCAGAAACTCGGCAATGAAGCCAACTAGCCCTGGAATTCCTGCGCTTGCCATGCCTCCAACTATTAGCAGTGTACTTGTTAACGGAAGTCCTCGGATCGGATTGAGAAGTCCATTGAGTGCATCTAGATCGCGAGTTCCGACTTTATCTTCAATTACGCCGACTAAGTAGAAGAGAACTGCCAAGATCAAGCCATGACTGACCATTTGACCGACGGCACCAAGTAAACTCAACTTCGTTCCTGCGGCTAGAGCCACAAGAATATATCCCATATGTCCGATCGAACTATATGCCACCATGCGTTTAATATCTTTTTGCGCGATCGCACTCAAGGCACCATACATCACAGTTACAGTTCCGATAATTGCCAAAGTTGGAGATAGAACCTGCCAAGCATCGGGAAGAAGTTGCAAACAGAAACGTACTAATCCGTAAGTTCCTAATTTAGCTAAGACTCCGCCCAAGAGAATTGCTACACTAGGAGAAGATTCTACATAGACATCGGGGAGCCAAGCATGGAGTGGTACGAGGGGAGTTTTAATGCCAAAGCCTATGACTAAAATGGTCAGAATAATAATTTGAGTTGGGAGGGGAATGGAAGAGATCGCTTGAAAATTGGCAGCATAATCAAAACTACCAGAACCACTTAACCACACTAACCCGAAGAATCCCATGAGGAGCAAAAATCCCGAAATCGCTGTGTAGATCAGAAATTTCATAGCCGCCTCAGCCCGTTTCTCTCCGCCCCAGATGGCAATCATGAGATAGATAGGAATTAGTTCTAATTCATAAAAGAGAATAAACAGAAGTAAGTTTTGAGCGACAAAAGCACCTGACACGACACTACACACCGTTAAAATTAGAGCATAGTAAAGACGCGATCGCTCTGTTTCCGCTTTACTTCCATAGATGACAATTAAGGTTAAGAAGCTATTGAGAGCTAATAAAGGTAGAGATATACCATCCACACCGAGGCGATAACTCAATCCTAGTGTTTCGATCCAAGCAAAATTTTCTTGTAGTTGTAAGCCTGAATTCGCTAAATCAAACTGAGTAAACAGGAATAGAGTGAACAGGAAAGTAATAGAAGCGATCGCTAAAGCCACATTTCGAGCAGATGATAACTTTGGATAAAAACCGATTAAAATTGCCCCGCAGAGAGGGAACCAGATTAGAAGACTAAGCATAGTTTCAAATTAATATAGATAAGACTAGATAAACGAATTAGTTAAAGGAATTAGTTAAAGGAATTAGATAAAAGTGATTAAAAGAATTGCACCAATCCCGATCGCTACAGTGAGCATATAAGCCTGAGTTTGTCCAAAGGTACTGTATTTTAGGACTTCACCGCTAAAAATTGTAATTCTGCCAAACAGATTTCCTAAGCCATCGACAATATAACGGTCGATCCAAAAAGTAATTTGGGCGATCGCTGCCACAACTAGAACGATAGTTTGACGATAGATTTTGGGAGTATAAAAATCATTTGCTAGTAAATCTTGCAATCCTTTTAATGGGAACTTTACGGGCTTCGGAATCGCATTACCCAGATAAATTACACTGCTGATACTGCATCCAAAAATGGTTGACCAAATTAAGAGTAAAGCCACATCTTTATTTAAATCTAACCAGACAGGAAGTAAATCTAAAGATTGCAGAACTAAAGGTAAGTGCAACACAAATCCCATTAGAGTAATCGTAGGAAGAATCATTGCCCAACCAACTTCGGGCGATCTCTGTGCCATCTCCTTAGATGTACGCCCAAAGATTAGGCAGAAAACTCTAGTCAAGCTAAATGTAGTAATGCCATTCACAATCAGAACTAATCCCAAGACTAAAGGCGAACCCTGCCAGAGCGCATCTGCAAGTTGGAGTAATGCCCAGAATCCGCCAAAGGGTGGGAAAGCTACTAATCCTAGTGCGCCAACGATGAATGCTAAACCAACGAGCGGACGACGCGACCATAGACCTCCCAACTGCGTCAGATCTTGAGTGATACTATTCCATATCACATTTCCTACAGCCATGAAGAGGAGAGCGATCGCCAGTGCATGAGCTAAAACTAAAAGTAATGCAGCTTCCAATTGTCCAGTTCCTACCGCAATAAAAATTAATCCCATGTATGTACTAACAGAATAGGAAAGCGCGCGTTTGATATCTATTTGAGCGATCGCAATTAAAGATCCTCCCAAAGCTGTAATCGCTCCGACGATCGTCATAAAATTCATCGCAAAAGGAGAAAGGCTGAGAACTGGTTGCAATTTAATCAATACCCAAGCCCCCGTTGGTACGATTACGGAACAGCGCAAAATCGAACTGGGTAGAGGTGCTTCCATCGCTTCGTCTAACCATAGATGTAAAGGGAACTGCGCGCATTTACCCATAGGTCCTGCAATCAACGCCAGACAAACTAACGTAATCGTATTTGGATCGACCTTTCCAGATTCTGCTACAGATTCTGCCCAAGTTGCTAACTCTGAGAAGTCCCAAGTACCTGCTAATGGAAGAAGTGCGACTACGCCCATTAATAAAATTAAATCTCCTACGCGCTTGGTTAAAAACGCATCCCTCGCTCCCGTCACAACTAGGGATTGATTGAACCATAAGCCAACTAAGAGATAGGTTCCCAATGTAAGAATTTCTAAAATAATGTAGGAAAAGAAGAGAGAATCACACAGAACTAAGGCACACATCCCCGCTTCAAAGAGTGCTAAGAGTGCAAAAAATCTCGCCCAGCCCCAGTCCATTTCCATGTATCCGATCGCATAAATCTGAGCTAAAAGATTCAATCCCGTTACTAAAACCGTAGCACCAATTGTCAAAGCGGAAATCTCAATCGGACAAGTAAGATCTAAGTCGGCAACCTGTAACCACTGAAAAGATAAATTTATAGGTGCTTGATTCCAACTCGCTTGTAACGCGATCGCTCCATGCAGAAATGCCAAAAAAGTCATAATTAAACTGATATATCCCGATGGTCGAGGTCCTGTGCGGCGGGTAACGGCGGGGAACCAAATTACCGAAGCGATCGCGCCAATTAGGGCATAGCAAGGAATCAACCAAGCACTCTCAAAGAGAATCTGGCTCATAGTCTTATGTGTGTTTATAAATAGTATTTATTAATTAAAATCTATAATATCTTTAAAAATCAATAGACTAATATATATTCATCTAATATATATGATAGTTTTTAATCTATGGACTCAGGCTTTTTAATAGGTTGGAACTCTTGATATATTTTAGGACTTACGCAGCGTAAAAAGAAAACCTATATTTAAAGTGGGTTTGGGGCACAGCCCCAATCGAGGGCTTCGCCCTCAAACTCCCTCACACTAAATTTCTATAACTTTGAGTGCGTAAGTCCTATATTTATAAAAATACTTTTGAAAATTACTCTCAAAAATTACGCTTTAAAATTATTCTTTAAAAGGTACTATTCCTGATGTCCTCTGTGCCTGAATGTTAAAAGTTGGATCGGTGGCTTGGGCTTTTTGAAAGTAGGCGATCGCTTTATTTTGATTTCCCAAGGCTTCGGCAACTTTACCAGCTCGATAAAACATGGTGGCATTGCGAGTACCCAGACTAAAAGCTTCTTCCAGAATAGTTTCGGCTTCTCGCCAGCGTTGCATTCGGGTTAATGCCCAAGCATAGGTATCTAAGGTTTCAGCATCTCTGCGAATTTCTAATTCTGCTTCCATTAGTTTTAATGCTTGAGATAAATCTGTATCCATTGATAGTAATAATTTAGCAGCTTCTCTTCTATGTCCAAATTCATTAAGACTGCTATGTCTGATCAGTAGCTCTTGCGCTTTTTGCCAGTATGCCATTGCGGCGGAGCGATCGCCTTGTAACTCTTTAACCTGCGCTCTACCATACCAAGCCAAATGATCGAAAGTTTCGGGATAGGCAGCCGAAATAAATACTTGGGCATAATAATCTTCGGCAGCTTGATAGTTGCCTTGACGGGTTTCTAGTTCTGCCAAACTAATTAGGGCAAAAGAATAGCGGGGTAAAATCGCCAATGCCCGATCGTAAAGCTGTTTGGCTTGATTGAGTTCTCCACGTTGAAAATATAATCTTCCTAATTGGGTTCTGACTTTTACCGAACTCCCTGTTTCTCCAGCTTCTTCTAATGCGATCGCTGCCTGAAAATCTCTAATTGCCTCTAAATCTTTACCTTGGGAGGTTTTTACTAATGCTCTTAAACTTAAAGTATTTAATGAAGAAATTTTTGCCACCAGTCTATCTGCATACAATGCCGCTTGGTTGAGCTTGCCTGTTGCTAAATTACTACTAACTAAAATCGATAGCGCATCTCCATTTTGTTGATTCTCTTTTAATACCCGATCGGCTAAGCGAATTGATGCGGAGAAATCATGCTTTGCTTCGGATACTCTGGCTAAAGCTAAGATCGCACTTGAGTTGTTAAAAGCTAAATTACTTAGCGATCGCTGTGCAGATTGTTCGGCTAATAAATACCATTGGGCATTACCAGTGGCTTTTGCCATTTTTAAGTAAGCTTGGGACAGGTTAGCTCGATCTAGCCCATCATTGGGAGCAAGTTTAATTCTTTGTCTGAGAAAACTAATTTCATTTTGTAATTCGGCGATCGCCTTCCCAGAGGGTGCAGTTACAAAAGGATAGCGGTAAGGTGCATTTCGATCGGCATAATAATTTATACCTACTTTTAAGATTACAGATAAAATTATCCCTGCTCCAATTACCGATAGGGAATAACCAATCCATTGTTTAATGAGAATGCTCATACAGGAGAACTTATACAACTTGTAAATAAAGAAGCGAAGTAACTCTTTAATTAAGTCACCTCGCTAACATTTAGATTTAAATTAAATTTTAGATAGAGCTTAGTTAGGTAATGCCAAATAGGGGAAAGTAGTTGATAATGCTTTGTGTCCTTGGGAGGGGTTTCCAGGCGTGCCATTGTAGGAAACATTATCAGAAGCTGCGGGGTTGTTTGTTACAACTTGCAAAGTAATATCGATCGTGTCATCTTTAAGCAAGCGACCAGCAGCAGGAGAGCCGTTAGCATTAAGAAAAGTACCGTACCCACTAGGACGTAGAGTATCAATCCGCATTACATCAGGTAAAAAAGCTTTAACTAAGGTATTAGCACGTTCATCACTGTTACCAAATGCCTTTAATGTTTTTACAACCTCTGCCACAATCGGGGCGGCAATCCTCGCATCAGGGTTAATTCCTTTTAAGGCTCTTGCCTCAAATAATGGTCCTACCCCATTTAGAGCATTTAAGAAATCATTAGTTACAACTAAGCCTTCATTAATTGCTGGACGGGCTATGCGTTCTACTGCAACAAACTTACCGCTACTATTCTTGGCAAAAATTCGACTCCATACATCAAAAGTGGTAGCTCTAGTTCTGCCTCTTAAAAATGAAATCGGGACTTTGATCGCGATCGCATTGACGTTATATCCTTTCGCAAAATCGATAGCGGTACTAGGATCGCGGAATCCCACAACAGGTCCAATACCTAACGCGCCCGCTCTTACGCGAAAATATTGCTCGACATCAAAGAAGAATGGGTCTTCTCTTAATCCTGCAAATACGCTAATACTCGATCCACCTAAAGAAGCCTGATTGACCGTAGGAGTATTATTTACAACTGGAGTTGTGATTAAATTTCTAGCGACAAAAGTTTGACCATCACGGACTGCGGTTACAGTATAGCTCTGTTTTTGATTGGCATCAGGAGGGCTAAACTCAAACCGTAAAGTGATATCGCTTTCTCCTGTTGGAGTTTTATTATTGTCAGCTTGAGTTCCGACTCGACCAATTCTAAATTCATACTGAGCGTTGGGATTAAAGTAATACTGCTGTCTGGCAACCGATCTGGGGTTTGTATTCATGATAAATACTAAATCGGTGGATGAAGCCGCAGAGTTCTGGTCGGATTCGCGAAACACGTACAGATCGGTAAGACCAAGATTGCGAGTTTTGGTATCAGTTTCACCATCGTCATGATCTGAGGCAATCAATCCTTGTAAAAAGACTCCACCGATTCCAAGCATTCCTAATAAAACTATTCCACTTAAAACCAAACGGCTGGTTTTGATAAGTTTCTTGTCAGTAAACTGATTCATTTTTGGTAATCTCTTAAGTGAATGTACACCGATCGATCGCAGATATCCCTTGCCTTAGTTGGAGGATTTTGAGCTTATTTTTGTAGACGAAATTACTAATTTAGAATTACCCTTTCTCATCTACATCTACTCAAGAACCACTCAAAAAGTACTTACGCAAAAAATCCATGTTTAGATTTGTTTGAGTTAGTAGCATTAGTAAAGAGTAAAACCTATCTAAATCCATTCTCTGCCTGTATTTTGATATAGATTGAGGGCGATCGCTACTAAATTATTTAGAAAAGGTGAATTAGAAAAGGTGAATAAGTTATACAAAAAGATTAATTAAATGTATAACCTATTAAATTTCCTAATTCCTAATGGATATTTTTAACCGAAAGTAAAGTTAGCATCGCTCAAGCTGGTAGCTTGAATCCCAGTCAGTACGGCTAAATTAGTACCAAAGGCACCAACTAAAGTATTTGCTCCTTGTTGAGTAAAGGTCAAATTAGTTTCGCCAGTAATGCCAGAGATTCTTAGAGTATCGATTCCTAGCTGAAAATCAGTAATGGTATTAATACTGTTGGGCAGAATGCTCTCTACTAAAAGAAACACATCTCTACCAACCCCACCAGTTAAACTGCTACCACCCGTACCTGCATAGAGCAAGTCATCACCGTTGCCACCAAATAGTTGGTCGTTAGCTCCAGCAAACAGGCTATCATTGCCATCTCCCCCATAGAGGCGGTTACCACCGTTACCACGAGTAGCATCAATCCGATCGTCCCCACCTTGACCAAAGACGCGATCGCCTATGCTAGATTGAAGATTATCGTTACCTTCCCCTCCGTAGATCCGACTATTTCCTGTCGTATTAGTAGAAGCAGTAACAAAGTCTTTGCCTGCTCCGCTAAACACAGTATTTTGTCCGAGTGCTAAGATGCCGTTGTCACCTGTATTACCAGCGATCAAAGTGTCAGCAGTCACAGTCGTAGAAGCAGAAGCTCCAAGTGCCACTTCAAATTGACTGACAACTTCTGGGGTGCGATTGATAATCTCTCTGGGATTATTTAGCAGTTGGGCTTCGGTATATGCCTCAATGCCGTAGGTTGTTACGGTTAGCTTTTGAGTAGCTTGATCGACATCAAACTGGGTAAAGCCAAAGGTGTGGGCTGCGACATAATCGCCCTGAAGCAGAGTGGCATTGATTAAGCCATTAGCACTGGCAAGGTTGTTATTTAACCCAAGAGGGTCGTAACCAAGGGCAGCTAACTGAGTATTGGTAAGGTTTTTGATGAAGTCATCTTTGTCATTAATCGTACTGTCAGCATCGTTAGCAATCGGAAGGGAATCATAGAAGGCTTTGGTTGCAGCATCGATTAATCCCAACTGTGCGGCAATGCTAGCTACGGTTTGACCGAATGGCGCATCAAAGGCAACCGAACCAGTGGTAATTTCAAAGGCACTAGTGGCAATTTGAGCAGTACCGGGAGCGGTTTGATAGGTTAAGTTATTAACTAAGGTGCCGTGGATGTCAGCGGCGATGAATACTACGTTACTAATCTTGTTGTCATTAACAAACTTCAAGATTTCTGTACGTTCGGCAGCATATCCTTCAAAGCGATCGCTTGCAGCTAAGACACCCAGATTTTGAATCGGTTCAGGCACAGTGATGAATTTCCAGTTGATTCCATCATTCTGAGCTTGCAATAGATCGCGTTTTAGATCGTCTAGTTGTTGTTTGCCTAAGAAAGTCCGACTTGGATCGAACGAAGCAGCAAGGAATCCTCCAACTTGAGCGGGATCGGCAAGGTTAGCAACAGCAGGTAGTCCACCATCACGGAAAGAGCGCGCATCTAAGACAAAGGAAGCAGCATCAGAACCATAGGTATTATAACGATAGAGTTCTCTTTCACCAGCAGTACGAGTTTCGCCTGTGGCTCCGTAGAATTTATCATTAATGGGATTGTATTCTTGGAATGCCTGTAAACCATTGTCATAGAGCTCAGTGTCATTTACAAGGATGTTACTTTCGCCATCAAAAGTGCCGCCTTCAAAGTCATTTCTGACTTCGTGATCGTCAATGGTTACCAAGATCGAAGTAGAAGCGCGTAAGTCGGCAAAAGTATTGGTGTCAAAGCGATCGCCATACACTTCGCTTTGCTTGAGGCGAAATTCTTCGAGAGTTTCAGCTTGGGGCTTATTAACTGCAGGACTGGGGAAGTCAGCATAGATGGTATCACCCAACGCGATGAAGAAATCAAGGTTGAGATCGTCAGCATTAGAAATAGCTGGATAGGGAGAAAGTTCTCCACGCCAGTCACCTGCGGCGGCAAACCTTAATCCTCTAGTAGTACCAAGTTCGGCAGATGTATTTAGTTGTCCTATACCTACAGCCCCAGCCGCATCAGTAACTCTGTAATAGTAAGTAGTGTCTGGAGTTAAGCCCACGATCGCTACTTTGACAGGAATTAAAGGATCGGTAACAGTGGCAAAGTCAGTGTCAATAATTTCAGCAAAGTCAGCATCCCTAGAATATTCAAACTTAACTTGCCCCGTGAAATTACTGCGAGTAAATAGAACCGTTGTAGTTTGAGTAGTGTCTCCACTGGCTACACCATTTAATAATGAGTTAGGTGTGGGATTGCGCGGGTTGTAACCTTCCGTATCTATTACCAAGTCAAAAGTCGCTGAGATATTTTCGTAGGGAATGAATTTGAAGTTGGTTGCAACATTTTCAATCTCGCCATCATCATTAACTTGAACTACAGGGTCATTAGAGCCATCTTGGACGACCAGTAAACCGAAGGGGAACTTAGAACCAAGGGCAATATTAGAGATATCGGCACCATCGGATTCTTGAACTCCATCAATTTCGCCATTAATGCCAACGGTAAAGGTACCTAAGAAGTCATTGAAACCTTCACGAGAATAGACAGCAAAAGTATTATTACCCTGACTAGATGCCAATAAGTAACCTGCACCATCGTCGGTGTAGTAAATAGTTAAGCCTTCGACATCACTCTCTAAGACCTTACCGCCTAAGTCTTTAACTGTATCGATTAGTCTACCTGTCGTACCGCCATCAGGCTCGGCTAGGTATTTCCAAATACCGACATCTTCTTGACCTAAGTAAAGGAAGCCAGTTTCTTGATCGACCACGATCCCTTCGACTTGAGGTGATAAATCATCATTCCCAGAAGCAGGAACTGTAAAGTTACGAACCAAGTTGTAATTAATTCCACCCGCGCCGTCATCTACGAGTTCTAGCTGAGCAATGTCACCCGTGTTGCGACGACTGGTAAAGACATAGGACTTACCTGAAACAGGACTCTTGTACAGAGCTAAACCGTAGGTATGACTTTGTTCATCCGCTTCGGGGGCAAAAACAGGATTGGTACTAAAGACCTCACTGGCACTGCTAGAAGTAATATCTACTAAGTATTGACCGTTAACGGCATTGGCATCAATTTTAAATATTGCCAAGAGATCATTGCGGCGATCGCTTGCTATAGCAATATCAATAGTTTGACCGCCAAGTTGGAAGCCATACAGCACATCCACGTTGTTATAACGAATACCACCTGGATTAATCTCTTGAATTACTTCAGCATCTAGGTTAAATACTTGCAGTCCAGCATTTTTGATCGTGCCAATGACAATGCTTTGCTCTGGATTGAGAGGATTTACATAAATCGCAGGATCGTCGGCATCGGCATCGGTAGGCTCGGCATCAATTAGAGTCGGAGTTTCCAGCACTGGCAGCACGGTAGGCTGTTCGTCTAAAGCAAAGGCTAAAACTTGAGTGAAGGCAGTAGCACCAAAGTTGTTATCGCTGACCAAAACAATCGAGCGGCGACCATCGGGTAAAGTCGCACCAAAGGTAATGCCTTCGATGTTGTCCAAGCCCGTGCTGAGATTTAGATCGGCAAGATCGAGGAGCAATCTTTTTTCAACGGCAATGATTTCGTTACTGGCGATCGCTGTAGGTAAATTAGTCAGGCTGGAAATCGTATTAATATCGGTTGCACCGTTAATGGTGACTTGATAAATTTTGATTGTGTTACCAGTGCCGGGTGCGCCTACAGTAAAGGAACGCTCTACCGCTAAGAAAGTGTTGTCGCTTAATGCTAAGAGATCGACCAAACCACTGGTACTAAAATTGGTACTAGGATTAGGTGCAACTTGAACCGCATCAGTCACATACAGATATTCTTGCTCAGGATTTCCAGTAGCCAGATTGTACTTAAGAATTCTGACATTACTCGTAGCAGTAGGTGTAGCCGCAGAACCATCTTGAACTAGAGCGTTTTCTGTCGCGGTAAATAAGAACCTTTGATTTGGGGTAATGGTGGCAGTTTCAAATCCTAAGTTATTACGAACGCCAGTAGTTTGAGTAGTCTCGACCACTGAAGAAACTGCTAAACCAGCTAACGCCGTAGGATTAGCCTTAACTAAAGTCGCAACCCCCGTGCTTAATTCGATCGCATATAAACCAGAGGCACCGCCAACAGTTAATCCTGCATAGGCAATTCCGGTCGCTGGAGTATTGGAAGCTGTCGCTAGAACCGTAGCGGGAATATCAAAACCTGCAACATCGGTAAAGTCTAAAGCTGCGCCGCCCAAGGTGATTGGTATAGGCAGAGTTTGAGTGCCGCTATTCGGAGGATTTTGAATGAATAGAGTATTGGTAACCGCATCTAGTCCGTACTGAGTTGTAATCGTAGTTCCGTTAACGCTATTTGTATAAGCCGTGGCAGAAAGTCCCGTCGCACCGTTAATTCCAGCATCAGGATTATTGCCCACAGCCACAGCATCGCCATCTACTACTCCACCTGTAATCGGATTGAGTCGGAAGTTTAAGCCCGAACTTGTAACTACCCGCAGGCGATCGACCGCAGGGTTAAAGTCTATACCGTATCCTGTAGCTGGTAAATCTAAAGGGTTGCCACTGCCATCGACAAAGGCAATTTGTCCTGCCGCACCTGTAGCGATCGCCGCCGAGCCATTTCTAGGATCGATTAGGTAAAGCGTACCAGTGTTAGCAGTAGCATTAACGCCCAATCCGTATAGTTGACCGTTAAGCGGACGGATATCAATACCAACTAGGGTTTCACCCGCAACCACACCAGTAATTGTGGAAGTTGAAGTTAGGCTAGTGCTATTGGGATTATTAAAGCGCAGTAGTTGCGTACCATCAGCCGATAAGCCAAATAGATTTAAAGCATTAGGCAAGAACTTTTGCGGTACGACTAATGAGCGGACTAATTGCCCGGTTACTACGTTGTACTCATTTATAAATGGATTAACCCGATTACCATTAGCCGCCGCTTCACCTTCGGAGGTAATAAATACCGTACCTCTTTGAGTCAGAGCGATCGCTTCGGTATCTGTTGTTAAAGGCGCGTAGGTCGAACCATCGGCTCTTTTTAAGGTGGTAACACCCGTGAAGGTAACGCCATTTCTAGGTAAAAGCCCAGAACTTAGATCGATATTCAGAGTATAAAAGCGAGGAGCTTGTCCGGGTTCAGATGGTGCGGTACCGCGATCGTCGGAAATAGCATAGTAAAGATTATTGACAGGATCGTAAGTAATGCCCGAAAGCCCACCTAGTCTTGTTCCTAGTACATCAACCGAGGCTCCAGGGAAAGTGACCTGCCCCAAGAAATCTAAGTCTGTAATTACTGGATTAGCAGGTTTTTCACCATTTACCTGCACATCAATAAATACCAAACTGTGGTCAGTAGTAGGAGTATTTGCGGCACTTTGGAAAGTGCTGAATGAGCCACGCTCGCCCACTAAACGGAATAAAGGATCGTCTCTGAGTGGGATAAATACTCCCGCATTTGTTACAGTCAAGTCCTGCGAAGGCAATACATAGTCAACTCGAAGGTTTCCGGCTCCAGTTAAGTTATCGCTAAAGTCAGCAGTATCAAAGGCTGGATTGCTTCTTTGGTTGATATTTATGCCACCGTCATCACTTTGTTGAACGCCACCTAAGCTGGAAGGAAATACACTGCTAGGATCGCTGTTAACATTAGGATTCGTTAGTAATTGTTGAATTGCTCCAAAACGGCTATCGCCATCAAAAGGATCGGAATTTTGGTCGCCCAAAAGTACAAAGCTAGAACCTGCGGCTAAACCACCTCTTCCACCTTTATCATCGACAATGTATTTAGCCCCATTAATATAGTCGGAGAAAAAGCGAATCTCATCGGAATTGCGTTTGCCATTACGATCTTCGGTACCGTCAAATACTGGAGGAGTTGGATGACTGACTAAAACATTAACGATTTTGCCATTGATATTAATTGGCACATCTACATGATTTTTGGAAGATAGTCGCAAAACCGCAATTTCTTCTGGCGAATAAAATCCATTCAGATTTTCATTAACTGGTGTGGCAGGATTATCAACTGTAGGGTCATTGGTTAATAAGTTGCCGGGTAAATCTTTCCACAGAAAGTTTTGGAAGGTGCGAATACCTTCAGTAATAATGGGATATTTAGAATAAATTACAAAGGCAAATTGTCCGGGGAAATTACCAAAACCAAAGGCATCGTTACCATAGCCCGCAGCACCTGGAGTAGTAACGATCGCCCCGTTATTATCTAAGTCAAAACCAGAAGCGATTCCAGTATTAGATGCGGCAACATAAAAGTAAGGATAATCAATGGCACCCGCACCGTTTTGAGAGATCGAAAGGTAATTATTTTGAAATAATCGAGCCGCACTACCATCCGCCACAAAGTCAAACTCATTAATTACAAGTACATCGGGGCTATTAATTTGAATGCTTTCGGCGACGTTTTTAGCTTGTTGATTATTGGGGGTAGATAAATTTGCAATTAGTTCCCCTTCAAAATTTCGATTTAAGGAGGCGTTAAATTGAGCAAAGCGGACAGTATTTTGATTTTCTAGGGTTTGGGTATTGCCTCCCAAGTTATTAGCATTAAGGCTGGCTGCTTGGGTATTTAATAAAACTGCTAAATTAACACCCTGAGCACTTATAACTGTATTATTTCCGTCTTGACGAATGCCAATATCGCTAAATTTATCGGCGATCGCGACATTAATAACATCTATTTCTGGACGAAAATCGGTAATAGTGTTTGGAGAAGTAGGGATTTCCGTAATTTCAAAGCGATCTCTTCCAGATCCGCCTGTTAAAGTATTCTTTCCAGAACCTGCAAATATAGTGTCATCGCCCGTACCACCGATCGCTGTATCGTTGCTACTAGCAAATATAGTGTCATTGCCAGCACCACCATTTAAAAAATTACTACCAGAACCAGCAGAGGCATCAAGAATATCGTCGCCTTCTCCGCCAAATAAACGATCGCTATTACCCGCAAATAGTTCGTCATCACCTTCACCACCGAGCAGTTCATTGTTACCTAATCCGGGGCTGGCGTCTAAAATATCATCTCCCTCAAAGCCGAGTAATCGGTCATTACTGCTTAAGGTAAATAAATTATCGTCTCCAGTAGTTCCGCTTATGATTGCCATTAGTTAATGTCCTCTAAAGTTGTCTAAATAAATTCACGTCGCTGATGTTGTTAGCCCTAACTATGCCCAAAACATATTTAACTTATCTAGTTACGCTCGGATAAACGCAACGGATCTAAGGTGTTGGTGGCGTATTAGAAATCTACAAACAAGTTAGTAATTTGGCGGCGATCTTTTGAGGGTATAACCCTTGTAAAAAACCCTATCATGGCGAGGATGTCTGCTAGGTTAAGGTTTAGCGAAACTTAGGGTTAAGGTTTGACTAACAACAAACTTTACATTTCAACATGATTAATGTATTACTTTTGTGATTCTTGTAAAAAAATAATAAAAAGCTTGAGAAATTTTAGAGCTTGCAATCTAAATTTTTTGGCATTTCTTCTTTGCAGTCACCTTACGATTTGGTCATGACTGAACGTGCTCAAATCGCCCTAGAGTTTATTTCTGACATTCCCAATTCTATTATTTCTTTGAATGTGCCAATTACAGCAAATTACGATCAAACGTGCCACAGATAGAAAAATAAAAACCATAACGAGGCTGCGCACTGCGACCCTTTTTGTAGCCAATAAACTCAAGTTTTAACTTCATAACATATCCTCAAATCACGAGCAGTGAGTGTACGAATTTTTTGGATCTATACCTTTCAAACTCAGAACTCGGATCTTGAGAATTAACTAGAATTAATCGAAAACCAACTATGTCAAAATTCGTACCTGCGGTCGGAATAAAACTTTATACGATAGGATTTAAGCTATCCATCAACCAAATTACATTTTGTGCAGTTGCTTTATCGGGAAATTGGGTTCAAAACCTCGTCCTTCAGGACGACTTTATATTCTGATTTAACAACCAGTAGAACCAATCTTATTTTAGAATGAGCTACCTAAGATTTAATTTAACCATGTTAGTTCTCGAAGCTAAGTTAAAAGGTAAAACAGACCATTACGCATCAATAGATGAGGCAATTCGGACTGCTCTGTTTTGTCGTAACAAAGCTTTGAGGTACTGGATGGATAACGAGAAAGTGAACGGCTACGACCTCAATAAGCAGATGGCTGTGCTGGCAAAAGAGTTTGACTTTGCGAAGAAGTTAGGTTCTCAAGCAAGACAGTCAGGCTCTGAGAGGGCATGGTCTAGTATTTCTAGGTTCTATGACAATTGTAAAAAGAAAGTATCAGGTAAGAAAGGATTTCCTAAATTCAAGAAGCGTGGTAATTCAGTTGAATATAAACAAGCTGGATGGAAACTTTCTGAGGATCGGAAATATCTAACTTTGACCGATGGTTTCAAAATTGG
>Ga0163154_10005501_pt1 | contig 16031 bp, 14 predicted proteins | sample OliLakLV19MP9P1_FD_148649 | JGI IMG/M metagenome (GOLD analysis project Ga0163154, IMG submission 148649) | Freshwater microbial mat bacterial communities from Lake Vanda, McMurdo Dry Valleys, Antarctica - Oligotrophic Lake LV.19.MP9.P1 | ecosystem: Environmental > Aquatic > Freshwater > Lake >... | reverse complement strand
GTCACCACCAGCGACCCGCAATTCATTCGTACACAGGCGTTTCGTGCACACGCACAGTTCAAGTTGAAGCGGTTTGGGCAAGCGGCCCACACGTTTGCAGCCGTTTCGGACAGCCGGATACAGCCCTGGGCTGAAGAGGCAGACTGGTATTTGCTGTTGGCGGGGTTGGCAGATGGGCGGGCTGATACGGTGGACTTTCGGTCGCGTTTGGACCGGTTGCTTTCCGATGCGGGACATCCGTATTTTGCAGAAGCGGGGGCATTGAAAAAGCAGTTGGCGAAATAGCAGGGATTTAATCAGGTAAGCAGTCGGCCAAATATCACACGCGCTCTAATCTTTAATAGGAAATACCCCCCAGACATCCGGCAGATAAAGCAGCCGGTACATTAAAACTTCCTGACCAGCACCACACCTGCCACGATGCACACTACGCCCAAGACCCGCAACAGTGACACCGGTTGCACGGGTACACCCAGCAAGCCATAGTGGTCCATCACAAGCGAGGCGAGCATTTGTCCGGCGATCACGACCCCAAATGCCAGGGTCATGCCCAGTTTCGGCACCAGCAGCACCATGGTAGTGACATAAAATGCTCCCAGTAGTCCGGCGACCCACAGCATTTTCGGTGCCTGGGCGGCCAATGAAAAAGTAGAAAGCGGTACCCGCGAGGCGAGCATGTACACCAGCAAACCGATTAATCCCACTGCAAACGAGATGATGGCGGATACAACGGGTTGCCCCACGATCTGACCCATTCGGGCGTTGAGTCCGGCTTGCACGGGCAGGATAGCCCCGGCGAAGAGAGCGATGAGTAGGGGGAGGAGGTTTTGCATATACCGCTGATTATAAGTTTTTTGTAGAGATTTTTCGGGGGGGGATAAATTTTGGGTGTTTCCCAACCCATAGAAGCACGGCTCAAATCTCTTCTTCAATGCCCGCGCCTTCACAAATCCAGGTTTTGAGTTGGGCAAAGCCGGGGGCGTTCTTTTGCTTGAGGGTGTTGAGGAATTGTTTCAATTCCTGATTCCTTTTCGCGTTTAGGAACGCGGCACCAATAACTTAGTCATTTGATGCCACCATTTTTTCATCAGACAACACTATTTTTCTGCGAATAGTGGGGCTATTTAAAGAAAAATAGTGTTGTCTGATGGAACAAAGGGTGGCATCAAATGACTAAGTTATTGGTGCCGCGTTCCTTATGTCCTTGCACTTTTTTTTAAAATACTTGGGCGTACGAAAACCGTGGTCGGCTGGATCGATATTTTTCTTGGCAGCATTCTCGAAAACCCAGCCTTCGAAAGCTGGACAGAGAACAAGTACGGTATGATTTCCCCGGATATACTTCTTGATCTCATGCTGCTCCTCCACCAGTTCGAAGTCCTCTAAAAGTTTTTCTCCATCTCCTCTGTCACTATCAATGATGCCCACAACTTGCTGGTTGGGTCGGCTGGCTCTTATTGTTTTGAGGGCATTTGAAATGTTACTGTTCAGGCCATGATTGGGGCGTTTAAATCCCAACCTTTCTACCAATACAGTGTCAGCATAGCATTCTGGGACGATGTTGTTGTGATGCAGATTCATTCCGGGATAAAGGAGTCAAAGTTCAAAAACATATCTATGCCGTAATCGGGCACTTCTCTTATTTCATCTTCGGAAAGCCTGCGGGCATGGGTCAAAGCGAAATGCTCCACCTTGATCCGACGAAGCACTCAGGGATGAAGCAACCTGTATTTCATATCACGCTACCGAAAACCCTGTATGCGGACGCGCATAAGAAGGCTGAAAGCCCAACACAATATCTTTACGATCCACACCGCGTTCTATCAGTTCATCCGCTACGAACCGTTCTGTATTGTTTTGTTGAATCCAGATTTTACCGTCAATGATGTCAAAATGAAAAGTGGCGGCAAAGATGAAACTGGATTTTTGCCAGCCCACAGAAAGCAACTGAAAGTGGTTGTTTTGAGTATCAATAATCAATTTTTCTTCTACACCAGATGGATTGGCATCTGGTATCGAAGCGTACTCACGAAGTTATTCTGTAAGTATTTGCTGGTACTTGGTTATCTTATCCATCTGACAATAGTTTGATTTTCAACATCAAATACCAATTTCATACCTCACTTCCTCTATCTTCATCCGGTATGGATCGTGTGTAATGTGCCAGCCTTCATTTTGAAGTGCTGACTTTACCAAGTCATGGTAGAGGTCAAGCCGTGCCATTTTTTAATACAAAAGTAGGTTTTTAATTGTACAAATACATACTCCGATTCCTTTCCAACTCTCGGAAATACGGGTCTTTCAAATCCTTAATGAAGTAGATCGCCTCGCCTGTACTTTTCATCTCCGGCCCCAGGCGCTTGTCCACATTGGGGAATTTATCGAACGAGAACACGGGAATTTTGATGGCATACCCCTCCAGGTTGTGTTTGATGTCGAAGTCCTTTAGTTTGTGCGTACCGAGCATCACTTTGGTAGCGATGTTCAGGTAGGGCACCTTATATGCTTTGGCGATAAACGGCGTGGTGCGCGAAGCCCGCGGGTTGGCTTCGATCACGAATACCTCGTCGTTTTTGATGGCGAACTGGATGTTAATCAGGCCCTTGATGTTGAGGGCGCGGGCGATCTTTTCAGCGTATTCGACCATGCTCTGGATCACAATGGGGCCGAGCGAATAGTGCGGCAACACCGCTGAAGAGTCACCGGAGTGGATGCCCGCCGGTTCGATGTGTTCCATAATGCCCATGATGTGGATCTCGTCGCCATCAAATATGGCATCAATCTCGGCTTCTTTGGCGCGTTCGAGGAACTGGTCAATCAGCACCCGGTTGTCGGGGAGGTGTTTGAAAATGGTCAGCACCTGGCGCTCCAGTTCGTTGTCGTTGATCACAATTTTCATGCGCTGGCCGCCGAGCACGTAACTGGGCCGCACGAGCAGCGGATAGGGCAGGCGCTTGGCGATGTCGAGCGCGGCATCCACATCGTGGGCCACGCCGAATTTCGGGTACGGAATCTCCAGTTGGTGCAGCAGTTCGGAAAAGCGGCCCCGGTCTTCGGCGATGTCCATGCTGTCGTAACTCGTGCCGATGATGTTGTAGCCGCTTTTATGGAGGTTCTCGGCGAGTTTGAGGGCCGTCTGGCCGCCGAGTTGCACGATGACGCCATCGGGTTTTTCAAGTTCCAGGATTTCTTCCAGATGCTCCCAGTAGACGGGCTCGAAGTAGAGTTTGTCGGCCATGTCAAAATCGGTGGATACGGTTTCCGGATTACAATTGACCATAATCGCCTCGTAACCCACTTCTTTCGCGGCCAGCAACCCATGTACGCAGCAGTAGTCGAACTCGATGCCCTGTCCGATGCGGTTGGGGCCGGAACCGAGCACCACAATTTTTTTCCTGTCAGATGGGATGCTTTCGTTTTTGGCGCCCGCTCCAATGGCTTCTGTACGTTCTACGTTTACCAAGCCTTCAAGGTTTAGTAAACGGGATGCCTCTAAACGCAATCCCTCCGTAGTAACCCCCTCAAAAGTAGAGTAGAAGTAATTGGTCGTGCTCTCGAATTCAGCCGCACAGGTATCCACCATTTTATACACCCGCCGGATGCCGCGTTTTTTGCGCTCGCGGGTCACGGGTTTTTCGTCAATGCGTAGCAGCCACGCGATCTGTGCGTCGGAGTAACCGTTCTTTTTGAGTTCGATAAAAAACTCGGTCGGGATGTCCTCCGGCACGTTGTAGCGCAGCAGTTGCTCCTCCATTTTGACCAAATTTTTGATCTGACCGATGAACCAGGGGTCAATGCCCGTGAACTTTTGGACGGATTTGGACGGAATGCCCAGGCGCAGCGCATCTTTCACCCGGTAAATCCGGTCGTCCGATACTTTTTCTAGGCGCTCCATGATGTCGTCGGTGCGCAGCCATTCTTTTTTATCGGCGCCCAGGCCAGTGCGGTTGTTCTCCTGGCTCTGACAGGCTTTTTGCAAGGCTTCGTTGAAGCAGCGACCGATGGCCATCACTTCACCCACGGACTTCATTTGCAGTCCGAGTCGGTGATCGGCGCCTTGAAATTTGTCAAAATTCCAGCGCGGCATTTTTACGATCACATAGTCCAAAGTCGGCTCAAAATAGGCTGAAGTGGTTTTGGTGATCTGGTTTTTCAACTCATCGAGTGAGTAGCCGATGGCGAGTTTGGCGGCGATTTTTGCAATCGGATACCCCGTGGCTTTGCTGGCCAGCGCGGAAGAACGCGACACCCGGGGATTTACTTCGACGGCGATCAGGTGTTCGTCCACAGGGTTTTGTGCAAACTGCACGTTGCACCCGCCGGCGAAATTGCCGAGTGCCCGCATGATCAGGATGGCCTGGTTGCGCATGTCCTGATACGCCGTATCAGAAAGTGTCATGGCCGGGGCCACCGTGATAGAGTCGCCGGTATGGATGCCCATCGGGTCGAGGTTCTCGACCGTGCAAATGATGACCACATTGTCGAGGTGGTCGCGCAGGAGTTCGAGCTCAAATTCTTTCCATCCCAATACGGCTTTTTCAACCAGCACCTCGTGGGTGGGGGAGGCGTTGAGGCCGCGTTTGAGCGCTTCATCGAACTCATCTTCTTTCATGCAAAGACCGCCACCGGTGCCGCCGAGCGTGTACGAGGGGCGGATTACTAACGGAAATCCTATTTTTTGCGCGGCTTCCTTGCCTTCCAGAAAAGAATTGGCGATGTAGGAGGGCGCAACGGACAAGCCCAAACCCAAGACAAGTTTTTTGAATTCCTCGCGGTTTTCGGTGGTCTCGATGGCTTTTGTATCTACTCCGATCATGCGCACGCCGTATTGCTCCCAGATGCCCATTTTTTCGCACTCAATGGCGAGGTTGAGTGCCGTTTGTCCGCCCATGGTAGGCAGCACAGCGTCAATGGCAGGCAATTCCAGGTTTTCCTGATGCTCCCGCAGGATTTGTTCGATGCTTTCCGGGGTAAGCGGCCACAGATAGATATGGTCAGCCGTGACGGGGTCCGTCATGATGGTGGCCGGATTGGAGTTGATCAGGCTCACTTTGATGCCCTCTTCCCGCAGGGATCGGCTGGCCTGGGTGCCAGAGTAGTCGAATTCGCAGGCTTGGCCGATGACAATGGGGCCGGAGCCGATGATGAGGACAGATTGGATGGATGTGTCGCGTGGCATAACTCGTCGGTTGCTGGTTGCTGATCTGAAGGTTTTGTGGTTTGTGGTACTGGCAGGTTAAAAAAATGCCGGAAACTGATTCAAAAAATCAGTTTCCGGCAGGACCGAAGTGAATGGACAGAATGTTCGCTTTTTCATTTCGGGGGGCAAAGGTAGCAAAGGCAAGACAGGAATTTGAATGTTGATTCTGTGAAAAATTAACTTCTCTCTTTCTCCATACCCGAAATGTGGTGGGCAATCTTTTAAAAAGGTGTTTACTCCATACAAAATGTTCACTGCGCCCCAATCTGAGTAAAAAAATACTCATTAGAAAAGAGCAGTAAACCCTTTTGGATGGGCACGACCTTTTTTATTGGTTAGTCTGAACTACACTTCTTTTCACCTTCTATAAAACGAATATAAGCATGAAATCCGCACTTCGCACCTCGGTTGCACTGGCAGTATTTTTAATGCTGGGCCAATTTACGCTACAATCTCAAAACGATGCGCTTAACCGCGGCAACTTTACCGTTGGATCCGGTTTCGGATATGTCAACTCTGTCACCACCATACAGATTGACAACGGAGGGACTGTCCAGAAAGGGGGCAATCAAGCCTACCAACTCCACCTGACCCCCGCCATAGGATATTTCATCACCCGCAACTTTGTATTTGGTTTGGGGATGGATTATATAGTAAGCTCTTCCAAGGACAACAACGATAACACGAACGGAACGGGGCAGACATCGGACAATAAACTGCTTTTTGGCCCTTACACCCGGGTGTATCTGCCATTTGCAGGCGACCAGGCTTTCTTTCTGGGTGCTGTGTACGGATACGGCAGATCCAAAACGCAAATTTCTGACGGTGCACAAGATCAAACCGTCAATACGACCCTTGCGACATTCGGTGCAGGCCCGGGTTATTCCATCTTCTCCAACGGAAAAGTTTCCTTGGAAACACAAGTGAAATACAACTACGGTATTAGCAGAAACCTGCTGAACGTGGATGGTTCCCGCCAATCCACCCGAACGCTTACGACTGCATGGGACTTCACAATGGGCATGCATTTCTATTTTAACAGAGGATAAAATTTAGTTGTTGGAATAGACCCAAGAACCACCCGGTCCCCAAAAACCATCTTATTCCTACTTCAGTCCTACCTATTTATTCTACCACACTACTACCATTCATCACTCACAAAAATTATAATCATTATGTTAGATAAGTCAATTGCAGGCGTTAAAGCAATGCTGCTGCTCGTCGCGGTTACATTTGTTGTGTCATCGTGCCTGAAAGATCCAGATATCACTCCGAGTGACAGTGCCGCACGGGCACGGCTCGAAATGACCGATGCGCCCACTGATGACCCCAATGTCAAAGGAGTGTTCATCACAGTGGTTGACGTGCTGGTAGACGGCAAATCGTGGGCAGGCTTTGATGGCAAAACCACGTTCGACCTCCTGGCTTTCCAAAAAGGTCAAACCAAATTGCTGGGCGAGGGTGAACTCAAAGCCGGGACGTATAAAGAAGTCGTGCTGGTGCTGAATACCGAAACGGATGCCAATGGCATAAGCCCGGGCTGCTATGTACTGGATGCACAGGGGGTTAAAAGAAAACTCGAAGGTGGAAGCCAGTTGGCGGTAAAAGCACAGGGGAGTTTTGCCACCAAGGCGAACGAAACAACGGAAGCGATCGTGGATATGGATCTTCGCAAATCCATCGTGTATAAATCAGCCTCTACGACTGATTTTCAGTTTGTCACCGACCCTGAACTCAAAGCCGCTGTCCGTTTGTTGGACAAAGCAAGTACTGGAAGCATTACGGGTGACTGCACGGATGGCGTGTCTGGCAGTGAAAAAATAATCGTTTACGCCTATACCAAAGGAAGTTACAACGTGACTGAAAAATTCCCGCAGGGTGCGTCAGACGTACAATTCAAAAACGCTGTGACCAGCTCTGTGGTCGCATCGGACGGGGATTTCAATCTGTCCTTTCTCGAAAGCGGTGCCTATGAACTGCATTTCATTTCCTATAAAGCAGGCAGCGACGGCAGCCTTCAGGCAAATGGTGAGCTTCAGTTGAATATTCTGAGTTCCACGACGCTCAACTTGCTTGGGCTCAATGTGACTGCCAAGGGCAATATCAACATGGATCTGGCAGTGACTGGCATTCTGTTCTTTTAAGGAACAGCCGACGCACTTTCTGTCAGACGTCGGTAAGGAACGCGGCACCAATAACTTAGTCATTTGATGCCACCCTTTGTTCCATCATACGGCCGCTATTTTTCTTTAAATAGCCCCACTATTCGCAGAAAAATAGTGTTGTCTGATCAAAAAATGGTTGGCATCAAATGACTAAGTTATTGGTGCCGCGTTCCTAAAAGATTAAAAACACTTGGAAAGTTGAACCAACTCGACGTTTCATCGTTTGTCAAAATTGACAAGAGATGCAACAGTCGGGTTGGTTTTTTTATTTCTGCTCTTAATTTTGCAGTCTCATTAAAATGCTAAAAACATAAAATTATGTCTGAAGAAAAAAATGACCTGCCTGCGAACGAACAGCCCGCAGAGGTGAAAAAGCCGAAAGTTTCTACTCCAAAGAAAACCACCATCAGCCCTTTTAACAAAGGCAACAACAAATTTGTATCCCCCAAATTCGGCAATTCAAGTGCCAAGGGAAGTGGTTTTAAAGGAGGTGGTGTGAAGAAAGGGAAGTGATGCTGCTGTGGTAAAGCAGATCATGAGTCCTCCCGAATTTTCAACCCACGAATGAATTCGTGGGTTGAAAATCTGAGTCTGTCATATTGTTACGGTCTTCACAATAAAGACCTTGACTGGAAACTTTGCAGTATTTTGTCGTCCAATCATTTCACTTTGGCGCTGTTCTGGTGTCAACAATGTCTCGTCTCTCCATGGCGTTAATCAAGCCAATTCGTTTTATTTCCCGCGATAAATCCCAGTTTTACAATACTTTAAATGCCCGCGTGGATTCGTATTTCAAAGACAACAACTTGTCAAAATACGCCAACCGGGAAATTGTGATCAAGACCATTGTCCTGCTTGCTGCCTACTTGTTGCCGTTGGGCGCGATTATTTTATTTCAACCTGCTTTTGCCTGGGCGTTGGCGCTGTGGGTGCTCATGGGGGTGGCCATGGCCGGTGTGGGCATGAGCATTATGCACGATGCGATCCACGGCGCATTCTCCGGCAACCCACGAATCAATGCGCTGGTCGGATACTCGCTCTATCTGCTCGGCGGCTCCATCTTCAACTGGAAAATACAGCACAACACGCTGCACCACACCTTCACCAACATCGCACACTATGACGACGACATCGCCGACAAACCGGCTTTGCGCCTTTCCCCCCATACGGAGGTAAAATCTGTGCATCGGTTCCAATGGCTGCACGCGCTGGCCATTTACAGCCTCGTCTCGCTGTACTGGGTGACGGCAAAGGATTTTTTGCAGTTTGTTCGCTATAGGCGCAACGGGGTCAACAAAAATACCGCTCCGCAAAACAGGGTGCTCCTGGCCAAGATCATTGCGATCAAAGTGGCTTACTTTTTTGTGTTCCTGGCCTTACCCATTTGGGCTGGTCTTCCTGTCTGGGAGATTGTGATCGGTTTTCTCCTCATGCACATGATCGGCGGTGTGATCCTGACCGTTATTTTTCAACTGGCTCATACGGTGGAGGAAACTACTTTTCCGCAACCAACCGAGCAGGGGATCATTGAAAATGAATGGGCAGTTCATCAGATGAATACCACCGTTAATTTTTCCCGCGATAACCGCCTGTTGTCCTGGTATGTCGGCGGTTTGAATTTCCAGGTCGAGCACCACCTGTTTCCGAAAATTTGCCATTTGCACTATCCACGGATTGCAGGCATTGTACAGCAAACCGCTACGGAGTTCAATGTGCCTTATCTCGAACACCGCTCGTTTGGTCATGCACTGCGTTCGCACTTCGCCACGCTTCGGCGCTTTGGCAAACTTTCGGATATGGATGAAATGATCGGGTAGGATACCTTTCTTATTTCTTCCCGCAGGACTGAATGATGGCGTTGGACTTCTTGATGTACGACGTGTCTTTGTCCTTGGTCGCGCCTTCGAGGGCTGTTTTTGCGTCAGCGACGGCTTGATCGCAGTTTTTGAGGTGAGCGGCGATGTCGGCGCGGAGGTAATAAGACCACCAGTTTTTATCTGTTTCGATCATCTTGTTGGCCCACGCGAAAGCTTGGGGCAGGTCAATGTTTTTTTCCAGATAATATTCGGCGGCCGAGGCATAGGTATCTGCCTTGGCATCGGGCTTGGCGGTTTCGGTGCGGATCGCGGCCATGATTTGCTCATGCGGGTCGTGTTCTATGCGAAAGCGGACGGCCGTTTTTTCCCAACTCAGCACGACATCGGTAGCAGTGGGTGTAAACTTATCGAAGGCAATGGTAAAATGCTCGACCAGCTTTCCCAGTTTCTCGGGCTTCACGTCGAAGCGCAGCACGTCCTTTTTAGCATCGTAGGCGTAAGCGCCCCATTGTTTGTCGTCCGAGTTCAGTACGATCGTCCAACTTTTTATACCAGGCACCGTGCAAAGCCCGTAGGAACCAGCCGCCACTTTTTTGCCGTTGAGCATCAGGTCTTTATCGAACTGGATGGTGGTGATCTGGTTGGCACCTGTGCGCCACACTTTGTCAAATGGCACCAGGTCACCGAATATTTTTCGCCCCTTTACCGACGGGCGGCTGTATTCGATGGTCACTTTGGTGAGGCCGACGGCTTGCGTGAGGGTGGCCGTAGGGCTGGATGCCGGGGTTTTGATTTGAGCCATCAGGCTGGTGGCCAACAGGCTGAGTAAGAGTGTAAAGCAATGTTTGAAAGTCATGTTGTTGTGTGGTGGTGAGTTAAAAAATTTGTTTCACACAACGACACAACGACACAACGATATTGATGCTTGAAGTACACATCGCGTTGTGTCGTCGTGTCGTTGTGTGAAACAAAATTGCGTGGAGCAAGATAAGTTGAGAGAGACAGCAAAAGTAAGTAAAAGGGGCTTCGAACCATAATTTCCTTATTCAATTCGAAATGAGCCCCCTGTCCGGGCTTGCATCCACAACCAGGTCAATTCCGGGTGGTGATATTCGAGGTAGTACAAATAAGTGAGGCTGCCGGTAAGATCGAATTTGCCGGGATAGCCGTTTTTGGTCACCGAAGTATGGCTCAGCACAAAAGTTTCCTCATAATACCCTCCGGGCGGTAGCGTAATGGGCTCTACCCCGACGGGTTCATTTTCGCGCAGCAATAAAAAGTCGCCCCACAACTCCTCGCAGCCTTTTTCGCGCACCGGATGGAGATTCAGGGCCAAACGTTCCTGCCATCGGGAAAGAAAACCAGTGTCCAGCGTTTGATCAGTCCTGCTTTTATTGCGGATGCGAACGTTGACCCGGATGGTGTCGGAAATGCGATAGACTGGTTGGTTGACGGCAACGAACATTTCCCAACGGCCCGACCACGCGCGCGCATTCAGCCAACCGATCGATTTTCGATATTCTTCGGAAGTCCTGGCAAATTCCGGGTACTCTGCTTCGATGATCTGCAGGTATTCAGCGGCATGTTCCTCACTGACCCTGTGAAAACGTTCATTGTGCACACCGCGCTGTATTGCATTGGCCAGCCGCAGGAGCACATCTGGCCGTCGGTCGGATGTAGGGTAATCATTCAAAAACTGGGTGAATACTTTGTACGCTTCCGAATCATTTCCGGGCGGAGTCTCGTCATCCGTACAGCAGGGTTGATAATCAATGTAGTAAAGTGTGTCATAGGCCGCGTTGTCGGCCCAGAGACTGTTGGGATACTGCCTGATGAGCGAGCGGAAGTAAGTATATGCCTGTTCGAAATTCCTCCGGGGATCGCTGTTATACCTGAAACCAACCTTGTTGAAACAGTAGTCGAGCCACACTTTCCCCAGTGCATACAGGCGTTCGTCCGGCGATTGTTTTATCTGCTGTACGCTGTCGAGGCGATGTTTCGTGTTTTTCAGGATGTCTATCAACCAACCGCCGCTTTGCATATTGTTTTCTATATGTTCTTTATTTTCAGGTACTTGAAGCAACTGGAGTGCAGGTTGCAAAGCGCCGGTATGGCCCCAGTATGCAAAAAGCCCTTCGGCAATTTCGCTGGAAACGCTCGGATCGAAACGCCCGGCTGCGTAATCTCCGGCGATGCGTTCCATGAGCGTATCTGCGGCAAAATACAGCCCGTATTTTAACCCGCTTTTGGCATTGTTCCAGGCTTCTGTGATCTTCGCATTGTTGCTGTTGCCATAGCGATGGTACAGTTTCAAATAAGCCTGGTATTGCGGATAAAAATCTTCCGGCAAATTTTTTCGCAGGGCCGCTTGTTCCTGTTCAAAAGCCTGATATTCCTCCAGCACCGAAGAACGGCTAAAAGACGTATCCAGCCCGGAGAAGTGGACGATTTCCCAATGGTCTTTATACGTGAGGTAGATATAGCGGTAGTCGGATGTAAAACGGGGGGCTTCGAAGCCATAGGGTTTGTTGATTACCCGGAACTGGCAGGTGTATTTATCAAAAAAGGACAGGCCTCGCTCCGATTGGAACCCCAGAAAACGGCCGTCCTGATCGCCCGGCAACCGCTCTTCCGTAGGTCCGGCGTACACCAGGCTATCACCGTTGGTAACATCCACAGCTGCTACTTTTCCGGGAAAGTCAAACCACACCAACGGCAGGTTGACGGCCAAAATACAGGGGCGGGGATAATAACGCCAGCCGAATGACAGTTTTACAGGTCGTTGGTCCGGTACGGTCAGGTAGCAGGATGGTGGGCCGTCTTCCCGAACCATACTGCTACAAGCACTGCCCACAAACTCTATATCTGCCGGTGATTTGCAATCCTGCAGATCGGTTGGGAGCGGAAAGAACGGGACGTAGCGGTTTGTCTTGCGGTGAAAAAGCCATTGATTCGTAACCAGAACGTCATCTCCCCAGGGACGCAAATACATCAGTTGTCCATCTGCCGGGTTGCCCATACGATTCAGCACCTGCATCGTGCGGCGGTCGAGCAAAACCAACTCCTGATGGTTCGTGACCCAAATACCGGGCTTTCCGACGGCCATGACACCACGAAGCAAAGAGACGAAAGAATCCAGTCGGGTAGTGGAGCGGTCATAGCGCCAGACAATCAGGCTGTCCGCCTGATACTGGCTGTCCCGCTGATAGTCGTACCTCCAAAAGTAGTCCGTGTCAAAAGGGTCGGCCATCCAATCGAGCTCCCGGGCAAAAGCCGGAAGGCAGGAGGAGATCGAATCTTTCGGCACAAAGCGGCGTTCCGCAAGATCGAATTCCTGCTTGCCCAACCAGCAGCGATCCTTGCAAAATAAGGAGAATTGCGGGGCGCGGGTGCTGCCCGACTCGGGTATAATGGTCAAAACGGCTGGCAGCGAGTCATTTTGTGCACAAGAGATGACCGGCTGGTACAGCAATGCCAGGAACAAAAACAGAAAACCGTACTTCGAATGATTCAGGAGGGTGATCATGCAGCCAATGTGTTTTGTGCAATAAGTAGAAACCTTCAAAACTCCTCGCCTGCACCGCCGCCGCCAAATTCTCCGCCGCCAAAAGATTCCTTCTGGCGGGATACGGGCGGGTTCTGGGCACCGATGCCTTGTTCAAACAGTTGTTGTTCGACTTCTTGCAGCAAAGATGTTTCTGCGTGCGCTTCGTAGGTGTAAGCCCCTTCGTTGCGACGCAAATAACGAATGGCCAAATAGGCCGAAGCAAACAATACGGCGCCACCAATGACCGCAGCCCAGGCCAGGGGCATCACGTGGAAATAGTAGCGGAAAGTAAACAGTGCTGCCGCCACTGCTGCCAATCCCATATCAAGCAAGTGGCGCTCTTTGTGGAGCAAACCTCCGGAGATATAGATGGCCGGGATCATGAACGTGAACATCCAGAAAAAGCCTGCCATCGGTACTTGCTCCAACCCGAACAAGTCCGCTCCCGCTTGTTGCACTACCCAGAAGTTGCCGCTGGCGCAAAACGTGAGCAGTGACAGCAATTCCACGACCAGCAACGAATTATGCCAATGCCGCCATTCCCAGCGCTTCTGTCCTTGCCGGGCAAAAAACCAGCCACCTGCCGAAAACAGCATCCCTGCAAACGGCAGCAAATAAAGTGCGACACGAGGGATGTCTTTGACAATCAGCAAAACGATGAGCAATGAGCAAACAAACGCCGCCGCCGCCATCAGCCGGTCGGCGTAACGAATACTGCCTGCCGCCAGAAAGGGCCATGCAATCAAGCAATAGGTCAGCATCGACGTGCTGTAATGCAAGGGGCTGCAAATGCTCGTGAGGAACATGCAGGTACTGGTGTAGAGGAGTATATCGTCTATGCCGCTGCCCCGGTGCCGGGCGGATCGGATGGACCAAAACTCCAGCACTACCACCCAGACCACGCCCCAAAAAAAGCAGAAAGCCGAAAAACCTGTTTCCGAATCCGGCTCACTGATCAAAGCCGCCAGGCCCATCACGGCCATCAGCAGAATCAGGCAAAAAATTGCCAGTCCGATGCGCACGAACACATTGGGCGAATAAAAATTCGCCGGGTTGCGCTCCTGGATGGTATTCCATTTTTCAGCAGAAAGCAGGCGTTTTTGATGCCATTCCTGTGCGGTCTCTTTGGTTAACAGGGCGTCTAACCAGGCTGTATTGTAAGCGATCATGGCGCGTCTGTTTTGATGAAGTTTTTGTAATTCGTCAGAAACAAGATGACTCCGACGCAGGACAGGATGAAGTAGAACAGGTAAAACATGAAGTCAAAATTCATCCTGCTCGTGAAGGAGATCAGCATGTAAGTGACTCCGATGTACCCGTACACCACCGCTACCGTGAAAAAATAGAAAGAGCCCCTGGTCCGGGCATACCATAGGAAAAAACCGACGGCTGCGCACAGGAGCGGAAAATAGATGGCTTTTTGATCCAGCAACATCATCCCACTCAGGCAGGAAATCATACCGATGTGCACACCAAAGTTGAGGTAGGTCAGCGAAAAATGCTTTTTCAACCCGTAGCGCTCGCTCACAAAAGGGATCACAGCCAGCAGGGCGCTCAAAAAAACCCCTGTTTGGACCAGTACAGTGCTGTTGAGGTCATTTTTCGAGAGCAAGTCCTGAAGGCTTACCGTCACGCCCAGCCAGGAAGCCAGCGCGGTGATACCCAGCGACAACACCCCCCGGTTGTCGAGCCCGTAGGCCAGACCAAAAAACAGTACCATCGGTATAAAAGTCGCCAAACCGTAGCGCGTTCCAAAAATCTGGTATTGATACTGCCAGTACCCCTCCATGATCAGAAAGGTGAGGCAGCCCAACAGCAGAATGTAGTCGTAGTAAGGTGTGGGACTGTCCACCTTCCCCATCGTGAAAGGCCGCCGATGCTGGATGGCATACCAAAAACAGGCTGCGCTGATCGCCCCGATCAATGCGATCAGGGCCACGTGGCCGATGCTGTCGATGTGTTCATAAATCAGGAAACCCAGTCCAACATTCAGGAGCAATACACCGATGTAGAGCAAGGTTTTGAGTTCCCAGTGCAGTGAAAACGGCTTTTTTTCTTCAAAAAGCGCGATTTTTTCTGCGTCTTCAGGCTCGATAAGTTCCTGTTGAAGGAGATTTCTAAGGATGTGTTGGTGCATAGTCGGCGGGTTTAGGTGTCCGGAAGTGCGGGGTAGGTTGATTAGGAACGCGGCACCAATAACTTAGTCATTTTAGGTCAACCATTTTTTCATCAGACAACACTATTTTTCTGCGAATAGTGGGGCTATTTACAGAAAAATAGCGGCCGTATGATGGAACAAAGGGTGGCATCAAATGACTAAGTTATTGGTGCCGCGTTCCTTAGGGTAATTTTGTTCCAGAATAACCGATGGTTTAGGTATCCCGGAAGTCCGCTTCCGGGCACAGGATAAAATCTCCGGAGATGGACCTCCGGGGCATATCAGCGCCGCTCCATCTGCAAAAGTAACCGACTTGCTTCATCGGCGTGTGGCTCCCCGGGTTTGATTTGTCGCAGCATGGCAGCACATGCTTCCAGGTTTTGGCTTCGCAAATGCGTGAGCGCCAGGTACCACGCCGCTTCACCTGCCCAGGCACTGCGCCGGTCGAAAAATATTGTTGAAAGCCGCCGAGCGCGGCCGTGTAGTTTTTTTGGTTGAAAAAATTGGCCGTGGTTTGGAGGGATTGTGCTGCGTTTTCGCTGCCTTTAAAAGTGAAATTTGCTTCCGGGAAGCGGCGGTGTTCAGCATAGAGTCGGGCTGGTGTATCCGCCTTCGGCCACATCAACCATGTGATAAATGCTGCTGCTATCACAGCGGCGGCAGCCAGCCACCAGCGCCTGGACGAAGGTGGTTGAGCGGCACGGAGCGAGGGGGAGGGCGTCGCAGTGCTGCTAAAATGTTGCTGACCGATGGCTTGCAGGGTTTTGGTCAGTGCTGCGTCGTCGTTTTGCTCCGCCAATTGCCGGGCGAGTCGGGCGCGGGCCTCCCGCACCTGCTCCAGATCGGCTGCCAACTCAGGATGAGCGGAAAGTTGGGCCTCGAAATCTGCTCGGTCTGTCGGAGTCAGCAGGTCGTCCAGATAATCTTCAATGCGGGCGTATATTTCTTCCATAGGGACGGTAAAAGAATAACTTAAAAAGGTTTGTCGGCAAATCACGCCTAAATCTTATACTTTGTTTTTTGGTCATCCCATAGTATCGGTTCAGGATGAAAGGTTGGCGTATTTGGGGGACGATTTGATTTGATGGATCAACTGGGCCAGGCATTCCGATTTGCGCTTGCGTACGTAACCGTAACTTATTCC
>Ga0163154_10005499_pt1 | contig 16039 bp, 16 predicted proteins | sample OliLakLV19MP9P1_FD_148649 | JGI IMG/M metagenome (GOLD analysis project Ga0163154, IMG submission 148649) | Freshwater microbial mat bacterial communities from Lake Vanda, McMurdo Dry Valleys, Antarctica - Oligotrophic Lake LV.19.MP9.P1 | ecosystem: Environmental > Aquatic > Freshwater > Lake >... | reverse complement strand
CAATTGCTGCCTCTTTGTTGACGAACGGGCTTGTCATCGAGGGACGCTGTGCCAAACCTGCAATCAATGCCGACTCCGCCAAGTTCAATTTATATGCCGACTTGCCGAAAAATGTCCGTGACGCCGCTTGAACACCATACGCCCCGCCGCCATAAAAGATATTGTTGAGATAGAGGCGGAGAATCTCATCTTTGCTGTAAACCTGCTCCATTCGCAGGGCGATAAACGCTTCCCGAATTTTGCGGCTGAGTTTCTTTTCCCGATTTACTCCGAATTGGCTGAAGTTGCGGACGACCTGCTGAGTCAGCGTACTGCCGCCTTGAGAAGCATGATTCGATTGGGCATTCGCGACGGCGGCACGCCCAATGCCGACAATATCCACGCCCGGATGCTCATAAAAGCGGTGGTCTTCAATGGCAATAGTCGCATTAAGCAGGCTTTTGGGTAACTCTTTGAGAGTAACCGGTATTCGATTTTCAACAGCTAACTTGCCGAGAACGACTCCATCTTCCGAGAGAATCTCTGTCGCAACTGGCGGCTTGATGTCGGCGACGACGACTTCGAGATTGGGGAGTTCTTGCTTCGAGAATTGATAAAAAATCACGAGGAAGCCGACAAGCCCCATCGCAACCGCCGTCAAAACGACAAGCATCAGGAGCGCGAACAGCGTTTTGATCTTCTTTTTAAGGCTGGAACGCGAGCGTGCCGGTTGAATGCGCGAATTGGAAGGCGCACGGCGCGGCGCACTTATTTCTGAAGCGGTACGTGAGATTGGTCTGGACATAGACTCATTATATGCCGGAAAACAAAGTGTGTCAAGAATTCGGGCGCGTGAACACCGAAAATCTGACGATTTGACAAGTGAGGACGACCCGCTCTGAATAAGATTCTTTTACGCTGCTACGTATACGCTCACTCCGTTGACAATGGTTCGCCGTACCGTTTCGTCTCGGTTCAAGATCACGAGATCGGCAATATGACCGGGCGCAAGAGTTCCAAATCCATCAGTGCTTCTGAGCGAACGCGCCGCGTTATATGAGGTCATTGCAGAACGCTGAGAGAGAGTATAGCCCTGTGCATTCCGAAACGCCTGATCCAGCGTCAGGACGCTTCCTGCAAGGGTTCCATCAGGCAGGGTGGCGCGTCCGTCTTTGATATTGATTGGCAGATCACCAAATGAAAACGAATAGCCGTCGGGCATCCCTGCGCCCTGCACTCCATCGGAAATCAGAATCACACCGTCCGTGCCTTTTGCCGCAACGAGAGCGCGACACGAAGCCGGATGAACGTGAACATTGTCCCAAATCAATTCTGCTGTCAGTTCGGGGCGTGAGAATGCCGCGCCGACGACTCCGGGTTCGCGGCTGTCCATCGGGCGCATCGCATTGAATGTGTGAGTGAGATGGCTGGCTCCGGCATCTATCGCGGCTGAGATTTCGGCATAAGTTGCGTCGGTATGCCCGATGGAGGCAATGATATTCTGCGAAACAAGAAAGCGGATAAACTCCAACGCGCCGGGCATTTCCGGCGCAAGCGTCATGATGAGGATATTATCGAAGTGGTCGCTGGTCAGACGCTGAAATTCGTCCATATCAGGGAGAAGAATAAATTGTTCCGGCTGTGCGCCTTTCTTTTTGGGATTGATATAGGGTCCTTCAAGATGAACGCCAAGAATCGCCGCCTCTAATACAGGTGTGAAGCCGGCAAGGCAATTCTCAACTGCATCGAGAACTTTGATTTGATCTTCCCATGCGGCAGTGACAGTCGTTGGAAGCCAACCCGTGACACCATGTCTTGCGAGGTGTTTGCTGATTTCATAGAGTGCCTCATAAGTTCCTTCCATGACAGAGCGACCTGCGCCGCCGTGAATGTGAATGTCAATAAAACCGGGAAGCACAATGGCGTCGCGAGCGTCAATATCGCCGGATTCGGGGCGAGTCGAATCGTTCCAAGTGTCGAGCGAAACGATTTCTCTTTCATGGATGTTGACGATGACATTGTGCCGTTCCATGCGGTGATCGGCGACGGTTCCGGCAAGAATGCGATATGAGGAGTTATCGCTCATTTTGTGGCTCCTCTCGGTTGGACAACAGCGCGTTTTGTTCCGCGTATCACGAGACTGCACGCCACATAAATCCCGACCAGACACATCAGCCAGAGCAAGAGAGGAATGCTGCTGAGAGGAATCGTGATACTTGAGACACCAGAATAGCGGTTGGCGATAGCCATAATGCGTCTGCTTTCCCAAACTGACCAGTAATACCCGCCCGCCTGTCCGCACGCCGTCAACAGTCCTGCCATGACAGCAAGCCGAATATCGGAACGTCCGATGACCGTTCGCACTGCCGCTCCAACCATGAGACCAATCGCCACAGAACCCGCCCCAAAGAAGGCAAAGCGCGGAGGGATGTTATTGACCTTCATCCAAAACCAAGCCCCGAATGCGGCGGCAAGCAATCCTGCGAGAACGGCAAGGGCAATGCGAAGCGGGTTTTGGGCGGTTGTTGCTGTTGGCTCCATTGTGCAGTTTGGGTTCCTGAAAACGAAAAACGCGCCACAATGAGAGAACACTGCGGCGCGAGAGGCAAAGCACAGGGAGGAATCCGGTTTGCCTTACTTCTTCTTTTTGATATGCTGGCGCGATCTCTTTGTCAGCTCTTTCGGCAGCGGTTTGACGCCAGAGAGATAATCTTGGAAATTGCGGCTCGTCATTACGCTCGTTGTCACCTTGAGGCGTACTTTGCCTTCGGGGGTGGTGACCGTCACTTGCTGTAAGTTCGGGACAAACGTATGATTTTTCTTCGGCGCACGCAGGTTCCACGCACCGGAGTGGGGGTGGCGGCGGCGATGTCCCTTCATGGGACCGACACCGGAAACTTCACAGATACGGGACATTTTTACAGTCTCCTCTCGAAAATAGCGAGGCGAACAACCGGAAAAACGGCACCGTCCTCGTCAAAATGGCGTAACAATAATACTGATCGGGAATTGCCCGTTTCAGAACCTGCACAGTATACCGCGCTGGATTGCTCGACGTCAAGGTCGAATTTGCGCTTTTTCGTCGTTTCGGACGCAAGAAGCGGGTATACTGAACATTGAAAGTGACCCGCCATGAACCCAACAAACAACACATTGACGCCGGAACTGAATACGAAATACGCGCAGATTCAAGAAATTTTGCGCGAAATGGGGTGTGTCGTCATCGGCTATTCCGGCGGCGTAGACAGTACGCTCGTCGTCAAAATCGCCCACGATGTTCTGGGCGAAAACGCCGTTGTGGTAACCGGCGACTCCGAAGCGTTTCCACAGGGCGAAGTCGATTCTGCCCTCGAATCCGCCGCACAAATGGGCGTCTATGTCGTTCGGATTCGCACGCACGAACTCGCCAATCCGAATTTTGCGGTCAATACTCCCAATCGGTGCTATCACTGCAAGACGGAACTGTTTTCAGAATTACAGAAGGTCGCTACAGAGCGAAATATCGCGTGGATCGCGGATGGTTCGCACGCCGAGGACGGCAAACCCGGCGACCATCGCCCCGGACTCAAAGCCGCTGCCGAACGCGGTGTTCGTAGTCCGCTCCGCGAGGCAGGATTGACCAAAGCCGAAGTTCGCGCCCTTGCTCTCCATCTTGGATTGGAGAATTGGGATAAGCCGTCGTTCGCGTGTTTGTCCTCCCGTTTTCCCTATGGCACGCACATCACGCAGGAACTGCTGGCGCGTCTCGATGGCTGCGAGGCGTTTCTGCGTGAACTCGGATTTCGGCAGTTTCGGGTACGCCATCATGATACCGTTGCTCGAATCGAAGTCGAACCCGATGATTTTGGGCGAGTATTAGAAAACAACGCTGCCATTCGCGCCCGATTTCGCGAACTCGGCTATACTTATATTACGCTCGATTTGGAGGGCTATCGCTCCGGCAAGATGAACGATACGCTCCGAAACCGAAACGACCTGACGCTTTTAACCGTAAGGGAATAGGGCTTTTGCGGAGGCACAAAGAGCCGCAGCCCATCCAACCACAAGAGGAGTGAGGAATTTGGTGACACGAACCACCGCATTGACCGCCGTTACATTCGGCATTTTGACCTTTTCGGCGTTATCGCCCGCTTTTGCACAGGACGCCAAGGCAATTATCGCAAAGTCCATTGCCGCCTATAGCAACCTGAAAACGTACCAAGCCGACCTGACAATGGAACAGACGGGACCTCAAGGTAAATCCAAAACAACAATCGCCCTGAAAAAATCGGGCGAAAAAATGTTCTCGAAGATCACCACTTCGGCTCCGACCCAGATGGGCAAAAACATCACCTCTGTTACGGATGGCAAAACGATCACTCTCTATATGGGAGACATGAAGCAGTATATGAAAATGCCTGTCAGCCCAATGACGAAACAGATGATGAATGACGCTATCATGCCAAACTCCATCATGAAAAAGGTCGCGCAAGAGGGAACCGTCAAAAAACTGGCAGATGGTAATATGAACGGAAAACCGACGTTTGTTTTGGAAAGCAGCGATTCCAAGCAGCCTAATTCGCCAAAAACCCGCCTTTATATTGACAAGGCGACTTCACGACTGGTGAAAATCGAGGGAACTGCTCCTGCTGCGAACCCAATGGGCGGAGGCAGCATGACGCTGCTCTTCCGTAATGAGAAAATCAACGCGGCGATTCCTGCAAGTGCCTTTGTTTTTACGCCGCCGAAAGGCGCGAAAGCGATGGCAAACCCGATGGGTGGCGGAGGCGCACCCGGCGGAGGCAGATAGTCGGTTCGATTTGTAAGGGACTCTCAACACAAAAATCGTTCTGTTCTTGCATGGTGCGTCCTGCCGGACGCTCGTCCGAAGGACACAGAGGCGGGTACTTTCAGTACCCGACAAGGCGATAGAACAGTTCAATCCTTGAGAGTCCCTCAGAGAATCTTATTCAGCGCAGATCGCTCTGACATCGGAACGAGAGGGCGTTTTATTGGGACGGGGGAGAGTATGGAACCAGAGCGATTGCGCGAACTTTTGGAGCAGGTCAAACAGGACAATGTCAGCGTTGCGGAGGCAATGGGGCGGTTGCGTGCCTTGCCGTTCGAGGACTTGGGATTCGCACGCCCCGATCATCATCGCGCCCTCCGAACGGGTTTTCCCGAAGTGATCTTCTGTCCCGGCAAAACCCCCGCGCAGATCATTGCCATCGCCGAACGCCTGATTCAGTTCGCCCCGAAAATTCTGGCGTCTCGCGCCACGCTGGAAGTTGCCGCCAAAGTCAAAATCGCCTTTTCCAACGTCATTTATCACGAAGAGGCGCGAATGCTGGTGATTTCGAGTGAACCCGTCCGAACTCAACAAGCACGGACGGTTGGAACCGTTTTGGTGGTTGCCGCCGGCACGTCCGATCTGCCCGTTGCGGAAGAGGCGGCTGTGACGGCGGAAGAGATGGGCAGCCCCATTGCGCGTCTCTATGATGTTGGGGTCGCCGGACTGCACCGGCTCTTAGCGCAGCAAGAGACTCTCTATGCCGCCAATGTGCTGGTCGTTGTCGCCGGAATGGAGGGCGCATTGCCTTCGGTTGTCGGCGGATTGGTCTCACGTCCCGTGATCGCCGTCCCAACCAGTATCGGCTATGGCGCGAACTTCGGTGGTCTTTCCGCACTGCTTACCATGCTCAATTCCTGCGCTTCGGGAATTGCCGTCGTCAATATAGACAATGGCTTCGGCGCGGGCTATATGGCGCATCTGATCAACTCTGCTCTATAACCTTCCGAGTTACGCGCCTCCGCCATTGCCATAGAAGCGTTCATAGAGGCACTGCACAATGCGGCGCGGACCATATCCTTTCACCACATTAACCGCGATTTTGCCCGCATCATCCGCCCATTTTTTGCCCTTGCCGTTGAGTTCGTGGCTCATGAAGTTGACGATTAAGCAGGTGATGTCGGTTTTTCGCACGCTCGCTTCATATTTACTGACATTGGTGGTTTTGTGCGAAGTCAGCCATTGCACCGACGCAAACGGCAAAATTTTCGCGAGTTCTTCCTCGACGTGCGGCGTTTTGCGGTCTCCACCCAAAATCAAGAGCGATTTGCCTTCGATATGAGGACGTACTGCCTTGATGAAGCGGTCAAATTCGGGATCGTCTACGTCTTGGTCGCCGCTCTCTTCTGCAATCTTCTGCTCCGCCGCACGGCGCGATTTCTCTTTGCTGACTTCATTGAGAAAGGACAAATAGCCGCTTTGACCCGAAAGGAGAAAATAGGCACATTCCATCAATGCCTCACGCAGTTGCGGATTGCTCGACGGCACGCTCGCCTTTTTGCACTCATCCAAGAGCGGCAGTAAGCGCGGTCTGTCGGCATCAACACGGCTGTTATTACTTCCAAATTCCGGCTCTTGGCAGAGTATTGTGACGGCATTCAGCGCGTTTTGCCTACGGGTTTCCTTGTCTACGAGTGCCGTTTCATGAGCCAGTGAGTCTTTCGCACTCTGCCACACCTCCGGCAAAGCGTCGGCATATTTTTCCAGTGCATCGGCGTGAGTTTCCGGTGCGATCCCCGCCAAATAAAACCTCTCCTTGTACTGATGCAGCAAACCGACCAGATGTTGATGAAGCTTGTCCTTGCCCTCCACCTTCAAGAGCGCGTCACCGACGAGAGTACACGCCGCGCCTATCCCATTCAGCAAACTCTGTTGCTGCGTGTCTGACAGACGCGCTTCCTGCTCGGTGAACCAATCCATGACATTTTGAGCCACCGCAAGTCGCTCGAAATCGTCTGCCAAGTTGCGCCACTCATTTTCGGAGAAAACCGTTTCGACATACCGCCACGTATCGTCCTTGCAGATAAACGAATCGCTTCTGTCCTTGTCAATTTGGCGTCGGCTGCACATCGTATCTCGCAAGCCGCCCAACGATTTGGAAAACTCCCGACTCAGACCGCTCTTTTCTGCCAGCGCACGGGCGACGGATAGTCGGCACAACAACGCACGCAATGCGAAACAATGGGAGCGATTGAGACTGCCGTCTCGATGAATGAGACCTTCTGCGTCGAGAACAATCCAACGCTCGTGTACCACTTCGATTATCCCGGAAATTTCGGCGCGATATTCGTCCTGCACGTCGGTATTGTCGGTCTGCTCTTCAATCGCCTCTAAAACAAGCGACTGAGCGGCAATCTCTTGGATTTCAACGGGAGCAGTTATAGACGTAACGACGGCTTGCAGGGGAATCCCGGACAACGAGGCAAGCGGCAAACTTCCCTCTCTGTTCGGCTCTACAGTGAGTGTGACAGGCGTATTGTCCAAAATGGAGAGCGACAATAGGTCTTGGGTTGTGACACATTCAAGCAGATTGCGAAAACGGGCAATTACCTTTGCCAACTCATTTTCTAACTCTGCGTCGAATTCACGTTGCGCGGCGTCATATTCGGGCAGAAGCGAATCGAGGGCATTCTGCCAGTGTGTTCGGAGTTTGGCACGACGCATTTCGCGCCGTATTTGGATGGATTCGAGATAAACGGCAAACGCATCAGGGGAGTCATAAATTGTGGTGAGGATAGAAGCCGCCGTAGAAACAGCGAGTATATCAGACATAAGAGAGCCTCCTTCGACAAACAGAAGTAGAATGAAATCGGCAGATAACCTTGTCCTGAACACTCCACTGTGTCAGCAAGAAGCGGAAAGCGCGAACGGCTACATTCGTAAAAAGTTGCGAAGTATCTCTTTGCCATACGGCGTGAGTGCCGATTCGGGATGGAATTGGACACCTTCGATGGGCAGGAATTTGTGTTTTACGCCCATAATTTCGCCTTCCGCCGTTTCCGCTGTGATTTGGAGGCAGTCGGGCAGAGTGTCACGCTTGATGACGAGTGAATGATAGCGGGTCGCGGTAAAGGGAGTCGGTAGTCCGGCAAAGACGCCTTTGCCCTCGTGAAGTATGGGTGAAGTCTTGCCGTGCATGATTCTGCTGTTACGAACCACTTCTCCCTGAAATGCCGCCCCGATGCTTTGATGCCCCAAGCACACGCCGAAAATCGGAAACTGCCCCGCAAATCGCTGAATGAGCGGTACACAAATTCCAGCTTCCTCTGGTGTACATGGTCCCGGTGAAATCAGGAGACGCTCCGGTTTGAGTTCGGCGATCTCATCGAGCGTGATTTTGTCGTTGCGATGGACAACCACTTCCGCGCCGAGTTCGCCCAAATACTGCACCAAGTTGTAGGTGAAACTGTCATAATTGTCAATAACAACGACCATAAGCCCTTGCCCGTTCTCCAATGTGACACTCCCGCCAAATTTCTTTGGCGGGAGCGACTTCGTCTAATCTGAATTGAGACGACTCCCTATTTACCGACCCCCAGTTTTTTATGTTCGAGGAACCACGCGAAAAGTTTTTCGTCACGGTACGCTTTGTCCCACGAATTATGCCCGACGCCGGGATAAACGGTAAGTTTCGGAGAGCCGCCCGCCGCTTTGATCGCGTCAATCATCTCTTCCGATCTTTTGAGCGGAACCGCTTCGTCTTTGTCGCCGTGAAATGCCCAGATGGGGATTTTTGCCAATATCGCCGCGTTTTTGGGATCGCCTCCGCCGCATACCGGCGCGACTGCCGCCCAATAATCGGGATACTTCGCCGCCAATGCCCATGAACCGTATCCGCCCTGCGATAGACCCGTGAGATAGAGCCGCTCCTTGTCCACCTTGAACCGCTTTTCGGTTTCCGCCGACATTGCCATGATGACCTTGTCGAGTTCCTCCCAGCGTTGGCGCGTTTCCGGCTTTTGCGGAATCAGAATCAAGGTGCGCCATTCGTCCGCTTGGAGCATCGCCGCCGAGCCGATTCCGACAACCGCCGACTTCAAGCCGTCACTGCCGCATTCGCCGGAGCCGTGCAGAAACGTGATCAGCGGGAACGCCTCAGAGCCGTCATACTGCGGCGGCACATAAAGGGCATACCGATACTCTTTGCCTTCGAACTTCAGCGACTTGAGGAGCATTCCATATTGAACGCGGCGGGCAAGCGGCTTCTTTTCAGCAGTTTGCGCCAGAGTGGGGGACGTGCCGCCCAAAAGCAGACATGCCATTCCCAACCCTGCCCACTGAATGATGTGACTACGCGAGATCAACGCATTCCTCCTGCGCTTGCCATCAATCCAGCAAAAAGCATGAAAATAACGAAAATTATCAAAGCGATAGGAATAAGGTATCCCAAGATGACGGTTCCGACAGCACCTCCTGTTGAAATTTTTTGGATATGAGCGATCCCCATTCCCAACAAGACAAACCCCCAGAAGAACGCCACCAAACTAAAGAGATTGCCGATGAGTGACATCACGGTAAACATCATCGGCGGTTCGTATGAGGCAGAGCGAGATGAGTTGCTCAGACCTCCATTGCCAAAATTCGACTGACCGGGCGCGTTGGGCGCACCAAAGGGATTAGTGGAAGAAGAACTCCGCGTGGTCGAACTTGCCGAACTGAATTCCGATTTCATCTGGTCAACAATTGTGCCACTGAACGGGATTATCAGAATGAGGCTCAAAACCAAGGCGAGCATTCCCGGAGCCTGAGCATAGACACTGGCACGGAAGGAACCCGTATAAGTTCCGCGGTTGCCGAACATTTTGCCCACGAGATGGAAAATCCCTGCCATCACGAAGTTCATGACAAACATTGCGCTGAGAATAAGCAAAGCATAGATGACGCCGCCGATCAAAATGATGGGAATGGCAATGGGTTCGCGTAATCCGATAAAAAGCACTCCCAAAGCAATACCGATAATCAATGCCACGCCCACATAAGTGAGGATCATGGCGGAAGGAGCCGCCAGTCCGTCACTGTCTGCTTGGCGTTGCCAGAAGGTGCGCGGCGAGAACAAAACTTCCTTCCAATCACGGAGGGCGTCTTTGATACTGAACGTATCCTCGCGATATTGCGATTGTGCCGGATACATCGCAACCTGCTGAGGATAAGGCGCAGGAGGCGGCGTGCCATAGGGGAGCGGCGCGGACTGCTGTCCATATCCCTGCTGTGCAGGCGGAGCATACAGCGGCTGTTGTGTCTGCTTTTCCAGTGTCGGATGAGGAGCATAGCCTTGGGGAGTGATGACTGTCGTCGGCATATTCATCGGATCGACGGTCGGCTGTTGTGCTGCGAGCATGGCTTGGGTGCGTCCGAGGGCTTCCTGCGCCTTCGCGTAATCGGGCTGAAGCGTGAGTGCCTGCTCATAAGCCTGTTTTGCCTGTTCGACCCAGCCGCCTTGTTCCATCGCGATCCCAAGATTGTAACGCGCTTGGGCGTTGGCGGGTTCGATCTGAACGGCAGTCGTTAAAATGGTCACGGCGTCGGTATGGCGTTTGGCTTGCCCATATGCCGCCCCAAGATACATACTCGCTTGATAATCGTTGGGATTCTGCTGTGTGGCAAGTTCCAACTGTTGAATGGCGGTTTCGATGTCGCCGCTCTGCATTGCGGCTAATCCGGCGTCACGTTCTGCGGACATGGTACATTTCTCCTTTTGGGATTCCTCACAGGAAAGTGATTGCTGGCGATCAGCGCAAGCGAACCACACGATCATCGGTGCGAATATCACGTTGTTTCAGCAAGTCGTGAATGGTCGCGCATAGAAATCGGTTTTCGTCAATGGTAAAGTCAATGCGAAGCCGTGCCTGTGTGCCGCTTCCGGGAGGAGCGAGACGGAGCGCGTCGCCTTCGTTTAAGGTGATGACGCATTCGCTCTCCTCGCTGCCATCGGGCAGCCAGTATTCGTTGCCATTCATGCGTTTTTTCCAAGGGAGCGATACGCGCCCCGCATAGCCGACTTCGCAGATCGGCAATCGGAACAGCTGCTGCCCTTCGGTGACGGCGTAGTAGCGCGTCTCGAACGGATTAGGAGTGGGATAACTGGTTCCGCGCTTGACCAATCGCTCGTATTCGGGACGTTGTTCGGCATCATTATAGACCCGAATCGAATAATCGTGGTGAACAATCTGATCCACGCTGTAGCCCGCCCCAAATACCGCAGCCCCTTTGACTACCGCCTCGAACGGTTCCCAATAGTGGACGCGCTGCGCCCCATAAAGCCGCTCGAACAGCTCGCGGACGCCCGGAAGCAGGGTAGAACCGCCTACCAATAAGACGGCATCGAGTTCCGATTCGTTGATCTCATGCTTGCAGTCGTCCATCGTGGCTTCCGCAAGAATCTCCAGTTTCTTATACAAATCTTTCTGCTCTAAGAGCTGATTGAACTCTTCGCGGGTGATTTCGATGCGCCCTCCGCCCTTGAGGAGAAAGTAACTGCTGTCGCCGATACTCGCCTTGTTGCTCAAATCCTTTTTGATCGCTTCGGCTTGGTAGAGCAGTTCGGGGCGCAGGGAATTTTGATGGGCGCGGAGACGTTCACACGCAAAATCCGCAAGCCAATCGTCAATATCCGTGCCGCCGAAGTTCAAGCCGCGTGCCGCCAACAACGACGCCCGATGCTGGGTATGGGTTCCGCGTCCGCCGGGAGTGGGCGGATGCGTGCGAACGACGGCGAGGTCGAGGGTTCCGCCGCCGAAGTCCACAACCAAAATGTGCTTCTCATCGGTGAGGTCAACGCCATAGCCGAGAGCCGCCGCAACGGGTTCATCAATCGTCTGAAACTGGGAAACGCCGAGTTTGCGGGCGATGCTGGAAAGTTCGGCGCGGTACGGCTCGAAACTTTCCACCGGAACCGTCATCGTCAGACTCGTAACTTGTCCCTCTTTGCGCCACCACCGCATTGCCGACATCATTTTCTGTATTCGCGTTCGGTGCGGATCGGTCTGTTGGCGTTGATACTCTGCCGTTTCCTCAAGCAATTCCCGCATAAAGACCGTCGCGCAGTGTCGCGCCGAGATGCTTTCGGTTCCAATTTGAGCAACGGCTTGCTGACTGGATCGCGCCAATGTTTTCTTGAACGCTTTGGCAAGCGGACCCAAAGAAACCAAGTCGCTGCTGTGGATGATTTCGCGTGCCGCAAGTGCCGGACGCCCAATAATGGCACGATTCATATCCTGAAAATAGATGGCGGACGGAATCAGGGGTGTCTGCCATGCAGGTTCATATTCGACCAACTCATCGAGGGCAACCGTGACGGCGTGTGTGCCGACCCATTTGGCGATGAGCGTATTGGTGGTTCCTAAATCGACTGACCAGTGCGTACTCATAATAACCGATGAACTTCCTCTCAACTCCAAGCGAAGGCACACGGGCATTTCTCGTGCTGCGCCTCCTGTTCTTACTCTTTACGTACAAAACCCCTGTACACAGCGAACAGCAAAATAAATTTCTCTGCTTGGGTGATTGGGTCGGTGGGCAATGCACTCACAATTCAATAGACCTCTTGCAAGAGTCGGGTACAAGAACGTACCCGACTCAAAAACAGTCGTCCTGCGGACGAAATTCCCCTGCCCTTCAAGTGCGAAGCACGGCACGGCGGAACGAGACACGAAGAATTTATTCTGCCGGACTCTTGCAAGAGGTCTAATGACCCGATCTCCCAACGACTCAATAGGTTCCGCCGTGCCGTGCTTCGCACTCAAATGCCACGGCACGATTTTGTTTGGGGTTTTTACTCTTTACGTACGAAACACTGTGATATATTTCGCACTCTCTGATCGAATTTCCTGCTTGGAGCGGAATTTCCCTGTCAAATTCCGACAGGGTGCAGGGAAATCCCGTAAAATTAGCGCAGAGCAGGGTCTGCCGAACCGTTCCAAAATCCGTTGTCACGAGTTCCATCGCGATTATAATCGTCGAGTGCATTCAGTTTCATCGCTTTGGAGTGACCATCGCAGAAGGTGACCGAGACCATTCCCGTATGACGCTCTGCCGGAATCGCTCGACATCGCCAAAATCCTGCCCCAACTGCACCCGAACCACATTCATTCGCGCCCTGATCGCCATAGCCTTGCATATCGCCGGACGGACGCGCTCCGCGAACCGACGCCAAGGGAGGATCGATCACATACTGCCCGGCAATCGTCGTATTGTCGTCACGGCGAACCCCGTTGGTATCGGCGATAACAACGGTTTCGGCGGGAACGGTAACAGCAGAATCCGGTGCGGTATAGGGAAAACGACTGTTGCCGAGATACTGATAATTATAACCATATCCGCCAAAAAAAGCGCGTGGATTATGAACGAACGCCTTGCTTTGCAGCTCTTTCGGTTGAGAAGGGCAAAGAAAAATCGGCTCGTTCTTGACGTAAGGGTAGGTGAGGTCTGGCCACTTCGTCCGTGGGGTTTGGCTTGAGGGCGCAGAGTGTTGCGGGAAGCCTTCATAATCTTGAACATACATCGCCATAGCTAAACCTTGCTGTCTCATATTCGAGACGCAGGAGGTCTGTCGGGCTTTTTCGCGGGCTTGGGCAAAGACAGGGAAAAGTATCGCCGCCAGAATCGCGATAATCGCGATGACGACGAGCAACTCAATCAAGGTAAACGCATTCTTTCTCATATCGGGAATCGTCCTTAAAGGAAAATTTGCAACTCTCTCCGAAACAGTCTCGATCTCTGTCGGATCGTTTTCTCATTCACTTAGCGTGTTGTTTCGACGATAGAGAGAAAGTTCCTCTGTTTTGAGGAACCATTTCCTGCTTTGTATCGTCTCGTCTGCGCTTATGATCTCTCATTAGTCATCGGCACAGAAAATTTTGATGACAACGTAGAAGATTATGCCATATACTTCCTTATCGGAAGATGATTTACCTCAAGATTTTATGCATAAGGAGACAGTCATGATGCTGCCTTCGATGGAGAGTATACAGGCGTTGCTCAACGCCGTTCCCGGAGTGGTCTGGGAGGCGTGGGGCGAACCCGATGCCGCAACTCAGCGCATCAACTATGTCAGTGACTACATCGAGCAGATGATGGGCTATAGCGTGCAGGAATGGCTCGCTACACCCAACTTTTGGCTCAAAGTTGTTCATCCTGACGACCAAGAATGTGTTACAACGGAAACCGCCGCGATTTTTGCTTCGGGCGGGTCAGGGCTTGTGACGTTTCGGTGGGTTGCGAAATCAGGCAAAATCCTGTGGGTCAATGCTCATTCTGCGGTGATCTGCGACCAAAACGGTCAGCCTGTTGGTATGCGTGGTGTTACGCTTGATATTTCCTTTCAGAAAGAAGCGGAAATTGCCTTGCGCGACTCTATTCTCCAAACCCAAGACCGTATCGGCAACAATCTCCAATTTATCGCGTCCCTCATTGAAGAGCAAATTCTTGAATATCACGATGCGGTTCCGGTTACAGAACTGCGGCAGGTCGGTTTACGACTCGCAATGCTCGCTGAAGTTCAGAGTATTGTCACCGAAGCCATTCGTCAACATCAGGATATGGATGCAATTCCCGCGCATACCATTTTGGAATTCCTGCCGCATATGTTCACGGTAGAATCGCGCTCTCGTCCGCTCCGCATTGAGACTGATGAGGTTTATCTCTCGGCTGCCCGTGTCAACAGTCTCGCTATTGTTGCCAGCGAGTTGATCGGCAATGCTTATCGTTATGGCAAAGGGGTGATCACCGTGAAAATGTGTGTGGAAGGGGACAAGGTCGTTTTCACCGTGAGGGATGAGGGCGCGGGCTTTCCCGCAGACTTCAAGGCACATGACAGCATCAACACGGGATTGAACCTTGTGCGGAGTATTGTTTGGTCGGGACTTTCAGGACGTGCCGCCTTCACAAATCTTCCCGAAGGCGGCGCGTGCGTCACGGTGACATTTCCCTGTCAGGAATGAGCGTTAAGGCGCGTAGTCGCGCCAAAGCCAGCGCAGCGATTCCGGCATGATGGCGCGTCCGTGATTATCGCTGTGAAAGCCTTGACCCATCACAAAGAAATGCTCGTAACCTTTATAGGTGAGCGCAGCGTTCATGGCATAGTTCATATAGGGCCACGATCCGTGTTCGTTGTCGAGGTCGTTGGTTCCATCTTGCAGGAACACACGAATCGGCTTCTTCTCCGTTTTGCGGATCAGGCTTGGGTAGTTGTCGCCGCCGGGTTGGACAATGCGCCCGTCTTTGAGCCGAGTTGCGATCCCCGTAAAACTTCCCACCCAAGACAGCACTTTCGAGAAGGCATCGGGGCGTTCCCACGCCGCCGTAAACGCGCAGATTCCGCCGCTTGAGATTCCCGCAACGGCTCGGCTTGCTGCGTTCTGCTTGAGTTTGACTGTTTTTCCGGCTTCCGGCAATATCTCCTCCAACAAGAATCGGACATACTGATCCGAGAGAGTATCGTACTCGAAACTTCGATTCGATCTGCCGTCTGCGAAGGTTCCGGGCGTGATGAATATCCCGATAGTGACGGGCATCTCTTTTTTGGCAATGAGATTGTCGAACACGACGGGCGTATAGTTTTTCGCCCATTGCCCGTCTTGGAAAATCATGACGCACGCGGGAGTTTCGGCTTTGTACTGTGCGGGGATATAAATCCACCAATCGCGGGTTGTGCCGCCAAAAATTTTGCTGCTGAACTTGCCCATTTCGCGCAGTTCGCCTTTGGGAACGCTGTCGTCTTTTCGCATTTCGGGCTGCTCGATATAGCGTTCGACTTGCCCAGTGCCCTTTGTTGTGCTATCCACGACGAATGACCAGCGAAAGGCGGTTCCGTTGGCAACGGTCATGGCATAGGTGTAGAGATTGGTGCCTTTGAGTTTCTTGAGGGGGTAGGAGATTCCGCCGCCGAGTGCCTTGAGTGTGACTTCCTTTGCGCCTTCTGCTTCGATAGCCCAAACGAGGGTCATGCCGTCTGCCTTCATTGCTCCGGCTTTGAGGGCGTTGGCATCAAACCAACCGCGCACCGTTTCCGCCGCATTCATTGCTTCTGCGTCGGAGATTGTTTTCTTCGCAATCAATTTTTCTAACGCTTGCGGGGTCATTTTATTTTGTGCCATTGCGCTGGATGCTAACGCCAACAGTGCCAATGCCAATGCGCCTTTGAGTAGTCTCGTCATCGAATGCTCCTTATGGCTTCGCGCCTTCGAGATATTCGGCAACGGGGGAGGGGTTTCCTGCTTTGGATTGGTATAGGGG
>Ga0163154_10005496_pt1 | contig 16047 bp, 13 predicted proteins | sample OliLakLV19MP9P1_FD_148649 | JGI IMG/M metagenome (GOLD analysis project Ga0163154, IMG submission 148649) | Freshwater microbial mat bacterial communities from Lake Vanda, McMurdo Dry Valleys, Antarctica - Oligotrophic Lake LV.19.MP9.P1 | ecosystem: Environmental > Aquatic > Freshwater > Lake >... | reverse complement strand
ATCATCCGCTGATTGGTGACCGGAACCTAGTCCCGCGTCAACCCGCGGCACCTACAAATAAAAAAACCACCCCTTGGGTGGTCACTTTTAATTGTCGTCAGTGGGCAAATCTAATTGTCGCGAGCCAGACGACGGACGGAAAGGAAAGCGGCATACAACCTTTTGTTGCATATGCAACAAAAGGTTGCATCAAAGGGGACGGACAAACTATCTGTAAATGTGTTACTTCCTCGCGAGTTCTCGCGACGAAGCCCAAGGGGATTCGCCTCAAAGCCCAGAGTTGCGGAGCTACTCTGGGTTATATGCGAGAGGTCAGCACAACCCTAAAGGGGGTTGCGTGCGGGGGAGTTTAGATGCCCGATGACCGAAATCGTTTTTTAAGGTTCAGTGTCTTTGGCGCGGAGGATGCGGGCGCCTACGGAATTAAGTTTTTTATCAATTTGTTCGTATCCGCGGTCAATATGATAAACGCGGTTAATTTCTGTGCGGCCTTTGGCCATTAACCCTGCGATGACAAGGGCTGCTGATGCCCGAAGATCTGAGGCCATAACAGGGGCTCCAATCAATTCAGGGACACCTCGGATAATGGCAGTGGCGCCTTCCATTTTAATATCGGATCCCAAACGCTTCAACTCACTTACGTGCATGAACCGGTTCGGATAAATTTTTTCCGTGATAAAACTTATCCCTTTTGTGACGGTGAGCAGTGCGCACATTTGGGCCTGCATATCCGTTGGGAAGCCTGGATAAGTTTCCGTCAAAATCTCCAAGGAACAGACTGGCGGTTGACCTTTAATCGTGATGGATGTCGCCCCAACTTCAATTTGAGCTTTGCATTGTTTCAACTGTGCTAACAGGGCGCTTTGATGACTGACATCCACACCCTCTAAGGTCAGCGTGCCACCCGTGGCAGCGACAGCGACAAGGAATGTTCCGGCTTCGATACGATCGGGGATCACGTCGTATTCAACTCCGTTTAGTTCTTTAACTCCTTCGATGACAATCGTACGCGTTCCGGCTCCAGTAATTTTAGCACCCATCTTATTAAGAAGGTTGGCGAGATCCACGACTTCAGGTTCACAGGCAGCTTGTTCAATCACAGTCGTGCCTTTAGCGAGTGTCGCGGCCATCATGATGTTATCGGTCCCGAGCACTGTACTTCCGAACTTACCACCCATGTTGACTTCTGTGCCCACAAGCTCACGTGCCGCCGCATGAATATTTCCACCTGTTGAAGTCACCTCTGCACCTAGGGCTTCAATACCTCTCAAATGAATATCAATCGGACGATCGCCTATCACGCATCCACCGGGCAATGAAATGGTAACTTCCTTGTTACGCGCCAGAATGGGCCCGAGCAAACACACGGATGCACGCATCTTTCGCACTAGGTCATAAGGAGTCACCGAAGAAATTTCCGCAGCATCAATGGTGACAACACCGTCTTCAAAGGTAATGACCGCTCCCAAATATTTAAGAATTTGGAGCATGAACCGAATATCACTCAACTGAGGCACGTTCCGGATCGTTGAGATGCCCCGAGTCAAAACCGTGGCCGCGAGGATCGGTAAAGCTGAATTTTTTGAGCCACTCACCTTGAGTGTGCCATTTAACTGCGTTCCACCTTCAATAATAAATTTGTCCATAAGAGAATGCTGAGTGTGTTAGAAAACGTATAAGGGGAAAGCAAAAAATCGGCCAATTGTACTTTTTTTGCGATTATTAAGACTTTGTTGAACTTCCCCACCCCCCGGTGATCACCCGGTCCCTGCCGGTTAAATCTTGTATTACCTGTGAATTTTCATATCCGCCTTGTGCCAACAATTCCAAGCATTGTTTACTTTGGTCATAGCCAATTTCAACGAAAAGCCGTCCGGAGTCCTTAAGTTTACTGCTGCTTTGCATGATGAGATCGCGAATAATCTGTAATCCGTCCACTCCTCCATCCAAGGCAAGCTTGGGATCATGCTGCACTTCACGAGACAATGTGGGGATCACTTCCGAAGCAATGTACGGCGGATTAGAGATGATCATATCGAAAGGTCCTTCAACAGATAAAAGTAGGTCCCCTTCTACAAAGCGAACCTTATGATCGGGCCCTAACACTCGCTCAGCGTTTATTCGCGCCACTAACAAGGCTTCTGAGGAAATATCCACTGCCGTTATATCAGCTGACGGATGAAGTTTTGCAAGCATCACGGCAATAACGCCGCTCCCGGTTCCCACGTCTAAGATACGAGGTGCATCCAGTGCTTTAATAAAACCGGAAGCGTGTTCGATTAAAATTTCTGTTTCAGGCCGGGGTATAAGAACCGAAGGTGACACCTTAAAGATTTCTCCGTAAAACCCTGTATCTCCAGTCAAATGTTGCAGTGGCACGCCCTCGGACCTTTTCTTCACTGCATCGCGAAGGGGGCCTAATTCGGCCTCGGACAGTTCCCTTTCGAACTGCATGTACAGGTCCATCCTCTTCATACACAGGAAATGGGCAAGAAGAAGTTCGATTTGTAAACGGGGACTTTCAATCCCGCGTTTCTCAAAAAATTTCGAAGTGTTCTGTATAACCTCGAGGATTTTCAAAAGTTCACCCTGGATTATTTGTTCATGTCGGCAAGGCGCTCTTCCAAGTCCTTGGACACCAGTGTATTGATCATCTCGTCGATGTCGCCTTCCATAAACTGGGAGAGGTTATAAAGCGTCAGATTTATGCGATGATCCGTCACGCGATTTTGGGGGTAATTATAAGTTCTAATTTTTTCGTTTCGATCCCCTGAACCAATTTGAGATTTCCGATGAGCGGCGTATTTTGCCTGCTCCTCCGCGAGCTTCAATTCCAAGAGGCGCGAACGCAATACCCCGAAGGCCTTTTCTTTATTCTTTAACTGGGACCGACCATCCTGACATCGCACAATTAATCCCGTGGGTTTATGCAATATCTGAACAGCGGAATCCGTTGTGTTAACCCCTTGTCCCCCGGGCCCACCCGATCGGCAGACGGAAATTTCTAAGTCCGAAGGATTAATCACCACATCAACTTCCTCGGCTTCAGGCAACACAGCAACCGTTGCGGCGGAGGTATGAATCCTTCCTTGTGCCTCAGTGGCGGGCACGCGTTGAACACGATGCACCCCGCTTTCAAATCGGAGGCGTTGGAAAATATTAGGACCAGTCACCGCAAAAATAATTTCTTTGTACCCGCCCAACGTCGCTGAAGAGGAATCAATGGACTCAACTTTCCAGCCTTGTGTTTCAGCAAACCGCGTGTACATACGGTAAAGATCCGCCGCAAACAACCCGGCTTCATCGCCGCCTGTCCCGGCCCGTATTTCGACAATAGCATTCCGATCTTCCACAGGATCGGGAGGTAAAATCACGCACTGGAGATCAAAATCAAGTTTGGGAATACGGGCATTGATCCCTTCAACTTCCGCCCGCGCCATATCCGCTAATTCAGGATCTTCGTTTGCGGAAATGATTTGCTGATTCTCTTCGAGTTCAACCTTCGCTTTTTTCAAAGCGGCATCAAGTTCGATAATCTTTTTGATCCGTGCATGTTCTTTTCCAAGTTCGCCCATCTTACGGTTGTTCGAAAAGGACGAGGGATCACCCAGTTCGCGTTCTACTTCCGCAAACCGTTTACGATACCGCTCTACATGTACTCTTAAATCCATAGATAGCTCTCAAGACACTAGGCAGGAAAAGACCCCTCTGAGAATGAAAAAGGTGTTTTTGGCCTGTGCAGACCAAAAACACCTGTTCTCTGGAAAAAACCTACGCCTTCTTCTCAGCGTCTTTAGCTTCGGTCGCCTTATTTTCAGAAGCTTTGCTTTTGATGGAAGATGAACCGAAACGTCGTGCAAACTTTTCAATGCGTCCGGCGGTATCCACAAACTTTTGGGTACCCGTAAAGAACGGATGACAAGCTGCACAAATGCCTAGACGAAGATTCTGCCGGGTCGAGCGTGTCTTAAAAACGTGACCACAAGCACAAGAGACTTGGGATTCTTTATAGTCGGGATGGATGTCTTTCATAATTTCCTCACTTACTTTTTAAAAAGGGAAGCAAAACGTAATGTTTGAGCTCAAAAACGCAAGCCCTTTGTTTTGAACCCTTATTTAAGGTCTAATTCTTCGGTGTTCCTTTGGCGTGTTGCTGAATCGTAGATAGCGTTTTTGCGACCTCGAGATAACCAGCGCTATTGGTGCCGGAGGTTTTACTATAAATATCCATCGCACGCATCAGGTAACCTTCGGCTTCGGTAAAGTTTTTAGACGTTGTGGCGACAATCGCAAGGTTGTTGAGTGTGTACGCCACTTCAGAAGAGTCTTTCCCGAGCTTCGTTTCTTGGATGACAAGGGCTCGCTTAAACAGCGCTTCCGCCTCCGCTGTTCGTTTCTCCTTATAAAGAAAGGATCCATAACTCAACATCATCAATGCCGTTTCGGGTTCTTCCCCCAGATTCTTTTCTGCTAGGTCTAATGCCCGCTTAAATATGGCGTCCGCTTCCGTAGCCTTTTTCTGGTCCATGTACGTTTTTGCTAAACCCGCTAACGGCGATAACAAACGGACATCTCCTGGTTTCCGAGCTTCAATCAACTCAATAGACTTCAAATAACATCGCTCCGCCTCAACATAGTTCTTCTCCTCACAATATACGTCCCCCAAATGATGGTATGAGAAAGCGGCGTCCTCCGGTTTGCCGATCTTTTCAAAAATAAGCACTGACTTTTCAAGCGCAGCCTTCGCGCGCTCCGCCTCGCGAGCCGCCCGCATCACGTCACCCGCGGATGCATACGCCGTCGCCGTTTTTTCACTTTCGGCACCGTAAAGCTTATCCACTAGCGGCAAAATCTTATCAAACGTGGCGATCGCTTTTTCATAGTCTTTCTTTTCTTTGTACAATAAAGCGAGGTTCAAAAGCACACTCGGCAGTTGTTCTTTATTTTGGTCAGGATTTTTCTCAAGAAAACCCAGCGCCTTCTTATAATGCTTTTCCGCAGGCTCATATTGCCCCATGGACTGATAGAGCGATCCCAAACTATTTGCCGCCATGGCCACCGAAGGATGATCCGGCCCATAACTCATTTCGTATATTTTGAGGGCTCGCTCATGATTCTGCAGAGCCAGATCGTATTTTTTCCGGGCTTTATAGAGCTCGCCCAAATTTTCAAGGACGACTCCCAAGTCGGGGTGCTGGGGACCCAGCGCTTTTTCGTACATGACAAAGGCTCGCTTATAAAGGGCTTCTGATTCATCCAACCTCCCCTGGCTTTTATAAACCGTTCCTAAATTCAACAAAGCGACAGCGACACGTGGGTCATCCTGACCGAAGCTTTTTTCTAGGAATGGAATGGCCCGCTTAAACATGGGTTCCGCCTCAGCAAACTTGCCTTGGGCATAATAAAGTTCAGCGAGATTATTACAGGCTTGCGCCACTTGTGGGTCGTCCGCACCAAAAGCTTTTTCCAGAAAAACCAGTGCACGCTTATAAAACACCTCCGCCTCTTTGAACCGACCAAAGGTTTTCGAAACGAGTCCCAAATTGTTTAAGGTAACAGCCAACTGAGGGTTGTCGTTCTCACCTTTCTTTTCGAGAATCACCAGCGCGCGTTTATAAAACTGTTCCGCCTTGGCATGTTGGCCTAAAGCCATGTAGACATCGGCAAGGTGATTGCACGTCGCTGCCACGTTATCACTGTCTGATCCTTGAACTTTCTCAAAAAGGAGCAAAGCTCGAGTCATGGGTTCTAAAGCCTCTGAGTGCCGACCTTGTCGAGAAAAGACCACTCCTAGATTGACAAGAGCAACGCCCACTTCCAGATGTTCAGGACCAAATGATTTTTCGGCGTTAGCCAAAGAGGCTTGGGCCTTTTTCTCAGCTTCTGAAATGTTTCCAGAATTTAAGAGGTCCGCCGTGACCTGGCCTTCAGCGGCCGTGCGCCGTTTTTTTTCTGAAAACTTCTGATATCCAATAATGACAGAGACAGCGATCACTGCCGCAATAAGAATAGCCAGTAAGTACTTCATTCCTGCTTAAGAGGTTCAGGCTCCTCTTTGGGAGGCCCTGGTTGGGGTGGCTCTGGCTTGGTCAATAATTCCATGACCTTGGTGTGTCCCATGTATTGGGCGAGTGAAAGAGCCGTTTTACCGTCATTCCCTTTCAGCGTGGCGTCCGCCCCCTTTTCAACGAGGAACGCGACGACATCATCTCGACCTGCATTTGCCGCGTACATGAGGGCCGTCCACCCATCTTTATCAACTGCGTTCAAATCTGTTTTGGCTTCGACTAAGCTTTTCACAACATCAAGGTGCCCATTGAACGAAGAATGAATAAGGGCCGTTTTCTCTTGGGAATCTTTAGCTGAAAGGTCAGCTCCCGATGCAATCAAGCTTGCAACCTCTGTCGCCACCCCGCGTTTTGCTGCCTCAATAAGTTTTGCTCCTCCCTGACCCTTCGGCACTGAACCTACTCCGCCTGTCGTTTCGGTCCCGCCTTCTTTACCCATCAATTGTTGGACCCCTGAAAACAGTGATTTACGATTCTCAGGATTTTTTAAAAGGAGAAATCCAACACCAGTGACAATGACAATAACAATCAATGAAGAGAGCCACGAAATGATTTTTGCGCCAGATTTAGGGGCTTCTACAAATGTGCCAGTCGGGGCGTAGGTAGTTCCTCCACCCGAAATAGTTTGGTGCGCGGGCGGAATTGTTGTAGTGCCACCGCTGCCGTGGTTAATGATGACCGTCTTTTGTTCCTCCGGCATCAGGGGTTCAGGGGGGGTGAGTCCTTCGAGTAGACCGTATAAATCTGTGTCCACCGCTGCCATGTCTGAATAACGATAGCCCCGGTCCTTAGACATCATTTTTGTGATGACCCGAACCATACCTTCGCTGAGTTCCGGCACATGTACCCTTGGGTCAGGCAAAGTGTCGTGCAAATGCGCCGCCATGATCATTGCAGCCGTCGCGCCTGGGTAAGGTATGGTACCTGTCACTAAATGATATAACGTTGCCCCGAGAGAATAAATATCAGTGCGATGATCAATATCGCGATCACCCCGAACCTGTTCAGGCGAAATATAATACGGCGTCCCCATCGCTGTTCCAGTTTGGGTCAAAGACATATCTTCGTTCTGAGTCAACTTCGCAAGGCCCAAATCACATAGCTTTACATCACCGTTCAAATTGAGCATGAAGTTATCCGGCTTCACATCCCGATGAATCACACCCGCGGCGTGAGCACAGGCTAACGAGGCGCACGCTTGACGCATAAGCAAAATGGAGTCTGCTTCAGAAAAGCGCCCAGAACTTTTAATAAAATTTCCGATGGAATTTCCTTCGACAAATTCCATTGCCAAGTAATATATGAGGTCCACCTGTCCAAAATCATATATTTGAATAATGTTCGGATGGTTTAACCGCGCAGCCGCCCGCGCCTCTTGCATGAATCGTTGAACGAAATCTGCGTCTTGGCTTAAATGCCCCGAAAGCGTTTTTAGGGCGACAACTCGGTCGAGGGTCGTATGGCGCGCCCGGTAGACACATCCCATGCCACCTTTGCCAAGGGTATCTTGAATTTCATATACCCCGAACTGAACTCCCACCATCGGATCCGCTTCAGACATATTTAAAAAGTAAAACGACTTTCTTTTAAAGTCGCTGATTTTCTTAGGGGCAATAGAAAAAATAATGAAAGATACCGCCCTGTATCCAATATAAAAAATTAGGTGATTTAAATGTTTATGCAATCAAAATGTCCTAAATCTCCTGTCGCTCAATAATCAGGCAAATGAGTAATTAAATTTAACCCTTGAATTCGAAATAATAGTCGTGACCTTTTAACCAGATGCCTGACCCCGGTTCATTTGAGGATGATGACAAGCCGCTTTCGATAACGGACGCTGAGCTTGTGCGTCAAACGCAGGAGGGACGAACGGAGGCCTTTGATGAGCTGATAGAACGCTATAAGAAAAAAATTTACGGGCTCGTGTATCACATGACGGGGAATCCTGACGACTCCAATGATTTGATGTTTGAAATTTTTGAAAAGGCTTTTTTCTCAATTAAGAATTTTAAGGGCAACTCTTCGTTTTCGACTTGGATATACCAGATCAGCAAAAATCACGTGATTAATTACGGCAAAAAGCGTAAGAACAAGGTAGCTATTAGTATGAATGATCTTGATACTGAGGCACTTGTGAACGGTGAAATAGCGGAGTTTGTGTCGCTTGATTCGACAGATCGGGATGTCAAGATTAAAGAATTACAAAAAAAATTGAACGAAGCGTTAGCGAAGCTGTCTGAAGACCATAGAATAGTTGTTGTTATGCATGACATTGAAGGCATGACGAGTGCCGAGATAGGTAAGGTGACAAAATGTTCCGAGGGCACCGTTAGGTCTCGGTTACATTATGCTAGACAACAACTACAGACGTATTTAAAAGAATATCTTAACTAATTTTATGGAAAACAATCAGGAAACCGAAAAGCTTGTTAAACTGCTAAACCTTAAAAAGCAGTTGGGAAACCCTGGCGAATTTTATTTTCAGAACGTGGGCCCAGAGTTTAATCGCCGCTTGCGTTCACGTTTACTGAGGAAAACTTGGTGGGAAACCCTTCAAGATCGCGTTTCCTTTCCTTCATTCACTCGGGAATTTGGCTACACATTAGCAGGGGGCTTCGCCGCCTTAGTTTTAACGGGCGCACTTTTAATCAATGCTCCTGAGTCCAAGTCAACTCTTGTTGCAAGTGCCAAGCCTACCAAAGAATATATGACAGGCAGTGTGGCGGATCTTGTTTCTGCAGATACTCAAGAACTTGTCGTTACTCGTAGTATGGCAGGTCAACCCGCTCAATACGTCCTTGACCCGTCTCCTATTGCCTATGAGTCCGGTTTTACTTTCTAAAAAACCATACTCTCCTCTTCAGGTTATTGTTTTCGCTCTTGCTGCGTTCGCACAGCCGTGCGCCGCTCAAAAAAGCGTTTTTGAGCAAGTGGGCCAAGAAGTCACCTCTGTTTTTGAAAAAACCAAATCTTCTATCGTTAAGGTCAAAAGCACTACGGTTAAAGGTGTCACTGACCTCAACGCTGTTCCTGACCAATCCATTCGCGAAGCCTCCGGGTTTTACATTGATGCAAATGGACTCCTTGTCACTGTCGCAGGGATCACTAAAGGAAGTGAAAAAATATGGGTCGAATACGCGAACCAAAAAACGGAAGCAACTCTTGTCGGCGTTGATCACCGCAGCGGCATCGCCCTCCTTCGCATCAATGGGAAAAGTCCTTCGCTTGAATTAGGCACTTCCGATAAACTTTCGGTCGGGGCCGCTGTAATCGCTGTTGGCTTTTCGTATAACCTTCCTTCATCTCCTTCCTTTGGTTTTGTTTCAGGTTTCGATAGTCAGTACAAAAACTCTTTCTTCGTCACCACACATATCAGAGCCAATGTCCAAATCAGTCCTGGCCAAGCAGGCGGCCCACTCCTTTCTCCTGACGGCAAAGTGGTCGGCATGTTGGTAGCCGGTTTGGAGGAAGGACGTATCGCTTATTCTCTCCCTGTAAACGCTATTAAGAAAATTAGGGATGACATGCTCGCCAACAATGGAAATGCACAACACGCTTGGGTCGGCATCGGTGTCGTAGAAGAAACCAAACCAACTCCATCAGTTCGTATTGATAAAATTTATTCGGGTACTCCTGCTGAAAAAAGTGAACTTCATGAAGGTGATGTACTTATAAAAATCGGAAATCAGGATATCCGCACCCCGGTCGATGTGGTTGATGCTTCCTTTTATGCAAAGGTCGGGGAACCCCTTAAAATAACCGTCCTTCGCGATGGCAAACCAATGGATATTTCCATGACCCTCATCCCCCGGCCCCCCACGACGCCTCTGATAGAGAAGGTTCCTTACAATGTTAAAGATGTGGAAGCCACTCCGGCTTCTTCTACAAATCAAGCGCGGTAGGTTCTGCCGACTTCGCCCATTACTGACGACGATATTGCAATGGTGTCATTCCAGTCTTTTCCCGAAACCATTTGCAGAACCGTTGTGAACTTGAAAACCCTGATTGGGTAGCCACTTCTTTTACGCTCAACATTCCTTCTCGCAGAAGAACTTTCGATTGTTTAAACCGCTTCTGAAGGAGATACTGTTTGGGAGTTTGTCCAAAACGATGCCTAAATATAAGCGTGAAATGCGACGGGGTAAGGGAAAAATAACGCGCAACTTGCTCGATCTTAAGCGTTTCACGGCAATTTTGATCCAAATAATCAGCCGCAGAATCCAACGACAAATCGTTTCGTCCCCCCACTTTTTTATTATCTGTATTTTGAAGTTTAACCGTAAGTTCCACCCTCTTTAACAACAAAATAAGATCTGCACACTTCAACTGAATGCGTTCGGCAAATCCTTCTTTTTTCTGTGCCGTTTCAGACATGAGAGTCTGTAAAATTTCTTGCACACAAGGAAATTGCTCCCCTAAAACAAGTCTTCTTAATAGGAGCCCAGATAAAAATGACGCTTGCTCTCTTTCAGGGGGATTAAATCCAACAAACATGACTTGCGTTGGATTATTACTTTCTTTGTCTTCATGGTGTTCCTCATTCGGGGAAAGCAAAATAGCTTCCCCGGTTTTTAAGGATATCTTGCGCCCATCCCCTGCATACCAATCACACTGACCAAGGATCACCACGCCCAATTCAAAAAAAGGATGCGCGTGTCGTGTGGTTTTAACCCCATGGGTCCGGAATCGGGGGAATCCTGCGATCAAATACACCTGAGGCAATAAAGCCGATAATTGTCTGAAATCCATTTAAATCGCTCTTTATACCATTAGTTCATTAGAAAAGACAATTATTCAATAAGAACGGCAACAATGTATGCATGCGTTTAGCGTGTTCTTATGCAAGACTTCGCCCATCAAACTACTGGGAGTTCATCATGGCAAATAAGGGTACACGTAAATTAAACTGGGGAATCTTAGGCACGGGCTCAATCAGCCACGCCCTCGCAAAGGCCTTGGGCGATTCTGATACAGGTGTCCTCCACGCGATCGCCAGCCGGTCCATGGATAAAGCCAAGGATTGGGCTGCCAAGTATGGAATCTCAAAGGCTTTCTGTTCATACGACGATCTAATTAATGATCCGGATGTGGACGCAATCTATATCGCCCTCCCAAATTCCGATCATGCGCTCTGGACCATTCGTGCTGCCAATGCCGGAAAACATATTCTTTGCGAAAAACCGCTCGCGATTAATCACAGCCAATTAATGGTGATGCTTGAAGCGTGTCGTCGGAACAAGGTCTTTTTTATGGAAGCCTTTATGTGGCGGTGTCATCCTGGTACCCAAAATTGGATTTCTTTACTCAAACAAGGAACTATCGGCGACATTCGTATGATCGATGCCCAGTTCAGTTTTAACCTGAACGGGAACAGCGAACATTCCCGCATGAATAACGAATTGGGTGGCGGCGGAATTATGGACGTCGGCTGTTATTGCTTATCCGCAGCGCGTCTTATTGCTGGTATTGCATCGGGGCAGGATTTTTCGGACCCCATCACCTTAAATGCATATGGTAAAGTTGGGATTTCTGGAGTGGACGAATGGGCGGCGGCTATTCTCAAGTTTCCTAACGATGTCATCGCCACGGTTTCGTCAGGGATTCAACTCAATCAGAAAAATGAACTGCGCGTGTGGGGATCCTCTGGTCACATGGTGATTCCAAGTCCATGGTTTGCGGATGGAAGAGTGATAGTAAGTAAGGACGGTCAGGCTCCTGAGGAGATCACGCATCCCAGTACCAAAAACCTATACACGCATGAAGTTGACATGCTCGGGACGTGTGTCCGGGAATCACGCCTTGAAGCCTACGCCCCATCAATGACGTGGGCGGATAGCCTCAGCCAACAAAAATCTCTCGATCTCTGGAGAAAAACAGTGGGCGTAAAATTTGACTGTGAGGCACCCGAGTCAATCTGGCTCCAAAAACCTTTTTCGGGAAATGATTTGACCGTTCAGAAAGGCCATAACATGGTCTACGGAACCATTGAAGGAATCAATAAACCGATTTCTAAAGTTATCATGGGCACTATGTCAATTAGCATTCAGGACATGTCGTTTACATGCGCTATGATGGACGACTATTTCGAACGTGGAGGGAACTGCGTGGACACGGCTTTCGTTTACGGTGCTAATGTTCAAAAAGGGTTCGGCAAATGGCTTGCTCTACGTGGGGTTCGAGAAAAAATGGTTATCTTGGGGAAAGGCGCCCATACAGCTTTCACGCACAGACCTTTTGAAGACCCGGGCTGTGATCCCACCACTCTGACCAAGGAGTTATTGGTTTCCCTTGAGCAAATGGGCGTTGAATATATGGACCTGTATTGTATGCATAGGGATAATCCTCTTATTCCAGTTGGTGAGTTTGTGGATGTTCTAAACGAACATTATAACGCAGGTCGTATCCGCTCATTTGGCGGGTCTAACTGGACCATCAAACGGATTGAAGAAGCGAATGCGTATGCCCGCACCAATGGCAAAAAAGGTTTCACCCTCTTGAGTAACAACTTTTCGCTCGCCCAGTGGAACGAACCTATGTGGGGCAATTGCGTTTCCTCGTCTGATGAAGCCTCGCGCGAGTGGTTGAAGCAGGCTGGGATGCCTCTTTTTGCTTGGTCCAGTCAGGCTTCAGGATTTTTCACAGGCAAATTTCGACGCGGAAATAATCAAGGAGAAGCTGCTGAAGTCGCACGCGTCTGGTTTAACGACTCTAACTTTGAGCGTATGAAACGAGCCGAAGAATTGGCCGCTGAGAAAGGGTGCTCCTCTAACCAAATCGCTTTGGCCTACGTCTTAAATCAACCCTTCGAAGTTTATGCTCTCATTGGGCCACGTACCATTGAGGAAACACGGACGTCCCTGAAAGCTTTGAACATAACCCTGACCGAATCGGAATTGGCATGGCTCAATCTCGCAGGAGCCTCCACCTTGGTTCATGCATGAGCAGCCACCCCGAGCGAAAATGGTGCGCATTGTGTAACCAACGATTTTTATCGTCCGTGATTCGATATCTTAACAGGGCCGGGCTTGGGGCGAATGGTTATGGCGTAGCCGGTTCCGGTTCGGGTGTTGTGCTCGGAGTCTGGGCGGCCTTTTTGGCATCAGCGTCAGGTTTGACTTGCGCTTCGAGTACCTGCAGCTTTTCAACAAATGCGGGGTACGTGATGGAGCTTAGAGCGTCTTGGACAATCGATAATGCTTTAACTGGATCACTGGAATACGCCTCATTTGCCAGCTGGGTTGACTTCTCAAATTTATCCATATCTTTGAGCATCTTTTCTGCAAACTTGTTAAATCCTGTCATCCATTGCTGCGAAGATTCTGCATCTTTAAATTGGTTTAACAACCGGCGCGTTCTTTCGTAATTGTCGACAGACAACTCCCGCATTGCCACATAAAAATATCCCATCTTTCGCACGTCCTTCGATTGTCCCGCCCAATAGGTATCCTCATCCCCGGATTTACGTTTAACAAAAATGGAGGCTGCCATGTCCTTTTTAAAGGATTCGGTGTTTACTCTCGTGGGCAAAGCCGACCCATCGTTTACCCCGGCTGAATCGTAGAGCGCCTTGACTTGCTCAATCGGCATTCGATCCGCATAACTCGCCGCTAACTTTTGGAAAAAGAGCCATCGTTCGAATGGGATTTTTTCCCCAAGCTTAATTGCTTTCTCAGCCATTTCATACTCTGAAAGGGCATCAGGAAATTGACCTGAAATAAACTGGTCGTTTCCCCGCTCCCAATGTTCCTTGACCACCGGGTTTGTCTCAACGACATCCTCTACCACAACCGGTTTACCCCGATTTTCAAACCGAGATAAAATTTTCTTATGATTCAGGCCGAAATATATTCCGCCACCCAATAAAAGCACAAGAAGCGAGAGGACTGTCCACATCACAACAGGGGACGATTCAGCAGGTTTCACAATGACTTTTGAGGCCATCCGCGCTGCCTGCGGATTTTTGAGGCGCTCCTCAATTTGTTGTTTGGCGTATTGAAGGTGTTGAATTAGTTCATCGTACGAATTGTAACGTTCGAATGGGTTTTTATGAAGCATCCGGTTAATGACATACGCCGTTTCTGAAGACGTTTCCGGTGCAAAAGCTTGAAGAGATACCGCTTGTGACTTCATGTGCTTGGCCACAATTTCGCTTGCCGAGTCCGCGTCAAAAGGAGGGCGTCCTGCAATGGCGTGAAAAAGGGTGCCGCCCAAACTGTAGATATCACTCCGAAAATCTTCCCGGCCTCCACTAAGCTTTTCTGGAGCGATATAATAGGGCGTACCCCAAATTTCTGCTTCTTCGCCGTCAGACCCAAATGCAGCCAAGCCAAAGTCCACGAGCTTTGCCATACCGTGATCGCCGAATAAAATATTGCCGGGTTTAATATCCCGATGAAGCAAGTTTTGTTGTTGGGCGGCCCGTAGCCCCGCTGCAATCTGGGCTCCAATTTCAAGGACTTCCAACTCAGGTATATGTCCTTCTCGCTCTAATCTTTCGTCCAAGCTCCCTTTATCGACAACCTCCATCACAAGGTAATATTGGTTGTCCTCCTCCCCGAAACTGTACACCTGCACAATGTTTTGGTGGTTGATTACTGCCGTCGCCCGGGCTTCACGTGCGAAATTTGTGATAAAATCTTGCTGAGCAGAAAGTTCCTTTTTGAGGAGTTTAACAGCCACAATCCGCTGTAATGCAGTATCGTAGGCTCGGTACACGGAACCCATGCCACCTTGGCCAATCATCGAAAACAATTGAAAATGGGCGATCATGATCGGCACCACGTTTAAATGTCCACACGTCGGACATTGGACTTGGGACAAGGCAGGTACGCCGGTCACATCCATTCTCTGGCCACAATTGTTGCACGCCACTTTATGAACTTCCTGAGCCACGACATAAACTATCAATTGAATGCCAATCCATCAATGGTGTAATTTACCGAAGTGCCACCTTTCATATTTCATCCATTATCCTCCGGTGATCGCCTTGATCATTTTCTTGCTCATCACCTCAAAGGCGAGCATTCGCGCTCGCTGATTCAAAAATGGATTAAGTCTGGGCACGTCACCGTTAACGAAATAAAGACACATGCAAGTTACTCGGTGAAAGAAGGTGACAAGATCATTCTCGTTATTCCCGAGGTCCAACCCGTGACCATGGGAGCGGAGGACATTCCCTTAAGCATACTCTACGAGGACAGTGATCTATTGGTAGTCAATAAACCTCCTGGTATGGTGATACATCCTGGAGCTGGCCATACCGAGCACACCTTAGTGAACGCATTGCTTTCGCATTGTCGCGGGTCGCTTTCCGGCATAGGTGGATTTGAGCGACCGGGAATTGTTCATCGGTTGGATAAGGACACGAGTGGATGTATTATCGTGGCCAAAAATGATTTCACTCATGAGCTGTTGTCTAAACAATTTCAAAGTCGTGACATTAAAAAAGTGTATCGCGCCCTTGTGCACGGACGAATAGACCAACCCAAATTCAGCATTAACCTTCCCATAGGCCGCCATCCGCATCATCGCCAAAAGATGGCGATCTTAGAAAGTGGACGTCCTGCCCTGACGGATGTGATTGTGGTAGAAAAATTTACTCACTTTTCCCATGTCGAATGTTGGTTGCATTCGGGAAGGACGCATCAGATTCGGGTGCACCTGACATCGAAAGGCCACGCATTATTAGGTGATAAAGTTTACGGTCGTGCACGGGGCCAAACGGGAGCTCTTGAGACCCAACGTCAGATGCTTCATGCGATGGTCCTTGGGTTTAAACATCCACGAAGTGAAAAATGGATTGAATTCACGGCCCCGCTCCCTGAAGATTTCCTCAAAACTTTATCAAAACTTAAATGACGGACGCATTTCAACAGGGCTTAAGGCTGACCATTCATTCGCTGCAGCAAATGAAAAAGGACGGCACAACCCATGTTCGCCTATCCACAGACCTCTTGAAGGAACTTTCATCTGTTGCGTC
>Ga0163154_10005490_pt1 | contig 16056 bp, 14 predicted proteins | sample OliLakLV19MP9P1_FD_148649 | JGI IMG/M metagenome (GOLD analysis project Ga0163154, IMG submission 148649) | Freshwater microbial mat bacterial communities from Lake Vanda, McMurdo Dry Valleys, Antarctica - Oligotrophic Lake LV.19.MP9.P1 | ecosystem: Environmental > Aquatic > Freshwater > Lake >... | reverse complement strand
GAAAGTCCAAGGTCATTAGCAGTAGAAACAGGATTAGAGGCTTTAGAAACAGGATTAGAGGCTTTAGATCTCCGAGCCATAAGAAGTATATTGGGTAGAGTGTTCACGTCATATTCTAATCTAGTTTCTCGCTTGCAATCGTTAATAATTCGACTAATTGTTGCAATAGTTCGATCCATTGCTCAACATTCAAATCTTCGGCTCGAATCTGAGGATCGATCTGGAGCTAATCTCGTAGCAAAAGACTGAAGCCCGCTTGTCGAAAATGTTCATCATAGGCAAGCACTTCTGAAATACCCCGCTCTTGCATAATCAGAAACGAGGCACAGTCTACAAATCCCCACTCTTTATCTTGTCGTTGGGAATAGAGAAGTAGAGCTTTTGCAAATAATTCATTTGTTTGTGGAACAACTTCAACCTCCGAATCTAGTTCATCTTAGAGTTCTCAAAAATCCTGTAAAGGTCGTTTTCCATTTCGAAGTCTTCTGTGGTTTGATAGAGTGATCTGGGTATTACGATTAATGGTACGCCATTGAGCCTATCTCAGCTACTGCCAAAATTCCATCATTACTTAAACCGATACTCAAAGTCTTGCCCGATAGCTGATGAAGATCGGGATAAGCCTTAAACACCAGATCGTTAAGAGGTTTCTCGACTAAAGTTTCTAACAGATTTTTGATCTGTCTACCACCAAATAAAAGATTATTGCCCTCGATCATCCAATTTTGCAGAACTTCTAGAACCGAACCCTCATAGGTGAGCGTTACACCATATTTTTCTCGTGCTGACTCAGCTAGTAGATGTAAAAACTTTGTGCCAATGCCTGCGACGAACTCTGGGCGCAATAAATCGAAGGCTAAGATGTTGTTGCCTAGACGATTGAGTAGCTCTGCTCGTCCAATTCGACTGGTGAAATGCCATGCCACCTCCCCACGAAAATGTGACTCGACTTGTTCGTAGGTAAAGTTGCTCGTGCCAAATTCCTGTACGGCTGACATGATACCGCGTCGCACGATCGATCCTGTTTGGGGGTCAGTCAGATCGGAAGCACCGATATTACTGGTAAAAATAATCACCGTCTGATTGAAATAGGCTGTCTGTCCCTTGCCATCGGTGAGGCGACCATCTTCGAGAATTTGCAGAAACTTATCTAGAACCTTGGGATGAGCTTTTTCAATTTCATCAAACAGTAAAATGCTATAGGGACGTTCCATCACGCGGTTTGTCAGTTGTCCGCCTTCTTCGTAGCCCACAAACCCTGGTGGTGCGCCTGCTAGTTTCTCTGCGGCATGTTCTTCTTTATATTCACTCATATCAAAACGGGCGAAGGCTTGCTCATCACCAAATAGCAACTGTGCCATTGCTTTGGCGAGTTCGGTTTTGCCGACACCTGTTGCGCCTGCAAAAAAGAAGATGCCCTTGGGTTTGCGATTGCGTCCGTGAATGCTGCTCATGCTCATGCCGACCTTGGCACTGGTCAACATCTCCGTGACTGCTCGGACGGCATGGGGCTGACCGATTACCGATTTGGAAAGCTGTTCGCCTGCTCTTGCTATCTTTTCGGGACTGATTTGCTCGAAGGGATCTTCTTGCTGCCCAAATTTATAGAGGTCAACCAGTCTTGCTAGTTGCTTGATATGCAGGGGAATGCTCTGCTGCCATGATGTGTGGCGAATTGCTTCCAAATCCATTGTCTGAAAGCCATCGGTGAGATCGGCAAATTCTTCGGCAGTGGTTTCTAGCTCTGAGGGCACTTGAGGGCTGGGTCGATCGATATTTAATGCAGCTCCACCATAAAAGCCCTGTTTGCCAAACCGCAGTGCAAATTGGCGGCGTTCGTCTTTGTTGGGATGGGTGACTTGGACAATGCCCACTGAGGGATTATTGTGATGAAACCATACGGGAATACGCTTGAGATCGCTACCCAAAATCACGATCGCATTCCGATAACCTGTCAGAGTTCCTGCTCGAATAACTGCTGCTTCGAGTGTGCATTTTTTCAGCAATACCAGGGCATTCCGCTCATCGGCTCCATAGCGATCGGGGTCGGCGGTCAGCATATCGCCAAGATCGACCACGACCAAAACCGAGACGGATGTTTGTGAAACTACTGCTCGTAAGTTACCAAAAGCATCTTCGGGTGTGATGCGGATATTATTCGGGCGAGGAATCGCGGCTCCAGGGTTGGCACGAGGTGGTGGAGCCATGGGGTTAGGGTTAGCAGGATTAGGTGCGGGTGCTTGAACTGCTTGATTTGGAAATCTCTCTGCTAAACGACTGCGAACGAGTTCGTCATAGCGATCGCGCATGGCTGGGGCAGCAAAGGCTAGTCCGTCGATCGGGTCATAGCGCATCACAATATCAAATCCCATATCTTGTCCGTAGGCATCAAGAAATCCATGGATGTCTTGGTAGCCACTACGCCATAGGAATCGATCGTGGATATTGCCATAGACGATCGCGGATTTGCGATGGAGTAAGCAACGATCGAAATTTTGAATCCAACGGGCTGAAATTTGGGAGTTCGTATTCATAACTTATTGGCTATATCTGAATGCTTTTAAGTTTATCGAATTCACCTGTTTTTACCCATGCTAAATAAATGGAAACTAGATGGGATTTGACTGGAAAATGTGTTGTCTGAGTTTAAATTGAATTTGCGATTGCTTGAGATTATTTAAAATTAAGCCATTAAGTAGATCGAATAATCCTGAAATCATTCTATCGCCGATGATATATTTGCGATCTCTTGGTAAGCGATTGAGAATTGGTTCGTACCATTTGATCAGATCGTATGCCTTTTGAATAATTGGTAACTCTTTCATTTTGGTTGATTTCTATAAAAAAAATTTGAGCGCGCTGCGCGCAAAAGGGAAAAAGGGAAAAAGAGAAAAAGGGTAAAGGGAGAGTCCTCACGGGAAAGAAACGACGACAACGCGAAAACCGATAAGGTCGTCGCGATCGTCTGCATTAGTCCTGGTGCGGTAAGCCGAGCGACAAACGTTGGCATTGGTGCCCCAAGAACCACCGCGCAGCAGGTGATAACGATTATCATTTTCATTTATATCGCCCCATGCTTCGTTGCCATTTCGCTTTAAGATATCTGGTTTGCTGCTGTAGTCTTCATGCCATTCATCTAAGCACCATTCCCAGACATTGCCATACAGATCGTACAATCCCCAAGCGTTTGGCGTTTTTTCTCCGACTGGATGAGTTCGGCAATTATTAGCTAAGATGATCCTGTTCTCAGGATTGTTTCTTCTCTTCTCTTGCCAAATTTGCAGGGAATCGATCGCGGGATCGCCACTATTATCCCCAAACCAAGCATAATTTTTGAGCTGCTTTCGATCGCCACCAAAGCAATATGCACCCGTGCTGCCAGCCCGACAAGCATATTCCCATTCGGCTTCGCTTGGTAAGCGGATTGTTTTCCCTGTTCTTTGTGATAGTCGATCGCAAAATTCTTTCGCGTCATGCCAAGATACTTGCTGGACTGGTCGATCGCCTCCTTGGAAGCGAGATGGATTTTTGCCCATAATCGCGGCGTATTGCGCTTGGGTAACAGGATATTTCCCCATATATAATGGTTTGAGGCTGACTTGATGAATTGGCTGCTCACTACCATAATCATTCGATCCCATATTAAAAGTTCCACCCGAAATAGGAACCAGTTCCAGTTTTACGCCATTACCCAAATCGAGCACTAAGTCACCATCATTTCCGCCTTTTAGTAGATCTAATAGCTGGGTTGCGGTTAAACGTTGTTTGGTTTCTTCTTGGAGACAACCTTGCACAAGTCGATCGAGCAAGGCAGGCAACTGTGGCAGCTTTAATTCATAGTTGCAGATGCGTTTAAGAAGCTCCCTATCTGTTTTAAATTCATAGGGTAACTGACCAGAGAAAGCTTGCGCAATGATAATACCCAAAGACCAGATATCCCATCCCGTCGAAACTTCACCATCGTAGGCTTCGGGAGGAGCGTAGCCCAAACTCATCTTTTGGCTTTGGGTAATGCTAATGCTTCGATCGCCCATTTCGCGCATAATGCCAAAGTCTGATAGTTTCCAACGACCATTTATCCGCAAAATATTGTCGGGCTTGAGGTCGCGGTGTACACCCTGTTTATGCACTTCCACTAGGGCAGAGGCAATGTGTTGTGCTAGTTCTTGGACTTCTGGTTCGGATAGATTTTTTTGTTGTTCTAGATGCTTTTTTAAACTAATTTCTGCCAGTTCCATCACCAAATACAGAAATTCCCCAATATCAGTTGACCACACGCCAACCGTAAAGCAACGAATTAGGTGGGGATGGTCAAAGTTGACTGCTGCTTGGAGTTCTTTTAGTTGTGTCGCTGTGACCGAGGCATCCACCTCGATCAATTTAACGGCAATAGAGCGCATCCACGTATTTTTTACCACCTCGCTAGCCCGATATACGCCTCCAAAGCCACCAAAGCCAATCAGTTTTTCGAGAAAATAGATGCTGTTGATGTCTCGACCCTCAAGTTTTGTCCATTTACTTACGCTCATATTTCCTCGCCTAATGATTCAGTTGAAAGATTTCTAACAAAAAAATTTACCCGCCTAGCCCTCCTACTAAAAAAAAAGAGGGAACAAGATTTCCAATTTCTCGCTATTCTTGTCTATTCCTTCTAGAACTAGTTCCGCCTGAGCTTGTTAAGCTTTCTTGCAGGTTTCGCATTTCTTTCTGGATATCCATACCAATCTCTAACGCTCCATTTAAAACTCGCCCATATTCACTTGCATTTTCACTCACTTGTAATGCCTGCAAAGCAGTCAAACCTGATGCAAAAAAGTCTGAATTTTGTCTGACAAAACCTTCATTTTCTCGCATAATTTTTTCGGTTTGGAAAGCACAAATCAGATCTTGCCTTGTAATAGATAGTGCGCCAATCACTTGATCTCGATCTGAGATCATGGTTGGGTTACCAACTGCCTGCAATTGATCGTAGATATCTATAGCTTTGATCAAATTATGATATTTCTCTACTTCCCTAACCAATGAGATCGTAGTTGGAGAGACTTTCCCTAAACTCCTGACAGTTTCTTGTCTGACGATCTGATAAACGATCCATTCAGAGCATCCAGTGATCAAAAGTGCAAAAATCCACTTTATCCCATGAACTAGTTTTTCTAGCCAGTCAAAATATCGATATTGCGTCCCATTTATAAATAAACCTAAATACCAGCAAATAATAGTGAGAGCCAGCAAAAACGTAATTAGAAGAGGGACGAACAGTTTCCCCTCAGTAATTCTATCAACTGCATGTGGCAACCTGTGAGAATCGATTAAGTAGTCGGTGAAATCAGTCGATAAACCGATCGCCATCCTAATCTCTCTTTTAGTAATTTCTAAATTAATTAGGTCTTGTAGCATAAGTTTTTTTAGGTCATTTCGGTTTTATAGAAATTCTCGAACTTCAAGGTAAGCTAATCCGCGAGATCGCTCTTGCCACCTAGGATAACAAGCGTAATATTATCTTTGCCTCCATTTTCTAGGGCCGTATCGATCAGGTTTTGAGTCAGCAGGTCGGGATCTTTGGCATGTTGTTGTGAGATCTCTAGGATTCGATCGCGTGGGACTTCTCCATGTAAACCATCGCTGCATAGCAAGAAAATATCGCCTGATTCATAGGGATAGGCGGGATGCTCATCGTCATTCCACTGAGGCGAAACAGTGAATTGACCATTGGCATTTCTGCCGCCCAGACTAGAGTTGACCACAGAGCGCATGGGATGGGTAGGAACATCTGCTTCTGTAATCTTACCGAGTTCAATCAGGACTTGCACGACCGAATGATCTTGAGAAATCCTTACAGGTTCGCCATTACGGATGTGGTAAAAGCGACAGTCTCCAGCATGGAGATAGATATAGTAGTCAGGCGTAAAAATTGCGGCAACAATGGTTGTGCCCATATCCATGAGTTTAAAACTCTGCGATGCTTGGTCGCGAATTTTCTCGTCGGCAGTATAAAACTGTTTGAGTAATAACTCGTACTGCGCCGAGTCTGTTTCGGGGAATGGTCGATCGAGTAGTTCACGAAAAGTAGCGATCGAAATATCAGCCGCTTCTTTACCACCACGATGACCTCCCATGCCATCAGCAACTACAACCAATAAGGCTTCTGGATTATCTTTCCAAGGTTCAACGAGGTAAGCATCTTCGTTGGCTTCTCTCACCTTTCCAATGTTAGTGTCACCTTTATATTGAATCCATGTCAAGGGTGAAGCGTTTGCAATAGTATTTTCAGTGTTTGTATTATCCGCATCAATGCTTGGATTATTAGGGTTAGACATGACGTGTAATCTCCATTTCTAGATTAGCGAGTTTGATTTTGCTGCCTATTCTTAAACTAACAGGCTTTGTGTTCCCATCCTTGTCGATCGATCCCAAACGCTCACCATCGACAAACGTACCGTTACGACTGCCCAGATCGATGATTTGGAGTTGTCCATTTACCCACTGGATCTCGGCATGACGACGAGATGTCATCGGTGGATCGCCTAGCTCACATTCGGTTAAATCAACATCGGCATTAATTTCGGGTAGATCGCTACGCCCGATCGAAATCCGAATTTTGTTCAGCGAGAACCGTTGCCCTGATTTTTTGCCATTGAGAATGGCGAGGTAAGTTGAGTCAGGCGAGAGTCGAGACAAGCCTGGAACTGGGTCGAGACCAAAACCATTAGGCGAATTGCTAGACATCCCAAGCACCTCCCAAGTTGCGTGAATCTCTGAGTAGACCCGTGGTTTTGTGTGCATTGAGTTTACCAGCCTTTTCGAGTTCCTCAAGCTGGGCGGCGGCTTGTTGGGCGATATTTGGTTGGTCTGCTTTGATCGCATTAACTTGGATATTTACCAATAAATCGCCTGTACGTTTGGGATCGTTGGTGCGGGTTAGCTCGGTAGTATTGAGGTTGATTGCCCAAAGTAGTCGATCTCGATCGACTTCTTCATGTCTTTGTTGGGCTTCGGCGTAAGAACCAGTGAAGTTAACTGTAGCTGTGGCTGTAACGGGTGCTGACATTCCACCGCCTCTGAGTTCTAGCGATACGATCTGACGATTGCCGATCGTTTCACCAAACCCAGTCGGTGGCACATCGAGACTAATCAGGATATCGGTGGGTCGATCGCTTTGCAAAATCCCGATCGCCAGTTCATTTTTTGCCGATTCTTCGAGCGGCAGGTAGTCGGGACGAAAGCGACAAAAACCTGTGAGCTTGACCCCAGAGGCAAGGTTGAGCTTAAGCGTGGCATGGGCGACCGCGATCGATTGACAAGCTGTTAATCTTTGGCGCAGCAGTGGTTCGAGGTTGGCAGTAGTATCGGCATAGAGAAACGCACCTTGACCGCGATCGCTGAGATTAACTAAAAACTCGGTATTAAAGTTGGCGGCATTGCCCAAACCAACGGTGCAAAGCGTAATCCCTGCATTGGCGAGTGCTGTCGCTCGATCGAGTAAAGGTCTGGTATTTTCGACGATCGTGCCTCGGCTGTCGGTGGCGTTGCCGTCGGTGATTAAGATCCCAACTCGGACGACACCTTGGGTATTTGGTAAGGCCCTCTGAATCCAGTCTAACGCCATGTCTGTGCGGGTAACTCCGTTGGCAGAGAGTCGATCGATCTCGCGGTTGGCATTGTTGCTAGGGGCATTTTGCAATAAGCTTGTGACTTGGGTGGCAAAACCTGCAAGAGAGATTCGATCGATTGGTCTAAGTTGGGCGATCACGGCTCGACAGGCTTCTTTGGCGCGTTGGAGTTTTTCGCCTTGCATAGAGGAGCTGGTATCGATCGCAAGGGCGATATGCAGAGGCATACTGGCATTATTCGCATTGCGCTGAGGTGAGATCCGAACTCGCAGGAGATGTTCGGATGGTTGGGAGCTAAGTTTATTAGGCAAGTCCCATGCGGTCTCTAGTTGAAACATAGTATTTATTGGAGTTGAACTGTGTTTAGGTTAGCAGTTCTATCTATTGAGATAAATGCTAGATAGATGGAATTTAGATGGAAATTTTAGAACCCCACCTAGCCTCCCTTTGCCAAAGAGGGACATGAGATGAAAAGAAATTCGATCGCGCTACGCGCAAAAGGGAAAAAGGGAAAAAGAGAAAAAGGGAGAGTCCTCACGGGAAAGAAACGACGACAACGCGAAAACCGATAAGGTCGTAGCGATAGTCAGCATAGGGCCCGTAGCGGTAAGCCGAGCGACAAAGGTCGGCATCGTTGCCCCAAGAACCACCGCGCAGGATGCGTCTACTTGAATCCCCGCCGCTAAATGGCGAACCGTTTTTTGGTATTTCGCTTACATTTTCTGTCCATACATCCGCGCCCCATTCCCATACGTTCCCATGCATGTCATATAATCCCCATCCGTTCGGTTGCTTTTCTCCTACTGGATGCGTTTTACTCCCTGAGTTGTCATCGTACCATCCATATCGATCTAGGTCGTTTTCATTGTCGCCAAAGTAATACCTCGTTGTCGTTCCTGCTCGACACGCATACTCCCATTCTGTCTCGCTCGGTAGCCTTACCTGCTGCCCTGTCTGTTGGCTTACTTTTTGGCAAAATTCTACTACGTCATTCCAGCTAACATTCTCTACTGGGCATCGATCGTTTCCTTTAAAACCAGATGGATTGCTTCCCATCACTGCTTCATATTGTCCTTGTGTGATTGGGTACTTCCCCATCCTAAATCCATTCAACCTAATCTCATGTCCTCCTTCCATTACCAATCTTCCACTCGGTATTTCTACTAGTTCGAGTTTTTGGTTCTTTGGTAATGTTAATACCAAGTCTCTGCTCTGGACTCGTGGCTGTGATATAGCCTGTGCAGGGCTGGGCGTGAATGGTGTCCCAAATATTTCCGATCCTCTAGAGGATAACGCATCCAATACCTGTCTCGCTGTCCACCGCTGCTTGCGATCTTTAATCAGGCATCCTCGAATAATCGTGTCGAAAGGCGCGGGTAGTCTGTTACTTATTTGTGGTTCTCGGCTTTGTACCGCTACTTGCAGTTCTTGAACTGTATTCCCTGTAAATGGTAATTGACCTGTGAGCATTTCTACGATCATCACACCCAAAGACCACATATCAAAGGCAGGCGATATCTGTCCCATATAGGCATCTGGTGGCATATAGGTAGGCGACCCAGCTACATGAATAGTGTTCGAGGCCGTTTTGCCGCCCACCAACCTTGCTACGCCAAAATCTGCAATTTTCCAAACATTTCCCACCCGCAATACATTGGCAGGCTTGAGATCGCGATGCACGACCGCAGGAGACATACTTTGCAAGCTTTGCAAAGCCCCAGCCCAGCCTATAACGATCTCGCGCACAGCATCAGCAGATAGAGTACCTTTTTCTAACCGCTTGTCGAGGCTTTCATTAGCGCATTCCATCACCAAACCTAAGCAATCCATCGCATTCGGCTTACCAAGCTCAGAGGTAAAGCAACGCAACAGGTGAGAATGGTTAAACGTTGTGGCGATTTGGAGTTCTCTGATTTGGTCAACTCGTCGAGCTTCATCGATTAATATGACCTTGAGTGCTACTTGACGCATAAATGTATCGCCAATAACTTCATCAGCCAAAAACACGCCGCCATATGTGCCAAAGCCCAAAAGTTTTACAAGCTTATATTTCGAGTTGAAATTCTTCCCTTCAAAAGTGCGCCAAAATTGGATGTTCATAAGTTCTAAAGTTCCTTGTCACTAATATAAAGCTTGTAAGACATCACGAGCATCCATATAAATATGCCTTCCAGATTATCAGGCTAACTGTCTGCTAGCAATGCTAATTAAATGGAAAGTAGATGGAAATTAGCTGATGCGGATTGGTTATAGTCATAAATTAATCGGATGTGGAACGATCTTGAATAATTTGGGTTATACTTTTCTCAAATGCGATTTATCACCTAAAATTTATGAGCAAAGAGAAGCCTCCAGTCGATCGACCTCGCGAGAAAAAGAGGTTTATCAAACATGTCAAACTTATGCTGGCAAAGGAACGGTTAAAAATGTCAAGCTAGATCGAGATATAGAATGTCAGCGTTGTAAAGGTAGCGGTCAAGTATTAAAAAGTTCTTAAAGACCAATTGCTGGTCTAATAAATCAAATGCGCTTTATCAATCCTAAAACAGATTTTGCATTCAAAAAGATCTTTGGCTCGGAACAAAGTCATGATATTTTGATTAGCTTTCTCAATGCAATTCTCTATAATGCTAAGCCTCAAATCGCGACTATAGAAATTTTAAATCCGTATCTCGCTCCTCAAATTCGAGGTATTAAGGATACTTACTTAGATATTAAAGCTACGCTTGATAATCGGACAACGGTGATCATCGAAATGCAGGTGTTAAATATTGAAGGTTTTGAGAAACGCATTCTTTACAACGCTGCCAAGGCATATTCTATTCAACTTGGACAGGGGCAAGATTATACTTTACTAGACCCTGTAATTGCCCTCACAATTACCGATTTTGAGATGTTCCCAGAGTTAAATCAATTGATTTCTCGTTTTATTCTCAAGGAAAAAGATTTTCTGGTTGATTATCCTAATAATGACATAGAGTTGGTGTTTGTAGAATTACCTAAATTTCATAAATCAGTAGAAGCTTTGGAATCACTGGCTGATAAGTGGCTATATTTCCTGAAGTGTGCCAGACAGCTAGATATAGTACCAGAGAGCATGAATCTAGTGCCAGAAATTAAGCAAGCCTTTGAAATTGCTAACGAAATCAATCTCACCCGTGATGAACTTGAGGGTATGGCAAAGCAAGAAATTTTTATTCACGATCAGCGTAATGCGATTAAGAAAGCTCTAAACACGGGCAAAACTGAAGGGAAGTTAGAGATGGCTAAACAGTTACTTGATGTTCTAGATGATGCCGCAATTAGTCGCGCTAGCGGACTGAGTTTGGATGAAATCATGAAATTGAGGGGTATTTGATCTAAGGAGATTTCGGGGAAATCTTTTTATTCTTCGCAATGGATATGTAAAATATATCCCCTTTGTTTCTTAGTCTCTAATTTATCCTCTCCTATTATTTGGCGTAACTCTCTAGCTAAACCTTGGACATCTTCAGCACCGTGATCGTTATCCTTCCAAATAGATTCAGCGATTTTTGCATAAGTACAAACGACTGGGCTATTGTTAGCTAAGTTTTGCTTTGCGAGGTATTCCAGTAAATCAATTAACTTTGGGCGTAATCCACTAATCTCTTTTCGATCGCCTGCTATGACTTTGTACAACGTAAGTTGAGCAACACAGAAAACATAACCATTTGCAACGTTTGGAATCAGGGGATTTTTGATCGTGTCTGTGAGGGGATTACTATTCGTTTTGAATGGATCTTTGAATACTATGCGCCAGTCTTGGATCTGGATTTCATCGTCTCCACTCAAAAACTCTTTGCGGTTTGATGAGTTGCGAATATCGATAATCTGCTCATTTCGCTTTAAGCATGTGCCATTTGTACTCCTTGGATCGGTGATACACCAATAACCTTCTGGACTACGATCGATTACGCCATGCCATTGACTGACCCTATCACCGCGTAAAACAATATCATTCCCCTCTAATCGACCGATTTTTATAGAAGTATCTTTTAACTGTAACGTTTGTTTTTCCCCGTCTGGGTGCGTAATTTCTAGGTAGGGTAGAAGCTGAGTCATTGGATAAAATAATGTTCGCGATTCAATGTTGGCAATGCACTACTAAATTCAATATTATCACCACAAACCTATCTAGATCGAGATCGATCGATTTGTTCTGGTTTAGCGATCGATTCACTACGCTCCCATGGTCGCACACTCTGCTCTTGCCGCTCGATCGACTGTTTAGCGATCGCCACATAAGGGTCTCGATCGATCATCCCTAAACGCATTGCCTCAGTCACAAACTCGCGGTCGTCGAAGCGATCGAACTCCTTCCATTCATGGCGACGATTAAACTTTGGCTCTAACTGAATAATCGCAATTTCTTCAGCAACTTTAGGATTTTGCGACTCTACCCATCGGATCGTAAATCCCTCGCCTCGACTCACCAGATCGTTAATTTCAGTACGATGGCTTTTTCCTGTCATATGCTGTTTTAGTCTGCCGGCAATATCACGATCGCTATGTGCATAGTCTTTATCACCAGCACTGCCGACATAGAGCGTCTCTCGATCGAATCCATCACGAATTACATAAACACCATTCTTTCGATCGCATCCCCACCCCTCGATCGTATCTGGACGATCTTTACCTGCTTCAAACCGAAATGGAGCTGACCAACTTTGATTAAATTTCATCACCAACCTCCAAAGTATCAAACATAATTTTTTATCTCCTTCAATCATTCCGAGCCAAATCGACTAAAATCGGTTTTGGTGAGATGCCACGAGCATGAACGATCGCAGGATAGGAACCAACAGGAATATGCATAATTTCACGATCGCCAAGTACGGGAGCATCCTCGATCGATCGATTTCGATCGCCCAGCACTTCCAAATCTCGACGATTGACTCCGACCTTTTGAATTTTGCGCTGTCCCATTCTTGCTTGTAAAAACTCGGCAGTTTCGTGAGAGCAACCCGCAAACACAATCGCGGTTTGGCAATTGGCAAGTACGCTCTGGGCTTCTCGCTCGGTTCCAAGTTGTGTCACATCTTGCAGTGCTAAGGTTATCCCAGTTTTGGCGGAACGGGCAGTGGATAGAAATTCTTCATAATTAATGCGGTCTTTGAGTCGGGCGGCTTCATCAATCAAGAAATGGAGTGGTACACTACCCAATCCACCTACTTCAAGGCGACGATAGACATAGTTGATCGTCTGACCCAGCATAATGCTAGAGAGGACTTCAGATGAATTTCTAAAGCTCAAGGGTGCGCCAATAATTAGCAGTGTCGGCTGTTCGCCAATCTCTTCTATTTTAAAGTCACTGCGTTCGGTCACAGCGCGAGTATTGGGAACCAAAAATAGGTTCAGGGCATTCAGCAAGCCTGATACTGCTTTGGCATGTTCTTCATACGTGAACATACAGAGATCGTTGAGATTATTCGATTCTAGCTGTGGATTTGCGGCAAACACAGCGCGTAAGGCATCACGATCGCAAACTAGCTGATAGAGATCGTAGGGTTTGGCACTATCCCCATAAACTTGCTTGGTCAGGGGAATTAAGGATCTCAACCAGCGCACATCGCGATCGTAAAAAAATCGATCGCCTGCTGGAGGAAGTCCGAGAATGCTGCTTATGGCGGCTTCGATCTCGCGATCGCCAGCGATCGAATCCAAAAAATTCCAAGACATCGAGCCTTGAGGCTGGCAACCATTCCAATACAGTACGCGCACACCGAGGCGTTGCCCGATTTGTTGCAGATGTTGAGCATCGCCTTTAACATCGACAGTGACGACGCTGCCACCACCGCGCAGAATATCCACAATCCAAGGTTCGATGATGCCGTGGGTTTTGCCCGAACCTGATGACCCAATAATTACAGTACCTCGATCGAGTTGGTCATATGGCAAGAATAGCTTTTTGCCGAGTCTGCTATCTGGATACAAATAGCGTCCTAGTGGTACTCCAGTTTGATGCAGTTCGTCAAGCTGAGACTCTTCGACTGCACCACGATAGTCGTAGTAGTCTTAGTTAAAATTTTCAGGAGATCGATCGCCTGGTCGTAAAACATGGGTATCACGGACTCGTCTTGGCTGTCTGAGCAGATTGAATATCGCTTTGCCGCCTGCAACTATTGCTTTAAACAAAAATGGCAATCCAATTTCAAGAATTTTGATGGTAATCTGCAAAGTAGCGGAGAGAAGCCACAGCGTGATTTGCATTGTCATTGTCAGGATCAGCGTAATAATTCTTTCCATTGCTCCCCTCAAATATTTTCTCTCTCAGTTTAGTAAAATGTCATCGAGATGAAAATGGGATTTGGATGGAATCTATCTGGAAAGTAACTGGATTTTTGATTCGATCGACAAACAACCCCACCTAGCCTACCCCTGCCAAAGAGGGACATGAGATGAAAAGAAATTCGATCGCCTTCGGCGAATAGGGGAGTGAAAAGAAATAAAGAGTAAAGGGCTAAAGTGCAGAGAGTAAAGAAAGAAGAGTCACGCAAGGGAAGAACATACCCGAAAACCGATCTCGTTGAGCCTATCGTCCGCGCTGAACCTGAGACGATCCGCCGATCGACAAAGGTTAGCATAGTAGCCCCAAGAAACACCGCGCAGGATGCGTATACTTGAATCCCCGCCGCTAAATGGCGAACCGTTTTTAGGTATTTCGCTTACATTTTTTGTCCATACATCCGCGACCCATTCCCATACGTTCCCATGCATGTCATATAATCCCCATCCGTTCGGTTGCTTTTCTCCTAGTGGATGCGTTTTACTCCCTGAGTTGTTGTAGTACCATCCATATCGATCTAGGTCGTTTTCATTGTCGCCAAAGTAATACCTCGTTGTCGTTCCTGCTCGACACGCATATTCCCATTCTGTCTCGCTCGGTAGCCTTACCTGCTGCCCTGTCTGTTGTGTCACCTTCTCACAGAATTTTACTGCATCTTTCCATGTAACATTCTCTACTGGGCATCGATCGTTTCCTTTAAATTTAGATGGATTGCTTCCCATCACTGCTTCATATTGTCCTTGTGTGATTGGGTACTTTCCCATCCTAAATCCGTTTAACCTAATCTCATGTCCTCCTTCCATTACCAATCTTCCACTCGGTATTTCTACTAGTTCGAGTTTTTGGTTCTTTGGTAATGTTAATACCAAGTCTCTGCTCTGGACTTGTTGCGGAGATGCAGGGCTGGGCGTGAATGGTGTCCCAAATATTCCCGATCCTCTAGAGGATATGCATCCAATACCTGACTCGCTGTCCAGCGTTGTCTGTAGTTTTTTTGCAAACAGCCCTGCACGATCGCATCAAAAGGAGCAGGCAACCGTGGGATTCTGATGTCACAGTTGCTCACTTTCACAATTAGCTGCTCAATTGTCTGGAAATTCTCATAGGGAATTCTCCCTGTCAAAGACTCAATAATAGTGATCCCCAGAGACCATGTATCCCAACCAAAACTCACCGTGTGATTGGATTGAAAAATCTCTGGCGGCATATAAGCAACAGTCCCCATGGTCTTGCTCATGTTGATATAGCTATTAGCGCCCATATCTCTGATCAAACCCAGATCCGAAAGCTTCCAAGTACTGCTTACCCGCAAAATATTCGCAGGTTTTAGATCGCGGTGAACTTTACGGTTTGAGTCATGTAAAAAGCGCAACACTTCCGCAACCGCAGTTACAAGCTGTTTTGTCTCTGCAACCGATAGTTGGCTCTGGGTCAATCGCTTTTGCAACCCATCGCTCGCCAGTTCCATTACCAAATAGATAAACTCATATCCCAACAGTTTGCACTCACCCGCACTATGAGCCTCTAGTAAATGCTGATGCCTCAGTGTAGTCGCCGCAATCAGTTCGTTAAGTTGAGCATCTGTCCGATCGGAAATAATCACCTTGATCGCTACATCACGGATTTTCTTGTTTCTAACCACCTCATCCGCCAAAAACACCCCACCAAAGCTACCCGTCCCAAGTAAACTTTTGAGATGATATTGATCGATCCTACTGCCTGTCAGCAACCCAAATAAAATTGCATTAGGATTCATGTATCACCATCACTGCTATCTATATGTTTACTTCTAGAAATTTTTAGCCGATCTTGCGTCGAACAAGTGTATTTACACCAGATGCTCGCGAAATCAGAATATTTAATAGCCTAGCAGCTATTTTCGATCGAGTGAATGCCAGACAGATGGAAACTGCATGGTAGTTGGCTAGAAATATCGCGACGATTGAGCGTAAGACCTCAATAAACGCTGAGAGCAAAAAATATGGCTATGACAAAGCCCGTCAATGAATATACGCATCAAGATATTTTCCCAAAAAAGGCTAGGTGGGAGCGGGAATCTTTTTAGCCGCTTTAGCCCGAATTAGATCTGGTAAAGAAAGTACTTGGAGATCATTATGCAATCTAGATGCAATATAGTGC
>Ga0163154_10005488_pt1 | contig 16063 bp, 8 predicted proteins | sample OliLakLV19MP9P1_FD_148649 | JGI IMG/M metagenome (GOLD analysis project Ga0163154, IMG submission 148649) | Freshwater microbial mat bacterial communities from Lake Vanda, McMurdo Dry Valleys, Antarctica - Oligotrophic Lake LV.19.MP9.P1 | ecosystem: Environmental > Aquatic > Freshwater > Lake >... | reverse complement strand
CAGATGTACGACACGCTGATGCAGATGGGGCGCTGGTTCGGCTACCGTCCTGGCTATTTGGATCTGTGCCGGTTGTTCACGACGGACGATCTCCGCCGTTGGTATCGCCACATCACGCTCGCAGAGGTGGAGCTGCGCCGCGAATTTGACCGTATGAAGGCTGCGGGCCTCACGCCGAGGCGCTATGGCCTGCGTGTTCGGCAGCATCCGGGCGGGCTCCTGGTTACTGCGATGAACAAGATGTCGCACGCCCAGACGCAGAGTCTCTCGTATGCGGGCCAACTCGTGCAGACTGCACACTTTGTTACCGGCGTGGAGGTTGTGCGCAGCAACGCGGAGGTCGTGGGCAGATTCCTGAGGGGGCTTGGAGGTTCGAAATCCGCAAAGCCGCCAAGTGCCGGTGCCTGGCTATGGCAGTCCGTGAAGGCCGATCAGCTCGTCGACGGTTTGCTTCGTGACTTTTCTGTGGCGTCAGAGGTCTGGCGTTTCCAGAAGCCAGAAATGATCGAGTTCATCCGGCGTCAGGCCGCCAATGGCGAACTCGTGAACTGGACGGTCGCACTCGTGGACACGGACGGCGACGCAGGATCATGTGACCTGGGAGGTTGCAGGGCTGGCAAAGCGGAGCGCAAGCCGGAAGACGGCTCATGGGCTGGTGACACACCTCCCTCCCTCTACAGGGCACGCAATGCCAACATCCAGAGCCCCGCCCATCAGGCACTTGACCTGGCTGAGCTCGCGTTCGACGGAGCGATGCTGGCACACCTCTTGGCAAAGCGAACGGATGAGAACGGTGGGCTGCTCTTCAGTGCCGACGAAGCGGAGCTGCTGAAGGCGTGTCTGAACCCAAAGGCAACACTGCGTCAGGCAGCAGAACGCTTGTCTACGCACCGGAAACCATCTGAAGGGAGCGAGAGCAAGCGTGTCCGTATCAACGGCGAGGTTGCGCGGCAACTGCGGCCGAGTACGCATGGCCTTCTGTTGATCTATCCAGTCGTGCCCACCGAGGGAAGATGGCCACAAGCGGAATCGCCGTTCATGGGACTGGCTTTCAGCTTCCCCTCAAGCCATACCGCAAGAGCGGTGGACTACAGAGTGAACCGCGTGTGGCAGGACACCTTCCAGGACAGAGACTATGCCGATGAGGATTAATGACCTGTGGGCAAAGATGGACCGGGACATCGCTGCTGGCAAGGTCCAGGAGGGTGGCTGGTTGCTGCGCCTTGCGCAACCGACGGCGGAGTGTCCCTTGTTCGCGGCCATTGAGCTCCCATCGCGGCGGCGAGCTGTGTTGCTGCGGTTGCCTGCCGAATCAGTTCCCGCGCGGCGGCGATGGCCGCGCTGCAAGGGACTGGAGCCATTGAGTTTGAAACTTGACGGCATGGAGCACTTTGGAGTGCTGCTGAAGGAAGAGCGATTCGGCGATGTGTTCGCAGCACTCGCAGAGGATTTGGCAAGACGAGTGTCAGAATCGCTTACTCCGGCTGACCAAGCCCGCTCATTCATTGGTCAGCTATCGCGCTGGCAGAAGTTCCTGACGGCGTCTACGGAGGGACTTACCGACGAGCAGCAGCGTGGCTTGTGGGGCGAGCTTCTATGTTTGCGCGATCGCCTGCTGCCTAGTCTCGGATTCCCTGCGGTTTCCGGTTGGAAGGGGCCGGAGCGAGCCCACCAAGACTTTCAGTTTGAAAATGGCGCAATCGAGGTCAAGACAACGCTTGCCAAACAACCGCAGGTTGTTCGCATCACCAGTGAGCGGCAACTCGACTACGGTTCTTGGCCAACGCTGATCCTGCACGTCATTGCAGTAGATGTGCGTGACGGTGGTGTCGAGACACTCCCGGGCATGGTTACGTCACTCCGGGCCAAGCTGGTCGCAGAACCCACGGCACGGGAGCAGTTTGAGGACCGTCTTCTTCTGGCAGGCTATATCGAGTCGCACGTCGGTCGCTATCTGGAGCGCGGCTACGTCGCACGTTCGGAGACAAGCCTGCATGTCCGGCGTGGATTCCCGATGCTGGCGGAGCGCAACTTGCCAACCGGGGTCGGTGACGTGAACTACGGTTTGTCTCTCGCTGCGTGCCAAGCCTTCTCAATGAGCGATGCCACGCTCAAGAGGCGATTGGCTGAAATGACCAGCGTCGTGAAGCAGCGGAAACGGAGGAGCGATGGCTGAGGGACTGACACATCTGGAACAGTTCGCGCACGACCTTCACCAAGAGGTCCAAGTCAAGGCTGGGAACGATGCTGACCCGCAGATGCGGGAAGACGCGTTCACGGAGCTCGTATTGGAGCTGTTGAATGAGCATAACGAATCCGACGGTGCGGAGGTGTGCTATCACGCCACTGGCGGGCGCGGTCGGCTTCCTGCTGCCAAAGTCAATGCTTGGTCACTGTCTGGCGATGGAGCGACGCTCGATTTGTTCGTTGTCCTGTATCACGGTACCGGTTGCCCTGAAGCGGTACCACGCAGCGCTGTCGTCGAGCACTTCAAGCTTCTTCGTGGGTTTTTGCGGCGAGCACGAGACGGCTTTCATGTGCAGATGGAAGAGTCGCATGAGTCTTTCGAGGCGGCCAGACGTATCTGCGACGGCAAAGACACGTTGACGACGGTGCGATTGTTCCTGCTGACCGACGGCGTCGTAAAGTCTCTGGAAATCGAGCAGGAACAGCTGCCTGGACTTGAAGTGCGGTATGTGCTCTGGGACCTGGAGAAGCTGAGCCGACTGCGCGTAGGACACCGTGAGATCATCAGCCTGGACTTCGTGAATGACTACGGCGGCGCGATACCATGTCTACAGATGGCGGACTGCACCGGCGAGTATCGCACCTTTCTCGCCTTTCTGCCCGCTCCGCTACTTGCTCGCATCTACGGTGAGCACGGCCAGCGTTTGCTGGAACGCAATGTGCGGGCATTTCTGCAGGCCAGGGGGAAGATCAACAAGGGACTGCAGCAGACCCTTCGTGAAGAGCCGCACCGGTTTCTTGCCTACAACAACGGGCTGTGCTGTACGGCTGCTGAGGTCAAACTGCTATCGGGTAGAGACGGTCACGCCATGCTTGAGCGGGTGAGTGACTTCCAGATCGTAAATGGTGGACAGACCACGGCATCGATCTTCCACGCGTTGAAGAAGGAGAAGGTGGATGTTTCTCAAGTCGTTGTGCAGGTGAAGCTGACGGTCTTGAGCGATCCACAAAAGTTGTCGGAGATCGTCCCGCTGATTTCCAAGTACGCCAACAGTCAGAACAAGGTGAACGGCGCAGACTTGTCGGCGAGCGGGCAATTCCATCGTCACTTGGAACACCTGTCGCGTACGGTCTGGTCGCCGCCGATGTCCGGCATGGATCGTGGGTCGCACTGGTACTACGAGAGAGCTCGCGGCTCATATCTGGACGACAAGGCTCGCCAAGGGACTCCGGCTCGCCAAAAGGAATGGGCGACGAACAACCCACTGGATCGCAAGTTCACCAAGACCGATTTGGCGAAGTGCGAGCATGCGTGGATTGGCATGCCTCACCTCGTTTGTCGAGGTGCTGAGAAGAACTTTCTTGCCTTTGCTGAGCGGCTTGAGGATGAGGGGGAGCCCTCAGTGGACTTGAACTACTTCAAGCACACCGTTGCGAAGGCCATCCTGTTTCGGACGGCGGAGAAACTGTTTTCATCGCTGGGCCTGGAGGGATACCGCGCGAACTCAGTGGCGTATGCCGTCGCTTGGGTCTCACATCGCTCAGGGCATCGGATCAACCTCGATCGCATCTGGGATGAGCAGCGCGTGCCTCCATTGACACAGGACTGCGTGAGGTCCGCATGTCAGGCAGCCTATGAGCACCTTACACAAACAGGCGGCAACGTCGGTGAGTGGTCAAAGAAATCCGAATGCTGGGACTTGTACCGAGACCAGGAAGTCACCGCGCCAAGCAACTGGGAGGCGGAGTGGGCAGAGCAGCCCTTCGTAACGCTAACGACACGTCCTGATTCGACGGCAGAGGATTGGGAGCGCGTTCGTCATCAGTTCGTCGCCGACACTCGGACTCTGGGCGAACTGGAGGCGCTCACCGGGCGGCAGTGGATGGCGAGATACCGCGGCGAGGAGGTGCGTGGCTACGCCGTTCGCGGGTGGTCAGGGCTCAAGGGTGCGAGCGGCCGCCGACTGAAGAATCTCCGCGACCTGATCGACCTGCTCGCTGCCGCAGCGCAGCTCAACGAATCACCTGTGGGCGCTCCAGTGATCACGGATGACATGGTAGTGCAGGGTCGGATCGCCAAACTCATTGACCTCACGGATGAGTCCGTGCAAGTCGTTCGCTTGGTTGAGGAGGTTGGAGGCCAGTCAGAGGACGACGACATGCAGTCTGTGAGCGTAAAGAGCCCGCTTGGTAGGGCATTGCTCCATCGACGAACCGGCGAGACCATTCATGTGCATGCGCCGGGAGGAGTGGCCACCTATCGAATCGATCACGTTCAATGATGCGGCGGCGCAAGCGTTCAGTGTCTGTTGTCTATTTGGACGCCCTGTTAACCAGAGACCGGCCGCCCGGAACCCTGCTGGCGACGCGGAAACATGGTTTTGCTATGATGGCAGGCCTTCCCCAACCCTCCGAAGAGGGTTGCTCTCGGGGAGTTCTGAACGGCTCCGCCTCTGGCGGAGCCGTTTTGGTTTACGGGCGGGGCACTTTGGCCCGATCGCGCGGGTTGGCCCGAACGCCCGCAGAATCCGCTTCGTTTGCCGATTTGGCCCCCCGCGCGTCTGCGCTCTCGGTTCGAGGCCGGTCCAGAGGCATGAAGTCCGGACATCATGTGTGTCGCGATGAAGGCTTTGAGATCCTCTCAAACTCTCGCGTTCTCTGGTTGACGCGGGAAGCGGTTAACAGGGACGTTCCGAGCGGGGGCCTGATGCGAACGCATCTTCGATCCGGAGAGTCTCTTCCTCACCCCCTCTCAAGGAGATTTTGCAAGCGAGGCATCCGCCGCGTGGGCATTCGTGCCGCACCCACACTTTCCGCAGGAGGGACAAACGAACGAACCCTTGCCACCCGCTAGCGAACAAACACACGCCAATGTGTCGGAGCCAAAGACGCGATCAAACCACCCGGACGAGCGGTCATTTGCCATGGACGCGACAAGATCGGCGGAGTCCTTGAGTCGAATCACCGGGAAGCGTGCACCACACAGGCACCGATAGACTCCCCACATGCTGTCACAACTCTCGCAATGGCATTCGTAGCAGTCATTCTGCCCGATCTGACGGAAGTGCGCTCCCGCCGTCCGACATGTGGGGCAGGTCCGGAGGCGACCGCACTGCGCCAATGCCGACTCCATCGATGCTCGGACGGCCTCGACCTGTCGCTCCACCAGTTCTGTACCCTGACGCACACCCTTGGGGTTTTGGCGCTGAAGCCTTGTGATTCCTTCGCTCCTGCATTCTCTTAGAAGATCTCCAAGCGATCGCTCACGGCCCTCCGGTGGTCTGAGAACCCGCAGGACGTCTTGCCGAGCGGTGGCCTCTACCCACGCGGGAAGAGAGCGCGGCGGATCGGTACCGAACTGAACGGTCGGAGGATACTGCAACAGCATCGGCGACCAGAGGTGCCACCGAAGTGCCCGCGCAACTCGCTCCACGCTGCCGATGTCCCATGGCGACACGGGGAGCACGCCGAGCCGAGAGGACCGATTGATACCAGGCTCCCATGGACCTGCGCGATGCAATGCGTCCGCCCGCCATTCGTGGTTCCCTTCCGCAGCCGGTCCGTGCGAGGAGACAAGGAGCACGAGAACCTCGTCCTCCGCCGCACTCCTGCTCATACGCTCCATGTCATCGATGACATCCACAGTCAAGGCCGGATCAAGCCCTTCGAGCTTGGTGGGCAGGCACACCACCCGGACTCTTCGATCGTTAACCCGTATGACGACAGCACCGTCACGAGGGGGAAGAACAGAGACGGCCCCGGCGGCCCCACGTAACGTGAGTGCGTCGCAATCGACCGCCGAATGCTCCGAACTCGGATCGCACGAAACTCCAAGCTGGTCGAGCGCCCGAACCACGAGCAACCATCCAAACCACGCAGAGCCGTCGCACACAGCTTGGCGACTTTCGTAGTACTGCTCTTCCGTCGGCGGGCGAGATACGCCCAACCGCGACCACTCTCGCCACAGCTTCGCCACCTCGCGGTAGAGAGAATCACTCTCAAATACGTTGGTGTAGCGCAGTTGCACTGGGCCCGACCGCACGGGGACCCCTCGGTAAAGCGGAGAATCAAATAGCTTGCGGACCCTGCCATAGAGCGATTCAACAAGATCTGCAGTGCGTTTGGCGCTCTGTTCCGCCCGAGTGTCACCGACTGCGCCAGCCCACAAGTCGCACAATCTGCGTTGCCGCCAGAAATGCCCACCCGCCGCGCTCGCCGCGTGCTCGCTCGACTGCTCGATCATGCTGCGTATACGAGCGAGTTGCTCAAGACGCAGTCGCAGATACATAGCCAAGTGATCGATGAGACGGGCGGCGACGCGATTCTCGTAGATGTCCACGTCATCTTCCGCAACCAAGGCGAGGACTCGGCGGGGTCGCACGCCCAAGACTGTCGGACGGTCCCAGTCCTCCTTGTGGGACACGAGCCTGACAATCGCCGTGCGGGCCACCTTGCGTACGCGTGGTACCGACGTCATCTCCTCGTCGACCCGCAGGTGCGAGCGCGGGCGCTGGCACACCGACTCAAGGAACACAAGCCGATCCTGAATCGCCTGATCGAATGGTCGCACTCGCAGGAACTCGGCGACGCGCGGTGCCAACGGCGACAAAGTGGCCCATTGGCTCCAGCAAGTACGCGAGTCGCGCATTTCGCTGAAAGCCCGCCCCATCTCCGCGATGGCTTCGGCATCGAGTGTCGCAGCCAACATGGCACTCGGGAACTCTCCGCCAACCGCCGTCTTACCCGGAATGGTGAGCGCCCAGGTTCCGTCACGGCGAGCAACCACTCGGTCGGCGAAACACGCAGGTAGTCCATTCACCAGCACGCCCTTGCCGGTGTCGGCGAGCATCACACGACCGGGAATGAGCGGGGCTGACCCCGGCTCCCACTCGACTCCAGACACGAGATCGACCAGGGGACCTGGCATCAGGCGCCCTCGCTCTCTTCGAAGCGACGAGACTGGATCAATTCGGCCAGAAGGTCTCGGGACTTGGCGGGCTGAGAGGCTTCACCAAATGACTGCTTCCAAGTGGACAACATGGTGTCGCGGAACTGTTCGAGAGTCTTAAGTCGCACTTCGTGCTTGCCCCGCAGTTTGCGAAGCAGCTTGGTGGCCAGGATGTGGTCGAGGGCCTCGTCGCACGTGCCGCCCGAAGCGACCACAGCCGAGACGAAGCGGGCCATCTGCCCCTTGGGCCCATCGAGCCGGTTGCCCCATCCAACCCGAAGTCCAAGCTGTAGCTGATCCTTGAGCTTGGCCAGCACGCCATTGGCCTTGTTGGCCATCGCCGCCTGGTCTCGCACCGCAGCCTCAAAAAGTTCTCGCAGACCAGAACACGATATCGGTGCTCCACCGGCAAGGCCGCTCCGAACTCCCGGTTGCGGATGCCCGGGCGGGAGTTCCATGGTGTGGGCGCGGTCGTAGGTCTTATCCGCGAAGTCCTTGGTGGTCTCGTCGTGATTTGCTGTTCCGGCAATCCACACGTTGTCCGGCCAAGCGATGAATCGACCGTCGCGGAGCAATCGGGGAGCGATCGGCGGAAGTGAATCCATCAACTGGAACCTCCGTTCGTAGGGCGGAGGTTGCTCGATCTCAGAGTTCAGATCCGCGCCGTATTGCTCGAAGTATGAGAGATTCATCTCGTCCAGGACAATGACGAACACTCGGTCGTTCCACTTCGGACACTGGGCGCGGTATAGTGCTTGGACGAATGCTGGCTCGTGATATCGCTTGTCGAACGCATTGAAGTAACCGAGCAAGTCTTGCCGATCTCTCCAGCCCGCCTGCACTGGCACGATCTCGACATCTCCTCCGAGAGCCTTTCCCACCGCCCGCGGCAAACTGGTCTTGCCTGTGCCGCTGATGCCTTGGAGAAGGTGCAAGCGGCTCATGGCCATTCCAGCAATGAAGCACCGGATTGTCGCATCGTCGTAGTACAAGGGGTGGGGCCCCATTGCCACACGCTCTTTGACCTCTTGAACAATGGCCTTCAGATTCTCTGGCTTCCGGAGCCCAGAGATAGGGGCCTGCAGTTCAACATCTTGGTCCATTCTCGCGAGCTCAGAGAACGGGTTGCGGTGCGCACTCTGGTCCAGCTTTGATGTTACGTCGGCTTCGAGTTGGGTATTGGCTTCCTTGAGCACACGAGCCCGGTTCTCGTAGGCTCTCACCAGATCACGCTGGTTCTCAAGCTCCGTCGCCGCCACCGTCAGTCCGGCAAGCCGCGACCTCAGCGCTGCGTTGTCCGCTTTGATCTGCTCAAGCTCACGCCTCAGGCCATCCACAGCCCCGGCCTGACGACGCAGTTCTGCAACCGCATCCGCATCCGGCCTGTTCGTCAGTTCCGCGTCGCGTGCCTTCAGTTGGGCTGAAAGAGCAGCGCACTTGACTGCGAGTTGCTCGATAGACATCGCTCCAACGGGTGCGAGCCTTTTTTCAAGCTCTTGGATGGTACCTTCCTTCAGCTTCGCCCAATCGCGTGCGGCCATCTCGCGTCGCTTTGCGTCTTCCAGATCCTGGTCCAATCGTTCCACGCGAGACTGCAGCTTCTGCTCGGCGCGCCTTGAAGCGAGCGCGATCCGCTCGTCCAGATTCTCGCGGTCAAGTGCGAGGTCCTCTTGGGCTCGCTTCAGTGCCAAGCGTGCGTCGCCAGCTTGGGCCATTTGCTGTTTCGCTTCCTCCAGTTGCTTGTGTGCCTGTTCCTCGATCTCCCTCAGGCCAAGTTCTCTCGCCTGCACCGAACGCTCCACGGCTTCACGGGCTCCGGCGAGCAGCTGCGGGAACCCTGCTTTCGCTTCTTCTTCGCGCTTCACGAGCAACAACCGGGCATGCTCGAACTCAAGTTCCTTGGCTGAGAGTGCCCCGTGCCACTCCTGGAGCCCCTTCTCTCGCTCATCCAGACGCCCCTGACGCTGCTGGAGCGAAACGTCTCTCTGCTCGACCGCCTCTAAGCTCGCCTTTGACTGGGCCTCAGCCATTTGAAAGCCCCGCTTCGCATTGGCGGCCGAGCGAATCGCCTCACGCAGTCTTTCAGTGTTTGCGGCTGGCGCCTCAACCGTTTCCTTCCCCGAGACACCGTCCGGTTCCGGCACTGCCGCATCGATGGCTGGTGATTCAATCTCGAGTTGGATCGCCTGCTCGAGCATGTCCGGCACCGTCGAGGCCACTTCTACCGCCGCCGGTTCGTCGGCGGCGCTTGGGCCGGGCGGCGTCAATGGTGCAGATGGCGCACGACTTCCGGACACGCTGTTGGGCAAAGTGGTTGGGCCAGCTGAGGGCGATGGGGGCGAACCGAAGCCGGACCGGCCGATAATGTCGTTAGCGCGTCGCTTGTTCTTGTTTCGTCCCACGTCATACTCCTAAGTTCCGGCAGTCGCTCAGGTTGTCAGCAACCCATTCGTCAGCCTCTGCACGATGCCGATCACCCGTTCCAAGTCCTCGTCTGACGGTCCATGACTATCCCCGTAATGAGACGCCTCACCACCCACGTCGATCGCGACCGCGAGTTCGTCGAGAAGCACGGGCCATTCACCGAGTATGTTGCGGAGTATGTGGCCCGGCGTCACATCGGCGGCCAGCAGCGTGGCCATCACGGCGGCCGTCAACCTGCTCATGTCGCCCCGGTCCACCACACTGAAAACGTGATTGCCCCGCACGTTTGCGAACCGCCCTGGAAGCGGCATCCGTACTCCAAGGTTCGAAGCGGCACGCTCCAATCGCGTACGGAGCACCTGATCTCCCGCAGCCCCGGCCCTCGGTATGAGCCCGCGAATGCGTCCGAGGGGAAACCGTTCGGCGAGAGATGCAAAGCATGCCTCCAGAGCACACCGGGCGTTTTGGGCTCCGTCCTTGAGCCTAGCTCGCCGTTGAGCATTCCCCTTTGCTTCACTCGCCGAGAGCCTCGCCTCATGCATGCGAATCAGGTGCTCGCGACCGAGCCAGTCCTCCGGGAGTCGGGGTAGAGCTGCCGCCACCTCTCCGTTCGCCAGTTCCCAGAGATCACGGGCGGTGAACTCGCCCGACCGCATCGGCGTATCGCCGCGGTCGATGAGGGCCTGGATGAAGTTGTTGAACGGTGGGCAGTTGCGTCTGAGACGTTGACCTTCCATGAGCAGTCGCGAGTTCTCACCCAACCCGAAGGGGTCGGCGATGCGCCAGTCGAGAGATCCGGGTCCCACATCCGGAGCTTGGTAAACCACCGTTGCAAGATGCACCAGCTGAGGCTCGCGGTCGACAATCGTCACCCGCCTCAGTGCTCCAGCCCTGACTGCAACAGGACGCTCAACCCCGGGCTCCAGACGTCCGATTCGTTCGATCCCGCGCTGGTCCAAGGAGTGACGCACAACGGCCCTCAGAACATCCGCAGCATCGGGTGCCTCCGGAGGTTCGCGCCGCGGGGGCTGGAGCAAGAAGCACCCGGTGGGCCTAGGCTCGCCGGGAGTGCCGAGTTCGATCTTCCACCTCTCTCCGTCACGTGTGACTTCAGCGAACGCAACCGTGTCGGCGATTCGTGGGAGCAATGACTGACTGATCGCACACTGAAAAATGTGCCGGACCTCCACCCTGGTATTGTCGATGTCTTCCGCCCCCACACATCTCAACCCCTCCGCCGTGAGTTCTCCCTCCGGAGTCATTGCGCCACGATCCACCAATCGGCTCTTGAGTTGATCTACGAGCTGTGGGTGCAATTGAAGAAGAGCCGCCACATGGCCGGAGTCGGTGACGTTCGCTCGAGCACACCCGAGAACAGCCTTCTCAAATGGGGGGAGACGATCCTCTCCAGCGACCGGAGCGGCAACACGACGGGTCCATACGGGCCATAGGACCCACCGCTCTTTCGCGCCCTGCGGCCACCGGGGCCTGAAGCGGAGCACCGTGGGTGCAACTTTAGATGCGTCGCCCATGCGTCCCTCCAGTCAGTGTCCAGAAGTCCAAGAGCGCCCGCACACCCGGAACGTCCGCAAGGTGCGCCGCGCTGAACATTGCACTGTCGCCAACAGCCACGAGCAGTTTCTGCTGACGACTCATAGCCACACACAAGCGGTTCTCAAGGAGGAGAAAGCCGTACTTCTTGTGCCATGTGCCTGAGCCGGCCTGCACGCGATTGCTGCGTACCAACGAAAGGAACACCACATCAAATTCCATTCCCTGGAAGGAGTCGACGGTGCCGACTCGTATGCGGCTACGGATCTTCCCAGTTGATGTGAAACGCCATTCGTCTGCGGGCCGCCATCCTTCTTCCTCTTCCTCGAGGATTCCCTGTTCCTGCAGGGCTTCGCAGATTGCTTTGACCTGAGCCGAGTAGAACGAGATGACGCCGATGCTCAAACCCCTATTCTCAGACCCAATACGATGAACCTCTTCGGCGATCCAATCTGCCTCGGTCGGGCGGCGCTTGCTCCGTCCGCCGACTTCACCGCCCTGCGAATGCGGAAGGTCCTTCCAAGCGGCCACGACACCCTGGTAGGTGCCTCCTAAGCCGTGTTCAAAGTCGGAGGCCGGCCGTGGTGACTCGAACCCCTCGGCATACCGCCCATAAAAGCCATCGCTAACAAACTGCCCGAGCACCGGATGCATGCGATACTGCCGATCCAGCCGGACATAGCGACGGACCCCATCCTTTAACTCCAGTTGTTCGAGGTGCTCCCGGAGGCGTTCGAAAAGGCTGCTCTTCAGCGCTTTGCGGGCCGCTTCGCTCGCGGTCGCAGCGAGTTCCCGCTCAACGTCGGGTTCAAGCACGTGTGGCAACTGGCGATGGTCGCCCACCAGAACGATTCGCTTCTCTGCAATGGACAGAGGGATCATGAGGTCGAGCGGGTTGCATCTCGCGGCCTCGTCCACGACGACATTTCTAAAGGACGGCCACACCTTGTCGCCGAATGTGACGTCGGAAAGCTTGGCACGCTGCATCGAACCTCCGACCGACTGTTGCACCGTGGCGGCAAGGCTCGAGGCATATCGCTGGATGTCGTCACGGACGCTGTCCGGGTCGGACTCGAGGTCGTCGATGAGGTCTTCGACCGCCACAGACGCGTCCAGTGTCGCGACCCGCGCGGCGGCATCCAGCAATCCGAGAACCTCGGTCAGAACTTCCTCGACTGCCTGATTCGGTCTTGCGAGGTCGTCTACGCGGGTGGTCGGCCGGAGTCGGTTGAGCAAGGACAAGCGAAGGTCTGGCATCATGGACAGCCCAGGGGCTTCGCCATCGCCGTTCCATTCCGCGAGTTGCTCCAGCATTGTATCAGCCAGCTCGTCAAGCACGCCCAAGGGACGGAGCAGTCGCAGCGCCTTTCTCGCACGACGAGCACCGTCGTCCCGAGCCGATTCCAGCGTCGTGGGAAGACCAGACACCGCACCGATCGCTTGTTCGACCTCGATGGGAAGGTCGGCGGTTGCGGCGGGAGAGCGAAGGCTCCTGAGCGTCCTGTCGAGCCGCTCTGCCACCGGCGCCGTCAACCACTCGCCGCATTCGGACCGCACATCCTCCAGGAGAGCTGCGTTCGCATCGTCCGTGAGCGGTGCGACACTTACGGCAGAAAGTCGGTCACGAAGGCGTCGTCGCACAACCTGAACCGGCGAGGTGGACTGGGATGCGATGCTCGCCCGGAGCTTCTCGATGAGCTCCCTTCGCCATCGCTCGACCGCATCGTCCGCGCTTCCGTCTCCGGTGCGTCCGCCAATTCGGAAGGCCGGCAGACCGAAAGCCGTGCTCGCGGACGCCACGTTGTCCACCGCGTCATGTTGATAGCTGGTCAGCAGTGTTTGTCCAAGCTGACCGCCCTCACCCTCGCCAAGTTCGGCGAGTCTGGCTTGGAGCGCGGCGATGACCCGTGTTTTTCCTGTCCCGGGCGGCCCTTGAATGATGGCGATGTCCGGCGTGTTGAGCGCCGCATCCAGTGCCTCAATCTGGGCTGGTGTGGGCTCTGCTCCGAACGCTTGCAGCGCGGCATCCGTCAGCGGCTGCACTCGCTTCCGCTGAATGACTGGGTGCGAGCTGCCTTCGAGGATCTTTCCTAGCCAGGGAATTCGACAGTTGCCTGTCGCGATCAGTTCGGCGGCTCGCTCCCGCCGGTCCAGCCTCCGCTCATCGCCAAACGTCGAGACGCTGAGGTATCCGCTGTCCGGGGGAGTTGCGTTCCCGCCCGACCGTGGGCGGACGTCGAGCCAGCCGGACCCCATTCCAGTCAGTGTTCCACAGAATGTTGGACCGGAGAGCGGTCCCTCCTCAGCATCAACAGGTTCCGTGGTGGCCTGAAGGTCCGCCTCATCCTCGCGGAGCGATTCCAGATTCTCGCGAACCGCTGTGCTTGCCGCGACCCCAAGGAATCGCACCCCGCCATCAGACTTTGACGTGATGCTCGTGTAGTGAATCGAGCCACACTCAACTGCTGCCGCCTGGATCCGCCTTCTTTCGAGCTCGTTATACTCACGCCAGAGCTTCATGTAGCTGTCAGCACCCTGAACGAGCATGTCCAACTCGCCTCGCACTTGCACGCGTGCCGCCGTGCGAGTCGCGTCGACAAAAACCACGTTGGCCGAGACCAACGCGAGCGTGGATGCTGTGGATGAGCGACTCGGACGGGCCACTCGCCGAATGAAGTAGGCAGACCCAACTCCTGCATTTGTTTCTATCGGCCGTCGTTGAACATCGATGACATGCGCGGTCCCGATGATGCGGAAGCCCCGCTCGACCGACGCCCCCCCGCCGGCCGACACAATCAACCGTTCCTGACCGCCAGGCGATTGAGGTGGAAGAACTGCAGAATCACGAATCAACCGCTCTACGGCTGTTACGCCGTCAACTCCGTACCTCGCACGACAGAGGTCGAGCAACTCTTCGTCGATGTGCATGGTCAGTTGATCCGGGCTCTGTACGCCCGTCGCAAACTCATGGACCCGAATCAGAACCGCTTCGGCTGCCGCAGGTTGACCATGGACTTGCACCACCCACGCGACTTGTGGAAGGCGTCGTTCAAACACCTCTCTCAGCCGGCGCTCGGCTGCCTCATCGGAGCCGAGCACGAAAACCGTTGTCCCCTGCGCACGCAGCGTCGGTCCGACTCCTTCCGTGAGAGAGATCGCCACTTCCGCCCCAACCTGGAGTGGTACCGGGAAATGAGCGTCCGCGCTCGGCCGTAGCTCAAGAAGCCGAGCGGAACCGACATTCAGCTCAGACGCGTTCATACCGACTGCTCCTGCTCAATCCGGAAATCGATCGCACGGTGCACGCTGCGGGTATCACCGACGTGGATCGTCAGGTACGGGACCTCTGAACGAAACTCCAGTTCACGATCGGTGAGGGTGAGGGGAGACCCTTTCGGTACGTGGACCTGCATGGTCGAGTCTGCGTCTCGGCATGCCAGGGTTAGCCGCTTGCCGTCGAAGCCGATCTTCAGGCATGGTTGCGAAGCCTGATGCGTTGGAACCTCACGCACAAGACGTCTGTCAAGCACTATACCCTCGTCTGGCATGATGACGAAAGATGCTACGACGATGTCGCGTCGGTCTGGGCCGAGGACGTAGCCTCCGTTGCCCGCCGCCAACTCAGGGTCCCACAAGCGGATCCGACCTTGGAGGTACGCGGTCCTGACCCCGCCGCACCATGGGCAAGAGCGGGCAGTACGGAGAAATGTCGCGGGGCAAGCCTTGCACTTAACGCAGTTGAGAGCTGCGCGCTCAAGCACATCCGCCCATTCCCCTGCCGAAGGGCGATCCGTCGGAACCGTCAACCCCTCACCAAAGACGCGTGCTGCCAAGCGCAACATGCTCTCGGACATCACTCGATCGCGGGCGATTCCCCGCGAGCTTGAATTGGCTCGATCTCGCAAGTGATCGATCCACGGAAAGTCGCCCCGAAGTGCCCGCTCTTCCAACTCGGGCTCTCCCTCTTCGACCATGTCTCCGATGAGTGGATGGGCAAGCGTGAGCATTCGGAAGACCGTGACCGCGAGCGCGTGAGCATCCGCGAGGCTAGAGGCCATGCTCAGTCCCTTCACAACCTCGGGAGCTCCGTAGCCCGGCGTGTACAGCGCCTTGTTGGCCGGATCGCTTGCATACCGCAGGTTGTCCGCGTCGATGAGAACAACCTGGTCGTTGGTAACCGCCGTCGACACGTACACGTTTTGCGGCGACACATCGCCGTAGCAGAGACCCTTGGCGTGCAGGAGGGAGATCGCGCGGGCGGCCCTAGCGCAGATCCGCAAGCGCCGTCGAAGTCCACCGGTTTCCTGATACCAAGTGGCTCTTGAACCGGTCATCGTCGGAGACGGGACCATAGCCTCTTGAAGCGGCCTCATGTCCGCGAGTAACCGCATGAGATATCCCGGCGATGGATGGACGATAACTGCCTCGGGTTGCGCGATCGGGATTCCCGCGAGGTCCAGCGAGCGAAGGAAGTGCATCTGGTTCTCGAGGGTGCGGACTTGCGAAGCGTCTCTAGTTCGCAAGAGCTTCGCTGCAAGTTTGCCACCCTTTACCTCAAAGACAACGCCCTGTCCGCCTTCGCCGAGGCGGCGGCCGAGCTCGTAACGGTTCTTTCGCGAATCGACCACGAACATAGCGTCAGCCATGGTTGCAACTCCATTGCAGGGCGAAAGTCTGATCGTCTGAGCCACCGCCCACGCGAGTGCGCCCTAGCTGAGACCGCAGAAACGTCGCTCGCCGCCTTGCGCTCAAGGGACCGACGCGTTCTATCAGCCAAGCCGCGAAATGGCCCAGCCGGTTGACGGCCAAGTCGTTTGAAAGCCCGTCGGTGGCGAGGAGGGCCCACACGCCACCCTCCGAATCGTCAGCTTCCTCTTGTCGCCACGCTCTAGCACCTCCTCCGCCGCCGAGTGCACATGTTTCCCCGAAGTCGCCACCATTCAACTCGACGAG
>Ga0163154_10005487_pt1 | contig 16063 bp, 14 predicted proteins | sample OliLakLV19MP9P1_FD_148649 | JGI IMG/M metagenome (GOLD analysis project Ga0163154, IMG submission 148649) | Freshwater microbial mat bacterial communities from Lake Vanda, McMurdo Dry Valleys, Antarctica - Oligotrophic Lake LV.19.MP9.P1 | ecosystem: Environmental > Aquatic > Freshwater > Lake >... | reverse complement strand
GAAATACCAGAAATTTCAGCTGTTAAATATGTGTCTAAATCTTTGGAAAAGCAATCTAAAATCTTGCGAAATTTTACCTCAGTGATTCGTGAACGCCTGCAATACTTGTTTTTCATTGATCTAGTCGCTATTTTAGCACGCTAATTTGTGCTTATCTTTACTAGACCCTTGGCTATATCAACTCCATCAACATAAATCCGACAAGCCAGCTAGATAAACGCATAGTCACTCCTCACCCAGTACACGCCCCACTCATTACTAAAATGTTCCAACTTTATGCATCAGGTAGTTTTTCCATTGAAACACTCACAGTCAAAATGATTTCATTTGGTTTAATCACCAAAAATGGTGGAGTCCTTCAAGAAAGTGTTGTCCACAGAGTGCTCCGCAGCCCCTTTTACTATGGCAAAATGGTGTGGAGAGATAAAATTGAACCAGGCAACCATGAGCCACTAGTTGATTATGATACTTGGCTTTTATGCCAACGAGTTATGAACACTCACAATCAAAATGGTAGCCGTAAACGCAAGCATAATTTCTTGCTGAATGGTTTTCTTTATTGTGAAGATTGTCAGGGGCGATTTTATGGAGAGCAACATCTCAAGCGTGGCAAACTGTATCGGCACTACCACTGTGGCACCTGCAAAAAAGGTACTTACAGTGATATTGATGAGTTAGAAAAGCAGGTTGAAAAATGGTTTGGCAAAGTCGAGATGACTGAGCAGTATGCTAATGAGCTGAGAAGTAAAGCCAAAGACATTGTTGAGTCACTCAGAGGCACTACAAGTGACGAGCGACAAGCCTTGGTCAACCAAAAAACAGCTATCGATATCAAGATACGCAATGCTGAGGATAATTTACTTGATGGGACATTTAAGAAAGACCAATACCAACGTGTGATTGCTCGATTAGAAGCTGACCTCGATTGTATTGAAGACGGGCTCGTTAAAACCAGCAAAGACTACTCCAAAGGACTGGGTCAGGTAGAACGATTGATTAATATGGCTGAAAACATTAAGCAAACCTACCACGATGCTGAGCCAGAAATGAAGCGTGAGTACCTAGACCTCTTTTTCAGTAAGTTTATGGTCAAAGATGGGAAAATTGTGACAGCTCTGCCGAGTGAGTACATAAAACCGTTGATTGCCAATGGCAAGTTAACGGTTCGAGTAAGAAATGGATGGCTCCCCGACTAGGATTCGAACCTAGAACCTTGTCGTTAACAGCGACCTGCTCTGCCATTGAGCTATCAGGGAATGTGACTGGCTGAGAGTTTTGCCTTGCAAATATCTCTTAGTCGAGAACCCTGATTTTACCTAATAAAGGCTAGAAAGCCAAGCTGCTAAACACTAGCTTTGCTAGAGGCGGTTAAATGGCTGCTTTCCGGATTTTCATTCCGGGTTATGAGTGATAGAATCTCGAGCTAGATATGGCTAGAAGAACTTCCAATGAAAATGATCCACACATCAGTCAAGAGACCGCGGCCTCTCCCATGGGAAGTCGGACACGTGACACTCCAGAAGCTCCTCATACTCAAGAAGCAGAATTCCCTAACCTAACTCTTGCCGTTCTGATTCGTGGGATTGCTCAGAGCGACGTCGATCCCATAATTTTTAACCTCGTGGCCATTCACCTTAAACCAGAGGCTCCTCAAGCTATCATCCAGCAATATCACCAGCTAGTAGCTGCTTTGAGCCAAGGTGATCAGATAATAATTCCGGAAGCCTTTGAATCATTAGCTGCCCACCTTTTTATAGCCGCGCATCGTTTGGCTGAAATTGTGAAATACCTTGATGAGCTGCCGCTTGACGAAAACACGCCTAACGTGATGCTGACTGATTTTTTAACTGAGGAAATAGAGGGTGATTTCAGCTTTGGAGGTACTAACGACTGGGAAAATGACGACTTGTTTGGAGATATAGACGTGACTGACGCGACAGCCATTTACTTCCAAACTATTAAACAATTCTCTTTGCTAAACAAAGACCAAGAGCAAGCTTTGTTCGGCCAAATTTTAGCAGGTCGTGCCGCAGCTGCAGAGTTTAAAAAACTGGGCACAGCCATCACGTCGGAAGCCCAAAAAGAGTTGCAAGACATCATTGATCAGGGTAAAAGCGCTCATGAGCTTTTTACCAACAGTAATCTCCGCTTGGTTGTCTCGATTGCCAAAAGATATCTCTCATCAGGTGTGCCGTTCCTGGATTTGATTCAAGAAGGCAACCTCGGACTTTTAAAAGCTATGGAAAAATATGATGTATCTAGAGGTTTTAAATTCTCGACGTACGGCACATACTGGATTATTCGAGAGATTCAGCTGGCAGTGGCTAAGACGAGTCGAGTGATTCGTTTACCTGAGTACTTATGTAAATTGCTCAGGAAATATGATACGGCCTATTACAGCTACGCTCAGGATTTTGGTCACTTCCCAAACCCTAGAGAAATGTCAAATTACTTACTAGGTTTGGGCTGGTCTGAAGCTCACATCATAAGCGTGACAGCAACTTCTCATTTGCCAGTCCAAAGTCTGGATCAACCGCGATATGGTGACGTGGGCAACGGTGAGAGTTCTGACACACTTGGTGATTTTACGGCTGATCAAACACTGAGTACTGAGACCCAGTTTGACCGCAAGCAGGTCTGGGAAAAATTAATGTTGCTTATCAACAGTGATTATCTATCAGAGAAACAACGAGAGATGCTAATTTACTGTTTTGCCCTATCTGAAACTTCACCGATTAAAGGCAGCCCAGACAGTAATGTAATAACTATCAAAGAAATTAGTAAGTTCTTAGGAATTTCCGCTCCCGGTGGTTTTCAACGATTACAACAAGTCTTAGGTAAGCTTCGAGAGAGGAGTGAAGTGAAAGACTTAAGATCTGTGTATGAAGATTGGGCAAGTTCATAACCCGTCCACCACTCAACCCTATGTCAGCTTCTGAAACCAGAAAAATTGAGCCCCCTGATTCAGAATATCCACGCAATATCCTTCAGGCGCCCGTGACTCGGCAACTCAAACTACCTCAACTGTATGCCCGGGGCGACATCTTGCCAGGTAGCGAGGCTTCTTTAGCGGCTGAGAACGTGCATTACTCAGTCATAGGCTTAACTGGCAGCCGAACAGCAACAGAACTCCAACTCCAACGCGGTGAAGCGTTCCTTCATCAGTTGATCTTACTTTTACAAAAAAAATACCCTAAAGTCAGGTATGCGCTACTGGGCGGTTTATCTATCGGTGGTGATGAGTTGTTACGAGTTGGTCTAAATCCAGACCTGAACACCCATGTAGTGGGCGTTCCCCCAACGGCAGTAAATGCCCGTCACAATGATGCGGATCGTCCGTTATTTGACAGAATAGAGGGGCACCTAAATCATGTGCCCGAAGGCCAGAACTCCGGCACCAGCCTGGTATCGCTTTTCCCCGATAAAACTGAGACTCGAACTCAATACCACCCTCTCGAGCGAAATAAAATTATTGCTTGGTGGGCAGGTATTCTGCTGGTGACAGTCGCTAATTCTGACAGAGGCGGCACGATTAGGACTATCGATTTTGCTCTTCAGGCGCAGCGAAAAATATATGCTATTAGGGGTAATGTCCGAGGGGCTATAACAGCTCTTTATACTAGGGATGTGACCATTGTAGATTCCCCAGAAAACATTTTGGCTGATCTCAACTCCTGAGTACTGTCTACTCCAAGAAATCTTGCAGCATTTTGCGACGGCTAGGATGTTTGAGCTTGCGTAAGGCTTTGGCCTCAATTTGGCGGATCCGCTCGCGGGTGACCCCAAATTTTTGACCAACTTCTTCCAGAGTCATCATTTTATTACCACTCAAGCCAAAGCGCATCTTCAAGACCTTTGCTTCGCGGTCAGATAAAGCGGATAAGACTTCCTCCACGTTCTCACGCAGCATTTGCTGTGAAGTAGCTTCGTAGGGTGAAATTTGGCGATCATCAGCCAGGAAATCTCCTAATACTGAATCATCATCACTTTCACCAACTGGCGCTTCTAAAGATGTAGTATTTTGAGAAATTTTGAGAATTTCGCGGACTTTATCGGCGTCCATACCTTCCATGGCCTCGGCAATTTCTTCGGGCGTGGGTTCACGACCAAGATCTTGCATCAACTTGCGGGAAGTCCGCATTAATTTGTTGATGGTTTCCACCATGTGAACTGGGATACGAATAGTTCGAGCTTGGTCGGCAATGGCGCGAGTAATGGCTTGTCTAATCCACCAAGTGGCGTAGGTTGAGAATTTAAAACCTTTGGTCCAGTCGTATTTTTCAACGGCTCGGATTAAACCTTTGTTACCCTCTTGGATCAAATCCAAGAAAGTCATGCCTCGACCAATATATTTTTTGGCAATCGATACTACTAACCGTAAGTTAGAGTTGGTTAATTTTTCTTTGGCGCGCAAATCGCCAGCTTCAGCTTTTTGGGCTAAGCGGATTTCATCTTCACGATTTAATAAAGGAATCCGACCAATTTCCTTGAGGTACATTCTGACTGGGTCAGAGACACCTTCGTTATCTAATGAAGATAAGACATCCAGTTCACGTTGTAAGGTGTCAACATCTTCCAGGGGCGTTTCTTCAGCCACAGATTCAAAAATGTCGATGCCTTGAGACATGACTTTGTCATAGAAATCATCAAGTAAATCTAAATACAGCTCTGGTTCAACAAAGACATCCAAAACTTCATCCTGAGTCACAAAACCACGTTGTTTTGCCTTCTTCAGTAAGTCTTCAATGTCTTTTTCCAAGGCTTTGGGTACTTTTGCCATAAATGGGGAACTCCTCTGATTTTGCTTCTGACAGGTTGGCGGTCCAGCGACCTTACTTTTTGGGGCTTTTAAGCAAAAACCAAAAAGTGCAAAAGTGCTGTTCCGGATCCAAGTCCAGAATCGGTCTATTATACAGCTAAACTGACAAAAAATCTGTGAGGATTACCAATTTGCACAAGTTTTAAAATACGTTACTGTGTCGGTAAAGCTTCCAGCCACTTTTCCGCGTCCAACGCCGCGCTGCAACCTTGAGCAGCAGCCGTAATAGCTTGCTTGTAGCGCACGTCCACTACATCACCGGCGGCGAAGACGCCTTCCACCGACGTCATACTAGGATAGGCCACTAATTTTTTTTCATCCAAAGCCGCTTGCGCTGCTTCCACACCCAAATGACTATGACTTTGACGCGTCACGACATAGCCGTGTTCGTCTAAAAGAACTTGATCTTTGAAGATAGTCGTCATCGGCGTATGGCCAATGGCAACAAACAAACCGTCGGTGGGGACTTCCCACGACGTTTGGTTTTTAAGATCGGAAATAGTGATGCCCGTGACTTTATCTTCACCATTCACCTTAGTCACAGCTGAGTTCCAGAGGACTTTAACCTTGGGATTATTAAGCACCCTATCTTGCATGATCTTGCTGGCTTTAAATGCCTCACGGCGATGAACCACTGTCACACTTTTGGCAAATTTGGTTAAAGCCAAAGTGTCTTCCATGGCACTGTCGCCCCCACCCACAACATAGGTATCTTTTTCTTTATAGAAAGCGGCATCACACACTGCACAAGTACTGACGCCGTGACCAAAGAATTTTTGCTCACCGGGAATATTAAGCATAATAGAGCTGGCCCCAGTACTAATAATGACGCTCTGGGCCTCAATGGCTGGTTCCAGTTTTTTGACGCGAGCAGTAATGGCTTGCAGCTCTTCGGCGGAGGCTTTGGTCATGGCTTCCGGATCAACGTCATCAGGTAGAGTATTCCAAATTTTGAAAGGTCGTTGCGAAAAATCTACGGCGGTCACATATTCATCGCGAATTTGGGCACCAAAGCGCTCGGCTTGCGCTCGCATGTCAGACATTAATTGCGGTCCAGCCACACCTTGGACAAAACCGGGAAAGTTTTCAATGTCAGTCGTCCACATCAATTGGCCACCACTTTGATAGCCAGCAAACAAGGTTAGTTCCAGTTGCGCACGCGCCGCATAGAGTGCCGCGGTATACCCAGAGGGACCAGAACCAATGATGACTAATGAACGTTTTTCTGACACACAACTCCTTTACCTGCGTTGAGCAGTTACTTTAGGCGGCAATCGCTTTTTCTAACATTTGACGATAGACGGGTTCACCGGGGAAGCCAATCTTGCGATTTACTTCTTGGCCATTTTTAAACATGATGACCGTAGGAATACTTTGGATGCCATACTTGGCAGCAATCTCGTTATCTTCATCGGTATCCAACTTGGCAATCACGGCTTTATCAGCATACTCACCAGACAAACGATCAATAATCGGAGCCGCTAATTTGCAAGGCCCACACCAGTCAGCATAAAAATCGACCATGACTGGTTTATCACCAGCATCTTTGAGTTGTTGATCAAAATCAGCAGTCGAAAAATGGGGCGCGTGCGACTGTTGAGTTGCGGCTTGAGTATCATTCATAAAACTTCTCCTTATCTTACTTATTTATATAGCAATTTACTGGTATTGACTAATTTTACTGACTTTTACTATCTGTCGGACTGGTTCGCGGCCGCTGAAAAAATGCTCAATAACGAAACACCTCTATAAGAATCTCATCCAAATCTTCCACCCTTTTTTCGCGCGCACAATCACTAGCTTCACTGGTTAATAAATCGCGAGCTACCCTGCCTAGTGAGCTGCGAACCGCCACCACTTGGCGGACAATATCCACACACGCGCGCTTGTCTTGATACATGCTCAAAATCCCATCCAATTGACCGCGAATCCGTTTCAATTGAACTTCAATTTGGTCACTCTCGATGGTATTTGGCATACAAATATATAGATTAAGTAAGTACATCTCAAAAATACCCCTAGGGGGTATGTGTTGTCAAGGGTAAATTCTATCTCGGCAGCGCCGGCTCAGTGCCTTATAATAGAAAACTATGCTCGCGCTACGACTAGGGATTCTAGGGTTACTTCTGACTGCCTTTATGTTGGCGTTAGTCTTAACTATTATTTTTGTGCCTCGCTGGGAGAGCATTAAGCAAGCGCTGACTCCTCAACCAGAAAAATTCACTGAGCTCTATTTTGAAGATCATTTAGCATTACCAAAGAGTCTGTCTCCCGGGCTGCCCTTCAAGGTAGCGTTTACAGTTCACAATGTTGAGTCGGCAAGCATTGAGTATCCGGTTGAAATTACTATTCAAGATGAGTTTGAGGCCACCAAAAGCGCCACGCTCTACACCACTACCCTTACTTTAGATCATGACCAAACCCAAACCACGCCCGTAGAGCTTGAGGTTCCCACACAATTCCCGACCCGATCAAAAATTACAGTAAAACTCCTCAACCTCAATCAAAGCATTCATTTTTGGGTCAATCAATCAGCCACGCCCAGCGCTAGCCCAGCCACAACGACTAATCAACAAACTCAGCCAATTTTATCGCCCTAAAAGAATCAACAGGTCAGAGATGAGCAGTTGAATGTCTAAAAACACCCTCCTCTGACCTACTTTCACTCATTGCATATCATTTTGTAGGTTGTTTGTCACAGTTTTTGTCATATAATTTTGCTACTTACTCCGTTCTTGCGTTTGGTCAATTATGTTGCATAAAGGCAAAAAAATCACGGTCATCGTCCCTTGCTATAATGAATCCAAGGCTATTGCCAAGGTGCTCAAAGCGTTCCCCAAGACTTCATTGGCTCGCTTAAAATGGCGGATGGAGCTGATTGTGGTTGATAATAATTCCACAGATAAAACTGCTCACATTGCTCGTCGTCATGGCGCTTCAGTGATTACTGAACACGTTCAAGGCAAAGGCAATGCTTTATTGACTGGGCTGCGTCATGTTTCTAAAAACACTGATTATGTAGTGATGTTGGATGGCGATAATTCTTACCACCCCAAAGAAATTTTGCGCATGATTGAACCCCTAGACTCTGGTTTTTGCGATGTGGTCTTGGGCTCCCGAATTCAAGGGAAGATAATTGAAGGTTCTATGGGCACAATCAGTCGCTTGGGAAATTGGTTCTTCTCCTTCATGGTCCGATTCTTTTACCGTGTCAACGTGACTGACGTCCTGACTGGCTACTTTGCCTGGCGAAAGTCCGCCCTTACCACACTCATCCCCCACCTTAACTCAACTGGCTTTGAGATTGAAATGGACATGATCACCAAAATGGCACGTCTCAACATGGAAGTCTACAGCGTTCCCATCAGCTACCACAACCGGATTGGCAACTCCAAACTTCAACCTCTAGGTGATGGGATGCGGATTATGCAAACCTTCATCAAGAACCTGAATTGGAACCCAGCCATGACTAGAAAAGCTCTCGTAACAAAAGTCAAGCAGACTCGCTTTCGCCAAATAAGATCATCTGCTTCCCGAACTCCACCCGCTTCAGGCTCAGTGCTTCGCAACTATCGATTGTTGTCAAATTAAGACTTCACCCGCCAAACCCATGACCAATGCCTTGCCCAAGCCCCACACGCTCGCTTTTGTTTCTGATGCCATCTATCCCTACAACAAAGGCGGGAAAGAGACTCGGCTATACGAAATCACCACCCGTTTGGCTCAAAAAGGCTACGACGTTCACATATACTGCATGCAGTGGTGGAAAGGCAAAGCCGACCGCGTAGAAAATGGCGTCCAGTTACACAGTATTTGTCCCTTAATTCCTTTATATGACGGACCGCGACGCTCAATTAAACAAGGCATCATATTTGGACTAGCTTGTTTCAAGTTGCTCTGGGCAAATTTTGATGTAGTAGATGTAGACCATATGCCCTTCTTTCCCCTCTATTCAATGAGGATTGTCTGCTGGTTAAAGGGGAAACCGATGAATGCCACTTGGCATGAAGTCTGGGGCATGACGTATTGGCGAGAATACTTAGGTGGAATAAAAGGCACGATTGCCGGGTGGATTGAAGCTATCAGCGTGAAGTTACCTGACACAATTTATGCTGTTTCACACTTTACGGCTAAACGATTAAAAAATGACCTAAACTACCAAGGAAAAATGCTGGTGATTCCCAATGGGGTTGATTTAGAAAAAATCCAGACAGCCCAAAAATCACCACAAAGTTCTGATGTTATCTATGCCGGCCGACTCCTGAAACACAAAAACGTGGATGTTTTGATTGCAGCCATTGGACTCACCTCTCAACAACAGCCTAAGATAAGAGCCCTGATAGTAGGCGACGGACCTGAGAAAAAAGCTTTGAAAGCGCTCGTAAAAAAACTGAAATTAGAAAAAAATATCACCTTCTTACCTTTTGAAGCTGATATTCAGAACCTTTATGGTCTGATGAAAGCCAGTAAAGTCTTCGTTCTCCCCTCAAGTCGTGAAGGTTTTGGACTAACGGTGATTGAAGCCAACGCCTGTGGGTTACCCGTCATCACCGTCAATGAACCAGCTAACGCCGCACAGGAGTTGGTGAGGGGTGGGAATGGGGTGGTTACTGAATTAAAAAATAACAAAATACATGAAGCAATTCAAAAAGTATTGAAAAAAAGTGATAATACACTTCAGTTTAAATTTAGTGACTATGACTGGTCAAAAGTAACGAAAGAATTCGAAGAGATTTTTAAGTCGAAGAATATTGAAATGACATAGTTTCTTTGAGTAAAATCACTTATAATGGATAACATGAACTTGCAATTATTTTCATTTGTTAAATTCGTTTTACTTTTGATAATTGCCGTTGGCATTTCTTTTATTAGTTACTCAGTTTATACGACACAATACTCAAAAAATAATATACTTTATAACGCAGGTGACGTTTTAGGAGTAGGTACTGAACTAGTCGAGGTAGGTATTAATTTTGGTCAGCAAAAGAATGTTGGGTCCCCTTTGATTTTTGGTGGTGCCCATTCACCGCGGCACCCAAAAGCATGGGATGAAATCCAAAACGCAGGTATAACTATGGTCAGATCTGATTTTGCTTTGGGTTGGTTTATTCCACCTGATATTACGCTAGACGACTACAAGAATAATATTAACGATATACAAAATCCTAAAAATTGGGATCAAGCTGAAATTGCTAAAATTAGGAATGTTTTTCGCGAAGCTCACAAGAGAAATATGAAAACCATGGGAATCTTGGCGTATAGTACAAATTGGCTTACTACAGGAGGTACCGATTTTGGCCCACCTAAGGACTGGAGTGTTTTTGAAGACCTTATTGAAAAATCTTACCGACTTTATAGAGCTGATGTAGATTACTTAGAAATTTGGAATGAACCAGACTTAGATTTTTTCATGGATACAAAAAATAGTGGCCTTAAAAAAGAAGAAGCATATTTGGAGATAGTGAAACGATCAATTCCGATTATTCGGAAAGTTGATGCTGAAATAAATGATGGCAAGAAGATGAAAATTGGAGTTGGAGTAATTTCTCAACCAAATAATACTTACATTCTCGATAAGTTGCTTAGTGAAACTAGTCTACATTCACAAATAGATTTTGTCAGTTATCACAACTATGAATATTTGCCCGAGCCCTCCTACGATCCTGTAAAAAATGTTCTTGAGAAATATGGTTTAGATGAGACTCCTATCTTTTTAACTGAGTGGTCTCATACTCCAAAAATAAAAGAGCAAGATCCATACATTTTAACTGATCAGGGAATCACTTATACAGGCTCTAAATTCATTGATTTTTTAAATATGGGATTGGCAGGAGCAAATTACTTTTCCTTACAACCCATATTGCCTGAATCAAAAAGAGGCGATGAAGGTTTCCTGGGAATATATACTACCAATGGTAATTCAATCTCAATGCTGCCAATGGTAAAAACCTGGTCTTTAATGAGTAAGACACTTGGCCTAGGAAAAGGTGAAAGTAAAATTTATAACGTCGAAAACAACGGTGAGAAAATCGCTGCATGGCAAAATTCAGATGGTGAGTATGGTTTAGTGGTATCAAACAATGGATACAGTTCAAAACAATATAGCTTTAATCTTGCTGAATTACCATATAAAGAAGATATAACACTAACTGCATATGTCGCCTCAAGTACTTATGGTGGTAAAGAGAAATTAGGAACAACTGTAATTAGAAATCAAAAGAATTTTGCCAGTTTTAAAGCAATCGTACCTCCAAACTCTGTAGTTGGAATCAAAATGGGCAAAACAACCTGGAAGGATAGACTACCCTTCTGAGAAATATCCAATAGTAGTACACGCTTTTCTTAAATCACATAACATTATTATGAAAATTCTAATAGTTTCTCCTTACATGTATCCAAAAGTTGGAGGACTAGAAAGTTATGTATATTATGTTGCTCTTAATCTAAAAAAGATTGGTCATGAAGTTGTAATTGCAACTTCAAATCATTTGACAAATGAAGATACAACAGAATATCTAAGTGGTATTTTAGTTTATAGGTTGAAAATATTTATAAAAATATCAAATACACCAATAAACCCTTTCTGGTTTTTTAAACTCAATCATATTATCAACGAGGTAAAACCAGACATAATCTTTGCCCAAACCCCTGTTCCATTTATTGCTGATATTTCAGCTATCCTAGCTTATTGGAAAAAGATTCCCTTCACACTAACTTACCATGCTGGTAGTTTGAAAAAGAATAGATTTTTGCCAGATCTTTTAACATCAATTTACGTGATCACATTTCAAAAGATATTATTTGCATTAAGTAAGAAGATTGTAGTTCTTAATGAATTTGTTCAGAAGACAACTCTAAAGGAGTCTCGTAAAAAAGTCACTTTAATTTTACCTGGAATAACATTACATAAGTTAACCACTAAAAAGCAAACAAAAAATAAACCTAATCGAATTTTATTTGTTGGAAACCTTGATAAGGCAAATTCATTTAAAGGCTTTGAATATTTGCTATTTGCTTTCAAAGAAATTCATAGCGAACATGAGGGTCTTACACTCCATGTGGTTGGAGGCGGAGATAATCTCAATTATTATAAAGAACTATCAAAAAAGTTAGACATTATTAAGAAAATAAATTTTTATGGGCAAGTTGATCACAAACAGATTTCTGAGTATTACTCAAATGCCGACATTTTAGTCTTACCAACCATTAGTAATGCCGAGAGTTTAGGTTTGGTTATTCTAGAAGCAATGTCGTTTGGTTTGCCAATTGTTGCGACCCTCGTTGGTGGAATACCTTATGTTGTTAAAAACAATATCAACGGGATACTTGTGCGACCTGGAGATTCTCATGAATTGGGAAAAGCTATCAGCAAAACTTTACAAATGGATTCTTACAGATTATTTTCTGAAGCTAATTTTGAAATGTCAAAGAAATTCAACTGGTTGAGTCATGTTGAGTCTTTAACTTCAGTTTTTAAAAATTGCACATTAAAAATTGGTAAATAGTATGATCTTCTTTGTTTTCAATAATTATTTCCCCGATAACTCAGGCTTTGGAAGACGATGCAGTAAAGAGTTAGCACTTTTATCAAAAATTGATGATGTAACTATTGTTTGCAGACATCGAAACAATGAATTAGTCGAAGAAAATTATCCGACCAGCCATCATTCAATTAAAGTTGTGAGGTATAAAGCGTCTTCAAAGGTAGTTCATCGCCCAGAAAATTATACTGGTAACGGACTTTATGAAATAAAAAGAAATCTTGATGTAATGTTTGGTTTATTACTAACGCTAGGGAAACTTTTCTATTCAGTTAAAAAACCTGCGGAACTCTATTGCGTAACATCACCATTAACTATTCCGTTATTTGGATTAATACTTGCTAAGTTATTCGGAGTTAATCCAACATTAATCTCATTTCATGACTTAGAACCAGAGTTAGCAATGCATCTAAAAAAGATCACAAAAAAGCATTGGATTATTAGACTTGAGTTATATCTAGAGAGAATTGTATGCAAAGGTTTCAACAAGATCTTAGTTACTACGGAAGGGCAAGCGAAAAGGATTCTACTAAGAAATAGTATTATTCCTGATAAAATATGTGTCATTGAAAATTCAACTGATATTGTTTCATTAAGAGCTGGGAGAAACAAACTAGCGCATAACTATTTTTCAAAAGAGGATTTTGTTTTAGTATATATGAGTGCTATCTCCTTTGATTATACTATTGAAGGTTTAATAAAATTTCTACACATATTGTCAAAAAATAAAGTAATATTCCCTCATTTTAAATTTTTGATTATTGGAGATGGGGAAGGTTTAAAAATAGTCAGATCTCAAATAAAGAATCTACAACTCGAATCACTAGTTCAATGTATTGGACGTATTAATAATCCAGCCATTCTATTAAAATCTGCAGATGCTGCAATTATTCCATGGGAAAAAGATATAATGACGGAAACAATGTTGCCAACGAAACTTTTTGAGTACTTAAGTTTTAATTTAGCTGTAATTGCCCCAAACTTTGGAGAGTTCACCAAGACACTAATAGATGGAGAGAACGCCATATTGGTTAATAACTTTGACGAAACCATTGTAAGTATAAGAAAATTAATTAAAAACCCAACACTTAAAATTAAGCTAGGTCAAGCTGGCAACAAACTATACCTAAATAAGTATCAGCCACAGGTTCTCAATCGCAAATTTACAAATTTCTTTCTTAAAAAATGAAAATACATGTTAACTTTATACACTTGATAATTGCAGTAGCAAGCTGCCTTATTTCATATTTTTTTATTAAGATATCAAATCCACCCGTGATTCTTCAGTTGCTTTATATTATCTACATTCTATATTTACCCGGTTCACTCATACTACTATTTTTACAGACTCATTTTGATAACATTTGGCATTATATTTTTCACAGTCTAGGAATAAGTATCTTTCTACTCTATCTTCTTGGATTAGGATCTTCCTTCCTACTTCCCTTGATTGGTTATCAAAGACCCCTAGATCTTATATCTGTTAGCTTCGTACTCACAGGACTTGTTTTGCTTTTAATAGTCATCTCAAGTGTTAGGAATCGAAATAGAATTATAGATATCGTTGAAATAGCTTCAAAATTTTTGAGTCTATTAGGTTATATATTTGGAATATCTGTTTCAAGTATCGCGATTATTGGAGCAACTCAACTGAATAACAGCGGAAGTAATTTATTGGTTATACTCTGGATCTTAGTTCTTGCAATCATATATTCTTTCTTTTCAATTCTAAAAAAGAAAGAATTAGATTTCGTTAAACCATATATTATATTTAGTTTGAGTCTTTCTGTACTTTGGTCACTTTCAGCGAGAAGCTCAGGTCTTGTTGGTTGGGATATAATTCAGGAATTGATTGTAGCAAAAACTACTATCCTCGCTGGGAGCTGGAGATTAGAAGATGTCAAAGATGCCTATAATGCATGTTTAAGTATCTCTGTACTGCCAACAATTATTTCAAATATCTCATTTCTTTCTGTAGAGAGTCTTTTCAAGTACCTATACCCTTTCATATTTGCTCACTTTCCAGTGATTATTTACTTCTTTTTGAACAGATATTCAAACAAGAACTCATCGTTTTTAAGTATTTTTTATATAATTGCTCAACCATTCTTTATACAGCCCATGGTAGCGTTAGCTCGTCAAGAGATTGCTTTTTTCTTTTTCTCATTACTTTTACTCGTTATTTTCACCGACACGGTTAAAAACAAGACCAAGATATTGTTCACAATAATTTATCTCTTGTCTTTAGTTACTTCACACTATTCAACAACATATATATCAGTAGTTCTTTTTACATCAGCATACTTAATTATTCTAGCACTTAGTATTTTAAAATTTGTTCCCGTTCCAAATTTCTTATCAAAATTACCTGTATACAAAAACTGGTTCAAATCATATACGAGCTCATTAAAAATGTGGACAGTTCTTTTATTAATTCTCTTTACGTATGTTTGGTATTTTTTGTTCACTAAAACAGCTGGGAATGTCACAGCAACTTTTACAGAGAGTATCGCTAACATGTCCGATTTGTTTAAAGGTGAGCAACAGAATCAAGAGATTCAACAAATAATACCAGGCACAACAAACACTACTATAACAACTCAAGAAGGTTTGAACGCATTTGAGAAAAGAAACGTCTCAAGCCTACATAACATTCCTTCAAAAAAGATATCATTTATCTCTGAAAGATATCCAATCTTTCCTCTTTACGAGAATATTGTTCCATCCAAATTATCAAACAGGAACACACAATCAATTCATAGAATCTTGAATTTTCTAAAAGATGTTTTAAAGATTTTACTAATTGTCGGTGCATTTATAATCTTTGTAAGGACATTCTTTAAAGCCACAAGAAACCAAGATCTCGTTGTGTTTTCAACTGTAAGCACCTTCATATTATTAATAACATTACTGCATCCAACTTTAGGTGCTCACTATAATATATCAAGGATCTTGGTTCAGTTAGTAATATTCTTATCTATAGCTTTAATAACTGGAATTGATTCAATCTTGTGGCTTATCAAAGAACCAATTAGAAGAGTAATAATAAGTATTTTAATCCTAATTACATTCTTGAATCTACAAGGTATATTTTTACCAGTTATAGGCGGCGTAGCTGCATTGCAATTCTATAATCAGGGAACAGACTTTGAAAAATTCTATATGCTCAAGGCAGAGTTGAATGGCGTCAACTGGCTTGAAAAAAATCGCGATATTCGCAATACAATTTATGGTGATACTTTTGCAGGTCTTAGGGTAAGGAAAGAAACCGGTCTATTTACTAATCCAACAATACTGCCTGTTGTCCTTGCAAATGATGCTCTTGGCTATGTCTATTTATCCAGAACAAACAAAGTCGATAATAAAACCCAAGTGAGTCTTTCAGGAAGGTTGCTAAGATATGTATATCCCACACCCTATTTAAATGATCATAAGAACCTTGTTTATAGTAATAGAAGTTCATCTGTTTATAAATAAAATTGTATGAAAATACTAATAGTAACAATTGACTATCCTCCACCTTTTGGTGGAATCGCTACATTTACTAAGAATCTAAAGATTGAATTGAAAAAGAAGGGTCATTCAGTGTTTCTTCTCAACTTCGATAGTAGAAACACTAGTAATTTAAAATACTTGAAAATAAAAGACTTTTTTTACTCTGATGCTACTAAGAATAGTTACTTCTCTCTTGGTAATATATTAA
>Ga0163154_10005486_pt1 | contig 16064 bp, 13 predicted proteins | sample OliLakLV19MP9P1_FD_148649 | JGI IMG/M metagenome (GOLD analysis project Ga0163154, IMG submission 148649) | Freshwater microbial mat bacterial communities from Lake Vanda, McMurdo Dry Valleys, Antarctica - Oligotrophic Lake LV.19.MP9.P1 | ecosystem: Environmental > Aquatic > Freshwater > Lake >... | reverse complement strand
CAGCTTTGCCGTAGGTTTTAAACTCTAGTACTAACATATTTTTATGATACCATATCCACCATAAAATACATATAATCAATTAAAGCCGCCCTAGAACGGCGGGGCTTTAGACCCAATTTCTTGGTAACGATCGCATTCATGGCGATCGTTACATATTTACTTCCTAAAATTTGAATGATATTCTGTTTTCTTTCACAAAAAAGATTTAATTTATGCCCATCTGGATCTTGAAGTAGATATCGATCGAACTCCGAATTTAAAATGATATCTGTTGAGATCGCCGTTTGCTAGCACCATAAATCATTCCCACAAGTATCAAGAGGAATAGATCTTCCACTATTTGGCTTGAGATATTCCAACAACTCGATTCCCATACCGAATCCTGAATCTTCAGAGGCTCTCAAACTAATAATTTTTACATCTGTACCAGCAATTCCGCTCAAATTTAATCGGCTCAACCCATTTCTAGCTTCTGAGTAAATCCTAAGTTTGCTGTTTTAGCGTAATCTACGCTCACCAAGTTCTTGGGTAAAGAGTTATAGGGAAGGGTATTCCTCTCTGTCAATAGTGGGAAAACTCGCACCTTTTCTGTAAAAGATTTATTTTAACTATCCAAATCTTAGCGATTGTGAATTCTTAAGATGATTTAGATGCCATCCGATAGCATTCTTGCGCGATCGACCAATCCTCCTGAGTGTGAATGACTAAAACCCTGACGTGAGAATTGGCATCAGCAATATCTCGATCGATCGGCTCAGAGTTATTTTGGGCGAGGTCAAGCGATAAGCCCAGAAATTTAAAAGCTTCGCAGGTGGCAGCGCGAACCACGGCAGAATTTTCGCCAATCCCCGCCGTAAACACCAAGACATCTAACCCGCCAAGGCTTGCCAGCATAGAGCCAATGTGAGCGCGTAAACTGTGCACAAACAGATCGAAGGCGAGTTGAGCGCGATCGTTATTTTTGGCGATCGCTGCGGTAATTTGTCGCAGATCGTTTGATATTCCAGAAATTCCCAGCAGCCCAGAATTATAGTTGAGTAGATGATCTAATCGATCGACGGTGCAGTCCGAGTGCCGCAGCAAATGGATCAAAATTCCAGGATCGATCGAACCAGAGCGACTACCCATCATTAAACCGTCTAGAGGCGTAAAGCCCATCGTGGTGTCGATGCTGAGACCATCGCGGATTGCCGCTAAGGAGCAACCATTGCCCAAATGACAGGTGATCAGCTTGAGTGATTGCAGATCTCGATCGAGAATTTGAGCTGCACGTTGGGCACAATATTGATGACTAATGCCATGAAATCCATACCGTCGAATCCCTTGCGCCAGCCATTCATAAGCACCTGAATAAACATAGGCAGCAGGTGGTAAATGGGCATGAAAAGCAGTATCGAACACCGTAACTTGTGGGGTATCTGCACCTAAAATCTGTTCGATCGATTCAATTCCTGCGAGATTTGCGGGATTATGAATGGGGGCAAACTCGGCTAAACGCTCGATCGAGGCTTTTACCTCAGCATTCACCCAAGTACTTTGCACATAATCCGTTCCGCCATGCACAACGCGATGACCCACGATGTCAATCTGATTGGGATTTTGAATCACTTGAGTATTGCCACTCCAGAGTGTTTGCAAGGCTTTGAGCGTATCAGCCGATTTTGAGGTCGATCGATAGCTTTCTTCAAACACCTCACCATGCGCTGTTTTGACTTTTAGGGTGGCAGAATCTTCTCGATCGTTCCAGTCGATCTGGGCTGACCATAGTGGTTCAGGCGGATCGATCGGCAGAGCATCGCCTGTGAGGTCATAGAAACTGCTTTTTTGACTACTGGAGCCAGCATTCAATACAAGGATTTTCATTTTTTCTATCGATCGGGTGAGAGGAAATTAGGATAGATTTTGATATTATGGGTAAGTTGTAAGAATTTCAAACACAACTTCTCAACACTTCTCAACACTTCTCAACATTAGCCCAAGAGTGTACTTGTTCCAATTTTTTCTACTCTATCGCTCGGCAATATTCCAATTTCAGATCAAAGCCATACCAACTTAAAACCTTTGTGAAATCTTATGTTGCTCAATTCTCCATCCCATGCAGTTACGACAAACCAATCTACTAGCCAATCTATTAGTGCATTTGGACAGGCAAGAGCTACTGTTTCAGATCTACCACTTAGTCCTGAAGAACTTCGTAAAATCGATGCTTTTTGGCGGGCTTGCAACTATCTCGCCGTTGGGATGATTTACCTGCGCGATAACCCCCTGCTAAGAGAACCACTCCAACCCGACCATATTAAAAATCGCCTATTAGGTCATTGGGGATCGAGTCCTGGTATGGCGTTTATCTATGTTCATATCAATCGTCTAATTAAGAAGTACGATCTTAACGCGATCTTCTTAGCTGGGCCAGGACATGGTGCGCCTGGTATTATTGGGCCTGTGTACTTGGAAGGAACTTACTCCGAGGTTTATCCCGACAAGAGCGAGGATGAGTCAGGTTTAAAGAAATTTTTTCAAAAATTTTCTTTTCCTGGGGGAATTGGCAGCCACTGTACGCCAGAACTCCCAGGTTCGATCCATGAAGGTGGTGAATTGGGTTACAGCCTTTCTCATGCCTATGGGGCTGTGTTTGACAATCCCGACCTGCTGGCTGTCGTAATGGTTGGTGATGGCGAAGCCGAAACTGGACCACTCGCAACCGCTTGGCATTCTAATAAGTTTATCAACCCGATTCGAGATGGGGCTGTACTGCCGATCTTGCATCTCAATGGCTACAAGATCGATAACCCTACGATCTTATCGCGTGTCAGTCATGAGGAACTCGAACATCTCTTCTTGGGCTATGGCTATACGCCTTATTTTGTCGAAGGAGATGATCATCCCTCAATGCATCAGGCGATTGCTGCGACTTTAGAGCACTGCATCGAAGAAATTCAGTCGATTCAGCAAGAAGCTCGTAGTACAGGGGTGGTCGAACGTCCACGTTGGCCGATGATTGTATTTCGATCGCCCAAAGGTTGGACAGGTCCCAAAGAAGTCGATGGTCATAAAATTGAAGGATTCTGGCGATCTCATCAAGTTCCACTCACAGGAATTAAGGATAATCCCGCACATCTCCGAATCCTTGAAGCTTGGATGCGGAGCTATAGACCAGAAGAATTATTCGACCACCAAGGTAAGCTGACACCTGAACTCAAAGACCTCGCCCCAACTGGGATGCGGCGGATGAGTGCGAACCCTCACGCAAATGGCGGAGTATTGCGGAAGATGCTGAATATGCCAGACTTTCGGCAGTATGGGATTGAAGTCGATCGACCTGGACAGATTGAAGTCGGCAATACTCAACCTCTAGGGGTATTCCTGCGCGATATCATGCTGGACAACATGGACAATTTTCGGGTATTTAGTCCCGATGAAAATTCTTCCAATAAGCTCTCAGCTATTTACACCGCCAGTAAAAAATTCTGGATTGCCAAATTTCTGCCAGAAGATCATGATGGTGGCGAGTTGGCAACAGATGGTCGGGTGATGGAGATGTTGAGCGAACATACCTTAGAAGGCTGGCTAGAAGGCTATCTCTTGACTGGTCGGCATGGCTTTTTCTCGACTTATGAGGCGTTTGTGCATGTGATTGATTCGATGTTTAACCAGCATTGTAAATGGTTGGAAACTTGTAATCACATCCCTTGGCGATCTCCAATTTCTTCACTGAATTTGTTGATTACTTCTACAGTCTGGCGGCAAGAACATAATGGATTTACTCATCAAGATCCTGGCTTTCTCGATGTGGTGGTGAATAAAGGTCCTAAAGTCACTCGGATCTATTTGCCGCCTGATGTCAATACTTTGCTATCGGTTGCCGATCACTGTTTGCGTAGTAGCAATTACGTCAATGTGATCGTGTGTGATAAACAATTACATTTGCAATATCTCGATCGAGAGGCAGCAATCGCCCACTGCACTAAGGGTCTGGGCATTTGGACATGGGCAAGTAACGATCAAGGTGAAGAACCCGATCTGGTGATGGCTTGTGCGGGAGATGTGACAACCCTAGAATCCTTAGCCGCTACATCGATCCTGCGAGAGCATTTTCCTTACCTCAAGATTCGGTTTATCAATGTCGTCGATCTGTTCAGACTTCAGCCCGATACCGAACATCCACATGGTCTTTCCGATCGAGATTTTGACGCTCTATTTACGCTCGATCGACCAATTATCTTTAATTTTCACGGCTATCCTTTGCTAATTCATCGACTTGCCTATCGCAGAACCAACCATCACAATCTGCACGTTCGGGGCTACAAAGAGAAAGGCAACATCAATACCCCATTGGAACTCGCGATTTCCAACCAGATCGATCGATATAGTCTGGCAATGGATGCAATCGATCGACTGCCGCAGCTTAAGGTGGCAGGGGCACATGTGCGAGAGCTGATCAAAAATATGCAGCTTGATTGCCTCAAGTACGCGCATGAGTATGGAATTGACAAACCAGAGATCGTGAATTGGAAGTGGTCCTTCTAATCTGCTAGTCTCGATCGGGAATGGCAAGGAGATTGAATTGATCGACCACTCATTTGGATTTTACGGCATCGCCTTTTTTGGAATTATACTGTTCCGCTATTTTGTCGTAGCAGGAGGCATATATTTGTGGTTTTATGCCCCATTTAGTCCTGATTCGATCGATCTCAATTTGCGGCAGATCTCTCCCACTTGGCGATCGATTCAACACGACATTAAACTCTCTGTACTTTCGGCTGTGGTGTTTGCAATCGCGGCTGCCTCGATCATGTCAGGTTATAGTCTGGGCTTTACCCGCTTGTACAGTCACTATCAAGCGTATGGTTTGTGGTATTTGGGCATAAGTTATGTCGCGGTGTTGATACTTCAGGATGCCTACTTCTACTTCACACATCGATTGTTTCATCACCCTTTGCTATTTCGCTGGTTACATCAAGGACATCATCGATCGAACCATCCTACCCCCTGGACATCATTTGCTTTCGACCCATTAGAGGCAATCGTGCAGTCGCTCTTTTTGGTGGCGATCGTGTTCGCGATCCCGCTTCATTTCATCACCCTGATTGCGGTACTCACGACAATGACCATATGGGCATTATTAAATCATCTGGGACTCGATCGACTACCTCGATCGTTTCCACATCATTGGCTCGGTAAATGGTTTATTGGGCCAGCGCATCATTCGATCCATCATCTCAAATACACTTTACATTACGGGTTGTATTTCACATTCTGGGACAAACTTTTTGGCACGCAAGATCTTGATTATGAGCAAAAACTCGATCGGGATCAGATCGATCGTTAATGCCATACTCATCCATTCGATTGAACTAAAGTTATATATTTCGGTGGATATAGACTCATGAATTTGCTTGTACTCTGGGTAAATAAAAGAGAAGTAAGTTGATTCAGGTTATTAGTTAATTACCTGTTTAAGCAATTCTCAAACTTGATTAGGGGCACATCATGAGTACAAAAGATAGCACTACAGCAACTACCGATTCTTTCGATTCGCATATCGTTCCAGCCGAAACAAAAGCGCGGAAAGAACGGGAAGGAGATGACTACAAACATACTCCCGATAATGCCAAAGATCCCAATAGTATTCACACTGCCGATGGCTACACCGTAGATACAGAAGGTTTGGTGAATAACTATGCGATCGAACCCGAAATGTATTACGAAGAGCATGGTGATTTGGGAACGGAAGAGCCAAGCGTCAGTTTAGAAGCTAAAGCTAAATCGATCGCCAAAAATATTGAAGGCAAAATCGAGGAAGCGGTGGGCAATTTGACTGGAAATCCAGAAACGCAAGCTGAGGGTAAGGCAAAACAAGCTGAAGCTGAAGCGTTGACAAAAGTTTGAAGTGTGAAGGCGTAAGCCGCAGAGAAATTTTTGAATAACTATAACGAGGATAATTATGCTACCTAACGAAGAAGATAGAATTACACGCGAAACCTCTCATGACAGGGGCTTTGTGCAGGGTGAAATTTCCGAAAACAATCGACAATCTGGAGTACAAAGAGCTCGCGAAGATAACAACGCTTCTGGCGGTTTAGCAGTGGGAATTATTCTTGCTGGTGTCGTGGGTCTGGTTCTTGCTGGTATGTATTTCTTAAATCGCCGCGATCAAACTTCGCCTGTGATTATCCCTATAACCCCGATCGGTCAGCCTTCAGCCACACCAGCTCCAACTGTCACTCCAAAAATTAATATTACTGTGCCCACTTCACCGCCGCAAACAACGCCTAGTAACAATATCAACATTACTGCTCCACCACAAAGAGAGCCAGTCACTCAGCCTGCTCCAACTCCTCAGAGTTCACCGACTAGCTCGCCCAATTAAAAGAGATGAGCTAGAGGGATTGAAGGCAAAACAAGCTGAAGCTTTGACAAAAGTTTGAAATGTGAAGGTGTAAGCCGAAGAGAAAATTTTGAATAACTACAACTAGGATAATCATGCTACCTAACGAAGAAGATCGAATTAGACGCGAAACCTCTCACGACAGAGGCTTTGTGCAGGGTGAAATTTCCGAAAACAATCGACAATCTGGAGTGCAAAGAGCTCGCGAAGATAACAATGCGGCTGGTGGTTTAGCAGTGGGAATTATTCTTGCTAGCGTCGTGGGTCTGGTTCTTGCTGCTGTGTATTTCTTAAATCGCCGCGATCAAACTGCGCCTGTGATCATTCCTGTAACCCCGATCAGTCAGCCTTCAGCCACACCAATGCCAACTATGACTCCCAACATTAATATTACTGTGCCGAATTCGTCGCCACAAACGCCGACTCCTAACAATATCAATATTACTGTGCCGAGTCCACCACCACAAACGGTGCCTCGTGACAATATCAATATTACAGTTCCACCACAGAGAGAGCCAGTCACTCAGCCTGCTCCAACTCCTCGAAGTTTATCTACGCCACAAGCTTCACCTATCCCTCAGAGTTCACCGACTAGCTCGCCTAATTAAAAGAGATGAGCTAGAGCTACATTTGCAACCTATTTTTTTGGCTTAATCAATTCATTTAGCTTTGGAGAAAGAAATGACTTTAACGAACGATAAACGAGCTGTGGGAGTGTTCTCTAGCCGTCCAGAGGCGGAGAAAGCTCTAGGTGAACTGCAAGATGCTGGGTTTGCGATGAATCAGGTATCGATCGTGGCAAAAGATCCTAATCGTCTGGATCATAGTAGCCGAATTGGTGAGACTCAAGTTCAAGAATTCACCGCAACCCAAGCTGATGAGGGTGCAAAGACAGGTGCGGCGGCTGGCGGTGCGATCGGAGGACTAACTGGATTGCTGATCGGACTGGGTACTTTAGCCATTCCTGGCGTGGGCCCCGTCGTGCTGGCAGGTGCAACTGCAACTGCGATCGCCACCACACTAGCTGGTGATGCAATCGGGGCAGTGGTTGGCGGTTTAGCTGGCGGTCTGATTGGTCTGGGAATACCAGAAGAGCGGGCCCAGATTTATCACGATTATGTGGTTCATGGCGACTACCTCGTAATCGTAGATGGAACAGAAGATGAAATCCATTTAGCTGAAGAGATTCTGAAGCACAGAGGAATTCGTGAGTGGGAATTCTACCCTACCCCAATCGCAATGGGATCTGCTGCTCCTGTTCTCTTATAGGCAGTAAATGGCTTGATTCACAAATTTAGTACTAACCCAAATTAAGGAGAAAAATCGTATGCTTTGGACAATTACAGTGGTTTTGGTGGTTTTGTGGGCACTTGGATTCAGCATTAATATCGGTGGCGGACTGATTCATCTTCTTTTGGTTCTAGCCCTGATCAGTATTGTCTATAACCTCGTTACAGGGCGTAGTGCTCTATAACAAGGTTGGTACAGCCTTAATTTTAAGTAATTCAGAAACAGGGCTAGGGTCGTGGTGATCCTCGCCCTGTTTCTGAAGTGTCAATCTAGGATTCAAGAAGGGTACACTTGAGGAAAGGTACTCACTAGGTTGGACGTATTGCGGTTATGGAAAAACAGCAACTCTTATCGCTCCAGCAGATTTCTGTAGAAGATTGGGGAAATACACCAGAGAGTGTCAAGCATCTGGTTGAATTACTACTAACAAGTACGACTTTATCAGAGAGCGCAAGTCATCTGACTCAATTGCCAATCGATCGACACTACCGTCAGATGATCCAAGCGCAAACTGACCTGATTCTGAGATCGCTGCCTGACACCACCATAACTTTTGCGAACGATGCCGTGTGTCTGGCTCTGGGTAAGTCTTTAAAGGATATAATTGGGTTACGTTGGAGTAGCTTTGTGCCGCCTGAGGAAGTAGACGGAATTAATCGTAAAATTGCCGCACTCACCCCAGACAAACTAACCTTTGAAAGCATTAATCAGGATTACCGATCCGACAATGAAATTGGCTGGACTCAGTGGATTAATTTTGGGATTTTTGGCGATCGAGGTCAATTGCTCGAAATTCAGTCAGTGGGGCGAGACATCACCGCATTACAGCAGCAAATTCAACAGGAGCAGTCACTGAATCGAGTTTTTCAGGCGATTCGCAATTCCCTTGACTTAGACACCATTTTTGCCACTGTCACGGCAGAAACCGCCAAACTTATGAAAACCCTAGACTGCTTTGTGGTGGAATATTTGCCAGAACAGGGGATCTGGCGACATGTCGCTGAGTTTCGCCACAATCCAGAGACCCCAACAGTCATTGGTTTTGAGATTCCCGACACATGTAATCCTTTTGCAGATCGACTCAAACAGTTGCAGATTGTGCGGGTAGAAGATACGACGAACTTAGACAATGCAATTAACCTAGAGGTTGCTCAAATCATATCTGGGGCTTACTTACTGATTCCCCTGATCGTTGAAGGTATCCTATGGGGCTGTTTCACGATTACAACATCCCAACAACCTTTTACTTGGAGCGATAATCAGGTCAAACTGGCGCAGGTGATCGCAGACCAACTGGAAATCGCGATTCATCAAGCCAACCTTTACCAACAGGTACAACTGGAACTAGAGGAACGCTGCCGAGTGGAGACAGCCCTGAGAGAGAGTGAAGCTCGGTTTCAAAATATAGCTGCAAATGTACCTGGTGCGATTTTTCGTTACCTACTTCGTCCCGATGGATCTGACGGTGTAGTGTATATGAGTCAAGGCTGTTACCGTATTTGGGAAATTGAAGCCCACTTAGTCGAATCAGATGCCACCATTCTCTGGCAGTTGACCCATCCTCAGGACTTGCCAGGGATGCAAGCCTCGGTAATGGAATCAGCAAAAAACTTGCAACCCTGGTCTTGGGCATGGCGAATCACAACACCATCTGGGCGCAAAAAATGGTTAGAATCCGCAGGTAGACCGACACAGCAAGCCAATGGCGACATTATTTGGGATACTTTGATCCTAGATGTGAGCGATCGAAAACAAGCCGAAGCAGCATTAGAAACTAGTGAACAGCGATTCCGTACCCTGTTTGAAGAAATTCCCAAAATTTCCGTCCAGGGATATAACTGCCACCGTCAGGTGATTTATTGGAATGATGCCAGTGAGGAACTTTATGGTTATAGCAAGGCAGAAGCTTTAGGACGGCAACTTGAAGATCTGATTATTCCTCCAGAAATGCGTCAAGATGTGATTGCATCGGTTCAACAGTGGGTTACAGAGGGACAATCCATCCCAGCGGGTGAATTGCGCTTAATGCGTAAAGATGGTTCTAGAGTCGCGGTCTATTCCAGTCACACCATGCTGATCAATTCTGAGGGTGAGCAGGAAATATATTGTGTAGATATTGACCTGAGCGATCGAAAACAAGCCGAAGAAGCATTGCAGGAAAGTGAAAACCGCTATCGATTATTAGCCGAAAATACGAACGACCTCGTGTGCCTTCACGATTTGAACAATCGCTATCTCTACGTCAGTCCTTCTTGTGAAGCACTCTTAGGCTATCGATATAGTGAGATGCTGGGGCAAGATCCCTACACTTTCTTTCATCCAGAAGATCGCGATCGAATTTACCTAGAAGCTCATACAACAGCGATCGGCGAGAAACCCATACCGATTACCTATCGGATTCGTCAGAAGTCTGGTAACTATATCTGGTTTGAAACCCTAACCAAGCCCATTGTGGATGCAGCAGGGCAAATTGTCCAACTCCAAACCTCCTCCCGCGATGTGACTGAACGCATTCAGGTTCAAAATCAGTTAGAACACCAAGCCCTTCACGATGCCCTAACGGGGTTGCCAAATCGCCATCTCTTGATCGAACGGTTGGAATTAGCGATTAACCGAGCTAAACGCCTAGAAAATTATCACTTTGCCGTTTTATTTCTCGATCTCGATCGATTCAAAGTGATCAACGATAGCCTAGGACATCTAGTTGGAGACAAATTACTCATTGCCATTGCTCAAAAGCTCCAAGCCACTCTTCGTGGGATCGATCTCGTGGCTCGTCTGGGGGGGGATGAATTTGTGATCCTGCTCGAAGAAATTAAGGATATTCAAGAAGCAATTCGCGCCACGGAACGAATTTTTGCAGCGTTGCAGACTCCCCTAATGCTTGAAGACCGAGAAGTGTATATGACTGCTAGCATCGGTATTGTGTTGGGTACAGCAGACTATACTCAAGCCTCCGACCTGTTGCGAGATGCTGATATTGCCATGTATCGAGCAAAAACTATGGGTAAAGCCCGATATGAAATTTTTGATACGGCGATGCACACGCAGGCTCTCAGTCGGATGCATTTAGAAAACGATCTCCGTCGAGCGATCGAATGTCAGGAATTTGTGCTGCATTATCAACCGATCGTTGCGCTGGATACTGGAAACTTGATTGGGTTTGAAGCCTTAATCCGCTGGCAACATCCCACTCAGGGTTTAAAATTTCCAGAAGATTTTATCCCGATCGCCGAGGAAACAGGATTGATCACAGCGCTGGACTATTGGGCAATGGGAACAGCCTGCGCGCAACTGGCGACGTGGCAAACGGCTTTCCCTGAGCTTTCTAGCATGAGTTTGAGTGTGAATCTCTCAGCGCAGGATTTACGGCGATCCGATCTGCTAGACCAAGTCGATCGAGTTCTCAGTCAAACTCACTTGAAAGGTAATTATTTGACCTTAGAAATTACCGAAAGTATGTTGATTGAAGATATTGAGTCTACGATTATCTTGCTCAGCCAGTTGAAAGCACGAGGAATTCAAATTAGCATTGATGATTTTGGCACAGGATATTCATCATTAAGCTATCTCCATCGCCTACCAGTGGATAGTCTTAAGGTCGATCGATCGTTTGTGAATCAAATTCAGGCAGGCAAGCGCAATCATCAGATTGTCGCAACCATTATGGCTCTTAGTAACCAACTAGAACTCAAGGTGATCGCTGAAGGAATAGAAACTCAACAACAACTGGAACGGCTGCAACAACTAGGCTACAAATTTGGTCAAGGGTATCTATTCTCAAAACCTCTGAGCCAATCAGCCACAGAAGCCCTTCTGGCAAATAAAAGTTCGTGTTACATCCCAGTTTAGTAAAGTTGTTGAATCGCACAAGCCCACAAATACATCTAGCATCTCTGTCATACTTTTTATGTCAGGCATTTTTGCGATCTGGGTTTTATACTTACTTCGGATCTTCTTTTTCCATCATTGAACTAAAAAATCTGTGAGATTTAAACAAGCTATTAATTTTCTCAAAAATTTAGATGCCCGACATCGGTTGATTTTGTCTACAATGACGGCTGGGTTACTCTTTTCGCTACTACCAACCTCATGGCTTTTACAAACTCGTGCTCTCGTTACTTGGAACTTTGGCGTGCTCTTGCATTTGGCATTAGTAGGAGCCGTTGCCAGTAGTACTACGCCCGATCAGATGCGCCGTCGGGTTCAGAGTCAAGACCAAAAACCATGGGCAATCTTAGTGCTTGTGATTGCGGCTGCCTCGGCAAGTCTCTTTGCGATTGGATCTATCCTCGGCAGTACCAAAGGTATGTCTCCTGCAAATATCCCCATACATGTCGGACTGTCTGTAGTCGCAATTCTCTGTTCATGGTTACTAACCCACACGGCTTTTGCTCTGCATTATGCCCATAATTACTACAGCAAAGATGACTCAATCAAAGATGACCCAATAGCCCAAAGTAGCGAGGCGGGAGGTTTGCTTTTTCCAGGAGAAGATCTGCCAGATTATTGGGACTTTCTCTACTTTTCTTTAGTTATAGGTATGACCTCTCAAGTCTCTGACATTTCGATCGAATCTCGTTCTCTGCGACGGTTAGCTTTAGTGCATGGGGTGCTGTCATTTATTTTTAATACGGCGATTTTAGCTCTCAGCATCAATATAATTGCTGGGTTGTTTTGAAGCCGCCACTAAATATGTGAATTAGCTTGCTCAACAGTCTAAGGTATGTTCTAACTCCCAAGGACTAATTCGAGCCGAATAATCGTGCCATTCACGCTGCTTAAGTTTGAGATAGGATTTGACGAACTCTGTTCCTAAAATCTCAGGCAAAATTGGATTAGCTTCCAAACACCGTAAGGCATCTAATAGATTTGTGGGTAATTGCTTGAGAGTTCCAACTGGAAGCGGATCGGTATAGGCATTATTGTCGTAGCGTTGCCCAGGATCGCGCTGTTGCTTGATCCCATCTAGTCCACTCGCAATTAGTGCCGCAGGTAAAAGATAGGGATTTGCCGCACCATCAGGCAGACGGAACTCAAAACGTCCTGATTCGGGAATGCGAATCATGTGGGTGCGATTGTTGCCTGTGTAGCTGATCGTGTTGGGCGACCATGTAGCTCCAGACGTAGTTACCGCCGCATTAATGCGTTTGTATGAGTTGACTGTCGGGTTGGTAAGAGCACAGAGGGCTTCTGCCGAATGGAGTACACCACCGATGAACTGATAGCCGATCGAAGATAATCCTAGCTCTCCTTGAGCCCGATCGAAAAGATTGGTATTCCCTGCCAAATTCCAAACGGAGAGATGCGTATGACAGCCGTTACCAGTAAGATGAGGGAATGGCTTGGGCATAAAAGTGGCACGAAATCCATGTCTCTCAGCGATCGACTTCACCATGTATTTAAAGAAAGCGTGTCGATCGGCGGTAATCAGGGCATCAGCATATGTCCAATTCATCTCAAACTGACCATTCGCATCTTCATGATCGTTTTGATATGCCCCCCAACCCATCGCTAACATCGCATCACAGATTTCGGCAATAATATCAAAGCGACGCATTAAAGCTTGTTGGTCGTAGCAGGGTTTACTAGCTCGATCGAGTGGATCGGAGAGCTGTTCTCCATCCGCAGATAAGAGGAAATACTCGCATTCCACCCCAGTTTTGACTCGATATCCCAAGGCTTCGGCTTGGCTCAAAACCCGCTTCAGCACGAGACGCGGTGCTTGGGCAACTGGTTCACCATTCATGTAAAGATCGGCAGGCATCCAAGCCACTTCGGGCTGCCAAGGCAAGGGGAAAAGGCTAGTCGGGTCGGGAATTGCAAAGATATCAGGATCGGCGGGAGTCAGATCTAACCATGTCGCAAATCCCGCAAATCCTGCGCCATTGCTTGCCATCCGATCGATCGATGCGGCTGGCACTAATTTAGACCGTTGGATGCCAAACAAATCCGTAAAGGAAATCAGAAAGTAGCGGATTCCTTGGTCTTGGGCAATTGTCGAAAGGCTAGTCATATTTATTGATGAGTTTGGTGAATTTTGAGATTAGCCCTCATCCCCCAGCCCCTTCTCCCTAGTGGAGAAGAGAATTAAGAGGGATTTAGGGTGAGGGCTTTAGCAGTCGATCGATCGACTGACGAATAAACGCGGCATCTTCAGGATTTTGATAGGGATTACCTGCTCGATGTCCCCAAATTGAGGGGATGGCTTGATACTTAGAGTGAGAAATCATCGCTGCTTCTCGCTTACAGTCTTCAGGTGTAAAGTATAGATCGCTCTGACTGGGCATCACCAGAGTTTTTGCCTGAATCGAACCCATCGCCAAGGCGTAATCACCTGAGTAAGTAGGATTATCGCTGAGGTCAGATCTTAACCATGTATCAATCATGGCAATCAAATTACGAGGATCGCGCTTCCGATAACCCACTTCCCAACCCCGCTCCAAATAATCTTCTAGAGACGTATAGCCGAACTGCCGATAGAGTCCTGCTTGATAAAAAGCGGGTGAAGCTGCCCAACTGGCATAGATCAGCGCAAAAGTATGGAAACCTCGATCGGGAACGCCATCAAAACCGCTCCCTGTCCAAGTTGGATCGGAGGTGAGAGCCGATCTCAAGCTGGCGAGAAAAATCCGATTATGGTCAGTTGTGCGGGCAGTTCCACACAGAGCCGCGATCCGTTCAACTCGATCGAGATGCAAAGCTCCCCAATGATAGGCTTGCTGCGCTCCCATTGACCAACCATAAACCAGAGCTAGTCGATCGACCCCAAACACCTCGCGTAAAAGTTGTTCCTGCGCCCGCACATTATCCCAATGACTAAACCAAAATCCCTGTTCTGCCAATCCGCATCGATCGCAATTACTAGGAGAACTAGAGAGTCCATTCCCAAACATATTCGGAATCACGATAAACCAGCGCGTTGGATCGAGAATGCCATCTGCACGCACCAGCCAGTCAATATCAGAATGTTGCGCCCCATAGGAAGTGGGATAGAGAATCGCATTCGATCGATCTCGATTCAATTCGCCATAGGTTTGATAGACGATCTTTGCTTCTGGCAGCACTGCCCCGCATTGCAGTTCAAAGTTTGGGATCGCAAATAGATTCATACTACAACTTGCTCAAGACTATGGAGATTCTCGATCACCTCAAGATTGACCTTCACGTAACCCGAATCGACATGGGCAAGATGACTGTGCAATTTCTGATGAGCCACAGGGAGCAAATAAAACGGAATCGATGGATAGAGATGATGCTCAGCATGGAAAGGGATATTCCAAATCAAGTAACGAAAAGGCGCAAAAGTTAAAGTCGTGCGTGTATTAGTCAAACCATTGTCATCATTAGTACAGCCCGTATGTTCTGCCATCATGATCGAGCGTAAAAATGGTTGACCCACTGCTAAAGGCAATAACCAGTAAAGGATAAACCAAGGTTGTCTAAAAGCGATCGAAATCGCGATCGACACGACATATACCAATAATTGTAATCGCGTCGATCGAATCACCTGATCTCTTTGTGCTTCGGGAATGAATGGACAGTCTTCTAATTGCCCTAAAGCCACCCGCAGATGATTCCGCACTTTGCCAATCCACCAAGGTATCCCACTAATTTCCAAGAGATATTCCTGTAGGTTTATGGGCTTTCGATCGATCAGTTCAGGATCTTTGTCAGGAATCTGAGCGTAACGATGATGCCACTTATGGAATTGACGATAAAAAGTACTGTTATAAAAAGATAGCAATCCTGCAAGCCATGCCACTGCATCACTCAGATGGTTATTCGCAAAAGCTGTACGATGGGAACTCTCATGCAAGGGCGCAAACATAATCGCCAAGCTGAATCCATAAACAATTAAGGCTGGGATCGCAATGTACCATCGATCGATCGTCAAATTTGTTGCCCACAGATAACCCGCGATCGACATTACGCCCAAGTGTAGAGATAATCGGATAAATCCTTGAAGATTCGATCGAACATTTAGGGTTTTTAGTTCTTCGATCGAAAGAATTTGGTTAGCCATAGCGCAGAGTGAAAGCTAAATTTATTTCTAACATCTTGGCAGCTTGATTCATACATGTCAACAAAGTTTCTTGCAGCTACACTTTATACCTTAAATCCCAAATATACTTAGGATTGTTATCCTGCAAGCTTTAGAAAATATCCTCAGTACAGGACAAAAAGTTGTAAATATTGCAAGGAATGGGTTTCATAGAAATAACGGTGATTTGTTAAAATCTAAACACAGCAATCAACCTGATTGACTGACAAAAGTCTAAGAAGCCCAGTCAAGAGTAAGAGCAGAGAACTCAATGCGAAAGAATTTCTGAGCGTGCTTTTTAAGAGAAGCAATGGCAGGATCGGGATCGAAATTAGAAGTAAA
>Ga0163154_10005481_pt1 | contig 16071 bp, 14 predicted proteins | sample OliLakLV19MP9P1_FD_148649 | JGI IMG/M metagenome (GOLD analysis project Ga0163154, IMG submission 148649) | Freshwater microbial mat bacterial communities from Lake Vanda, McMurdo Dry Valleys, Antarctica - Oligotrophic Lake LV.19.MP9.P1 | ecosystem: Environmental > Aquatic > Freshwater > Lake >... | reverse complement strand
GATAAATACAACCGCCCACGAATCCCCCCAAAAAACGCAGCAAACTTTCGGGCAGATAATACATCACAAGCCCCGCGACAGCCAAAGTGACAACCAACAAGGTGAGGAAAAAGATCGGAAGATTAAAACCTAGAAAATGAACAAGCCCGAAATGCAGGAGAATCCCCGCAACCGCGCCCACATTCGTCATCAGATTCATACCTGCCAGAAGTTGGCCGCGCTCGGCAGGAGGTACACGATTCTGTAAAAAAGCGTTCAGGGGCACTACAAAAAGTCCCCCGCTCACGCCACCTGCAAAAAGGATCCATAAAAAGGTCGTCGAAGCAGGATTCGTAAAAGCCATAGCTCCATAAGCCCCAGCCATGCCCAGGGCGCCCAGTGGGATAATCCCAAGCTCGATACGATGCCGAGATACAACAGAAGCGATAACACTCCCGCAAATAACACCCACCCCCATGATACCCATCAAAAGACCCGTCTTCGCAGTCGCCGCAGAATTAGCGCCATGGATCATTTGACCCACGTCCACCAGAACTAAATACAAGAACCCGCCCGCAGCATAAAAGAAAGCGATACCCAAGCTTGAGAGGCGAATCCCTGACTCACGCCAAACGGCTTTGAGTTGATAAAAATGTTCCCAGAAGAGAGAAATTGAAAATGGGCGATCGGAGTGAATTGGGCTTTTTTCAAGAAACAGGGACGAAATCCAGGCCATGACACAAACGAACCCAAGAATGGCTAAACATTTACCCGCGCCCTCCCAAGGGGTGGCACCAGAATACATGTCAAACATCCGCCCGCCTAAAAGTGCCCCGGCCAAGATCGCGACGACAGTAAGCATTTCGATAATGCCCGAAGCCATTCCCAAGCGTGATTCGCCCACGTATTCTTTTATGATCCCTTGTTTAGCAGGCGAAATAAAGGCGCACAAAGTCGAGAGGATAAAAAACGTGGCAGCAGCTAGAGGCAGGCTTTTGATATAAAATGCCATAAACATAATCGCCATGACACCCATTTGGAAAAAGAGACACCATTTGACGATTGACGATTTCCGGCGGACATCCGACCACCAACCCGCGAGAGGCGCAAACAACACAAAGGGTAAAATGGTGAAAAGGGCAAAAATATTTATGTAACTTTGCGAAAAAGTGGTTCCAAGGAGGAGCGTCACCAATCCAATCAGAACCATTTTGCAGGCGTTATCATTAAATACAATCTGGGCTTGGAGCCAGGCGAGGTTAAAAAAGGACCGGTTCATGGAGCAGCAACATAACAGATGCCTGAAAGCCCCGCTAATCGAAAATACAAATACCAATCATCGTTAAAATGATATTCATCATACGAATATGAGGCCCGCTATACGCTCCTTAATATATGCTCCCATCAAGTTGGAGCGTAAAGGGATAAAGTCCCCTTCAAGCAAAGGGTTGATTTTAGTCCCAAAAACATTAAGAATAACAATATGCAAATTCATCTAAGTGCACGCCATCTGAAGACCACACCCGCCATTTATTCATATGTTGCCGATAAAATCGGACATCTTGAGCATCTTACGGATAACATTATTGCAGCCCACATCGTCCTATGGCTTGACGAAACCAGAGCTTCAACAGAATCCACCAAGTCCACAAAAGACTCTTTCGTTGTCAAAGCTCACTTGAGTCTCCCCGGACCTGACGTCTTTGCGGAAGAACATGGCTCAGACCTTTACGTGGTCATTGACATGATTACCGACAATTTATCGCGCCAACTACGCAAGCGCAAAACGAAGCTTATCGAGCATAAAAAGTCGAAAGCTCAGCGTTCCAAAGAACGCGCTCGCCAAGTGGGATCAGCAATTTAATAAACTAAAGCTCGCTGTAATCTTTTCTCGTCTCCCTCGGCATCGCATCCGCTGTGGGAGACAATTTTTAAATCACCTTTAGGTCATGACTCAGCCAACAGACCTTTTCGGATCGGGCGAAGATCTCTCGCCCTCCGAGGATGCCCCGCAAAAAAATGCGCCGCTCGCCGCTCGAATGCGCCCCAGGACTTTGGAGGAGTTTGTTGGTCAGGAACATATCCTTGGCCCAGAAAAACTGTTAACGCGCGCCATTAAAGCAGACCGCATTTCTTCCATTATTCTTTATGGGCCTCCGGGTACCGGCAAGACGACTTTAGCCGGGATCATTGCAGAAGCCACCCAGTCCCGATTTGAAAAACTCAATGCGGTGGAGGCGAGTATCGCAGATATCCGCAAGATCCTTGCCTCCGCAAAAAACCGCGCTACCCATTCCGGAGCCAAGACGATTCTTTTTATTGATGAAATCCATCGGTTTAACAAAAGCCAGCAGGACGTCTTACTTCCAGACGTTGAGTCAGGCATGGTTCGTTTAATTGGGGCAACGACGCATAATCCCTATTTTTACGTCAACACACCTTTGGTTTCGCGATCACAAGTTTTTCAACTTGAACCTTTATCCGTTCCAGAGATTTGCACATTGCTCAGACGCTCTCTGACTGACCCTCGCGGAATGGCGCCTTTATTGATCAAAGCCGATGATGATGCCCTTGCCCACTTAGCAGAGGTAAGCGATGGAGACGGACGTAAAGCCCTTAACTCCCTAGAAATCGGAGTCTTAACCACCGCCCCCGGACCTGATGAATACATCCACATCACTCGGGCCGTGGCGGAGGAATCCATTCAACGTAAAGCTGTCCAATATGACGCGGATGGGGACCAGCACTACGACACCATCTCGGCATTTATTAAAAGCATGCGCGGAAGCGACCCAGACGCAGCACTGTATTGGCTCGCCAAAATGCTTGTGGCCGGGGAAGACATCCGGTTTATCGCTAGGCGCATTGTGATTTGCGCCGCCGAGGACGTGGGAATGGCGGACCCGCAGGCGCTGGTCGTGGCTGTGGCTGCCCAGCAAGCGGTGGAATTTGTCGGAATGCCTGAAGCGCGAATTCCCATGTGCCAAGCCGTGCTTTACATTTCAACAGCCCCAAAAAGTAATACGAGTATCACATCCATTGACGCCGCCATGAAGGACATCAACGAGGGACGGACTCTCGAGGTTCCGCGCCCCCTTCGTGACGGACATTATAAAGGCGCCGAAAACCTGCAACATGGGAAAGGGTACAAGTACGCACACGACGACCCGTCTGGATATATTCCCCAGGATCACTTGCCGGAACACCGCCAATATTATTTTCCAACGGGACTCGGTTTGGAAAAGAAAATCCAAGAACGCCTTGAAATTTTCCGGCAAAGACGCGCCTCAGAGGGAAAAGGTAAAGACCAGCCTGCGGCAGAATAATCCATTCAATCCTTTTGCAGTTTAACCCACACATTCCGGCTTCTGGGTCCGTCAAATTCGCAAAGATATATCCCCTGCCATGTCCCAAATTGGATTTGGCCATCTTCAATAAAAACGTGGGCACTTGACCCAAGACAGGCCGCTTTGACATGAGCAGCCGTGTTCCCTTCACCATGCCGATAGTTGTGATCCTTCCAAGGAATCATTTTTTCTAAGGCATACTCCATGTCTCGCATAACATCCGGATCCGCATTTTCCTGGATCATGATCCCCGCCGTGGTATGCGGCACGAAAACGGTCGCAGAACCTGCCTTAATTCCTGCCCGATTAATTTCGGTTTGAACTAAACTCGTGATCTCCAGGAATTGTGTATGTGACGTAGTCCTTAATTTAAGCTCAATCATCTGAGTTGTTTACCCCTGTTTATTGAGTGGGGAAAGAGTTAATCGCTTGCGTAAGTAGGTGGTTCTTTTTAGAAAACAATATGGACTCAGCCGGGAGAATCACACAGCTCACCCTCATTATACCCACCATAAACGAGGGCGATAACCTTAAAACCCTCCTCGCTCGCCTTGATTCCACTGAGACCCCCTGCAAGATTTCTGTCCTTGTCGTCGACGACGGATCGAAAGACGACACCGTAGCCGTCGCACGAAACTTCGTCGGAAAAAGGATCACCGTGACACCCGTCGAAGGGCCCCGAAAAGGTTTAGGCGCGGCGTATGGCACAGGAGTGAACTTGGCGATTTCGCAGCAGGCTGATTTTATTGGGCAAATGGACGCCGACCTTTCCCATGAACCCGAGGCAATCGCACGATTAATACAACCGCTTCTTGCCGGAGCCGATATAGTGATCGGCTCGCGTTACATTCTTGGAGGAAGTTTGCCCGCAAATTGGGCACTGCACCGCATTGCCTTAAGCGTTCTGGGCAATAGGTTTGTTTGTTTTTTGACGGGATACCACACGCCCAAAGATTGGACAACGGGGTATAAGCTATACAAAGTCAATGTAGCAAAAAGCATTTTCCCAAGATTGGGAAAAATCGAAGGGTACACATTTAACGCGGCCTTCTTGCTCTTTAGTTTAAAAGAAGGTTTTAGTGTTGCCGAAGTGCCCATTGATTTCCGTGACCGCGGCACAGGAAAATCAAAAATGAGATCTACAGATTACATTTTTGGATTAATGTATTTCCTCGTAAAACAACGCTTCTCACCTTCCAAAGTGAACACTGGCCGCTGAACAAAGACCCCTATTTTTTGGTCTTTGTAGGATCCATCCGAGGGTTTAACCCGCGACCTGAAGCTCTACGTTGCTATAAAACGAAAACATCGGTATATGATATCGGCACGCCCGAGCGATTGCAGCAATTTGAACTAAAGCAGAAAAGGAATTCCAAGAAGGAACCTAATGAAAAAATACTTAGACCTCGCCCGTCGTTACCCGGTTAAGACCGCAACAATTTTGTACCTTCTCCTGTTGCTGGCACTCTTTGCGCGCACTTTATTTCTGCCAGGCCTGATTCAAGGGGACGACCCCATAACTTTTTATTTTTATGCTGTAGAACGGTTTCTGCTAGATGCGCGAGAAGCGGGCGGACTTCCCCTGTGGTGTAGTGCGCGCGCCGGGGGCATCCCTTATATCGGATCCGCTTTGGTGGATTTTATGCATCCGACTTTCTGGCTCTATTTAATCATGCCATTTGAAAAAGCCTATCACTTAGGTCTGTTCCTACACTTTTGGATGGGGGCTGTTTTTATGTTTTTGTACCTCAGGCGGATCAACTTGAGCCTGCCTGCATCGTTCTTCGGAGGGGTGGCATTAACGTTCAGCGGATATTATGTCTCGGATGCTTTTCACTATCCGGTTGTTGAGCCGGCGCTGTATCTACCAGTTTTGTTGTACATGATAGAGTCAGGCCTTCAAACCAACCGAATCAGATATTACGTTGGATTTTCTGTTTTTCTTTGTCTGCACTCCTTTATCTTTTTTCCACAAGTCCAACTGTATTGCGGATTTGTGTGGGGGACTTACCTCATTGTTCGCGCCTTTCAAATGCGGAAAATTGTAGAGCTCAAGCGCCTGCTTTTGGCCACCGTATGCGGAGTAGCCCTGATGTCGCCTGTGTTGTTACAGGGCTTCGCAAATGCCTCCACAAGCGATCGTGCGTCGGAGTCGTATGAGTTCATGACACAATGGTCGTTACCTCCGGAAGAAGTGACACAGTTTTTCCTGAGAAACCCTTTTGGAGACTGGTCAAACTTCGCAAGTTTTGTACATAAACCGGATAAACCGGACGTCTATTATTTCGGGCGTATGCCCGTCAGATACATCCAGGAATACTTGGGCGTCGCTCTCTTTTTCCTTTGCCTTGCAGGGTTCACCCTTCGCAAAGAGGAACCTATTCGCCGATATTTCACGGCCTTTATGCTCTTCGGAATTCTTTTCGCATTTGGAAAATACACCAATCTGTCGTGGATTCCTTGGTATATGCTTTTAATTTATTGGTTCACAATGATCGTCCTGGGTTGGGCCATACGAGTTGAACTGAAAGATAAAAACAATCGCTTTAGAAGGTGGTTTATCTACGCCCTGGCTTTCGGGGTTTTGCTGGTTGTATTCAAATTCCACTCCTTCTACCAATTTCTTTTCGACTACATTCCAAGTGTGAAATTGTTCCGGGGTCCCGCACGGATTAATATCGTTTTAACTTTTGCCGCCGCTGTTCTTGGGGCTATCGCCCTTGATGTGCTTTATAAAAAATCAAAGACAGCGGGGTTGGAATCACTTTACGGGCCTTTAAAAAGAGGAGCCATATTCGCAGGTGTGTTATTTTTATTATTGATTGGATGCTTCGTAATGATCAGCGGGAATTTTCAACAATTTTTTCCGATGGCCATGGATTATTCAAGAATACCGGAAGCTGACCTTCAAAACTTTAGAAGCCAAATCGTGAGGGATGAACCTTTGCAGCTTCTTCAGGGGTATCTTTTAAGGAAAATTTTTCAGTTCCTCATTATTTGTACTACACTTTTCTTTGGAACTTACCTGCTCATTCGCAACCGTGATAATAAGCTTCTTAAAATCACGCCTATTGGCCTTGCCTGCCTCCTTATCTGCTTCCAGCTCGTAGACACTTGGTCCGTTTCCTCTCGTTTTCTTAAAAATCTTCCGATGGACGATCGATACACCAAGAAAGATGATATCATCCGACTGTTTGAAACAATGAAGTCGGTGCCTACGGATCGTTATCTCCATGTTCGCACCCATTTCCAATTCCCTGACAACAAAGGTGCCCTCTTCGGTTTCGATACGCCTATAGGTTACCACTCATATTATCCTAGGGCTCATAAACAATTAACCGATGCGTGGATGGCAAGACCTGAAATCCTAAACTTCTTGAACGTTCGGTACATTATTTCGATGGTCCCCATTAACCTTCCTCATTTTAAATCGGCCTATGAAGTTCTAGATTCCAACAAATACCTTGCTCCTCAGGATCCATCTGCCCGCTTTCCAATGTTTATTTATGAGAATACCAAAGTTCTTCCGAGAGTGATGGCGTATTCCAAATCTGTGGCCATGTCGGAAATGGAATTTAATTTTACCGTTCGCAACGAGGGATTCCCATTTGAAACCACTGTGGCACTTGATAAATCAGCACGAATTCCTCAAGGTCTGAATACCCTGGGAAAACCCGAAAAGCTTGTGTGCTCGAAGTGGAATGCTCGTTCGCGGTCGTTTGATATTAATGCTTCTAAAAACTTCCTACTGGTCATTTCTGAAAACTTTGACCGTGATTGGATCGCCACATGGCAGGGGAAAAAACTAGAGATTCTTAAAGCCAACACGGGCTACCAATGCTGGTTGGTTCCACCCGGCCAAGGGACACTTGAACTGAAATATCGCCCTATGATGTTCTACATTGGCTTGTGGTTTATGGGCCTCTCGATCGTGATCCTTTCAATCCTTGCTTGGCGATCCATTCGTTCCAGGACTTGGTAATGGCCGGAATTCAATAGGGTAAATCTTAAAACAATTCCTGTTGGCCGTTTGCCGCGAGTCTTCGATAGTGATCCGTTGTAAGGTGAGGACCGCCTCCCCTGATACCCGCACGTTTTAACGATACTTCAAATAGTTGAGCAATTTGAGATGCCCTCACCCCTTTGCCGTCCATGCGCGAACCGTAATCAGAATCGTACAACTCCCCATCCCGCGTGGATCGAATATCGCCCAAAATTTTTTCTTTCCTCAATGGATAATGTATTTCTAACCATTCAGCAAAGATGTCCTTCACTTTGTAGGGCAAACGAAGGAGCACATAATTGGCATATTGGGCCCCAGCCTCCGCTACGGCTTTTAACAGGGCTGGGATCTCAGACTCATTAAGTCCAGGAATCACAGGGGCCATCATGACGCCAACGGGAACTCCGGCTTCGCTCAGCTTCCGAATGGTTTCGAGCCGCGCCTGTGGCCGAGACGCCCGCGGCTCAAGTTTTCCGGCCAATTCCGGATCCAACGTGGTCACGGAAACGAAAACGCCTACACAATTAAATGCGGCGAGTTGTTTAAGCAAATCAATGTCGCGTGTGATCAAGGCATTCTTTGTGACGATGGCGACCGGGTTCCGATATTCCAAGAGCACCTCAAGGCAGCGGCGCGTCAGTTGAAACTTCCGTTCTGCGGGCTGATAACAGTCAGTCACTCCACTCATCGAAATGACCTGAGGCGTCCATCCTTTTTTAGAAAGCTCTTTTCGAAGGAGCACCGGGGCCTTGGTCTTGACCATAATTTTTGTCTCAAAATCGAGGCCACTACTCATTCCGAGGTACTCGTGAAACGGTCGGGCGTAACAGTAACTGCACCCATGCTCACATCCCCGATAGGCATTCAAACTCGCACGGAAGGAAATGTCCGGGCTGTCGTTGTAATTGATTAGACTTTCGCTTGCGTCTATTAAGAACTGGGTTCGCGGTGAAGGCTCAACGTCCTCAATGTCCGCTGGCATATCCACCATATCCGGTTCATAGGCGTACTCCGCCGACTCAAACCGCCCCGCCGGGTTGGTCGATGCCCCTCGGCCTTTGGGTGGAGGTTGATGGGGGTTTGACACTTGTTAATGATACACCTGTATGCATCCGTGTCCACTCGAAAACCAATTTATCTCATGAGTCGTGTGGTGGAAATTTAACCGCTAAACTAAAAAATGTAATCGGCCTATACCGCAGCCGAAGCTTCTTTTTCGAGAACCGAGTCATCGGTCATTTCGCCGGGGGTAGAGTTTTGGGGGATGAGAGCCTGAAAGCAATAGGCAGGATCTTGTTTTTGTAACTTGAGGATATGGATGATCTCTTTCCATGTCGCGATCAAGCCGTGTGGTGCGGGAGGAAGATCGTGAGTAAGCGCCTGGCGTAATTTCGGGAGGTTGTAGAAAGGGACGGCAGGAAACATGTGATGCTCAACATGGTATTGCATATTCCAATATAGAAAACCGGGTAACCAGTTGCAGGTATAAGTGCGACAGCATTTGCGGAAATCCGATATGTCCGGTTGCATCCCAATGTGCTGTGGCATTCCGCAGGCAATCGCGAGCCATGCGAAATAAAAGGCACCAAGGTTGACAATAAAAATCAACGGCCAATGACCCGTAAGAATAAAAATCGCGGCAAGCAGGATATGCCCCCCTACCATTGTTTGGGCCCAACGCTTGTGTTCGAGCCTGCCTTTTACATTTGATTCCGGAATGACCTTCTTCGTGTATTCAAAACGAATAACCCCACACGCTTCAGACGCACGGTCACGGATGGTGTTAAAAGCTCCTCTAATATTAAACCCGAAGGCCCACATCCAAAAATGAATGTCCCGCGGATTGATGGACATGGGAAGGACCACTTCTTCATCCAGATCATGATGCACCGTCACTTGATGATGCCGCACGTGGCTGGGTCGGAAACTGACTGGGTCGGACCAACTCAGAAAAGAATAAACCTTTAAAAAAAACTCGTTCCAACTTTTGGACTTGAAAGGTGTTTTGTGACACAGCTCGTGAACCGGCCCTGTAAGCCCAAGAAAACTGCTAAACGTCCCATGGATGAACCATGCCAAAATACAAAGGGGCACCGCCCATTCCCAGTTAGACGCGCTGATATTAATCAGGGAAAGATAAGTGAGTGCCGAAGTGACCACAAATAGACCCAATTGTGGGAGGACCTGACGGAACCCCTTGAAATCACTGGTTTCCATGAGCGGACTCATCACTTGTTTATCGACTTTGCAACGGTACCAATTGATTTTCTTATCTGTGCTCATAAAAAGAGGCGTCAATGTACTCCGCTTTTTACAGAATAAAAGTCATTTTTAGGCTTCGGAATAAGCCTGATAGCGGCAACCATGGTTGGTCTGTTTACCCCAGTGTGGGCTGAGCTTTCCTGCTATTCGAAACCCGAAGCGCGGAGGCTCGGGCGACCTCGGCGTGCAAGATGCCAACTCACCAGTGCCGTTTCTTAGAACATTTCTTAACAGGCGTGGACAAACCTTTTCGAATAGATCCCCTCATTCTGGGGATCGAAAGCAGATAAAGAGCATCCTGAATGGATCTCCAATCGTCTTCGGAAATCAACACGGCATTGCCTCCCTTCCCAGTGATCACAATGGGTTTATGCGAGGCGGTGGTCTCGTCGCAACCGCAAGTCTAACGATTCAAGTTCAGCGACTTGCTGTTCGGTTCCACTATGATAAGTCTCGCATGACGAATACCTGAATACTTCGGTCTACGAGGGTAATCATCTTTTTAGCCTCAATTTTGTCAGGGGTATCAACGAACCCTTTCTCGTCTGCTGTATCAATAACCTTTTTCCAGCGTATATCAGTGGGCCCGGGCAATACGAATTGATGTGGTTCGTAATGGGCATTGAAAAGGAGAAGGTATGTATCGTCACAGATCACGTTCCCCTTAAAATCCAAAACGTCTATATTCAATCCATTGCAAATGACCCCAACACATTTCACAAAATTTGAGGTCCACTCATCGTCGGTCATTTCTGACCCACCGGGATTGAACCAAGTGATATCTTTCACGTTCGTTCCGCGTATTTTCCTGCCTTGAAAAAATTTCGGCCGACGCAAAACCTGATGGTCCCTGCGCATATGAACCAAGCGACAGGTGAATTCGAATAGATTTTTTTGCTCTTCAGTCCTATCCCAGTCCAACCAACTCAATTCGTTGTCCTGACAATACGCGTTATTATTGCCTTTCTGTGTTCTCCCATATTCATCGCCCGCACATAACATGGGCACTCCTTGGGACAGAAACAAGGTCGCCAGAAAGTTCCTCAGTTGACGTCGGCGCAGCTTATTGACTCCCTCATCATCCGTTTCCCCCTCCGCACCGCAGTTCCATGACCGACTGTGAGAGTCCCCATCGCAGTTACCTTCGCCGTTTGCGTCATTATGCTTGTCGTTATAGGAGACTAAATCGTGTAGGGTAAACCCGTCGTGGGCAGTGATAAAATTCACACTCGCATAAGGCTTTTTCCCTGTCCATTGGTACAAATCAGAACTCCCCGTCAGCCGATAAGCAAAATCCCCCATACAGCCTTCGTCCCCTTTCCAGTATGAGCGAACCGTATCACGGTATTTTCCATTCCACTCGCTCCAGAGTACCGGGAAATTCCCCACTTGATACCCCCCTTCCCCTACGTCCCATGGCTCGGCTATCAATTTTACCTGCGATATAACGGGGTCCTGATGAATAATATCAAAAAATGCCGACAACCGACTGACTTCATGAAACTCACGCGCCAAGGTCGATGCGAGATCAAATCGGAATCCATCAACATGCATCTCGGTTACCCAGTACCGAAGACTGTCCATGATCAACTGCAGAACGCGGGGATGTATCACTTTTAGCGTGTTACCTGTTCCAGTGTAATCCATGTAATACCGGGGGTTATCACCGAGCAGCCGGTAATAGGATGCGTTATCGATCCCCTTAAAACAAAGAGTTGGTCCTAGATGATTTCCCTCAGCTGTATGATTATAGACAACGTCCAAAATCACTTCCAAGCCGGCATCATGCAGGTTTTTCACCATCTGCTTAAATTCCGTTACCTGTCCACCGAGGTTCCCAGAACCGCTGAACGAACATTCAGGAGCAAAAAATCCAATGGTGTTGTATCCCCAATAATTGCTCAAACTTTTGTCCTGAAGCCCTTTGTCATCGACATGTTGGTGCACGGGCAATAGCTCAATGGTGTTCACCCCTAGTTCTTTAAAATATTTAATCGCTTCCGGTGTCCCCAATGCCGCATAGGTGCCCCTTTTTGATTCTTCAATTTTATCCCAAAGTTGTGAAAAGCCTTTCACATGAACCTCATAAATAATCGATTCATGGAGAGGAATTTTTGGAGATTTGTCCTTCTCCCAATCAAATTCCGGATCGATCACCACCGATCGAGGTATAAACGGAGCACTGTCGCGCAAGTCCATTTCTAGGTCTTCGTCCGGATTGGCCATGACATACGCAAACAATTCATCGCTCCACTGTTCCTTTCCGGCTATGGCTTTGGCGTATGGATCAATCAACATCTTGTTTGGGTTAAACCTATGCCCCTGCTCCGGCGCGTACAGGCCGTGAACCCGGTATCCGTAAAGCTGCCCTGGTTTCAGGCCGGGAATGAAAACGTGCCATACCTGGTCGGTATGGTCCCGCATACGAATCCTGTGTTTCTCATGCTTATCATCGAGAGAATCGAATAAACACAGTTCAACGGATGTCGCATTTTCTGAGAAAACGGCGAAGTTCACGCCTACGCCAGTATATGTTGCGCCTAATGGGTACGGAAGACCAAGCCACTTTTCCATAGTGAAGATTTCCTGAAGTTTTAGATGGTTAAATTATGAGAAGATTAATGAACAAAGTTTCTTGAGGTGTTAATGTCCGCCGGCTTGACGGGCTTTCTTTTCATTCTCAAGCCGCTCACCGCCCTGACTTTTCTCTGTGAGATCCTGCAGAATTAATGCTTTCTGCTTAGTCGTAGATTGTTTTTTAAACTCTTGAATGTCGTTTTCCTGTTCGATTTTTTTACGTTTCATGGGTGGTGCTGATTTTTAAGCGGCGGTTTGCATTTGAAGAGTCGTTTCAAGCTCAAGGATGGCTGTGCCCATTCTTTTTTCAGCCTGTAAATTCTCCTGCAATAATCCCAAGAGGCTGGGCTCATTGAATATACATTTTATAAAATCTTCGTACAACTGGACCCGAATGGAGTGAAGCTCGATAAGCACAGCTCGGAGTGTTGTAAAAGACACGATCTGGGTTGAGATGATCCGATGTAACGAGGAATACACCTCGGGTGACACAACTGAAATGAGCATCGTAGGAGTGCATTCAACCCGCGCAAAAACCTCTTTGAGTCGATTTATATTATCCTCGGCTGTATTGAGGTATTGAGCCAAAACCACTTTAAGAGGATACGACCCCGCCTTAAAGGCAACCACGGGTAATTCCCTTAACAATTCCCCTTCGATCGTGTAGGCGCGTTCCAAATTAGTCAGAAAACAGTCACTGGAGCTTGGATCGGAATGCGGATTTGTCATGCAGATGGTAGCGTGCGATTTTCATGCCAACATTCCTCAATACGCGATTATTTGAGTCATAAGCAGCCTAATTTTACATACTTATAGGTAAATTTGATTTCCGATTTATTAAAAAATTGTACCTTGCAATTGATCAGACGAGACTTAACCTCACATATAAGGAGTTCACGCTAATGATGAATCTTGGGTGAATTTTCCTCTGACGAATATTATGAAAACAACATTTGGCACGGTTCCGGCTAAGTCTTCTTACATGATCAACTACAAGTTGCGTGGCTATTTCAATCTGTTCCGTGGGATTATTTTGCAAAAATTTGGCTTACTCATGGATAACTTCCCTTTGTTCGAGCTTGGTAAAAGCAAAGAACTCGTCGGACGCGTACAACTTCGGATTAGTTCATACCGCGCAACAAACGTGGAAACAGAAAGTGCTTGGTACGATAACTACAAAGCTTTCCGCATGGCTAACCAAGTTCTTTTGCACCGCTAAAAATCTTTGCCCGACTCTTTCTTGGAAGCGGGCAAGCCTTCGCTCGACACATTGTCCTGTAGGTCCGGCTCAAAATAAGCTCCCGCTTTTTGCATAATTGCCAACACTTCGCCCGCCAGATAAAGTGATCCCGCAATAAGCGCGGGCGTATTTTTGACCAAGTCTAAAGATTCCTCGACTGACATCGTCACTCTGATTGGCATTCCGGGAACGGTTCTACGCACCACGTCGACCATATTTAAAGGCGAGGCTCCACGTTGACTTTTAACTGGAACCAAAATGATTTCTCGAAATTGAGGCGCTAAGACCGCGCATACCTTAAATATATCCTTATCTTCAAGCATTCCCAAAATGAGCACCTGAAAGGAACCTGAATATTCGAGCCGCAGCGTGGCGGCGAGTGCTTGGGCTGCGGGTTCATTGTGCGCGCCATCTAAAACCAACAAGGGATCCCGCCTCAAGACCTGGAAACGTCCAGGCCATTGCACATTTTTAAATCCTTCACGGTATCCTTTCTCCGAGATCGCGATTCCGCTCGCCTCCATCACGCCCAACGCTGATACCGCTACTTCCATGTTATTCCGCTGATACAACCCACCCAGGCCACATTGTAACTTCCCTGTCCACGTCTGGTTTTTCCATGCGTGTATCACTTTCGCCCCTTTCCCATCTGCCACGCTTTCTATAACTTCAAGGGCTTCCTCATCCCTGACTCCTGTTACGACTGGCACTCCCGACTTTATTATTCCTGCTTTCTCTCCTGCAATGGCGGCAAGGGTATCGCCTAAGTATTGCATGTGGTCATATCCTATCGTTGTAATCACGGACACGATAGGTTTTACGATATTGGTGGCATCTAGACGCCCCCCTAGGCCCGTCTCCCAGATCACGAAATCTACTTTTTCTACCGCAAAATGTTCAAGCGCCATGCCCGTGATAAATTCAAAAAAGGTGGGTGCACGACCCGATTCCTTTTCAACGGTGTGCATTCCTTTCTTCAACTTTTCTACCAGCTGCACGATGCGAGTTTCAGATATGGTCTGGTTATTCACCCGAAACCGTTCACAGAAACTGATCAAATGTGGGGATGTATACATTCCGGTTTTATATCCGGCATGACGCAGCACGCTCTCCATCATGGCGGCGACAGACCCTTTTCCGTTGGTGCCCGCAATGTGAATAAATTTCAACTGTGCTTCTGGGTGCCCGAGAAACCCGGACAAAGCATGCATTGAATCAAGCCCGAGCTTTGTCCCGTGAAGTCGAATATTGTAGAGATATTCGATTGTCTGAGCGTATGTCGTGATCTGCCTGCCCACAATACCACAGCCTCAAGAACTACCTGGCAAAACTCAAGTCATCTATTTACTTTTCGACTTGTGCCGTTCCCCCCTTCTTCTCAGATGTCTCCTGCGACACCGGTTATCATATCCAATTGAGTTCGCCTGAACACAATATTGAGAGCCTAAAGTAACCCATCTAATTGCCACCTTTACAACCGTTCCACCTTTAATTAAGAGTAAATTTATCCGATTTACCTTGATTCCATTTTGTTTTGGGGTATCTTACTTTATAACACTTTAATTCTATGAGAGTTACGCAGGCAGGAGAATACGCTTTATTGGGGGTTTTGTACTTGGCTAGACAGCCAGTTGGACAACTCACAATGATCGATCAGATCAGCGAAGCGGAAAAGATTCCTAAGAGCTTTTTAGCTAAGATTTTTCAGAGTTTAACCCATGCCGGATTGGTAAAATCAAGGCAGGGTGCCAAGGGAGGGTTCGCCCTCTCGCGGAAGGCTGAGGACATATCGGTATTGAATGTTCTCGAAGCGATTGAAGGGAAACTAGCCCTTCAACGGTGTCTTGAAGAGGTGCCGGATTGCGAACGTCGCGATAACTGCACGTTATGTGCGGTTTTTGGGGAAGTTCAAAACAAGGTAAATGAAGTATTTAGCCGGACTTCGGTTCGGGATTTGATGAAACCAAAAGACGCTGTCGTCCGGCAAGTTCAGCAAATCGCTCAGGTAAAATCAGTTAACTAACGCGGAAGGAAAATTATTATGGCACAGGAATATACGCTCTACAATGATACGGTAATGGACCACTTTATGAATCCTCGTAACCTCGGCGACATTGATAATCCCGATGGCGTTGGTGAAGTCGGCGCAGCGGCCTGCGGCGATATTATGAAAATTTCGCTGAAAGTCAAAGACGGCAAGATCGAAGACGCCCGGTTTAAAACATTCGGGTGCGGTTCGGCGATTGCATCAAGTTCGATGGCTACAGAATTGATCAAGGGGAAGACCCTTGCTGAGGCACGTGCCCTCTCCAATGATGACGTGGTGACGGCCCTCGGCGGGTTGCCTCCTGTCAAAATTCATTGTTCCGTTCTGGCTGAAGAAGCTATCAAAGCGGCCATCGAAGATTACGAATCCAAGAACCAAAAAGCGTAAACCTCTAAAGGAGATAGGCCCGTCACAGTTCATCTGGACTGGGCCTTTTTTGACCGGTGAAACAAGTTTATCTCGACCATCAATCCACAACTCCGTTGCTTCCTGAAGTCTTCGAAGTAATGCGCCCTTATTTCACGGAAGCTTTTGGGAATCCGTCCAGTTTGCATAAATTCGGATTGCGCGCACGCGACGCCCTCAAAACAGCGCGTGAACAAATCGCCCTTTTGAT
>Ga0163154_10005479_pt1 | contig 16073 bp, 10 predicted proteins | sample OliLakLV19MP9P1_FD_148649 | JGI IMG/M metagenome (GOLD analysis project Ga0163154, IMG submission 148649) | Freshwater microbial mat bacterial communities from Lake Vanda, McMurdo Dry Valleys, Antarctica - Oligotrophic Lake LV.19.MP9.P1 | ecosystem: Environmental > Aquatic > Freshwater > Lake >... | reverse complement strand
AAATCTAACTTTACTGCTAATCTATCAACCACTGTGGCTTTACAAGGATACAGAGTTGGTGTAGTAGATACAGATGTTCCTTCTCCAGGGATTCATAATCTATTTTGTCTAGAACCAGAGCAGATGGTAAAAACCCTCAATAATTATCTGTGGGGAGAAATTCCCATTGAGGAAGCTGCTCATGATGTTAGTGCTAATGTGGGTGCAGAAGGTACAGGTAAGCTGTTTTTAATTCCTTCTAGTGTTAAAGCCGATGATATCGCCAAAATTTTAAAAGACGGCTATGATGTCAAGCTGCTGAATAATGGATATCGGAGCTTTGTGAAAGCACTCCAACTTGATTATTTATTTATTGATACCCATCCCGGTTTATCAAAAGAGACATTTTTATCGATCGCCATCTCCCATATTCTGATCCTAATTCTGCGCCCCGATAAGCAAGACTATCAAGGCACAGCGATCACAGTGGATGTGGCACGGCAACTAAAAGTCCGAAAAATGTTGTTAGCAATCAACAAAGCCCACAGTAAACTTAACCTAGAGGCACTGAAACAGAAAGTTGAAGAGACCTACGGTGAAACCGTTGCTGGGGTATTTCCGCTCTCGGAAGATATGGTACAGCTTGCCAGTGAAGGAGTGTTTTGTGTGAAATATCCAGAACATGTGCTAAGTAAGGAATTTCGCAAAGTAGCACAGCAAATTATAGAAGGATGATTAATAAAACACCCCGTAAATTCCAAGTCCGCACTGCCCTCGTTGTTCCTTTTGTGTTGCAAGTCGTCGTAGCTGTGGGCTTGGTAGGCTATCTCTCCTTTCGGAATGGGCAAGATGCTGTCAATCAAGTTACCAAAGAGTTACGCCAAGAGATTGCCGATCGAATCAAAGAAAGGCTCACCAGCTATCTCACCACTCCACACCTGGTCCAACAACTCCATGCCAATGCCCTCCGCCTAAATATCCTCAACCCCAATGATTTTGCCCAAATGGAGCTTTTCTTTTGGCAACAGGGACAACCTTTGAGTTTGGGTATTAGTACCATTGCTTACAGTAATAATCTGGGTGAATTTGTCGGAGCTAATAAACCTGAAGGCTATACCGTAATTTCTAATGCTGAAACGGGTAGAGCGATTCGTCGTTATGCTGTCGATCGAAATGGTAAACGACTGAAGATCATCCGCGAAAAACTAAATTATGATGCTCGCACCCGTGGTTGGTACAAAACTGCGGTTAAAGCTGGCAAACCAGTATGGAGCAAGATTGAGCCATCCGCCATTGGCAACCGATTAGACATTTCGGCAGTCACGCCAGTTTTTAATCCACAGCAAGTTTTGCAGGGCGTTTTGCTCACCGATATATCACTTGGGCAAATAAGTAGTTTTTTAAGCAACTTAAAGATTGGTAAAACAGGACAGGCGTTCATTTTAGAGAGATCGGGCTTAATAGTTGCGAACTCTACCCAAGAACCGATTTCCTCAATAGTAGGGGATAAAGACCCACAACGCCTCAAGGCATCGGACAGTAAAAACCCAATCCTGAAGGCATCGATCGCTAAACTTGAAAACTACAATGTCTCCAATCTAGAGCAGCAATTACAACTAGATTTGACCATTGATGGTGCTCGCCATTTCTTACAAGTTTTACCCTACAAAGATCGAAATGGAATTGACTGGTTAATTCTGGTCAATATTCCTGAATCCGACTTTATGTCACAGATCAATGCCAATAGCCGTATTACGGTTTTACTGTGTTTAACAACTTTAGTTTTGACCATTTTGATCGGTAACCTGGCGGCTCGATCGATTACGCTTCCCATTATTAGAATTACTAAAGCCTCTAAAGAAATTGCTACTGGAAATCTGGATGAGCGAGTAGATACTCAGGATTTTATTGGAATCCAAGAAGTTGATACCCTAGAGCATTCCTTTAACAGCATGGCGGGACAACTCAAGGAATCTTTTGCCAGTCTAGAAACCAAAAATGAAGAATTACGCATTGCCGAGGAAAGCTATCGCAGTATCTTTGAAAATGCTCTAGAAGGTATTTTCCAATCCTCTCCAGAAGGGCGATATATCAATGCCAATCCAGCCTTAGCTAAGATTTATGGTTATCACTCTCCTGCGGAAATGATTGAGAGCATTACTAATATTGGCGAACAGGTTTATGTTGATCCCCAGACACGAGATGAAGTTAGAGGACTCTTAGAAACCCAAGAAACAGTGAAGGGTTTTGAGTACCGTTCTTACTGCAAAGATAGGAGTATGATCTGGACACAAATTGATGCTCGAGTGGTGAAGGATATGAACAATAACGTTCTCTACTATGAGGGCATAGTGCAGAACATCAGCGATCGCAAGCGTCGTGAAGATGACTTAAAAATGCAATTAGCAGAATTAAAGATTGAAATCGACCACTCAAAGCGCCAAAAAGAATTAGCAATACTTACTCAAAGTAGCTTCTTTCAGGAAGTTAAAGAAGAGATGGCAGAAGTTAACCTAGATGAATTTTGGAGTTAGCTATGTTTAGGTTTAGACATCTCAGTATTAAGTCAAAACTACAAATCATGATCTTGATTGCCAGTTTGGGATCAATTCTAGTGGTGGGCTATCTCAGTTGGAGTAAATCACGAGAAATTCTTACCGAACGTCTTTTTACTCAACTGACTAGTGTTCGGGCTTCAAAAGCACATCAAATCGAAGCATATTTCAGTGGATTAAATAACCAAATTGAAACATTCTCTGAAAACGGCATGGTAGTGGAAGCCATGACAGAATTTAATCGAGAATTTAAACAACTTAAACAGCGTCAAATCCCTGGTGCGTGGGATCAGGCGATCGAGACTTATTACAATCAGAAGTTTCTGCCTCGATTAGCAAAGGCTGTTAAAGGTTCGCCGATCTTTGAAACCTATCGTCCCAATAGTCCAGAATCACGCTATTTACAATATCAATATATTGCTAATAATCCTTATGAAGTTGGGAAAAAGGATGAATTAGTTGTTGTAAAAGATGATAGTAAGTATAGTCAGGTTCATGCTCGCTATCATGGTTTGTTTCGCAATTTAATTAAGCGATTTGGCTACTACGATCTGTTTTTAATTGATGCTGAATCAGGTGATATAGTCTATACGGTTTACAAGAAAACTGATTTTTCTACCAATCTTTATACGGGCATCTATCGCAATAGTAACCTCGCCCAAGTCGTGAAACAAGTTCGTGATAATCCCGATCGCGGTGATACTCAACTCGTAGATTTCCAATTTTATCGAGCTTCCTACAATGCTCCTGCCGCTTTCCTAGCAGCTTCTATTTACGATGGGAATAAACGTGTGGGCATTCTGGCAATACAGTTACCAGTTGATCAAATTAATCGGGTCTTGACTGGTGATAGCCGATGGAAACAAGATGGGCTAGGAGATACGGGAGAGACTTATTTGGTAGGTGATGATTTGCGTTTGCGATCGGCATCAAGGCTCTTTGCCGAAAATCAAACCACCTATTTAGATGTTTTGCGTCAAAACGGAGTGCAAGCAGAAATCATCAGTTTAATTGAGAAATTGAAAATCTCGATATTACTTCATCCCATCGAAACGGCTGCTGCTAAAGAAATAGTGGAAGGCAAGTCGGGAACGCAAATTATTAAAGGGTATCAAGGTTCCGAAGTCCTCAGTTCCTTCGCGCCGCTTAACATTCGGGGGGTCAAATGGGGAATTATTTCGGAAATCGCAATTTCGGAAGCCTACTCACCAATTCTCTCTTTGCAAAGTTATCTCTTGATTGCCACCATTATTCTAATTTTGCTGGTTACTCTGTATGCCACAATTGCCTCTCAACGATTTTTAAAACCGATCAATATGATTGTACAAAGATCGCGGAATGCAGAGGCAGGTGATTTAAGTACCGAGTTGGAGATAACCGCCGACAATGAAATTAGTGAATTAGCAAAGATTTTTAATGGCTTAATGGCGCAAGTTCGCCAAAAAACAGCAGCAGTTATGCAAAAAGATCGAGAAAATGAAACCCTATTGTTAAATCTCATGCCTCGCTCTGTAATGGAACGATGGCAGCGCAGTCAAACGCATATTATCGATCGATCTCAACAAGTAACGGTTATTGTGATCCATATTATGGATTTAGAAAAAGTGACTCAGGAGCGCGGAAGTAAGACGGTTGTTGATAGTTTTAATGAATGGGTTACCCTATTAGATGACAATGCAGAACGCACAGATATTGAACGCTTGAATTGTTTTGGCGATCGCTACATTGCTGCTTGTGGACTCACTAAACCTCGCATAGATCATGTTAAACGTAGTGTGGACTTTGCCCAAGAGGCTTTGAACTTAGTTAAAGAGGTGAATCAGAAATATAATCTCAACTTCAATTTACGAATTGGCATCCATACTGGCTCGATCACAGCCGCGCTGATTGGGCAGAAAAAATTCCAGTATGATATCTGGGGAGAACCGATCCGAATTGCTAGTCAATTAGCCCAACATGCAGAAGCGAATACTATTCGAGTTACCCAATTTGTCTGCGATCGCGTCCAAGATCTGTTTCCCTTTGAGCCAGATCAGCCCATTAGCTTAGAGGACAGATCGAATTTGCCGACTTGGGTTCTTGGTAAAACGGGTATACGCGGTCTGATTAGCGATATTACCTTTGGACTGAATTTCGATGAAGATGATATATTCAATCCCAAAGATTAGGGAAAAAGCGACCAATGAGCAACCTACTAAACCTCCAGAGCCATCAAGTAATCCTTCTGCAAGGACTAGGTATGATCACAGTCTTGCCTTTGTTAGTAATTCTGCTAGGTGAACTTACTGAAAGATGTAAGCGCCATAGAAACCCTTTGGCAAAGGTATTTAATACTACTCGCAATCTGCTTTTACCACCCTTAGCCCTATGGCTGGTGATGGATAACTTTTTTTATGTGCCGAGAGAGTCAATCGCTTTACGGGTGATAGGTAGTCTATTTTGGATTGCTTTCATTTATACCTTTTTATTATTATTAAATACACTCTTAGCAACGAACAAAAAACAACAGCTTTGGCAAGTTTATATTCCTAATCTGCTATTCCAGTTGCTACGTGTGATCGTTATAGTGAGTGTTTTTGGATATGTTCTATCCGAAGTATGGGGTGTTGATTTAACTAAAGTTGTAGGTGCCTTGGGAATAGGATCTCTGGTAATAGCTTTAGCCCTGCAAGATACATTGAGCAATTTAGTATCGGGCTTTTTGCTGATCGTTGAAAGTCCATTTAAGGTCGGTGATTGGATTAAAATAGGCGATTTACAAGGAGAGGTAATTGAAATTAACTGGCGAGCAGTAAGGCTCAAAACCATCGATCGCGATATTATCATTATTCCCAATGGCAAATTAGGTAAGGAAGAGATTTGCAACTTTACTATGCTCGACCCACTCCATGCCATCCGTTTAAAAATACCATTTTCTCAAGAGGATCACCCCGACTTAGTAGAGCAATTGCTCCTCGCAGTTGCCCTGTCTGTAGATGGCATTCAGCCTTGTCCATTGCCCACAATTGCACCACAAGTCTATAGAAATACCCATATTGAGTATGAGATTTGTTTTTTTATCAAAAATTACAGTGAATTCGAGATCATTACACATAGATTTTGGACTTCAGCTTATTATGCTATTCGCCGCAATCGCCTTCATGTTCCCTTTGCTGACAAGATGGAAATCAAACTTGAGCGCCCACCCGTTAACCCTAATAGTACGCCTGAACGCCTAGCTGAAATTTTGCGATCGCTCACTCTATTCGCCCGATTAGACCATCTAACCATCCAATATCTAACTCAACATACAACCGTCGAACTATATGGCATTAAGGAACTAATTGTGACTGCGGGCGTATTTGATAAAGCGTTTTATGTCCTTTTAAGCGGTCAGGTCTTATTATCAGTAGACGATCGAGCAGGACAAAAGCAAGAGATTGGCTATTTATCTGAAGGTGATTTCTTAGGTGAAATGGTGTTTTTACCCATCGAACCTAGCCTTGTTTCTGCTACTGTGACCCAAACTGTAACTGTGATTAGCATTGCTCCCGCCGCGATCGTTCATCTGATTCAACATCATCCTAAATTTGCGATCGAGATGAGCCAGTTTATGGATGCGCGGAGGAAACTAATTGACATTGCCAAGCATTCTGCCCTTAGCTTTGTTGAATCCAGAGAAATTACCGAGGTTAGCAGGTATAGAAATTTCGATTCGTAACCAGATGAGGCAACAAGTAGGTTCCAAAGTTGCGATTTTTTTTTAGAGAAAGCGCAGGAACAACAACAGCCAGGGCATATCGACAAGATTATCGACACCTACCAGTTCCGTAAAGATTATCTGCTGTCATTAAGCTTCACCCTACTACCGACCCGATCGCTCCGTTTAAATTAGGCAATTTTCGGGAAAGAAAGTACCCAAAGCTGTAAAATCCTAAAGGAATCTCAAAGCAGTAAAAAGAAAAATAGTGAAGCAAGTTAATACAGATTGGTAGTGTAGTTCCAGCTAATATCTTAAATGGGGGTTTAAGCGATCGCGTTATTTATGAAAAAACTCCTTTTCCTATTCTGCAAAGATAAGTGATGTTATAGCTTTGGTAACTATACCGACGACTTAAGTCCTGCTCATTTTTTTAGATGTAACCGCCAATTTTGAGAAGAGAGTTAAGATATCAGAGATTAGGCTAGGTTAATGGGCTTAATCAAGTCTCAAAAATAAAGTCTCAAAAATCAGAGCTTAAAGTCAGAGGTTAAACCAGTGGAAGAACTTCTAGAACATATCGATTATGGAGTATTTGTAATAGCCCGATCGCCGCAATTACAGTTACAGCCTCAATCCAAATTGCACTTCCTTGTAGCCAATGCAAATTGTCGGCAAATATTAAATGTCAAAGATCTAACTGGACTGGAACCCTATCAAGTATTACCTTTAGAATCGGCACAGAGATTGATCGATCATTGCGATCGCGCGGTAAATCTAAGGCAAAAAGTTAAATATGAAGAGATTTTAAAATTTCCGCAATCTCCACAAGCTCATAAAACTGTAGCGATCGCCATTCATTTATCGCCAGTTATTATTCTTGATGGCAATCCCGAAGGTACGGTTGAGAAAATTATTGGCACTATTCACGATCTAAGCCATAAAAGATTGGCACAATTAAACCGAGATATATTTGATTGTCTCGTAAATGGCGACTCCGATGCTGTAATAGTGGTGGATCGTGAAGGAGTAGTCAGGTTTGTCAATCATGCCGCCGAGATCTTATTTAATCGCGAAGCAAAAGAACTAGAAGGAGAACAATTTGGATTGCCGATTGTTACGGGAGAACGCACTGAAGTTGATATTTTACGGCGAGACGGGCAATCTACTCCAGCCGAAATGCGAGTTTCCGAAACTCAAGGTGAAGATGAGATCGTCTATATTGTTGCCAGTTTGAAGGATATTAGCGTGCGGAAGTTAGCTGAAGAATCTTTGCGCTTGAGAGAGCGGGCATTGGCGGCTAGTAGTAATGGAATTTTGATTGTCGATACCAAGCAGCCCGATAATCCCATTATTTATGTAAATCCCAGCTTTGAAAGAATTACAGGTTATAAAGCACAGGAAGTAGTGGGTAGAAATTGTCGGTTTTTACAAGGAGGCGATCGCGGTCAAGAAGGACTAAACACCATTCGCACCGCACTCCAAAAAGGTCAAGCCTGTTATACAATCTTACGCAACTATCGTAAAGATGGAACTCTATTTTGGGTAGAGCTTTGGATTTCCCCTGTTTATAACGAGTCGGGAGAGTTAACTAATTTTATCGGTATTCAAAACGATATTACTTCCAGATTTTTGGGCGAAAAAGAAAGGCAAGAAAGCGAAGAAGTATTACGAACCGTTTTAACCGCAGTTAAAGAAGGAATTACCTTTAGTGACGAACAAGGGAAATTCATAATCTTCAATCAAGAGATGGAAAATCTCACGGGTTATTCGATCGCCGAAGCAAATTCTAGCCCTAGTTTTGTCAATCTCATTCATCCCCACGATCGACAATTAGCCGCAGATCAAATCCAAAGGCTGAGACAATCGCATACGCCCGTAGAATCTGAGGTAAAAATTCAGACAAAATCTGGTGCGATCAAAAATGTTTTGGTTTGTACATCTGTGGTTTGCCATCGCGACAAAATTATGTATTTAAGTGCTTATCGCGATATTACCGAACGTAAGCAAGCAGAAGAGAAACTCAGCCAAACTGCCGAACGGGAAAGATTAACCGAAGCGATCGCCTTAAGAATTAGAAAATCGATAAATTTAACCGAAATTCTCCAAAATACTGTAAACGAAGTTAGAGAAGTTTTACAAAGCGATCGGGTATTGATCTATCAATTTCAAGATGAAACCGAAGGTAAAATCGTAGTTGAATCCGTTCTCAATCAATGCTTGGGTACCCTTGACAAAGAAGTAAATGATGATTGCTTTAGTAAAAACTATCTGCTCCAATATCCCCAAGGTAGGGTCATGGTGATTAATGATGTAGATGAACCTCACCATGATGCCTGTCACGCGGAATTCCTAAAAAGATTTCAAGTAAAAGCCAATCTTGTCGTTCCAATTACCTATTCCGATATGGTTTGGGGATTGTTAATTGCTCATCAATGTAACGATATTAGGATCTGGACAAATGATGAAATTATTTTGCTGGTGGGATTAGCCGAACAAGTGGCGATCGGAATCAGACAGGCAGAACTCTTGCAAGAAGTCCAGATTCTAAATACCGATCTAGAAAGACAAGTCGAAGAGCGTACTTCCAAACTGCAAGAGGCATTGGTAAAGGAAAAAGAATTAGGTGAAATGAAGTCGCGTTTTGTCTCAATGGCATCCCACGAATTTCGTACGCCTTTGGCAATTATTCAAGCTTCGAGCGATTTACTAAAGCACTATAATCACAAACTTAGCGATCAAAAACGGGTAGAAAAGCTGGATAAGATCCAACTAGAGGTCAAAAATATGACTGAGTTGCTAGAGGATGTGTTGACTATTGGCAGAATCGAATTAGGTAAGCTCCAAATTAATCTCGTAGCATTAGATTTAGAGAAGTTTTGCCAAGAAGTTATAGAAGAGTTTAAATCATCTATTAATTCAATCAATCCTAATTCAGTTAATCCTAATTCAATTAACTCAGCAAATAATTCTGCAGATCAGATTAAATTTAGCGTTCAAAACTACTCTAATCAAAACCAACTGGAACATAAACCGTCAAATATTCTTGTCGATCCTAAACTGCTCCGCCAAGTCATAATTAATCTGCTATCAAATGGAATTAAATACTCGGCTGATAGCCCCAAAGAGATTATGGTGAAATTACGGTATGATGCCATTAGTTTTACTCTAGAATTTGCCGATCGCGGTATTGGGATTCCGACCGAAGATCAGCCTAGAATATTTGAATCTTTCCATCGCGCCCCCAATGTTGGTAATATTCCAGGAACTGGGCTGGGGCTGGCGATCGCCAAGGCATCGGTCGAACTGCACGGGGGTAAAATTAGAGTGGATAGCCAAGTCAATATTGGCACAACCATTACTATCACTATTCCCTATTAATGATTTTTTAACTAGATTTTTCACCTAAATTTTTAAGAAATAAAATTAAGAAATAAAATTTAAAAGTAAAATTTCTAGAAGCAAATGATCAAAATTTTAGTAATTGAAGATACAGAATCCTTGCTGGAGGAGATTATTGAAACTCTGTGCCTAGAGGGATTTGAAGCTAAAGGTGCCGAAAATGGGGCGATCGGCGTGCAGGTTGCCAAGCAATATTTACCCGACTTGATTATTTGTGATGTCATGATGCCAGAACTCAATGGCTACGGGACGTTAGAAGCTTTGCAAAATTTTACACCTACTTCTACCACTCCTTTTATCTTTCTGACTGCCAAAGCCGATCGCGGTGATATGAGATATGGGATGGAACTTGGGGCTAATGATTATCTAACAAAACCCTTCACTACTTCAGAATTATTAAAAGCGATCGCCGCCCAGTTAAAAAAAATTCAAGCTTTAGAATCTCAGTATGATTTTGCCATCTGCCAAGCAATTACCAAACACGAGCATAAAATCCAAGAATTAAAAACTAGCAACGATCCCTTAACAAACCTACCCAATCGAATTTCATTTTATCAACATTTACAAGAGTCAATTCTTTACGCTGAATCCCATAATTACTCGATCGCTGTAGTTCTAGTTGACATAGATGACTTTAATATTATTAATAACTCATTGGGACACAAAATTGGCGATATTTTATTTAAATCTATTGCCGAACGCTTACGTCGATATGCTGCCCCTTGCGATCCTCTAGCTCGAATGCAGGGCGATCGGTTTGGACTAATCCTTATAAACCATCCCGAAACTCTAAAGCAATCAGTCCAGAAAATTTTAGAGGTGATCTCCAAGCCCTACAGCATTTTTGGGCATGAAATCTTTGTTACTGCTTGTTTGGGCGTGACGATTTATCCAGAGGATCATCTTGAGGCTGTGACTTTGATTAAAAATGCGGATATGTCTCTTTATGCCGCTAAATCTCAAGGTAGAAACAACTACAAATTTTATAGTTCGGATTTAAGTATAAAACTGTCCGAACAAATGGCGATCGAGAATAGCCTCCGCCGCGCCCTAGAGCGCAAAGAGTTTCGACTTTACTATCAACCAGTTGTGAATATTACCACTAAACAAATTATCGGAGCCGAAGCTTTAATTCGCTGGCAACATCCAGATTTAGGTATTGTTTCACCCGATAAATTTATTACCCTTGCTAAAACTACAGGCATGATTACCCCAATTACCGAATGGGTACTCGAACAGGCTTGTAAACAGTTAAAAATTTGGAACCCTTTAATCAAGGCACAGTTTCCAGAAAAGTTAGAGATGTACGTGGCAGTCAATCTTTCTACCTACAGTTTTAAGCAAGATTGTCTCGTGGAAATGATTAAGCGGGCGATTAAATCTGCTGATATTCCCTACAGCCAAGTGGAGTTAGAAATTACCGAAGGTACCGTAATCGAAAATGCCGAGGCAACAATCCTATCTCTATTAGAACTGCGGAAACTGGGAATCAAAATTGCGATCGCTGATTTTGGCGTAGGACACTCTTCTTTAAGCTACCTCAAGCAGTTTCCTGTAGACAAACTCAAGATTGATAAATGCTTTGTCCAAGACGTGTCGATCTATCAGCATGATGCTACGATTACGATCGCAATTATCGAACTGGCACGCAGCCTAAACCTAAACGTAGTCGCCGAAGGGGTAGAAACAGTAGAACAGCTTAATTTTCTCCAGCAACATCACTGCGAATTAATTCAAGGCTATTTATTTAGCCCGCCCCTGCCTGCGGAACAGTTTACTCAGCTTTTAGTAGAAGGCAAAGCATTTTGATTGCTATTCCTGTTTAGCACTTTGGAGTATCTAGAGAGTATCTAGATCTTTGAGTGTTTGTGTCTTTGCATATTAGATTGGAAGTATAATTATCACTGAGATTCAAGTAGTTCGAGAGGCTTGTCCGCGATGATTGAAATGAAAGTAGCAGGAATTGCTGTTGATGCAGTCAGTCATAATCCCATTGTTTTACTTCGAGATGGCACTCAGCGCCGCGCGCTACCAATTTGGATTGGCGAATCTGAGGCAAAAGCGATCGTCATGGCTCTAGATCCCAAGTCGGCAGTTCGTCCCATGACCCATGATTTATTTATAAGTATGTTTGGGGCATTGGCTGTAAAACTAGAACGAGTCGTGATCCATTCCCTCAAAAATAGTACTTTTTATGCCGTCTTGACGATTAAAGTCGGTGAAGTTAAAAAAGAAATAGATGCCCGCCCTAGTGATGCGATCGCGATCGCCCTAAGAGCAGGCTGTCCGATTTGGGTCATGGAAGAAGTGGTCGTAGAAGCATCTATTCCCGTAGATCAAGCCGCAGATGAAGCCGATCGCCGCGCATTTCGAGAATTTCTAGAAGATATTGCCCCTTCGGATTTTGTCGAAAAACCTAGCGGCTGAGATCCCTAAAATTACTTATTCAGGCACAACTTGAATTTTGATCGTAGCCGTAACTTCAGCATGAAGCTTAATTTCCACATCATAGGTACCAACTTGCTTGATATCTGGAACCGTAATTTCACGGCGATCGACATCTAAAGTAGATTTTGCCAAGATTAACTGAGCTACTTCGCGATCGGTGACACTACCAAAGATCGATTCATTTTCACCCACTGCCTTTTTGATAATTAAAGTACCAATGGTCGCAAGGGCTGCTTTCTGATTCTCTGCTTCTTGGCGAACTGCAATTAGACGTTGGCGTTCTTTTTCTTTGCGTCTTTCCACTTCTTTAGTAATTCCCGCAGTCGCCCGTACAGCCATACCATTAGGTAGGAGGAAATTCTGAGCGTAGCCCGGAGCAACACTAACTAGGTCGCCTAATTTTCCCAATTTGACCACATCTTTAGTTAGCATTACTTGAACGTCACTTTTTGCCATTTTTTTGTCCTTCTTTTCATCTTTAAATTCTTCAGGTCTTTCAGTATATCTAAAATTCGGTTTCGGGTCTAGGATATAGAAGATAAAACTGATTAATTTCACTTATTAATAATTTAGTTTAGTATTTTTTTAGTAACTACTTCTTATTAACAATGCAGAATTCTCACCAAATATGGAATCATGCCTCGGATTCTATAGATGCTCTAATTAATAGATATAAATCTCAGGTTGATTTTTTTGCAATTCGCCTAGAACGCATTGAGGGTACGGACATTTTATTGCGCGGTGGCAAAGTTGAAACCCTAAGTACAGGTGTCTCGGTGGGCGGACAGATTAGGGCATATCATCGTGGTGGTTGGGGTATGAGTAGCTTCAATCGATTAGATACCCTAGAGTTAAGAATTCAAGAGGCGATCGCTTCGGCAAAGTGGGTAGGTAATGACGAAAATAATCTGGCACCTGTAGAACCAGTTAGAGATCGCAAATCTTTGGTATTTCCCATTGAAGTATCTTTGGCACAAAAACGAGATTTATGTTTTTACTATGACGAAATTTTGCGATCGCAATCGGATCGAATTGTCAGTAATTCCGTCAGCTATGGCGACAGTACCCAAGAAGTAATTATTGCCACATCCGAAGGTACTTTGATTCAACAGGCATGGAGCGATCTGGAAATGCGGTTTGGTGCCACAGCCAGAAAAGGTGATGTCGTGCAAACTGCTAGAGAAACCATCGGGTCAAGAGTGGCTTTTTCCGATCTAGAAGGCTTAGAAACACAGGTAAAATCGGCTGCGAGTCGGGCTGTAAGTGCTTTAGACTTGCCTGTAGTACAGGGCGACACTTATACGGTGGTGATCGATCCAGTTTTGGCAGGGCTATTTGTGCATGAAGCTTTTGGGCATCTTTCTGAGGCAGATACGATCTATGAAAATCCCGATTTATTAGAAGTAATGACTTTAGGTAGGAAATTTGGCACTGAAGACTTACAGATTTTTGACGGGGCTTTACCCGAAGGACACCGTGGCAGCTACTTTTATGATGACGAAGGCGTACCCGCAACGACAACCCAGCTAATTGAGGACGGGGTATTAGTCGGTCGGCTGCATTCTCGCGAAACCGCAGGAAAATTAGGTGAGAATCCCACAGGTAATGCTAGATGTTTAGATTATCACTATGCCCCAATCGTACGGATGACAAATACTTGGATTGCCAGAGGAAAAACCCCAGCAACCGATTTATGTAGCGATATACCTGTCGGAGTCTATGCTAAAAATTGGCAAGGTGGCATGACTAATGGCGAGATGTTTACCTTTACCGCAGGAGAAGCATGGATGATCCGTAATGGCAAAATTGCCGAACCTGTAAAAGATGTAACCCTTTCGGGAAATGTATTTCAAACTTTAGGAGATATTGAAGCGATCGCCGATGATTACTTTTGGGACGAATCTGGGGGTTGCGGTAAAGGCGGACAAAATGGACTTGCTGTGGGCACGGGTTCGCCTAGTTTGCGGATTAAAAATGTCGTAATTGGTGGCGAAGGTGGGTGAGAGTAGCTAATTACTTGCGATCGCACCCTCATAGACATAGCATTTTAACTCTCCGCCAAAAGAAGTCCCCCGATTTATCGGCGGGATGAATTTTGGTCAACACTTTTTGATATATTACAAATGGTCGATGATCCGCCTCACGGCTAAAACGCCTAACTGGTAGTAGCGTAGTAGAGGGAAGCCAACCGCTCACTGGAAAACCTTGAGTAAGCCATAGTGGAAGGACGTGAAAACATTATTTCCTTGGGACACAGGGAATGTAGCCTCGGAGATAGGTAACTATTTCGCCAGTAAGTACTACATGGGTAGTAAAACCTGCGGATATGATGTAAGACCAAGATTGTCATAGGATAGTTGAGGCATTTGTAGATGAAAGAGGAAGCCCCCGATTTATCGGGGGTATGTCAATAGTTCGTTTTTGGGGATGCTCTGTTGATGCTGATAGATTTAATGCTGACAAAAAATTTTAATAAGAAAACTTGGTTGATTTCCTGTTCAAAAGCTTTCTCAAATTCTTTTCCAAATACCTGCTCAAAGATGTTATTGGCGATCGCTTTAGTCATTACGATTTTTATTGCCAATGCTCAACCTGTGGCTGCCCGTCTCCCGTTTAAGAGTGCGATCAAAGATTCCAGAGTGCTATTACGCAATGCCTTACCAATTAAAAACGACTTAATCCGAGACGTGCAAACTACCTTAGAAGCACAGCCCCGCCAAGCTAACCTCAAACGCTGGAGTACGATGGATAAGGATGTCAAACGGATTAAAGATATTCTGACCCAAAAGCAAGATCGGTTATTGGCAAGCGTGGCAGCAACCGATAAAACCGTAGCAATGGCAACCCTTAAACAATTAAATCAAGCTTTAGTGCCATTGGAAGTGGCGATCGCCAGTAAAGATCGGAACAAAATTAAACTGCTAGTCGAGCAAGCTTTGGAATATGTTGGAAACCTCGAAGCCCAGATGATAGCTGAATTTCCCTTTACCGTGCCAGAGGCTTATGCTAATCTTCCTCAACTTAAAGGTAGAGCAACTGTAGAGCTAGAGACATCTAAGGGCGCAATCACGATAATTTTAGATGGATATAATGCCCCTGTAAATGCGGGACAGTTTGCCGACCTCGTACAAAGAGGTTTTTATAACGGTATAAGCTTTAATCGGGCTGATGATGATTATTTCCTCCAAGGTGGCGATCCTGAAGGTGAGGCGGATGGATTTGTCGATCCTGACACAGGAAAAGTCCGAACTGTACCGATGGAAGTGAAGATTCCTGAAAAAGAAGTTCCCATGTATGGTTTTACACTTTCAGATTTAGGATTGGCGCGCACCTTGCCAGTTCTACCTTTCTCCGCTTTTGGCACGATCGCTATGGCACATCCCGCCGATGATGTAAATGGTGGTTCCTCTCAGTTCTTTTTATACCTGTTTGAATCGGATTTGACTCCCGCAGGTTTGAATCTAATTGATGGTAACTATTCGGCTTTTGGCTATCTAAAAGATGGAGTTGAGATTTTGAGAAAACTTAAAGTCAGCGATAAAATTCTTTCCGCTCGGATTATTGAAGGTGCAGAAAACTTAATTCAACCTACTCTTTAAGACATCTTTAAGACTAAATTTTCGATCTGAGTCTGGGATTGGGAGAGAATCGCCAGAAAATCAATATAGTTGTCGATCGACTAGGATTAATATACTTACGATTAATTCAAATGATAACTACTGAGAAAAAAACTTGGTTGTGGCATCCTTCCAAGCTTGGCGATCGCTCTACCTATAACATTACTTATACCTGTGCTGGCGAGGATAAAACTGATTTACCTGCGGTACTACTCATTCATGGATTTGGAGCATCTATCGGTCACTGGCGACATAATATTCCTGCTTTAGCTAAAGTTAGTCGGGTGTATGCGCTTGATTTAATCGGATTTGGTGGTTCGGATAAGCCTAAGCCCAGTAAAGAATTAAGTACAGAACTAAGTAACGAGTTTAGATATACCTTCTAGACTTGGG
>Ga0163154_10005476_pt1 | contig 16081 bp, 14 predicted proteins | sample OliLakLV19MP9P1_FD_148649 | JGI IMG/M metagenome (GOLD analysis project Ga0163154, IMG submission 148649) | Freshwater microbial mat bacterial communities from Lake Vanda, McMurdo Dry Valleys, Antarctica - Oligotrophic Lake LV.19.MP9.P1 | ecosystem: Environmental > Aquatic > Freshwater > Lake >... | reverse complement strand
CTCTACAATCTCGCAGAAAATCTCCATCTTTTGGGCAAATTCGGGATAGTCCCAATAGTTGTCCTTGAAATGATTCTCCATCGTCAGAACGATTCCCTGATCGGCGGCAAAGGGCAACAGTTCGCCAATACATTCCACAACCCAAGCGACGCCCTGCTCTCTCTTCACTTCGGGGCGACGCTGACCACTCAGAACGCGGCACGTCGAACCGCCAAGCGCGGCACTGACGGCGATCATCTGCTTCTCTTTGTTAACTTCCGAAGCGCGGTGATTGGTGTCCGGCGAAGTGAAATCGGGCGAAGCGCAGAACATCGGCATCACAAACCCTGCTGCGTCGAGTGCCGCTTTGACTTCTGCGAGATAGTTCGGCTCGAAACTCGTGAGGAAGCCGGGATACATCTCCAAGCCCGACACACCGAGCGGTTTCAACTCCGTTTCTGCTAGAGCGATCCAATCGAAAACGCTCATGGTGCGATGCACGCACAATTCATCCATATAACACTTGGGAAACGCGGCGAGTTTCATTTGACGAGTCCTTTTTTGCAAGATACTCAATTCTACCCCATAGGAAAATTCCCCCAAAAAAATCTTCCCCATTCCGCGCAAAATTACGGTAAGATTCTGCACCGCTCTGCGACACTTTTTGTGTGAGGTCGCCGTCGTCAGCAGTGGAAGCATTTATCCAACACCATCCCCAAGGAGAGAAAACCCTATGGTCGCCGCACCCGAATTGTTAGCCAGCCTGCAAGCCGATTGTCCCCGTAAAGAGTTGCTAGAGGCAGTTCAAACTGTCGGTCACGCCGTTTCAGGACGCTCCGCACTGCCCATTTTGAGCCACATTCTGATCAAAGCCGAAAACAATGGACTGCGCCTGATCGCCACCGATCTCGAACTCGGAATTTCCTGCCGTATCGCCAACGCCCAAATTCGCGAAGTGGGCGCATTGACCGCTCCCGCACGCACTCTGACTGAAGTCTTGGCGAACCTGCCTGATAAAGCCGATGTCGCGATCTCGGTGGACAAAAGCCATACGGTGCGCGTCAAAAGTGAAAAGTCGGATTATAAAATTCTCGGTCTGCCCGCCGAAGAGTATCCCAACCTGCCCGATGTCACGGACGCTGTCGCGTTTGCACTGCCGCAAACCACGCTGAAAGAGATGATTCGGCAGACCGCGTTCGCCGTTTCGCCCGATGACAACCGCCCGATCCTCACCGGAATTTTGATGGTGTTCGACGGCGAAACCCTGAAATTGGTCGCTACGGATACCCACCGCTTGGCAGTCAAAACCGCCATCATCAAAGACGGGCGCGGTTCGCAGAACGCCATTGTGCCGGCACGCGCCATGAACGAATTGACCCGTTTGCTTTCCGATGCGGAAGGCGATGTACAGGTCGCGCTCTCGAACAATCAGGTGCGGTTTTCGCTGCCCGGTGAGGCAGAGGTTCAGATTGTGGCGCGGCTGATAGAGGGGCAGTTTCCGAATTTCCAGCGCGTGGTTCCGCAAGAGTTCCACAAACGACTGCTGATCCCGACACAGCCGTTATTGCGAGCCGTGCGCCGCGCCCATATCGTCGCCCGCGAAAGTGCAAACCGCGTGGTGTTCCGCACCGATGGCGATAAATTGGTGATCACGGCGGAAAGTCAGCAAGTCGGCAACGCCCACGAAGAGATCGAATTGACGGTGCGCGAAGGCGATGATGTGGAGATCGCGTTCAATGCGAAATACCTACTCGATTTACTGAACGTCCTCACCGAAGAGACCTTGACAATGGAACTCTCCGAATCGCTCAAGCCCGGTTTGGTGCGTCCTGTCCCCACGCCGCCCAAAGACAGCGAAACCAACCCGCTCACTCTGACGCCGGATTATCTCTGCGTTTTGATGCCGATGCAGATCGTTTAGGTCACGATGCGGCAATTAGTTCTATATTTCTTCGCCCGCTGTGTCCTTTTGTACACAGTGGGCGAGGCAATTTGTGCATTTTATTAATAGTCAGTCAGCGTAAAGTTTAGTTTTTTTAGAAACAAGATTTATGCTGGAGCGACCTGGCAAAGAGCCTTGAAGTATTTGCTAAAAATCACGCTGACTGACTATTACGCTTCTGGATAGAATAAAAAGAGGATGCCTACTTCCTATCGGAAACGCCGAACGCACCCATCCATGCAAAGCCCTGTTTGGATACAGGGAGGCGACTATTCGGAAGTAGACCAATTACACTTTTATTATACGTTATTGCAGTATAATCTGCACCTTTTTGTGTGTGCAAGGCAATTTTGTTCGTAAAATTTTCCTTGACCGCAAAAATGAAGAATATCTAACCCCTCTCAGCAAGTAGGGGAAGGAAACTTCCTTCCCCTCAAACACGTCCCTATATACAAGTCTCGTCTCAAATTGCCGACAACTGAATATGCCGTTTGGTTTGGGTTGCTCGGAGTATAGGGGACAACAGACACTTTTCTATGAGGTAGCAAGCGCAATGCCGGATTATTCTCTCAGTACAGACAGTTGGGATTTGCACCGCCGCGCCGAACGTGACCGCCAACGGCACAACGACAAAGTCAAAGAAGTCATCAAAAAAAATCTTGGCGACATCATCAGCCAGCAGGACATCATCACGGCGGACAACGGCAAAATCGTCAAGATTCCGATCCGAGGGTTGGAACTGCCCCGTATCCGCTTCGATATCTCAACGAAAATTTCTAAAAGTTTTGTCCCCTTTTCTGCTTCTGTTTCGTTATATTATTGAGGGATTATTTTGCCTTCGCTGTGGTTGCTTTCTGAATGAAAGGCACAACGCTTATGACGGCGATGATCACAGAAGATATTCGCAAGCGTGTTTTGTATCTGCTCTCTCGGCAAGGAAGGAGGGACGATATTGAAGACGCCCTGCAAGAAGCTTGTCTGCGCTACTATACTTCCGCTCCATAATGTTCAGACAAACAAGCACAAATTGCATGGCTCTATTGTGTTGCCCGCAACATCGTGCGTGACACTTTGCGCTTCAGTCTGAAACACCCGGCGTGTACTTTGGAAGAAGTCAATTTCGGCGTGTTGCCTATGAACGATACGACGATTGACAGAATTGTATTCTACGCTCTTATCGCTTCGTTGAGCAGAGAAGATCGAACTATTCTCATGCTAAAGGGACAGGGCTACACAAACAACCAAATTGCTCTGTATGTTGGTCTTTCTATAGAAGCGACCAAAAAGCGCGTTCAAAGGTTGAGACTACACCTTGTTGCTCTCATTTCTCACTGAATTGAAGGAGAAACTTTTATGATGAATCGAAAAAAACTCTTTATTGGCGGTTTTGTTTCAGCAACGCTCGCCGCTTTGATTGCCCCGGCTTGTTTATCAGCATTTACCTGTGAGATTTATGGTACTCCTGCTCCTCCTACTAATGTTTCGCTGGGTACCGCCTATAGTTTACAGGTTCGTGTCGATGCTGATTCTAGTTACTATGCGAAAGCCTGTGCGGTCTACTCATCTTCCAGTCTCAATGGTACATACACCAAACATGGCGATTGGTCATTTTCAGGCTACAATCAAACTGGTGTTCATACGTTTAATGTTGCAAATTACGCGTCTGGCAGTTACTGGTGGAGAGGAAGAGGGTGGCGCATTCCAGGCGGCACAGGCAGTTATGTAGATAGCAGTCCCATTGGAGCATTTACAACGCCTTAATAGAATATAGCACATTACACTCAATACCTGTAGTAACAGTTCAGGGTTGTTGGAGTCAACTGCTAAAACCGCCGATTTACCTTCTGCGTCGAGATTGGAGCAGGAAGCCGAAAGGCATTGTTGAGCGAAAATTCCGATAACTGTGAACAGTTGCTACCTGTATTGAGTGTAATGTGCTATATCGCATTAGTCTGCTGAAAAAGTCTTTCCTTCCTTGCTTTTCGACCTTTGTTCGGCATTTTTCTGCAACTCTAACGGTACTCAAATTCGCCTCAGTGAGATAAAAAGTAAAACAAGGAAAGACTTTTTCAGCAGACTAATGCGATATAGAATCCCAAGAGAAAACTAATGAAGATCAAACTATTTGTTTTGAGCTGTTTTGCAATGTTGTTGCTTCCTGCATTTGCTCAACAAAAATCCGTAATCGATCAACAAACGGGTTATCGCATCGAATATGAGCGAATTATCAACGGCAACAGGCGCAGTGCTATTCTTTATCGTAGAGGTGCAATGTTCCGTCAAGAAGAGCGTATTGGCTTGGGTAAACAGGCAGAAACTTTAGTAGAATTATATGATGCACAATTACCTCCCATGATATGGTGGTACAGTCCCAAAGACAAACAGGCAAATCCTACTCTTGACTTTATTCTTGACACATTGGGTACAATGGTTGCAAAAGAAGGAGAAGTCTCTGTCAAAAAACGGTTTTCGATCCCGGCTCATGCAGTGATTGATGGAAATTCCAGTATACAGATTCGTCCGTCGTTCTCTCCTCATCATATCAAGGACAATGATCGTATCTTATGGACAAAGCAGGGAGAGGAGATGCTCCTCGGAATGCGCTGTATCCGATATTCAGGCAAACCCGATCCCAAGTACAAACGCAAAGAACAAAGTAGTCTTGTCGCTTGGGTGGAGCCAAACACAGGATTGATCTTGAAATCCGAAGTTCGGATGAAAGAGTCCGCCTCTTCGCTTGCACCGCCGCACATTACGCGCTATCGCGTGATCTCAATTAAGCCGTTGTCGCCCTCCATCACACGCCGATTTTTCCAGTTGCCGAAGGGAGCAGTCGCCAACGTCCCGGAAATGTTCGATAAGGTCAAACTTCCTGAGGGTGTGAAGAAGCGGCGTCCACCTTACTCTGACCCAACGATTGTTAAGACAGGAATGGGGTTCAAATGAGAACACGATTTTTCAATGCCCGAATGATGACTGCTTCCAGCATTATCGCAGTATTGTCTATTCACGGAGGAGGCGTAGGAGCGCAAACGGCACAGAAACAGTCGGCATCAGCTTCGCCTTGGGAGCAGGACAAGCGTTTCAGTGCTGCCGTTTCTGTGCCTTTCTCCAAAACCAAACAGCCAGAACCGCTTGCCGCTTCCCTTACGCAATGGTCGCAGTCGAGTGGCGTCAAACTTCTCGCTGTACCGTCACTGGGTGACCGACGGGTGTTTGTCTGCGCCAAAAGCGTTCCCTTGAAACGGCTGTTGCTGGCGTGTGCCGATGTGTTCGGCGGCTGGTGGCAGTCGGCGGACGAGGCAAAAGCAATCGCACCATTCGACGGCGATTATCGCCTTTACTTGACCGACGGAGCGAAGGAGACAGAAGCCCGCGCCATTGCCGATTCCGAGCAGTTCGAGGCGGCACTCAAAGCCAAATGCACCGCCGCCATGCGCCGCGCCCTCGATGAAGCCGCCCGCAAAGACGATATGATGGGAACTATGCTGAGCCAACTTGACCCGGAACAGCAGCAGCGACTCGCCGACGCTTCGTATGAGCCTCTCGGCATTATCTCTGCTAACGATTCGCGCCATTTGGAAAACCATCTGTTTTATGCCACGCCCTCATCCCAATTGTCCACTGGTTCGCGGGATCAACTCGGCTCCCTACGCGAAGAGACAGCCTCCGATGGCACAACATTTGCCCCTCCCCCTGCCCTGCGCGGCGCGTCTGTCGGACTGATCGCCAACGACGGCATAGTCAGTCTCGGCATTGTCGCCGCCGACGGCAAAACCATCTACATGGCTCCCAACAGTTTTGTTTCCCGCCAGCCTGTTCCCGATTTAACCGACGACGATTCGCACGCCGAAGCAGTTCAAGCGATCCAGAAGGGGCGCCTAATTGAGTGGGGCAATTTGCCGCTTGCCAAACTCAAGAAGAAACTGCGATTTGCAGCGGATTTGGAGCGGCGGCAGTTGTCGCACGTTCTGGCGTCCATCTCCGAGCAGACGGGCGTGCCGATTGTCGCCGACGATTATCTGCGAAGCCGCAAGACTCCCTTCACTTGGCTGTTGACCGACAAGCCGGAATACACGCTCGACGAAGCCCTGCCCCAAGTTCTGCGGGCGTTCGCGCATCGGGCAGTGTATCGGCATGGCGTGCTGATCGTGCGAACGGCGACGCCCGGATTGGATTTGCGTGCCGAGCCTCCGGCAAATGTGATCGCCCTCCTCAAGCAGAGAACCAAAAGCAAAGAGCCGCTGCGCCTTGCCGATTTTCTCGTCGTCGGCACATTGACGCCGCTGCAATTCGATACGCTGGTCGTGTCTCATATGGAGGGTATCGCGCCCGTTCCGTTGACTCAGGCGAGTTTCGCGGCACTGCGTCTCTATGCCAAACTCAACGCCGAGCAGAAACGACTCGCAGAAGCGGGCGGTCTGCCGCAGGAGAAAATGCGCGGCGAAGTTCGTGATCTGTTTATGAACTTGGCGCATCGCGGGCTGCCCGCTCTCTCCGGCACGGCAGGAACCGTCAAATCCAAGGGCTTTGTTGTCCGTCTGCCGTCCGGCGAAACCGGACAGGTCACCTTTTTCGTCGCCCCCGAAAATGCCTTTGTTTCGCGCTATGTCCTCAACCTGCCGCGCTGAATGCTGCACTTCGCTGCCCTAAAATGAAAACACCAGACGCTTCGGATTCATCCAAGCGTCTGGTGTTTTTGCGTCAGATAGGGTAAAAAGAGAGTCAGCACGTTCGGAAAGAAACTTCTCTGCGGCGAAACACGTCCCTATAGATAAGTTTGGCTCGAATTTGCCGACAACTGAATATGCCGTCTGGTTTGGGTTGCTCGGAGTAGAGGGGACGACAGACACTTTTTTATGAGGTAGCAAGCGCAATGCCGGATTATTCTCTCAGTACAGACAGTTGGGATTTGCACCGCCGCGCCGAACGTGACCGCCAACGGCACAACGACAAAGTCAAAGAAGTCATCAAGAAAAATCTTGGCGACATCATCAGCCAGCAGGATATTATCACGGCGGATGATGGCAAAATCGTCAAGATACCGATTCGTGGTCTGGAACTGCCACGTATCCGGTTCGATAACGGCGAACGCGAACGGGTCGGGCAGGGTGGCGGCGGAACCAAACCCGGCGACGTGCTGGGTCGTGCCGGGCAGGGCAACCAACCGGCGGCGGGCAAGCAAGCCGGACAGGAACCCGGAACCGATTTCTATGAGGCGGAACTGACCATTGACGAGTTGACCGCGCTGGTGTTCGAGGATTTGCAGCTGCCCAATCTCGAAGATCGCGGCATCAAGCAGATTCAGTCCGAATACATGGATTTCAATACCATCAGTCAGCGGGGTTTGGCGGGCAATCTGGATCGCCGTCGTACTCTCATGGAAGCATATCGCCGCAACGCCCGCGAAGGCACGCCCGGCTGGAAAATCATGCCCCAAGATCGCCGCTACAAGAGTTGGGAGATCGTCACGGAGCCACAGCGCAACGCCGTGATTTTCGCCATGCGCGACGTGTCGGGTTCGATGGGCGAGTTCGAGGCGTATATCTGCCGCTCGTTCTACTTTTGGATGCTGCGATTTCTCCGCAAAAAATACGCCAGTGCCGAAATTGTCTTTATCACCTGCCATACCGTCGCCAAAGAAGTCACCGAAAACGCCTTTTTCTCTTTGGGCGATTCCGGCGGAACCAAAATGAGCGAAGCTTACAAACTCGCTCTCGATATTATTGACAAGCGGTATAATCCTCGCGAGTGGAATATCTACCCGTTTCTGTTCTCCGACGGCTACAACTGGGGCGATCAGGAGTGCGTCGATCTGATGCAGAAGATGGTCGCGGTTTGCAACTTGGTCGGCTACGGCGAGATCGCCAGCGATATTTGGAGCCAATCCGCCCATTTTGCACCGCTCGGTGTCGCCTATCAAGAGGCATTCGAGAACGAACCGCGTGTCTGCCTTGTCAAAATCAACAACAAAGAAGACGTGTGGCCCGCACTCAAGCGATTTTTCAGCGCACACCCGGAATTGCAAACCCCGTAAACCAACGAGGAACTAAAGCCATGACACACAGCGAACGCGCCGAACTGGAAAAATGGATCGAAATCATCACGGAGCGAGCGGCGGAAATGGGACTGGATTTCTATTCCACGCACTTCGAGGTTGTCCCCGATCATATCATCTATGAATTGGGCAGTTATTCCTTGCCCGCCCGCTTCTCGCACTGGACATTCGGGCGCGATTATCATCGTCAAAAAACGTCGTATGAATACGGAATGTCCAAGATTTACGAGATTGTGTTCAACACCGATCCGTGTCAGGCGTTTCTGTTCGACAGCAATTCGATGCTGTCGCATAAATTGGTGATCGCGCACGTTCTCGGTCACAACGACTTTTTCAAGAACAACGTCTATTTCGAGCATACGGATCGGCGTATGATCGAAAAGGTGCGACTGCATGGCAACCGCATTCGCCGCTATGAAGACGAATATGGCGCGATGGTGGTCGAAGAGTTCTTAGATGCGGTGCTGTCTATCGAGGAGCATTTCGATATTTCGCAGACCGCCCCGTTTCGCCGCAAGCCTCAAGTCAAGACCAATGAAAAGCAGCCGTTGGAGCGCACTCCTGCCACGGAATACGATGATCTCTGGGATATGATGAACGTCACGGAGGCGGTGCGCCCCGCCCCGAATCAGAAATTCCCTACAGAACCGGACAAAGACCTGCTCGGCTTCCTGCGCGATTATGCCCCTGATCTTGCGAAGTGGCAGCGCGATATTCTCAGCATGATGCGCGAAGAGATGTTGTACTTTGTGCCACAAATGCGAACCAAGATCATCAATGAGGGCTGGGCGTGTGCAACCGGCGATTCGCTTGTTGCGACAGAGCAGGGATTTCTGCGGTTCGATAATCTTGTAGAAAACCGCCGCCGCTTGAACGTCGCGAGCGGCGGAACCGAGCAGTCGCACGCCGTCACCGATTATCACGTCGAGCGCAGCGTTCCGACAATTCGGATCACGACACGGCGCGGTTATACCATCGAAGGGGCAGAGCGGCATCGTGTGCAATTGGCGGACGGTTCTTGGCATTTCCTCGAAAGTCTCAAACAAGGCGACCGTATCCAACTGGCACACAGCACCAATATTTGGGCGACAGAACCCTTTGTGATCCCTTACATTCCTACAACGCGCAATCCAAGTTTGAACGATGTAGCAGAGAAAGCGGGCGTCTCAGTCGAGACAGTGATACGTCATCGCAACGGAGTCAAAACATTAAGTGCGCCTCAAATTGACCATGCTCTCACGGAACTCAACTATATTCCTGGCAGAGCGGGGCGCACTTTGGCAACGCGCCATACTCTGACTGCATCGAAGACACTCACATCTGAGTTGGCTTATCTTCTCGGTTATTTTGTCGGCGATGGAAATTTGACGAAATCAGGCATCTGCTTAACGTGCGGCGATGCCGCTCATGCCACGTTTTTGCGTGACCAAGGCGAGTCGGTTCTCGGAATTGTTCCGACGCGGCGCGATGACCGACAAGCAACCGGAGAACGCTGGCGTATCGAAATTCACTCCCGTGAATTGCTCCAACTGCTTAGGGCTTTGTGCATTGACTTGAAAGCGCGTGCCAGAGAAAAAACCGTTCCGGCTTCTGTTCTGCGCTCACCCAAACCCATTGTTTCGGCGTTTCTACGCGGCTTGTTCGATGCCGATGGATATGCGGGGAAAGCGGGCGTCATTCTCTCCACTTCGAGTAAGAAAATGGCGAGAACGGTACAAATTCTCTTACTGAACTATGGCATTCTTTCAACACAGCGCAAACAAGCCAAAGACATTGTCAATCTCGAAATTCGCGGGCAGTCGTCCCTTCGCTTTCAGCAGGAAATCGGCTTCCAGATTGCCGCAAAACGTCTCGCTCTGCAATCAAAACTCGACGCGCATCAATGGTTCAAGCGGGAAGAGACTACTGATGAAATCGTTGCCATCGAAACCGGCGAGAATGATGTCTTCGATATTACTGTGGATGTCGCGCACGCTTACGTTGCGAATGGTCTCATTCATCATAACTCCTATTGGCACGAGAAAATTCTCACGTCACTGGACTTGACACCGGAGGAGCATCTCGAATTCCGTAAACTGCATTCAAGCGTGCTGTCTCCCGGCTCAAAAATGTCGCTCAATCCCTATTATGTCGGCTACAACATCCTGCGCGACATCGAAAAACGGTGGAATGGCGAGGACGACTCCGATTACCCTGAAGACGACTGGCAGGGTCACATTCTGAAACGTCCGACAGGCGAAGGCTTGCAGAAAATTTTCGATGTGCGGCGCGACGAAAGCGATATTTCGTTCCTGCGAAAGTATCTGACGAAAGGCTTGGTCGAGAACCTCGATATGTATACCTACAAATTGGAAGAGGTTCATGGCGAAGAGATGTGGGTTGTGCAGGATACCGATTGGCGGAAGGTGCGCGACTCGATGATTGACGGCATGACCAACTTCGGGATTCCGGTGATCATGGTCGAAGACGGCGATTATAAGCGGCGCGGCGAACTCTTACTCTCACACGCTTACGACGGCAAGGCGTTGGATCAGGAGTATACTTCGCGGACGCTCAAGTATATTCAGTTTTTGTGGAGTCGCCCCGTGCATATCCGCACAGAGAAAGATGGCGAAACGCTTCTCTTTTCACACGACGGGGAAAACTTCTCCGTAACAAAGGAAAAGTAGAGACAAGATCAAAAAGAACGCGCCCGTCAGATTTTTGCTGATGGGCGCGTTTGTTTTGCCGTGGTTGACGGCAGAACGCCGAAACCTGTATACTCTGCACAATCCGAATTTTAGATTGAGAGAAGTCATTCTATGCCCGTTCCACCCGATACCGAACCCAAGCCGTTTCTTGCGCCGCCGCATTCGCCGCTCGATGGCTTTTCTATGGAGGAGTTCAAGGCAAGACGTGATGCCTTGCGTACTGCTTGCCCTGAGAGCATTGTTCTGCTGCGCGGCGCGACGGAAGATGAGGTCAGCAAGCCGGGTATTTTCCACCAAAACAGTAACCTTTTCTACCTCACGGGAATCGAAACGCCGGGAGCCTTCTTGGTGCTGCTGCCCGAAGGTGTGTCGGCAACATCGGGACTGCGCCGCGCCGGATTGCAGAATATCAAGCCGGAAGTGCGCGAAATCCTCTTCTTGCCGGGACGTAATGCCGCAGCCGAAACATGGAGCGGTCCCCAACTCGGACACGGCGAAGAGGCAGAGACGGCGACGGGAATCGAGCGCGTGGTAGATTCTGGACTGCTTTGGAAGGCGATGGCGCAGTGGCTGACCTATCACCCCGTCGTTGCGACACAAGCCCCGTATGGCGAGAACGCGACTCTGACCCGCGAATATGCCCTCATGGAGCGTCTGCGGCAGATCGCCCCGGTTGTGCAGATTCGGGACTGCACGCGGCAAATTGCCCGTCAGCGCATGGTCAAATGTCCTGCGGAATTGGAACGGCTGCAGGAAGCCGTTCGCATCACTCAAGCAGGACAACGTGCCGCCCGTCAGGTCATTGCGGGCGGGGCAGGGAGATTCGAGTACGAAGTCGAAGCGAGGGTTTTAGAGACGTTTCGCAGTTTGGGCGCATATACGGGCTTTGCTTCGATTATCGGGGCGGGGTTCAACGGCACAGTACTGCACTATGAGAACAATCGCCACGAGATGAAACAGGGTGATATGGTTGTCGTAGATATTGGCGCACGACTGGGCGCGTATACGGGCGATTTGACCCGCTCCTATCCTGTCGGCGGACTGTTTTCGCCGCGTCAGAAGGAGATTTATGAACTGGTTTATGCTGTAATGCGCCGCACCGTTGCCGATTTCCGGCTTGGCGAGGATAGCCTGCTGATTCTCAGTGATCGCTGCAAAGAACTTCTGAAACAGGCTCCGGTTAAGGCATTAGACGCCCACCACAAAGAGCAGACAATGGACGTGTTTATGCCGCACGGTTTGAGCCACCATTTGGGCTTGGACGTTCACGATGTCGGTGAAACCGAAATGGCGTTGCTGGTCGGCAGTGTAATCACTATCGAACCCGGCATCTATATTCCCACAGAAGGGATCGGAGTCCGCCTCGAAGATGACTTCCTTGTGACGGAGCGCGGTCTGGAGCCGTTGGTTCCGGGCTTGGAAGTGGAGCGTTCCGAGGTCGAACGCGTGATGATGAAGGAGCGAAACTGATGGCGTCGTTCGAGTTGTTTTATGAGGAGGACGAGGACGTTTTGGAAGTGACATTTGCGACCTTCGACGAGCATTTTGCGCGGGCGATTCCGCTCAATGATCATATTACGCTGCATACCGATTCAACGATGGGAACGGTGTGGGGCTTATCGTTTTATGAGTATAAGACGCTGCTGCAAGTGAGCGAAACGTATCTCGATGAATTGCGCGGGCTGGAAGAGATGCAAGCGAGGCGTGTACTGAATTTGTTGCTGCGACCTCCCGCCTCGGCGTTTTTGGAGTTGATTGCAACAGGCGAACTCCGCGCCCGTGTCAAGGCTCCGTCATTGCAGATGCTACTCGAATAGATACGGCTTTTCCTACGATTTCGCGATAGTCCTTGACAAATCCGGTTCTATCCCGTATACTTTTTCTTGTTGATGCGGGGTGGAGCAGTTGGTAGCTCGTTGGGCTCATAACCCAAAGGTCATCAGTTCGAGTCTGATCCCCGCTCCCACTTTTCTGTGAGATACGAACTTCCGAGATTGGCTTCCTTGTGTTGATACTTTCAACCGCAAGGAAGCCTTGTTTTTTTCTTGGATTTTCGACGTGAGCGGCGATAGAGGAAAGCAACTCCTTATCCTTTGCTTCTGTTGCCTCTTCCCAAAGGGAGAAGATTTCAGACGACATTTCTTGAACCTGTGAAGCCGTTAAGGGACTCTCAAGAATTAAACTGTTCCATCGCCTTGTCGGGTACTGAAAGTACCCGCCTCGGTGTCCTTCGGACGAGCGTCCTGCCGGACGCAGAAGGCAGCACCAGAACGATTTTTTTGTTGAGACTCCCTAAGTAATCGTGCAAAAGTCATCGGGTATTTGGCGTCAACTCTTGCACTTGCGATACCCTTAAAAATGCCGCATTACTTTTGCTTTGGTACTTGAGGACTCTCAAGGAAATAACTCTTCCAGTCTGCGAAGGCAGAATGTGTGTCCTTGTGGCAACAAATTCATTCGCTCAGACATGATGGAACAATTATACGTCTCAGGACTGTTCAGGCTGTGGATACAGGGCAAAGAAAACGCTCAAAGAGAGATGGCACTTCTGTCCGAAGTGAGGAAAACTAAGTTTGTTGGAACCGTTGCTGAGAGTGGAAAATTTGCGGACAGAGTTCAAGACACCGAACGGGATTGTGCGGGCGGTGCGCGGCGTGTCGTTTACGATAGAGCGCGGCGAGACCGTCGGCATCGTCGGCGAGTCGGGTTCGGGCAAGAGCGTCACGTCCTTGTCGCTGATGGGCTTGATTCCGTCACCGCCCGGCACGGTGACTGCCGACCTTTTGCGCTTTAACGGCTCCGACCTGCAAATTCACAACACCAAAGCGATGCAGCAATTGCGCGGCAAACAGATCGCGATGGTGTTCCAAGACCCGTTTTCGTCTCTGAACCCAACGATGACATTGGGCGAGCAGGTTGCTGAATCGATCCGTTTGCATGAGCGTGTCGGGCGTGCCGAAGCCAAAGCGCGTGTCATCGAGCTGTTCCGCAAGGTTCGCATTCCGAGTCCTGAAATACGATATCGCCAGTATCCGCACGAGATCAGCGGCGGGCAGCGTCAGCGCGTGATGATCGCCATTGCCTTCGCCTGTAACCCCCTCTTGCTGATTGCCGATGAGCCGACAACCGCCCTCGATGTGACGGTTCAGGCGCAGGTTCTGACGCTTATGCAGGAGATGCAAAAGGAAACAGGAGCAGGAATCGCCCTCATCACGCACGATTTGGGCGTTGTTGCCGAAGTTTGTGACCGGGTTTTGGTGATGTATGCGGGGCAGATTGTGGAGAGCGGAACAGTTGATCAAATTTTCGCCAATCCGGTTCACCCCTATACTCAGGGGCTACTTGCTTCCCTGCCGCAAATTCATGCAGACCGCACCGAACGGCTCGTCAGCATTCCCGGTCAGCCGCCCGACCTCGCGCACCTTCCGCCCGGCTGTCCGTTTTATGATCGCTGTTCGCAGCACATGGAGGAGATTTGCCCGACCCGCGAACCCGCTCCCACCGAACCTAATCCCGGACAGGTCACGCGCTGTTTTCTGTATGGCGGATAAAAACGCTGAGGAACTCACAGAAGAGTCAGGTGTTGCGATCACATGGAGATCATGTTATGGAACACACATTACGCACCGGAGGTTTTAAACCCCCGTCTGCAAAAAACAAGCGTCTTTCAGACGTACCCTTCCGTGTATGGACTCCCCTCTCCTCCGAACTTGTTCGGGTATCAGGAGAGGGGTTGGGGGTGAGGTAAAGACGCTTGTACTTTCTTGCCGGGTACTTTCAGTACCCGCTGCGAGAGGTGAGTTATGGAACACACATTAGACCTCTTGCAAGAGTCCAGCAGAATAAATTCTTCAGACGGAGGGCGTTCTGCCGTGCCGTGCGTCGCACTCGATAGGGAGAGGGAATTTCGTCCGCAGGACGACTGTTTTTGAGTCGGGTACGTTCTTGTACCCGGCTCTTGCAAGAGGTCTATCAGAAGAGCCAGTATATGACACACGGGTTATCAAGCACCCGATCCTGTTGGGCGGGATACGGAGAATACGCGTTCTCTCACCAGTGCGGCTCTGGCACAGGCAGCCCGTTCGCGTTCGAGTGCATAACGCGCTGTTTTCTGTAGGACGGCTAAACTTCAATGGAAGTGAATGGCACGGTCAGGCGCATTTTGGAGTCGGCGAGTGCCGCTTGCCATGCGGGATCGTGCTGTTTCTCCCGAATCGAGTCGTCATAGTGAACGAGATACGTGCGTTCGCGCCACTCCTGCGGATAGCGGCACAACTCCTCGAAATGAGCGTGAACCGTGTCGGGAGAGAAGGGCGTGAAACTGCAGTCGTGGAAGGTCAACGCCGTATCGTCATAAAACCAAGGATCGGCTTCGGCACGCGAATCGCAGGTAAATGCCACCGTCGTTCTGCCGTCACTGACTTTGATCCCATACGCGGGTGCTTTGGGAACATGAACGACAGGGCGAATCTGGACGGTGAACGGCGCAAGCGTATAGGTCTGTTCCGTATGCAGGAGCGTCACGTCGAAATAGTCGCGCAGGAGGCAGTTGCGGTCACAGGTTTGTGCCATCGTTCCCGAAAGGACATTGCGCCAAAGCGGAAGCGAAAGGTTGTCGGCGATAAGGAGTTGGGGGCGTTCCTTCCAGACGAGATAACTGCGGAATCCCCACTCTTCCAAGCCGTGGATATGATCGCCGTGCAGATGACTGACGAACGCCGCGTCTATATCACGAAACGAGAGTCCCATTTCGGCAAGGCGTCTCGGCACGGTATGCCCGCAATCTATCAAAAGCCGTTTGCCCTCCGATTCAATGACAGCCGACGAATTGCCGAAATAATACGACCAAGCCGCTCCTGTGCCGTTCCAAGTGATCCGCATTCGAATTGTTCACCTTTATTTTATGCAGGATACGTTTCAATTCGCCTTGAGATGTGCGTCCTCCTGCCAGTGTGAGAAATTTCACACTCTGCCGACTTACAAACCTATGGCTACGCCTGAACCACCGTCCTATCCCGAACTGCGCCGTAAACTCGCCGCCACCGTTCCCTTAACCGATCTGGATTTTCCCATTGGCGAACGCACTTGGCGCATCTCTGCCGTCACGGATCAAGACGCACTGCTCGACGCCGCCGTTGGAATGGAGCATTTCCCGTATGGCTTGCTTCTTTGGGAATCGTCCGTCGGATTGGCGCAGTACTTCGCCGAGCATCACGTCGAAATTTGGGGCAAATCTCTCCTCGAATTGGGAGCGGGTGCGGGCTTTCCCGGCATTGTCGCTAAAGCATACGGCGCGGATGTTGTCCAAACCGACCACCAGCAGTGTGCCCTTGACCTTTGCCGCCTCAACGCCCTCCAAAACCACGTAGACGGCATTCCCCGCTTTCTCGCCGATTGGCGCGTCTGGCACCA
>Ga0163154_10005474_pt1 | contig 16087 bp, 15 predicted proteins | sample OliLakLV19MP9P1_FD_148649 | JGI IMG/M metagenome (GOLD analysis project Ga0163154, IMG submission 148649) | Freshwater microbial mat bacterial communities from Lake Vanda, McMurdo Dry Valleys, Antarctica - Oligotrophic Lake LV.19.MP9.P1 | ecosystem: Environmental > Aquatic > Freshwater > Lake >... | reverse complement strand
CACCCCCACCGCCACCACCACTCGGGCCAGGCTCCAGGAGCGAGACGTCGGCGTGGAGACGGGCCTTGTCGCTCATAACCAGCGAGGTGCCATGGAAGGTCCCAAAGAGTTCACTGCCGGGGCTGCTCGTGCCGGACATTTCGAGGCCACCCCGGGGGTTACGGACATGCGCAACCAACTTTGCGCGGTCGGTCAGTTGCACCCGCCGGGAGTTCCCCAGCAGGTGGACCCAGCAGCGCGAGGGGTCGCCGGTGTTCATGTTGATGGCGGCATCGGTGTACAGATTGGCATCGCCGCGGATGAATAGTCGCAGCGTGGCACCCGCGGCCAGTTCGAACGCCACGCGATCGCCAATGCTGAAGTTGCCCTCGCACAGAATGCTGACATCACCGACGATGGTGACGACGGTGCTGTTGCCCCAGACGTTCAGGTCCTGGAAGCGCCGGTTGGTGTTGATCGTCATCGAGGACGTGTACGTCCGGGTGCCCTCGGTGGCGGGCATCGTCACGAAGGGCTCAAGAGGGCGGTGGACCGCGAGTTGTCGAGTGCGGGCCGCGGAGCCGCCCGTGATCTGCGAGCCGCTCCAGAGGGCGATCGCGGTAGAAGGGTTGCCTCCCGGGCCGACCTGTGCGCTGCCGCGGATCTGCGCGAGGTTGGACATCTGAATCGACTGATTCGCGGTGGCGTTGGTGGCAAGCAGCAGACGGTTAGAAAGAATGTTCGTTCCGCCGTATGGACCGAGCGCGCCGTCAAAGCCGTCGATAAACGCCGCGCTCGCACTGTTATCACCCCAGATCGCGACGGTCCCCGAGACCGCGAGTGGGGGAAACTCGGGGCTTGGAGCCGCGGAAAGCGACATCGCGTCCGGCGGGATGATGACGGTCGTTGGTACGCCGGGACCGCGCCAGGCCAGCGTCAGGCCGTGGTTGCCGGCGTTCTCAAAGAACAGCACCTGGATATCGTGCTCGCCGGATGTAAGGGATGCCGTGCCGGTGCGTGTGCTGTAACTGTGCGCGCCATCGTGGTTGATGACCTGCACGCCGTCAATCAGCAGACGCGATCCATCATCGCTCCCCAGCGTGAACACCCACGAGCCGGCCTGCGGGATGTTGATCTTGCCGCTCAGGCGGACCCCGTAGCGCGATGCGGGTCCGTTGTTCCAGAACCGCGACGCCCCGCTGCTTGCGTTGACAAAGTTGATGTACTCCGCCGGACCCGAAGCGGTCGGTGCGCCCGACCATGGCACGCTCGCAAGATTCGCTGGCGCACTGGAGAGGGTGAAGCAGTCCATCGCCAGTCCCACTCCGCCCGAGCCCCCGCCGCCTGGAGGCGGGACGATGTACGCCGCTCGCAGTCTGCGCGAGGCCTGCGTCGCCACGGAGCCCGAAACAATCTCACCCGCGGTAGGGCTGGCCGGAGCGAGCACCGTGGAGATCCTCGATCCGAGCAGAAGCGGCCCGGTAGTGGTCGAGTTGTCGGCGGAGATCGAGCCGATGGTGCCGTCGCCATCCTCATCAGCGTTCTGGGCGAGTTCGCGCAGGGCCATCTCAAGCCCCGCGTCGGCGGCGTAGAGGGTGCGGAGGCTCTCGGCCCGATGCACGCCCATCGCCTGATCGCGCGAGCCTGCCAGAACCATGCCCACGACGATGAGTTGCAGGAGCACCAGCGCGATGACGATCGCCACGGCGATGCCGCCACGGCGAGGGCGGGTAGGGCGGCGAGGTTGACCACGTTGGTGGGTCTGACTCGTCACGATCCGGCCCCCATTCCAGCGCGGAGGTAGACGCGCGTCCGGAGCGTCTCCATCGTGCCGGCGCGAGTCCGGGCGACGGTGACCTGGACCCGCCGGATCGCGTCGCACGCGCTCCCGCTCAGGGGCGGCGTCAGACCCGCGTTGGCCTCGTCAAAGTACGCGAGCGTGAACGCCGCGACATCCTTGAGCAGCACGCGCGTAGCGCCGCCCCCGATGGTGAGGCGGAGTTCCGAGCCGTTGAGCGTCAACGTGCTCGCTCCGCCGAAGTTGAGCGTTGTCGCGCTCGCCGAATCGATCCACGGCGTGCCCGGGCTTGCGGGCCGGCTCGGCAACGACCGAACCTCCGCGGTGATGCGTTCAAGCGCGGTGGACAGGTCGGCCGTCAGTTCCGCCCGCGTGACATCGGCGGCGTACGCGTCCGCCGCGGCGAAGATGATGCGGGAGGCCGAGGCCGAGACGACCGCCAGGATCGACATGGTGGCGACCGCTTCGACGAGCGTGAACCCGCGCCTGCCTCTGGAGTTTGACGTGTACTCGCGCATCAGTAGTCCGTGACCACGCCGGCGAGGTCGAATGTCCGCGTTGTGCCGCGAAGGCCGGGGTAGGAAACAGTGACGGTGATGACTTTGTAACCAGCGCCCGCCGTCACGAGGTCGGGGCCGCGATCGGCAATGGCGACCTGGCGCGAGATGCCCGCGAAGCCCGCGATCCCTGCTTCCGCGGGGTAGTTGCTCGTGTGGACGTAGGCGTAGCCGCGCGTAGCGGAGTGCCGGTCGGCGATCGCGTCCTCGAGTCTCTCCGCGGCCAGCCACCGCGCGCGGGCGAGCATCACGGGCTCCGCGCGCCGTTCCGCGGCATCGCGGATGGCCCAGAACATCGCCGGCACGGCGACCGACAGGATGACGATTGCGATGATCGCCTCGATGAGCGAGAACGCTCTGGCGTGCGTCGGCGGACAACATGCGCGCATCATGGAGTCACCTCGACCCGGCCCGTGCCGGGCTCCACCAGAATGGTGACTGCTCCAAGGACAACCTGCGCTGTGCCCGTTAACTGTGTCTCGCTGAACGCCAAGGGTCGACCGAGACGGTCGAAGCCGATCCACGACCCGCCGCCGAGAGAGACGCTGTCGATGGTGACGCCCACCCAGTCGCCCGTGTTCATGGACTGCTGGAAGGCACGCCCGGTCGCTGGGTCGGTCCAAGCGACAGACAGCCCCCGGCCGGGAGTGCCCATCGGTTCCTGCATGAGCGCGTACGTCTGTGCCGTGGTGTCGAACACGAGCCACGCTGTCCGCCCCGTTGTGCAGCCGAGTTCTCGCGCCAGGCGGAGGTCGCGGGCGACCTGGGCCGCCGCGCTGCGACGGCGCATGGACCCGGTGGACATCATCGACGGCACGGCCACGGCCGCGAGAATCGCCGCGACAGTCATCACTGCGACGAGTTCGATCAACGAAAAACCGCGCCCCCGTTTCGGAGCGCGGCCGTGATTGTCGCGTGGGGTCTTCATGCTCGTGCCGTCTCACTCGTGCTCGGGCGGCCTCTCCTTCAGCGGGACGTTGACCGGCGACTCACCAGAGGTGCTCGTTGATGCCGGTGGTTGTGCTGTTGGCCCAGAACTTGCCGGATGCCGCGTCGTACGCCCATCCCTGCGCGCCGTTGACAGGGGGCGTGGCAGCCCAGGTCGCCGCGCGGATGAGGTTCGAGTTGCTGTAGGGGTTGACCGGGATCTGCTCCTGCATGACCGTGCCGATCGTCTGCATGTTCACCAGCGTGGGGAACGTGGGGGTAGCGGTGTTGACGATGGAGTTGGCGTAGAAGTTGGCGACGGCGGCCCGCGTCGCGCCGAGCGTGCCGCGGCAGGACGATTCCTTGGCCTTGGTGGCGTAGTCAAAGTACTTGGGGATCGCGACCCCCGAGAGGATCGCCAGCACGACGATGACGACGATGAGTTCCACGAGCGTGAACGCGCGGGCTTGGGTGTTTCGGATCGAGAGGCTCATACATTACTCCTGTGTAGGGACGCACTGCACAATCGGCACACCCGGGACAGAACTTCATGTCCGGGCGCATCTGCCGGAGAGATTTCTTGCCTATCCGACAAGTTTGACCATGTCCCACATGGGGAGGAAGATGGCCAGGGCGACAACCAGCACGACGCCGGCGATCCCGACAATGAGCACTGGCTCGATAACCGTGCCGAGATTCTTGGTGAGGTGCGTGCATTCGCGGTCGTAATGCCGGGCCACGACCTCGCACATCTTGGGCACCTGCCCGGACTGCTCGCCCGCGGCGAGCATCCGGCGTGCAAAGCCAGGGAGGTACGCGCACTCGCCGAGCGACTCGCTGAGCCGTGAACCGTTGCGGACCCGCGCGGCCATGCGCCCCACATCGGCCTCGAGGCTGGGGCGACCGGCCGAGCCGGCGGAGAGTTCAAGACTCTCGATAAGTCCCAGGCCCGCGGACAGGCTTACGCCCAGCACGCGGGAGAACCGTGCCACCGCCAGCCCGATGAGGATCCGCTTGAGATAGGGCACTTTGTGGAGGCCGCGGTCGATCACGAGCCGCCCCTTAGGCGACCGCCAGGCCTTGCGCAGGCCCCACGCTACGCCCGCGAGGAGGACGAAGTAACCCCACCAGTAATACTTGATCGACTCGCCGAAAAGCATGAGGGCCTGCGTGAAGAGTGGAAGGTCGAGGCCGCGCTGGCGGAACATGGTCGCGAAGGTTGGCACAACAAACCCGATCAGGAACAGCAGCGCGAGCGTCAGCGCGCCCACGATGCACATCGGGTACATCAGCGCGCTCTTGACCATCTGCACCGTTTCCTGGCCGCGCTCGAGCATGTCCGACAGGTGCTCGAGCACCTTGCCCAGGCTGCCCGTGCGCTCGGCAGCGCGGACGGTCTGGATGTATACGCCGCCGAGTTGCTCGCGGTGGGCGTCCATTGCCTGCGCGAGTTGCTCGCCCGAATCGATGCGACGGGCAATATCGGTGATGATGTCCTTGAAGCGGCCCTCCGGCTCCTGCTCGGCGATCGTCTGAAGGCCCTGGCCAAGCGGGATCTGCGACGACACGAACACGCCCAACTGGTAGGTGAAGTGCGCCAGGTCTTTGGTGCGGATACGTCCTCGCCCGCTCCAGCGCTTCATGCCGCGACGCTCCGACGCCGTGCGCACCATCAGCGGCGTCAGGCCCATTGCCTGCACCTTGCGGTAGGCCTCGACCTTGGTCGCGGCGTGCGTCAGTCCGGCCTGCGTTGCGCCCGACCGGTCTACGCCCCGGAACTCGAATGCCAGGGCGCTCATGCGGCGAGCCTTTCAGGCGTGGCGGTCTCCGCGGGCTGGGGGGGCGAGCCCTCATCCTGCGTGCTCTGCACCGCCACGACGCGAGCGATCTCATCAAGCGTGGTCAGGCCCAGACGTGCCTTCTGCAGGCCGTCCTGCCACATCAGACGCATGCCATCGGCCACAGCGCGCCGGCGCACCTCGTCGGCGGAGACCTCCTCCTCGATCGCGCGCCGGACACTCTCGGTTGCACGCATCATCTCGTACACGCCCACCCGGCCGCGATACCCGCTGGATCCACAGCGTCCGCAGCCCCCGCCGGCGATGAAGCCGCCATCCCCCGGCGCGATGCCGAAGAGCGAGAGCATCTCGGGGCGCGGGGCCTGGGGGCGTGAGCATTCCGCGCACGTCCGTCGCACCAGTCGCTGCGCGATCACGCACAGCAGCGCGGCGTTGACGGCGAACGAGGGGCATCCCAAATCGCGCAGTCGCGGGATCGCTCCCGCCGAGTCGTTGGTGTGCAAACTCGAAAGCACCAGATGCCCAGTCAGCGCGGCCTGCACGCTGATGCGGGCCGTCTCCTCATCGCGGATCTCGCCTACGAAGACAACGTCCGGATCCTGGCGCAGGATCGATCTCAGCGCGCCCGCGAAGCCCAGCCCGATCTCGTGGTTCACCTGGATCTGCCGGATCAGCGGCATACGGATTTCGACCGGGTCCTCGATCGTCATGATGTTGCGATCCGGCGAGTTCAGCCGCTTGAGCGCGGTGTACAGCGTTGTCGTCTTTCCCGAGCCCGTCGGCCCGGTGACCAGGATCATGCCGTAGGGGTTCTCGATGATGCGGGCGAGTTCCTGCGATTCCGCCGCCGGGAAGCCGAGGCTCGGGAAGTCCTTGATGTTGGCCCCCGAGGCGAGCAGGCGGAGAACGGCGTTCTCGCCACTGACGGTCGGGATGATCGACAAACGGACATCCACTGTCCGGCGGGGATGATTGAATCGGAACTTGCCGTCCTGCGGGCGCCGGGTCTGCGTGAGGTCGAGGTTCGCCATCACCTTGAGGCGCTGGATAAGCCCGGCGTGGGCCGCCAGCCCGGGCCCCTGGTGCGGGCGGAGCGAGCCGTCGACGCGGTACCGCAAGTGGAGTTCATGCTCATCGGGACCGAGATGGATGTCCGATGCGCCAAGGTCCACACCCTGCGCCAGAATCTGGTTCACCGCGGCGACGATCGGCTCGCGGTTCGCACGCTCATCAACGGCTTGCGCAGCACCGGCACCCGCGCCCGCGCGGCGTTCCTGCGCCCCATCGCCCGTAAGCGAGTAGGCCCTGTCGATGAGGGCGCGGAGCGCATCGGGCTCGCACAGCACCGGGTCCACATCGACCCTGAGCAGTGCCCGGACCTGATCGACCGCGCGCAAGTCGAGCGGGTTCTCCATCGCGACCGTGACCGAACGCTCAAAGACAAACAGCGGGAAGAGCCGGAGGGACTCAGCCGTGCTACGCGTCAGGAGCGTCGTGTTCTTGAAGTCCACATCGAACCAGCCCAGGTCCACATACGGGTACTCGGCTGTCTCGGCGCGGACCACCGCGACCTGGCGCGAGGTCAGCAGCCCGAGACTCACGATCGCCTCACCGATCCCCTTGGCGGATTCCCGCGCGTGCTGCACCGCCTGGTCGGCGCGCTCACGCGTGAGCAAGCCCTCCTCGACCAGCGCTGAGAGCAGGAAGTCGTCGTGCCCGATCATGAGCGCAACCCCTTGTGAGCGGCCTCACCGGCTTCGATGCCCGCGAGCAGTCTGCCCTGCGTGTCCGCCTTGGCCGCGGGTTCGCCGGCATACGACAGCCCGAGGTAATACTTTGGTTCGCGACTGACCATCGTCACGCGCTGGACGCGAGAGGGCACATCGATCGGCGTGCCATCGGCCAACCGGACGGACACGAGCACGCGGGAGCCGCGCGGCAGGAAGATCGACAACTCAAGACCGGTACCGCCGTTGCTCACATCGACGATGTTGACCGGCACAACCCCCGTCCCGTCGCCCACGCTCCGCGCAAGCGCGACGACCGAGGTGTGCTCGGGGGCGAGTCGGACGGTCGCCGCGACACTGCACGCACGGCGCTCATGCTGACGAACGACGAGTTGCTCGGCCGCGGTTTCCATGCAGCACAACTTCCGGTCTGGGGGGGTTCTATCGAACGGGGACGTGGACACATCGGCCGGTTCTCGGTCCCAGTTGAGTCCGAACGCCATCCCCGTCCCGAAGGCCAACGCGAGCGGCCCCGACCGGCCACGCGCCCCAGACAGGAGAAACCCGCGCCAGGGCGCGAATCCCGCCCAAGTCGCGCTCTTGGAACCCCGATAGGCAGCCGTGAGCCCCTCGGCCGGAGCATTGCCCATGAGTACTTCCCAGCGAACCTTCGACCAGGTCAAATCGATCCTGGGAAAACTCGATCGCGATATTGATGCCGCCCGCGAGCGTCGCCTGCAACAGCGGCTGATGCCGATCGCGGCAGTCCCGCAGGCCCCCACGGGAGGGGGAGTGTTTGTGCCGCAAACACCCGCACTGACCGCTGCGCCTATTCGCCCGGTGATGCCCGCCCCCGCGCCCCTTCCCGCGAATGACCCCGGCCGCTCCGGCTACGGACGGGCCCGCCCGCTTCGCAGCGATGAGCGCGCGATCTTCCCGCCCGTCCAGCCCCGTCCCTGACCAGCGCTTTCCACGCCGCGGCGCCGATGCGCCGGGGCAGCCCCGAACAACCCGATGCGTGGCGTTCCATTGATGTTGCGGAACCTGCGAAAACTCCTTGGTGCCGACACGAGCGATGTCAATCGCGCTGCGCTCCAGCCCACCCGGCCGGTCGCGGGTGTCGGTACTTCGAGCAGCGGCCTGCTGACCCACTCGGTGCTCGGGCAGACCATCGTCATTACCGTCATCCCCGCCGATCTCAACGCCTTCATGGCCAACGAGATCAACCACGAGTTGCGGACGCTGCTCGAGGGCGCGCCCAACGTGCGGAACCTCGTCCTCGACCTCGAGAACATCAAGTACCTCGACTCCGCGGGACTCAACGCGTTTGTCGATCTCCTTTCGGTCGTGCGTGAGCGACACGGCCGGATCGCGGTCGCCGCGGCGACCCAACAGGTAGAGGTTCTCTTCAAACTCACCCGTCTGGAACTCGTGTTCTCGATCCGCCGCACGGTCATTGAGGCCGTGGATGCCATCGAGCGCGGCGGTTAGGGAACGGGATCCGGTTTGCGCACGCCCTGGGCGAACCGAGAGGCGATCCACCTTCGCACGCGCTCATCCAGCGCCGCAAGCGGCAACGGGCCAGCGCCCAGCACCGCGTCGTGGAACTCTCGGACATCGAACCGGTCGCCCAGCGCTGATTCCGCGGCCGACCGCAGTTCGCGAATCTTCAACTCGCCCATCTTGTACGCGCACGCCTGCCCCGGCCAGGCGATGTAGCGGTCCACCTCGCGCTCGATGTTGAACGGACTCAGGCCCGTGTTCGCGAGCATGAAGTCGATCGCCCGCTGACGCGTCCATCCCTTCGCGTGGATGCCCGTGTCCACCACCAGCCGGCACGCCCGCCACATCTCGTAGGTCAGGCGCCCGAAGTTGTCGTACGGATCGGAGTACAGGCCGTTCTCGCCCTCCCCCACTTCCAGCCCCAGCCGCTCGGAGTACAGCGCCCACCCCTCTCCATAGGCGGTGAACCATGTGAGCGTGCGGATCGGATGCACGCCCGCGAGTTCTTCGTGCAGCGCGGACTGCAGGTGGTGACCCGGCACCGCCTCGTGCATCGCCAGCGCGACCATCTCGTAGCGCGGGCGCTGATCGAGCCGGTAGGTGTTGGCCATGAAGTACGCGGGAATTCCTGCCCTGAGCGAGCCGCCGTAGTAGTACGCAGTCGGCGAGGTCTTGGCGGCGAACAGAGGGATCTCCCGCACGCCGTACGACAGGCGCGGGAGCGTCTTGAACAGGCGCGGCAACTCCGCATCCACCCGCTTGCAGATGTCGCGATAGCCCGTGAGCAGTTCCTCCTCGCTGGTGCAGTAGAAGCGCGGATCGGTCCGCAGATAGTTTAAGAACGCCGCGAACAGTTCGTCGCTCGGCGTCTCTGCGTGCCGCTCCCAATCGGTGGCGGCAATGACGGTGAGCATCTCGGCGCGGATGCGTGCAACCTCTGATTCGCCCAGCCCGTGTACCTGCTCGGCGGTCATGGTCAGCGTTGTGTACTGGAGCAGCGCGGCATCGTACCGGGCGGTCCCGTCCACACCCGCCGAGATGCCGACGCTCTCGCGGCACGCGGGGATGTACTCATCGCGAAGGAACGCCGCGAGTTTTCCGAACGCCGGCCCGACGTGATCCTTGATCGCGTGCAGGGCGCGGGCCGCGCCCGGGCCGTCCGCGCCCAACTTCCGGAACGGTGAATAGAACGGGCTGATCGAAGGCGTCCGTGCTCCGGCGGCGAGCGCATCACACTGTTCAACCGTCCCCGCCATCACGACCCGCGGCGGAACCCGCCCGGCCGCGATGCCTCGCCGCATGTTTTCAATGTGCTGATCGATCTGTGCCGGAATGGCCTCCAGCCTTGTGGCGAAGTCCGCGTAGTCCTTTGCCTGCGTGAACGAGAGCCGGTCGGCCATCTGCGCGAGCCAGACCTGCGGCCCGCTCCGCGCGTCGATGGGCGACTGCTCCGGATGGAACGCCGCCTCGCGCAGCGAAGATTTGAGTTCAAAATCCAGCACCCCCGCCTCGGTGAGGTCCGCCTCGGACCAGTTTCCGCGCTCCAGGGTCCGCAAGCGCGACAGACGTGAGCCGATCTCCGCTGTGCGGAGCGCGGTTGCCTCCGGCGAAACGTCCTCCAGCCGATCGTTGAAGCGTTTGTCGCCCCTGCCGCTGGCCAGCATCGGTGATTTGCGGAGCAGCCACTCGACATGCTCATCGAGAAGCGCGAGCAACTCCGCGGATCGGCCGATGCGCCAGTTGTCTCCGCTCGAAGCAGCGTGATGCGATGGTGGGTTGAACGGCTCTGGCGGCTGCGCAGCCGCGAGTGCGGAAAGACCCCACGCCGTCATCGCCACCACGCTGAGAGGAGTTCGCGTCATGCACGGAGCGTACCACCGCGCCCGGAAGATCGGCTATTCTCTGGCCATGGTGAGTCCAGCCCGACGCCGCCGCGCCCAGGTACTTCTGCTCCTCACATGGGCGGTGATCGCCGGCGTGCTCGGCGCACGATACATCGGCGGCCGGCGGGAGGCAAACGTGAAACTCGACCGCGAGGCCCGCGAGCAGGAGGCCCTTGCGCGGATGGAGAAGATGGTTGCGCCAGCCGCGGATGCAGTGCCCGACGCTGGGAATGCAAGGCCGGTACCCGACGGGACGATCATCCCGCCCCAACCCTTGGACCCTTCGCCCACCGATCCAAAGCCCGAACCAGAGGGCTGAATCAGGCCATCGCCAGGTCGCCACCGCAGGCGCAGCAACGCCCCATTGCCCTCACAGCCTTCGAACAAGTGGATCCGGCACGGGTTTGCTTCTGCCCGTCCGCGCGGTAGGATTGCGGGTTCCCGATCGGCCCAATAGGGGATTAGTGTAACGGTAGCACGAGTGACTCTGACTCACTTAGCCTAGGTTCAAATCCTAGATCCCCTGCTTTTCCCGTATGTCGAGATGTTGTGACCAGGCGTGCCAAGTTGCGCCCCGCCGCGACGTTACGACTCGTGACGCGCGATGGCGTCTCTCACCCGTGGTGCCCGAGAATGCCCCGTTGTGCCGCATGAAGGGCACACTTCTGCCACAATGTCAACCCGTCAATCCTAGAGAGGACGCCGGCGGCGCTTGCGCGCACACGGGCGCGGCCGCGGGCGTGATCAGGCTGGGGAGCGATCCCATCGCCGCCGTCAGCGGGAGTAGCGCTTCGTCGGTGTACACCTCGGCAGTGAGCCGGATATCCCTGTGCCGCATGATGCGCTGCGCATACGCCATCGGGACCCCGGAGGTGGCGAGCATCGTGGCCAGCGAATGCCGAAGGCTGTGGAGCACGACCTTCCGCCCGCGCGCATCCTCGCCCTCGATCCCCGCACTCGCCAGGTCAAGCCGGAACTCGGGCATGCTGGGGATCTCCGCGAACACCGGATAACCGGGCTTTGCGTTCCCCCGGTGCTGGCGGAGGGCCTCGCCAAGATCTGGAACAAGCGGCACCGACTCTCTCTTGCCGCTCTTGGTGATCGAAGCCGGGAGCTCGACAAACGGATTCATCACATCCAGATGAACGTGCCCCCAGCGCAGGTCGGCGGCCTCGGAGCGTCGCAGGCCGGTAAAGATCAAGAACAGGTATACCACGCGCCGGTCCGGTGGAGAGGCCGCCAAGAGCGCTCGGCACTCGGTAACCGAGAGCGCGCGCCGCTTCTTGTCAGCTTTCGCCGTCCCCTTGGGCACCCGGTCGCAGGCGTTGGACTCAAGGATCCCGTTGCGGACGCACCAACCCAGGAACGCCGCGAGGTCGGCCCGGTAGTCGTTGACGGTCTTGACAGAGAGCTTCCTACCCGCCAGCACCCTGAGCATGTCCGACACGCCGCGGGGCGTGATGTCGGTCACCCGCTGCCACCCCTGCAACTCGACTGCCGACTCGATGTGCTTGCGGACGATGTAACTGTACATCGAGTCCCTCCCGCGGCGTTCCATGTCCTGGGTGTATGCGGTGAGGTGCGTCTGGATCGGCCGCTTGCCCTCGCGGGGGTCGGCGTGCAGCACGCCGGCTTTGAGCTTCTCGACGGCGGTCATGGCGTCAGAGAGGAGCTTCTGGGCGACGCTCTTGTCGCCGGCCACGACCCTCCGGAAACGATTCCCACGGTCATCGATGTACTCGATCCCGTAGCGGCTCCCGCGCTTGTAAACCTGTCCCATGGCTTTGCTACCTCCTTATCAGTGCGCTGGTCCGGCCCGCAACGAGACACGGCGTGTGCCGTCCGGCTCTGGCGCGGACCATCAGTGGCAACACGCTCCCGTGAGGCAAGCGTGCTGCCCGCGTATCCCTTTCCCTGGGGACACAGCGGGTTGGATGGCCCTGTGCCGATGTTCTGGCCGGACCGGCGCGCCGCACGGGCCGCACGGGCCGCATCAACCGCGCCCGGCTGTGCCTGTCAAGGACTCAAGCTCATTACATAGATCCTGATGACCCGCCGCTTCTCGCGGCCCTCAGGCCTTGTGGGCATCTCTATCGCAACGCCACACTCTCGAAGACTGGGGGCAAAGTGCTTAAGGGAGCGGGTCATCACGCCGGGATCACGCGGACACTCGCGAGCCGCTATGCCGCTGAGCATGCTGTGCACCACCTGAACGAGTTCAATCGCCGTCCCTTCCCACCTGCCCTGGCCAGCGAGTGTCCTGACCGCCGAGGCAAGGGGCGAGCTCTCGAGTACCTCGAGGTGGGCCTCCGCCTGGTTCCGCTCGACTGCGCCCAAGAACCGGTCGCTTGTCCAGCCCAGACACGGGCCAGCTGCCGCCACCCACGTCACGATGTCGGCAATACGGGGCTTATTCCTCAGCCGGACACGATCAACCCCTTCAAGCGCACCCGCAATCGCATCCAGGAGCGCGCCCAGCACACGCGGCCACACGCGCTGAAACTCCGACAGAACCTCCTGCTCATCCCGCCGCCGATCCGTGGGAGGTCGGTCGAGGTTTAGGATGAGGGACCGGTCCAGCAGGTCCGGCCGCGCGGCCGCGCATGTGATTCCGTTCAGGATCACAGGGCGCCGCTCACAAAATAGAAGCTCATCGGCGTCCGCGAAGTTCACGCGGACCGCGTGCCCACCCTCGGTCAAGATCGAGCACAGTGCATCGGAGAACTGAGGCGGGATGGAATCGATGTTGTTGTAGGAGAGCAGCCACCCATGCCGGGCGGCAATGAACAACTCCCGCTCCTCGCGGGGCAACCGACGCTCGGCCGCCAAGTTCGGGTCGATCAGCCGGCGCAGCAGCTTGCAGAGGGTCGACTTGCACGAGCCGGCTTCGCCACAGACCACCAGGGCGGCATAGGGGCCTTCGGGCCGAAACGCCGAGAGCAGCCACCCGAGCGTCAATGTCCATTGGTCGTCGTCACGGAGGTTCAGCAGCGGCCGCAGCTCCTCAACCGACCCTCCTCGCACCGGCTCGGGCAGCGCCAACAGTCCGTTTGGTCGGACAAACCGCACCGGACAATCCGAGGCGCTCATCACCTCCCAACCGCTCGGGCCGATCCGAACCACACGCCACAATGCATCTCCAAGGTCAAGAAAGATCTGCCCGGCGTGCCCGGCGATCCGGGTGTAGACGGTCCGCGCCGGCGACTGGTACAGCGCGCGGCCCGCGAGCGTGTCGATGGCGCTCTTCACGCTCTGCGGGTTGCCAGCGCAGCCGATATCGCGGTGTGCCGCGGCGGCGATCCAGAACCGAAAGCTCTTGCCCTCAAGCGGCCAAGTCTCCAGGTGGTCTTCGACCGGGAGCGTCACATAGGGCGTCGCGCCGTGGTGGAAGAGCTCCAGCCGGGGGGTCGCCAGCACCATCTCGACCAACTGCTGCGCACACGACACCCTCTCCTTGCTCGCGCCCTTCCCCTCGCCCCTGCGCCGGGCCGGCCGCCTTTGCCCGCCGCGGGGAAAGAGATCGGACATCGTGAGCCCGATCGCCGAGACGACCTGTTCGGCGCTACATCCCGCGTGGCACTTCAATAGAACCTTCCCGTCCTCCGCAGTGGCGATCGAAAGGCTCGGCACCCCATCATCGTGCCCCGGACAGCAGGCCGTGTACCCCTCAGGCGTCTGACTGACTCTTTGCAGGCGAGCTAGGACTTTGACAACCGGGCTGGCCTTCAGCACGGGCGGCGGTGCTCCCAGCCGCTTCAGGACCTCCAGGTAGAGGGCAGTAAGGGCCGCGGTGAGCACCACCGGATCGACCTCGGCGGGGTCACCTTCAGCCTCCCATTCCACTGCTTCGCCAGACGGGTGCACCGAGCCTGGCGCGATCGTCTGTGACCCGGTGGAGCGGACCTCGGCCACCATCGCCCCCGCCTTTTCGCCGGGTTTGCGGGGAAGCCTCAGCGGCAGGGAGGCGAAAGGCGCCTTCACCCGGTACAGGAAGTGGGACCGGCGCTTGCTCTTTCGGCCGAAGATCGCAGGGGTGGCGGGAAGGAACTGCTCGGCCAGCTCCACCGCCAGCGGAAGATCAAGGTCGATGTCGATCACCCCGCCACTGGCGTCCCCCCAGAGAATGCCGATATTCCCGCAAGGATTCTGGAAGTAGGCGTCGATCTGATCGGCGGCGATCCGAAGCTTGGGCCAACCTTTGAGGCGGGCCCGCTTTGAGCGGGCCGGGACCGGAACGACCGCGAAGCCGCGGGCAAGCAGGGCGCGGGCCCGATCGGCTGCCGTAGCCTTCGCCGGCGGACCTCCTGCTGTCCCCTCGCCCTTGCCGCCCTGAGGAAACGGAGGGCCCGCCTGCCCGTGTGGTGTGTGGGTCACTTGGCACCCCCACGCGCGATAAACGCGCTGACCGACGCCTTTGTGATCCGCACCGACCGGCCAACCTGGACCTTTGCAACCTCTCCCTGGCCCAGCAACCGCCACACTGTTCGCTGGCTCGTCGCCAGCATCTCCGCGGCCTGCTTAACGCTCAGGAGCTGCCGCTCCTCAGAGCCAGGATTCCCATGTTGATCGCTCCTCGACATCGCCATCTCCTTGTTCTCACGCCGGCACATCGCCGGTGTGGCACAAGGAATGTCGGGCATCTAAGGCGAACTCGGGTCGTTGCTGTAACTTCTTGCAAGAACTGTGGTTACGCACACAAGGGCAGACGCGGCACGTGCGAGCGCGTGCGGGCGCGGTTGGGCGCGGAGAAGCCGTTCAAGCCCCGCTCCGTCACTTCGGGGCCCAGGCGCGCAGCACTTTCACGCGCTTGGGATAACACTCGATCACGTCCTCGAGTTCTCCCACCGGGTTGCGCTTCGTGCCCCGCACCGGGAAGTTGTTGCGCTTGAGCATGCTGGTGAGCACATCGCTTCGAACATTGATCTGCTTTGCGGCGTCCTTCAACTGAACCGGCTGTTTGAACCTGGCCAAGCCGCTGCGAAACTCGGCAAGTTCTCGCTCGGCGCTGGCGTGCACTGCCCGGAGCCAGGCGTACACCTCGGGTGTGGGAACCGAGGCCCATGTTCCCTGCTCCAGATGTGCAAGCTCGGGCGCGAATCCGAGCATCTCAAGGGTGACAGCCCGGTCAAGCCACATCCATTTCGCGCGGCGTTGCTCGAGGACCGCTCCTGAACTCCGCAGCGCATGCTCTGATTCCGTGTAGAGGTACCCAGGCCAACTGACAAGATTCTTGGCATTCGGGTGATCCGGATACCGATCGCGTTGCGCCATCCCCTCGCGGGCCATCCGTCGGGTGTCCTGTGCTGTCTCCCACGATTTGGCCTCTTCCGGCACGACCCTGAGGAGCATCCTGCACTCGCTCGCGATGAGCTCAAGCCTTGCGATGCGAATCTCCCGCGGGCTTACGTCGAACGTGGGGAAAATGACCTCCTTCGCCGAGGCTGGTGCAGCCACCCTTGGAGAGTTTGATGGCAACGGTTTGTGAGTTGGGGTCTTCTTCTTGGCAAGCCGTCGCGGTGGGTCGTTGTCTGGCATGGTGCGTCCTTGCGGGCCTGAGCCCCTGGGCGCACCATACCCCACATGGAGTTCACAAGCCCAGCCGTCGTACACAAACCCTGTGTCGCGGCTGAGCATCCACAGGATCGGCGGGCCGTACTTGCCGCCGCTGGTCGCCGGGTCGTTGGTCGAGGTCTGATAGGTCTTGCCGATGCGCCTGCCCATCCAGTCGTAGGCAAAGTCGATGGCGACCCACGGATTGCTCCCCGTGAGTGACCTGCCCTTGAAAACCTGAACCAGTCGTGATGAGAGTCTTTGGGGTACAAGGTACCCAGGAGGCTCTTGATGAAGCGGAAGAAGCACGGTCGGGAAGAGATCATCCGGAAGTTGCGTGAGGCGGAGGGGTTGGAGGCCACCG
>Ga0163154_10005473_pt1 | contig 16088 bp, 12 predicted proteins | sample OliLakLV19MP9P1_FD_148649 | JGI IMG/M metagenome (GOLD analysis project Ga0163154, IMG submission 148649) | Freshwater microbial mat bacterial communities from Lake Vanda, McMurdo Dry Valleys, Antarctica - Oligotrophic Lake LV.19.MP9.P1 | ecosystem: Environmental > Aquatic > Freshwater > Lake >... | reverse complement strand
CTGCGCGGCGGCGCCGTCGACGCGCTGGTCCTGCAGGACCCGGTGCGCATGGGCGACCTCGCGCTGCGCGCCGCGGTCGCTGCTGCGCGCAAGGAGCCCGTCGACAAGCGCATCGACACCGGTGTCACGATCGCGACCCCGGCGAACATCGACGCGCCGGAGATCGCGGGGTTGCTCGCGCCGGACCTCTCCATCCTCGGCCGATGACGTGCCACGCCGCGTGAAGTCGACGCGAGCCTGATCGGCGCCGCCGCACCACACATGCACGCAGCGCTCCTCTCCGTCCGTGGCGTCACCAAGCGTTACGGACCCGTTCAGGCGCTCGGCGGCGTCGACCTCGACGTGCTCGCGGGCGAGGTGCACGCGCTGCTCGGAGAGAACGGCGCGGGGAAGAGCACGCTCTTGAAGGTCCTCGCGGGGGTCGTCGCGCCCGACGAGGGCAGGCTCGGGCTCGCCGACGCGCCCTATGCGCCGCACGGGCCGCGCAGCGCGCGCGACGCGGGCGTCGCGATGATCCACCAGGAGCTCGCGCTGGCGCTCGACCTCTCGGGTCGAGCGAACGTGACGCTGGGGCGCGAAGTGCGGCGCGGTGGGGGACTCGGCAAGCTCGGGGTGGTCGATACGCGCCGGCGCAACGAGGTCGCGCGCGCGGCGCTCGCGCGACTTGGGCGTAGCGACATCGATCCGCGCGCGAAGGTCCTCGCGCTCGGGCCGGGAGAACGTCAGATGGTCGAGATCGCGCGCGCGCTGGCGTCGGACGCGCGAGTATTGATTCTCGACGAGCCGACGAGCTCACTCGCCGGGGACGATGTCGCGCACCTCTTCGATGTCCTGCGCGACCTGGCGCGCAGCGGCGTCGCAGTCGTGTACGTCAGCCACTTCCTCGAGGAGGTGCGCGCGGTCGCGACGCGCTATACGGTGCTGCGCGACGGGCGCTCCGTCGGGACGGGGCTGATCGCGGACATCCGCGACGACGCGCTCGTCGCGCTGATGGCGGGGCGCGCGGTGACGGAGCTCTTTCCCGGTCGCGAGGCGCGCAGGGCACAGCCCGTCGAAATCAATCGCTGCGCTGCAGAGTCGCCGCTGCTCGCCGTCGATGGTCTGACGACGGCGCGCCTGCCGCGCGGCGTGTCGCTCACGTTGCATAGCGGCGAAGTGCTCGGACTCGCCGGACTCGTCGGCGCAGGCCGCACGGAGCTCTTGCGCGGCATCTTCGGCCTCGACGTGCTCACCGGGGGCACGGTCGCCGTGCGCGGTCGAGTCGACCACGGTCACACGCCGCGGGAGCGCATCGCGCAGGGCTTCGGGCTCCTCTCCGAGGACCGCAAGGCCGAGGGCCTCGCGCTGACGCAGTCGCTGGTGCGCAACGCGACCCTGACGCGACTCGACACCGTCGCTCGTCATGGCTGGATCGACGCGCGGCGCCAGCACGACGCGGCCAAACGCTGGTTCGAGCGCCTCGGCGTGCGCTACACACGCCTCGCGCAGCCCGCGTCGAGCCTCTCGGGCGGCAACCAACAGAAGGTCGCCTTCGCGCGCCTCTTGTTCCAGGACGTACGGATCGCGCTCCTGGACGAGCCCACCCGCGGCGTCGACGTCGGCGCGCGCGCCGAGCTCTATCGTTTGATCCGCGCGCTCGCCTCGGACGGCCGCGGCGTCCTGATGGTCAGCTCCTATCTGCCCGAGCTCATGGGCACGTGCGATCGCATCGCGGTCATGCACCGCGGGGCGCTCCGGCCCGCGCGGCCCGTCGAGGAGTGGACCGAGCACGCGCTCCTCATGGCAGCGACCGGCGCGAGCGCCGAGGGGCCCAATGCATGAAGGTTGGCGACCTCGTCAAGCGCGCGGCGCCATTGATCGCGGTGCTGGCCGTCGGCGCGCTCTTCGGCGCGCTGGAGCCGAGCTTTCTCGGCGCGCCGAACCTGCGCAACGTGCTCGTGCAGACGCTGCCGGTCGCGCTCGCGGCGCTCGGGATGACGTTTGTCATCGTGTCCGGCGGGATCGATCTGTCCGTCGGCTCGATCATGGCGCTCGCGGGCGTCGTCGCGGCGCTGGCCGCGGACGCGGGCGCGCACTGGTCGCTCGCGTTCCTGGCCGCGCTCGGCGCTGGCGCGGCCGCGGGGCTCGTCAATGGGCTACTCGTTGCGGGACTACGCATCGTGCCGTTCGTGGCGACGCTCGGCATGCTGGGCTTCGCGCGGGGGCTCGCGAAGTGGCTGGCGGACGAGCAGACCGTCGTCCCATCCGCCGCCGAGGCCGCGCCATTCGCCGCGCTCGTCGCCAAGTCTTTGACGGCGCCCGCGGTCCTCGGGACGACCGCGCTGGCGGTCGCTGCAGCGCTGGTGCTGTCGAAGACGGTGCTGGGCACATGGACCTATGCGATCGGCTCGAACGCCGAGACCGCGCGTTTGTGCGGCGTCCCTGTGCGTCGTGTGCAAGGGCTCCTCTACACCCTCGCTGGCGCGTGCGCGGGCCTCGCGGGCGCGGTTGTGTTCGCGCGCCTCGCCGTGGGTGATCCGACGGCGGCCGCGGGCGCGGAGCTCGACGTGATCGCCGCGGTCGTCATCGGCGGCGCATCCCTCGCCGGCGGGACGGGCAGCGTCGCGGGCGCGATGGCTGGAGCGCTCCTGATGGCGAGCCTCGCCAATGGCTGCAACCTCGTCGGTGTGCCGACATTCGTCCAGGAGATGCTGATCGGAGCGCTGCTCGTCACGGCGGTCGCGTTGGATCGATTCCGGGCGCGCGGATGAGCGCCGCTCCGCGTATCCTCGTGCTCCCCGCACGCTCCGCTCCCGACCTGATTCGAGTCCCGATGCAGAAGGTCCGCTGTCAGCTCTCGTCCCTCGCGCTCGCCCTGGCCGCGCTCGGCCTGTCGTCCTGCAGCCGAGGCGCCGACTCAGCCGGCAATCCGACCGAGGTCCTCGCGGGCAACGGCTTCGAGATCGTGGCGACCCGCACCGACGACTTCGTCGCCACGACGGCCAAGGCCAACGCCGAGGACATCCTCGTCAAGCACAAGGACCTCGCAGGAATGGTCGGGCTCTTCGCATACAACGCGCCGGCATGCCTCGAAGCGCTGAAGGGCGCGCAACGCACGGGCGTGGTCAAGGTGGCCGCCTTCGACGAGCAGGACGCGACGCTCGACGCGGTCGCCGCGGGCGAGGTCGTCGGGACGGTCAGCCAGAACCCGTTCCAGTACGGTTACCAATCGGTGCGGGTCCTCGCCGCGCTCTGCCGCGGCGACGACAGCGTGTTGCCCCCCGACGGAGTTCTCGGGACCGAGCCGACGATCGTCACACAGTCCAACGTGGCCGAATTCCGCGCGGGGCTGCGCGCGGCGATCGAGAGCGGCAAGGCCGCGCCCCCGCAGGGCGGCGACGGGCCGCGCATCGCCTATGTCACCAACGGTGTCGATCCCTTCTGGGACGTCGCGGCGGCGGGCGCGCGGGCTGCGGCCGTCGAGTTCGGTGTGCGGCTCGAGATCGTCTTCCCGTCGCCCGGCACGATCGAGGTCCAGCGCCAGAAGGTCCAGGACCTGCTCGTGCGAGGCCTCGATGGACTGGCGATCAGCCCGATCGACGGCACGAACATGACGCCCTTCCTCGACGAGGTCGCGGGTCGCGTGAAGCTGGTTACCCACGACTCCGATGCTCCTGCGTCGAAGCGGCTCTGTTTCATCGGGGTCGACAACCTGGCCGCGGGGCGCGCCTGCGGTGAGCTCTTGCGCAAGGCTTTGCCGAACGGTGGGAAGGTCGCGCTGTTCGTCGGGCGCCTCGAGCAGGACAACGCGCGCAAGCGGCGCCAGGGCGTCATCGAAGCGCTCGTGGGGCAGTGAGCGCTCCGACCGGCTAGGTCCAACGAGATGGTCGCGTCGCCGCTCGCCGTCGGGGATGAAGCGCTGCTCGCTGCGCGGGGGCTCGTACGGCGCTTCCCGGGGGTGCTGGCCCTCGACCACGTCGACTTCACCGCGGGACTCGGCGAAGTCGTCGCGCTCGTCGGCGAGAACGGCGCGGGCAAGAGCACACTTTTGAAATGCCTCGCGGGCCTCGAGCGGCCTGACGCGGGCACGATGCGCCTCGCTGGCGGCGTGTGGGCGCCGCGCGATCCTGCGGAGGCAGCGCGCGGCGGGGTCGCGCTCGTGCACCAAGAACTCTGTCTCGCAGAGAATCTCAGCGCCGCAGCCAACGTCGTCCTGGGCCGTGAGCCGCTACGCCCTGGCCTCGCCGGGCGCTGTGGCTTCGTCGACCGCGGCGCGTTGCGCGAGCGCGCAGCACGCGCGTTGGAGCGCGTCGGTGCGCGTTTTTCGCCCGACGTGCGCGTCGAGCGCCTCGCGGCGGGCGAGCGCCAGCTCGTCGAGATCGCGAAGGGCCTCGACCAGGAGGCGCGTGTGCTCATCCTGGACGAGCCCACGTCCAGCCTCTCGTCGCGCGAGACCACGCGGCTGTTCGAGCTCGTGCACCAACTGCGCAGTGACGGGTTGACGGTGCTCTACGTTTCACACCGACTGGCAGAGGTGCTGGAGCTCGCGGACTGCGCAGTGGTGCTGCGCGACGGGCGGAACTCGGGCGTGCTGCAGCGGAATGAGCTCTCGCGTCCGCGGCTCGTCTCATTCATGGTGGGGCGCGACCTCGCCGCCCCCGTTACGCGGCAGGCAGAGGCTCGCGGGTCGTGTGTGCCGCGGCTCGAGCTGCGCGGCGTCGTCACCGCAGCGTTCCCTGGTACCGCCGTCGATCTAGAGGTCGCGCCCGGTGAGCTCGTAGGCCTCGCGGGCCTCGTCGGCGCGGGGCGGACGGAGCTGCTCGAGACGCTCTTTGGCCTGCGCGCCCCCGTCGCCGGCGAAATACGCCTCGACGGCGAAACCGTACGCTTCGACGGTCCACGCGCCGCCGCGGCGGCCGGCGTGGGCCTCGTGCCCGAGGACCGCAAGGAACAGGGCCTCTTGCTCGAGGAGGGTGTGCGCGTCAACGTCGCGCTGGCGACGCTGTCACGTCGTGCGCGCGGCCCGTTCATCCAGCGCGCCTCGGAGCGCGCCGCCACGGCGCGGCAGGTCGAGGACCTCGGCGTGCGCACGGCAGGCCTCGAACAGGTCGTTTCGACCCTCTCCGGCGGGAATCAGCAGAAGGTGGTCGTCGGGCGGTGGCTGGCGGCCGAGCCGCGCCTGTTGCTCTTGGACGAACCGACACGCGGCGTCGACGTCGGCGCGCGGGAGGAGCTCTACGTCTTGCTCGAACGCCGTGCGGCGGCGGGCCTCGGTGTGTTGTTTGCGTCCAGCGACCTCGAGGAGCTCCTGCGCCTCGCGGACCGCATCGTCGTGCTGCGCGATGGCATGGTCATGGGTGTCGTCGCGCGCGGCGAGGCGACCGAGGAGCGCGTGATCGCTCTGGCAACGGGAGGCGGCGACGGATGAGCCCCGAAACCTCGCTCGCTGCGCGCTTCGGCGACCTCTCCACGGCGTGGGGCAAGGTGCTCGGTATCTTCGGGCTCTTCCTCGCGATCATCGTGGTGACGGGCGCGACGAACCCGCGCTTCTTCCAGGCCGAGAACCTCGAGAACATCGTGCAACGCACGGCGCTGTTCGGGATCCTGGGCATCGGCGCGGCGTTCCCGATCATCACGGCGGGCATCGATCTTTCGATCGGATCGGTGGTAGCGCTGTCGGCGACGATGTTGCCGCTGCTCCTCCAGAAGGGTGTGTCCGCGCCGTTCGCGCTCGCGATCGTACTCGCGCTGTCGGCGGTGATCGGGCTCGTGCACGGCCTTTTGATCACGCGTATGCGTTTGCAGCCGTTTGTCGTGACGCTGTGCGGGCTGCTCGTCTATCGCGGCGTCGCGCGCTACATCGTCGACGACCAGACGCTGGGCTTTGGCACCGAGAGCGCTGGGTTGCGCTCGCTCGCGACTGGACGACCGTTCAGTATCGGGGCGTTCGACATGCCCGCGCCGATGCTGATGCTGCTCGCGATCGCCGTCGTCGCGTCGCTCTTCCTCGGCCGCACGGTGTGGGGGCGGTGGATGCTCGCGCTCGGGCGCAACCCCGTCGCGGCGCGTTACGCGGGCGTGCCTGTGGCGCGGGTGACGGTGCTGGCGTACGTGCTCTGCTCGCTCTGCGCGGGCCTCGGGGGCGTGCTCTTCGCGCTCGACGTGAACTCCGTGCAGCCCGCCAGCATGGGCAACTTCTACGAGCTGTACGCCATCGCCGCGGCGGTGCTCGGCGGCTGCAGCTTGCGCGGCGGCGAGGGCTCGATCCTCGGCGTCGTGCTGGGCGCGGCAGTCATGCGGCTCCTGTACAACTCGATCGTGCTGCTCGGCATCCCGAGCCAGCTCGAGTTCGCGATCGTCGGCGGCGTGCTCCTCCTGGGCGCGATCGCGGACGAGCTCGTGCGACGCCTCGCCGAGCGCCGCCGCGCGCAGGAGCGGGCCCGCGCCCGCTCCGATCCGAGCAAGCTCGTGGAGCGACAACCATGAAGACCCCCTTCCAGTCCGCGCCCTCGGGAGCCCTCGCGGGCGCCCTCCTGTCCGCCGCCCTCCTATCGGGAAGCTGCGCCTCCGTGAAACCGAATCAACTCGGCGCGACTGCGCCCACGCAGGTCGAGGTCCGCGACTTCGGCCGCACTTCCGACGGCCGCACGGCCCACGCCTATGTCCTGCGCAACAGTGCGGGCGTCGAGGCGGTGCTGACGGACTTCGGCGCGACGCTCGTAGCGCTGCGTGTGCCCGATCGCAACGGTGTGCTCGCCGACGTCGTGCTCGGCTTCGACGACGTGGCCGGGTACGAGGGCAAGGACAACCAGTATTTCGGCTGTACGGCCGGGCGCGTTGCGAACCGTATCGCAGGCGGCAAGTTCAGCCTCGATGGGCGCGTGCACCAGCTCGCGACGAACAACGCGCCGAACCATTTGCACGGCGGCGACAAGGGCTTTGGACAGAAACTTTGGACGACAGAGTTAGCGCGCGACGAGGCGCGCGTCCATTTCAGCTATGCATCGCCGAGCGGTGAGGAAGGTTACCCGGGCCTCGTGCTCGCGTCGGTCGTGTATTCGTTGACCGAGGGGAACGAGCTCGTGCTCGAATACTCGGCGGTGACGGACGCGGCGACGCCGGTGAACCTGACGCACCACAGCTATTTCAACCTCGCGGGCGCGGGGTCGCCGACCGTGCTGGACCACGTGTTGCAGGTGAACGCGACGAGGACCACACCGACGGACGAGACATTGATCCCGACCGGCGAGCTCGCGAGTGTCGCGGGCACGCCGCTCGATTTCCGCGCGCCGACACGCGTCGGGGACCGCGTGGCAGAGCTCGACGCAACCGCAGCGATCGGATACGACCACAACTACGCGGTGCGCGACGCGGCGCTCGTGTCGGATCTGGCGACTGTGCTGGGCTCCGGCCCGGTCGCGGTGCTGTCGGACCCGGCGAGCGGGCGCGTGCTGGAGCTCTATTCCGATCAGCCGGGCCTGCAGTTCTACTGCGGCAACTTCCTGTTCGCGCAGCGCGGCAAGGGCGGCGCGATGTATCCGCATCGCTCGGGCTGTTGCCTCGAGACCCAGGGGTTCCCGAACGCGGTCAATCAGCCGTCGTTCCCGAATACGGTGCTGCGTCCAGGCGAGACGTATCGCCAGCTCACGGTGCACCGCTTCCTCGTCGATTGAATTCCTCAGCAATTCCGGCTCCATGACCAAGCGTATGTTCGATCTCACGGGCCGGGTGGCCCTCGTCACGGGCTCCAGCACGGGCCTCGGCAAGGCGATGGCGTTCCACCTCGGGCGCCAGGGGGCGACGGTGGCGCTCAACTACGCGCGCAACGCCGAGCGCGGTGCAGAGACGCTCGCCGAGTACCGCGCCGCGGGCCACAACGGCGACATGTTCCGCGCGGACGTCGCCGACCAGAGCGAGGTCGAGACCGTCGTCGCGGCGGTGGCGAAGACGCTCGGCCCGATCGACGTCCTGGTGCTGAACGCGACGCCCGACCAGCCACAGAAGCCGATCGAAGAATACGACTGGGCCTTCCACCAGGAGATGCTCGACTTCTTCGTGAAGAGCCCATACCTGCTCACGCGCGCGGTGTTGCCGGGCATGAAGGCGCGGAGGCACGGGCGCATCATCAACATCGGCTCGGAGGTCTTCGACCGCGGTGTGCCGAACTTCAGCGCCTACGTCGCGGCGAAGGGCGCGCAACGCGGCTGGACACGCTCGATGGCGCTGGAGCTCGCGCCGTGGGGGATCACCGTGAACATGGTCTCGCCGGGCTGGATCCCAGTCGAGCGGCATGCCGACGACCCGGCCGAGGAGAAGGAGGGCTACCGCAAGCTGATCCCGCTGGGGCACTTCGGGTCGCCCGCGGACATCGGTGCTGCGTGTGCGTACTTCGCGAGCGACGAGGCGGGCTTCGTCACGGGCCAGACGTTGGTCGTGAACGGCGGGATGACGGTGAGCTGATCTACTACAGCCGGGATTCTCCGCGTAGAGCGCAGGAACTTGCGCTGTAGTAGATATTTCGCGGGTCCGTGGCTTGGACTTGGGTTACGGGCATCGCCCGCGCTGAGGGCTAGGTCGCCCCCGTCGACTCCCGCAGCGCGACGAAAGTGCAGCTCGTCGAGCCCGACGGCGATGATGAGCAGCGCCGTCACGGCGATCGCGCCGACGATCGTCGGGCCGTAGGCCTGGACGAGCCAAGGCTCGTTGCGCCACAGTGCGCCTTCGAGCTGGGCAAACCGAAAGAACGAGACGACGCTGACAACGACCGGTGCGAGCAGCCAGAACGCGCGCGCCGGTGAACATGACCCACGTGGGCATGACCACGCTCCAGAGCAGGTGCACCCAATTTGCCGAACGACCCACGACGAGCAAGAGCGTCAGGACGGCATACGAGCCCAGCAGACGCCGACCGATACGGTTCGACTGCGAGCTCGCGCCACCCGAACGGGCGGCGATGCCGACGCTCGCGATGAGCGCGAGGGTGAGCAGAAGATTGAAGAGGAGGGTACTGACCATCTCGAGTCGCTCATCGCACGGAAAGATCGATCTCAGCTTACCGTGCCCCACCGACCGTACGATCTCGAGCCAGGGGCTACGCCAGGGGCATCAGATCGACTACCGCCGTGGTCCTGTGCGTGGCGCGCAGGCTCAGTACCCGGGGGCGCGGACGAGTGGGGCGCTCGGCTCGCCGAGCGCCCCGCCGAGTCGTCAACTCATGGCACAATCGTGAATCGCAACCCCTGCGACAGAGACAGGTTGTTCGGCGGCGCGAAGCCGCCGTCGCGTGACACGTACTGGCAGAAAACCGTTGTGCCGACCGTGAAGCCCTGCGAGGCGAGATACGACTGAGAGAGGTAGTCGGTGAACACGAACGTGCTGCAGCCCGTCGGAATTCCGCCAGCGTTCATCGACACCTGCACCGGGCGCCGCCGGATCTGGCCAGTGAAGCACAGCCGCCCCGGTCCGAAGGGCGTGAAACCGGGCGTCGGCGAGAGGATGAGGAGCCCAGCGACGTTCGGCACGACCTCGCGGCAGGTCAAAGTGAAGTTGTCTGGGCCGGAGATGCTCGGCGATCCGGTCCACGTCATCTGCGGGACGCACCCGAGCGATGTCGCCGTGCCCACGCAGTGGACACCTGGCGCGGAGAAGCCGTGGACAACGATCACACGGTTGCCACCGCCGAAGGTGCTGAAGAGGAAGTCGCCCGTCACCGGGTCTCGCACTGCGCCCTCGGCGCCACCGAGTGCGGTGAGGAAATCGCGGCGGGTCGCGAAGATCGGGTCGCCGTTCGCGTCGATGTCGTACGCGCCCACCGATCCGGAGATGAACTCGCTGATGAGGACGCTGTCGGCCGCGAACGCGGGGTTGCCGCCTGGGATGTACACGATGCCCTCAGGTCCGCCGGGGGTGTTGGCAGTGTGCGTCACCGAGGTGACGTCGAACGTCCCCATGCCGTCGGGGGCGAGTGTGACGTCGTACCAGAAGCCAGCGCTGTACGAAGCGATCTTCAGCTTGCCCGCGCCCGGAAAGCCCGACGGTACGAATTGACAAGTCCCCGTGCTCGCTGCAACGCCGAGCGCGGTGAGGGCGATGACCTTGTCGGGTGCGGTGCTCCCCGGCCGATACTGCAGCAGGCGGTTGTTGGAGTACGTCGTCACGAACAGGACGTTGCCCGGACCGAGGGCCATACCCCCGTCGATGTTCGGCGCCACAGCGATCGACGTGCTGGCGCCTGCGAACCCCGTGATGCGCCCTGTGAGATCGCGCGTGACCGGAATGGCGTAGATCTGACCCGTCGAGGTGTTCGCCGAGCCCCCGATCCAGAGCGTGTTCGGATTGTTCGGGTCGAAGTTGAGGCCTCCGAGCTGGGCGAGCACACCCGACGGCGTGCCGATGTCTGTGAACGAGTAGCTCGAGGCGAAGCTGCTGCCGAAGATCTGGGCGTGCGACGGCGCAGCGAGGAGGAAGGTCGCGACTAGGGCCGCGGAGAAGAGCGGCAACGGAAGGCGAGGCGGATTCATGTCGTCAGCGAGGGTTTGGCAAGGGAAAGAAGGCGACTGGAGCCTACCAGGCCACTTGGATTCGGTGGGCTAGGCGCACACAGCGCGGCTCCGCGCGGGTCACGTCGCGCCAATTCTCCCTTGCGCGTGCGCCGGTGGGATCGACGAGTTCTTCTGGCGACGCCGCACGGGTGTCTCGGAACGAGCCCAATCCGCACGCTCCCACGGTCGCAGCCATGAAGCGGCCGTCGCGCGCGATGGGGCTCCAGACCAAGTCCGAAGAGTCGAGCGCCCGCCGTGGCTCACTGAGCGAGGCCGGGTTTCCAGTTCCCGGACGGCCAGACGCGGTCCTTCACCGGCGCGACGAGCGCCGCGATCTCCGCCAGGAGGCCCGGGTGGCTCGCTTGTTCGAGCACACGCACGTTCGGGAGGACCTCGTCCTCGGACTTCATGCCGACGAGCGTGCACGCGACGCCAGGCAAGTCGAGCGCGTAGCGCAGCGCGACCTCGACCACGTCCCGGTGATGCGCGCGGCACAGCTCGGCGACGCGGCGGCCGGCCTCCTTGACCTCCTGCGGCGCGGGATGCCAATCGGGGGCGCCAACCTTGGTCAGGACACCCATGTGCAGGGTCGACGCGTTGATGACCGCGATGCCACGCGCTCCCGCGAGCTCGATCAACGGCGCCGCGTCAGTCGTCAAGAGGTTGTAGTGACAGTACGTCAACACCGCATCGACCGGGAACGCTTTGATGAGCTCCATCAACACCGGGATCGGATACCCCGAGATCCCGATGTAGCGCGTGCGGCCGGCGTCGCGCTCCTTGACGAGCGCAGGCAGCGTCTCGGCCTGGATGCGCCGTAGGTCACCAAACTCGACGTCGTGCGCCAGCAAGAGGTCGAGGTGATCGGTGCGGAGGCGCGCGAGCGACTCCGTCACGCTCGTCGCGACGCGCGCGGCCGAGAAGTCGAACAGCGCCTTGTCATAACGACCGCACTTCGTGATGAGGAATGCCTCGCGTCGCCGCCGGTCGAGCGCCTGGCCCAGGCGCGCCTCCGACACGGTCCGGCCGTAATACGGAGAGGTGTCGAACACCGTGATTCCGAGATCGAGCGCGCGCCTCACCGCGCGCACGGCAGCGCCATCGTCGAGGTTCCCGTACTCACCGCCGAGCGGCGCAGCGCCAAAGCCGATCGCTGACACGAGCTCGCCCACGGCGCCAAAAGGTCGTCGTTCCATTGCGCGCCACGATAACCTGCGTCAGCGCGACGACGCACGGGCGCGCCGCAGCCGAAGCCAGGGCTCAACGCAGCGACACCGCCGCGCGCTCGCTGCCCAGCACCAGCGCCGCGGCGATGACGGCGCTCGCCGCAGCGAGGCGCGCGAGGTCTGCGCTCTCGTTGAATGGCGGCGCGAGCGCCACCAGCACCGCAAGCGGCACCTTGACCTGGTTCGCCGCGGCCAACGTGCCCGCGGACACACGCGACGCGCCGCGGTTCCAGAGGTGAAAACCGAGCGCAGTCGGCACGAGGCCGAGGTACAGGAGCGCGAGGTGCGTGCCGAGCGGTCGCGCGAGAAGCTCATCGACAGCGGAGCGTGGCACGAGCACAAGCGCAGCGATGGACGCGACGAGCGCGCCACCGAGGTAGATCCAGCGCGACGCGAGCGCGTGGGGGAGTGGCGCCGCGAGGTCGAGGCGGCGATAGAGCACCGTGCCCAACGCGAAGCACAGGTTCGCGCCCTGCACTAGGAGAAAGCCCGACAACGCCTCGGGCCGCAGCTCGAGCCGGCACAGGAACAGTGAGCCCCCGCTGGCGAGCAGCGCCGCCAGCAAAGGTCGCACCCGCAGCGAACGCGCGGCGACGCCGTCGAGCACCGTGACCCACAAAGGCGTGAGGACGGTGAACAGCGCTACCTCGTGGCCGGCGAGGTGCGCGTAGCTCTGGTGCAAGAGCAGGTACATCAACCCGAGCTGCACACCGCCGAGCGCGACGAGCCCGGCCCGTAGGCGCGGTGTCAACCGCGGCCCCCGCCGATTCAGCGTCGGGTGCGCAGGCGCGCGGGGCTCCCAGCGCGCAATCACCCAGACCGCCAGCACCGCGAGCCCGAGCCGCACCGCGCTCAAGAGGTCCGCGTCGACGCCGAGCCGCTTGACGACCGGGAACGACGGAGCCCACAGCAGCGACGCGAGCAGGAGGAGCCACATGACAGCCGGCGAACGATAGAGACAGCGCCGCTCACGCTGCCGCGCTATCGCTCGCGCGACGCCGAGACAGTGTGAGCGACGGCAGACGGTCAGCGATCAGACCACGCGAGTCTGGCCCGGCACGGCGATCGGGTAGTGCCCGTGCTCGTCAGGCACCGTCGGCGGCACACCGTCGAACGCGTACTTCGTCGGGCGCAGCTCGAGCGTGCTGTTGAGGGCTTCGTCCAGCGTCACCACCTGACCGCCGTATGTCGCGAGGCGGCCCATGATCGCCGTGAGCGTGCTCATTGCACCGTTCTCGGCCTCGTCGTGCGCCGCGCCCGAGCGGACCGCGGCGAAGAGCACGTCGTGCTCGACCTGGTAGGGGTCCGCGCCTTCGCCGCGCCAGCGCCACTCCTCGCCCGTGTAGAGTTGCATGCGGCCTGCGCCGACGTTGCACGTGCCGAGCGCGCCATGGACGTGCTCGCTGACGCTCGACCACGTCCCGCCCTGGTGGCGGCAGTGGCTCTGCATCTTCGTGCCGTCCGCGTAGGTGTACTCGAGCGCGTGGTGGTCGTAGATCTCGCCGTGGTCGATGCCCTTGCGCACTTCGCGACCGCCCATGCCCTGGCACTCGGTCGGATATCCGCCCATCACCCAGTTCCCGACGTCGAGGTTGTGAATGTGCTGCTCCGCGATGTGGTCGCCGCAGAGCCAGTTGAAGTAGTACCAGTTGCGCATCTGGTACTCCATCTCGGTCTGGCCTGTCTGACGCGGGTTGACCCACACGCCGCCGCTGTTCCAGTACACGCGCAGCAAAACCGGCTTGCCGATCGCGCCCTCCTTCAGGCGCGCGATCGTGTCGACGTAGCGCTTGTCGTGGTGGCGCTGGAGGCCGACTCCGACCTTCAGGCCCTTCTCCTTGGCGACGGCCGCCGCAGCGAGCACCTGCCGCACGCCCGCGCCGTCGACGGCCACGGGCTTTTCCATGAATACGTGGCGCTCCTTGTTCACCGCGTACTCGAAGTGCATCGGACGAAAGCCGGGGGGCGTGCAGAGCAGCACGACGTCGACGTCCGCGTCGATCACCTGTTTGTACGCGTCGAAGCCGACAAAACGACGCTCGGCGGGTACGTCGACACGCGCCGCGACCTCGGTGTCCCCGAGGAGGCCGCCGATTGCGCCCTCGACCCGGTCGGCAAAGGCGTCACCGACCGCGACGAGGCGCGTGTTCGGGTCCGCGCGCAGCGCCTGCGCCGCAGCGCCGGAGCCGCGCCCGCCGCAACCGACGAGGCCGATGCGCAGCTCGGCGTTCCCGGCCGCGCGGCCCGAGTAGCGGCCCGATGAGCTGAGCGTGCTCGGCGTGGCGAGCGGCGCGCTGGCGGCGAAGAGGCCCGCGCCGAGGGTCGAAGTGAGGAGGGTCCTGCGACTGGGCTGCATCGGAGTCGTCATCTCTGATTGGGGGGATTGCGGCGTGATTCGGGGGGGCTTGCGGGACGCCAGCGTTCAACGGCCACCGCGGCGCTGTTTCTCTTGGATCGTGCGCTCGTCCGCGGTCGCGGCCTCCCAATACCGCGCCCATTCGGACTCAGGCGGCGCGACGAGAGGGCGCACGACACGGAAGCCGAGGAACGTCGCATCGGTGAGGTACCAGATCGACTTGGGGAGCTGCGGGTCCTGCACCTTCCAGGTCTTGCTCGAGCCGCGACGCGCGGCGCTGCGCAGGCGCACGAGGTCGTCATCCCACGAGCCGCCGCGCACGGCGTGCGGGTATTGCTCGGTCGACCAGAGAACTGGGTTCACGAGCGGCCCGTCCACTTGACCGGCCGCGCGAGTCGCGAGCAACGCGGCATACCCCTCGGGCTCGAAGCGATCGAGGCACCACTCCCAGACGTTGCCGTGCATGTCGAGCAGCCCCCACGGGTTCGCCCGCGTGAGCCCCACCGGGTGGTACCCGTCCTCGGAGTTGTCGAACCACCACGCTTGCCCCTCGCCGCCGTCAGGGTCGTCGCCCCACCAGTACGCGGTCGTCGTGCCCGCGCGGCACGCGTACTCCCACTCGGCCTCGGTCGGGAGGCGATAGAAGCGGCCCGTCTTCATCGACAGCCACTTCGTGTACTGGCGCGCCGCGAAGTGTGTCATGCAGATCGCGGGTCGACCGGGGACGCCCATCTCGAAGTCCATCGGGACGTAGGGCGGCGTCGGGCGGCTGACTGCGTCGGCCCACGGGTCCTCGGGCTGGGCCTCGCCTTCGCCCTTCGTGCGCGCCTGGAGGTCGAGGCGGAACATGAAGGGGTGGTACTCGTCCCACGTAACCTCGCACGCGCCGATCCAGAAGGGCGCGAGCTGTACGTCGAGTTGAGGCCCCTCGCTCTTGTCGTGCCCGTCTTCGCCGTCGGGGCTGCCCATGCGGAACGTGCCGCCGGGGATCGGCACGACGCGGAACTTCGCCGCCGTGCCGGGGATCGACTCGACGTAGGCCTGCATCTCGGCCGGGGTCGAGGCGCTCGCGCCCACGACCTCACGCGGCTTCGGCAGGCCGCCGGGCGAGTCCGGATAGACGACCACCGGCGCTGCGGAGGGCGTCTCTTGAGCGACGGCCGAGGGGCAGCAGGCGGAGCCTGCTGCGAGGAGCGAGAGGGAGAACTCGAGCAGCATCGGGGCGCGCCAGCCTATCCTCGACGGCAGGCCATCGGGAGTACGGAATGCAGAGGGAGCGATCCAGGGACGAGGATTCCAGGGCCCAGCGCTCGCGCGCGGACCCGCGCCGCCACCTGGGCGCCGCGGCGGGGCTGCTCGGGATCTGTAGCTGTGCCGCGGGGCCGAGCAGCAACGCGGCGGTGGAACCCGTCGAGCGCTCGACGCAGCGACTTGTCTCGGAGCGGGCCCTGATGGGCACGACCTTCCGCATCGTCGTGCATGCCGACGAACAGGGGCACGCCGACGAACAGGGGCGCGCCTCGGCGGCGATCGACGAAGCGTTCGCAGCGATCGCCGCGGTGGAGCGCTGGGCGAGCGACTGGGAGCCGACCAGCGAGGTCCGCGACCTCGCGGCGCGCGCCGAGGCCGCCGCACGTGGCGCGGCTCTCGGCGTGTCGCCCGAGCTCGCCGAGCACCTCGCGTTCGCCCTCGATGTCGCGGCGCGCACGGGCGGTGCGTTCGACCCCACCTTGGGGACCTTGACGCGCCTCTGGCGGCGCAGCGCGCGCCTCGGTGAGCTCCCGAGCGCCGCCCGACTCTCGGAAGCGCGCGCGGCCGCGGGCCACACCGAGGTCGCGCTGGATGCCGCACGGCGCGAGGTGCGCATCGGCGCGTCGGGCCTGCGCTTCGACCTCGGCGGCAGCGCCAAGGGCGAGGGCCTCGACCGCGCGCTCGCGGCGCTGCGAGCGCGGGGCTTCGAGCGCGCGCTCGCCGACGAGCACGTCC
>Ga0163154_10005472_pt1 | contig 16090 bp, 11 predicted proteins | sample OliLakLV19MP9P1_FD_148649 | JGI IMG/M metagenome (GOLD analysis project Ga0163154, IMG submission 148649) | Freshwater microbial mat bacterial communities from Lake Vanda, McMurdo Dry Valleys, Antarctica - Oligotrophic Lake LV.19.MP9.P1 | ecosystem: Environmental > Aquatic > Freshwater > Lake >... | reverse complement strand
TCTTCCCTCAATTTGATGATCTAGAGCGTCAAATTGGCTGAGTCGTGGGGAAGTTCTCCCCTCAGATGATTGGGCTGAGTACCGGTCAAAATCCCGTTTTCCCCTCAAATAGGGGCTGAGTAGTTACGTTTTTTCGTAAGGACAACACGAGCATTGTCCTCGTCTGTCTTGTGTGAATGATTGGGTGGGCGCAGCACACTGCGCCCTATACTCACCATTCGTTTTTTAGCGCACCAGTGTTTTTGCCAGTTGGAACAGGTCTTCTGGGAACGGCTTGTGCTTGCCCGCGACTTCGGCCAATGGGGTCGCCTTGAGGTGATTATCGACCATGCCCGCCAAAATGTTGATGTCGCCTTTATAGAGGCTCTCGACGGCGTGGGCAGCTAAGCGTGAGGCGAGAATCCGGTCTGATGCGGTGGGGATTCCGCCGCGTTGGACGTGTCCGAGAATGGTCGAGCGCACTTCGTAAGTCGGGCGGTTTTTGCCGTATTCTTGCAGATAAGCCGCCAGCGCTTGGGCGTCATGCGAGGCTCCCTCAGCCACCACAATCAAACCGTGCGTTTTGCCGCGCTTATAGGAGTCATCTAACTCCGCCGCGACCTGTTCCGGCGAGGTCGGGATTTCTGGGATGCAGATGCACTCTGCGCCGCCCGCGATGCCGGCCATCAGCGCCAAATAGCCGCAGTCGCGCCCCATGACTTCGACCAAGAAGGCGCGTTGATGGCTGCTGGCGGTGACTTTCAGGCGGTCAATCGCCTCTAGCGCGATATTCAGGGCGGTATCGACGCCGATAGTGATGTCTGACCCCGCGAGGTCGTTGTCAATCGTGCTGGCGATACCGGCTACCGCGATGCCGTGTTGGCTTAGGGCGTGCGCCCCGGTCTGGCTGCCGTTGCCGCCGATGACGACCACCGCATCGATTCCTGCGTCATTCAGCGCACTAACGGCGCGGAGTTGTCCCTCTGCATCTTTGAAGTGTGGAGCGCGGGCGCTGCCGAGGAATGTCCCGCCTTGTTGTAAAATCCCCCCGACATCACGCGCTCTTAGTGGCATAAAATCCCCCGCCATCAGACCAGCGAATCCACGTCGGACGCCAAAAGCCTCCCAGCCATAGCTGACGGCGGAACGGGCGGCGGCGCGAATAGCGGCATTCATGCCGGGAGCGTCTCCTCCGCTGGTGAGGATAGCGATTCGTTTGATAGACATGAAGTTTTTCCTTTGTTACATTCCCCAACGGACAGTATGCCCCTGAGGATAACCCGCCGTGCGACTACCGCACAGTGTCAAATGACACCGTTAATGTATGGTGGTTGGACACTCCCGCCGATTCACGTTACACTGACGGCTAGGGGAATGTCGCTTAAAAGTTGATTGTAAATCACTCTATGAAAGGATGTGGCGCACATGGCTCGCTTACTGGTAGTTGATGATGACATCGCCATGACAAAACTGCTGAAAACGCTCTTGGAAATGGACGGTTTTGAGGTGATGACGGCGGTACGTGGCTCAGATGCCCAACGATTGGCTGCGGCCAATGCGCCCGATCTATTTCTACTCGATTTCCATTTGCCGGATATGGAAGGCGTAGAACTCATCCACCTGCTGCGCGAAAATCCGAATTGCGCCAACACCCCGATTTTGGTGGTGTCTGGGCGCTATGTCGAGCCGGAAGTCTTAGCGGCGGGGGCGACGGCCTTCATGATGAAACCCTATGACACCGGCGAATTGTCCTCGGTGATACGCCAATTGATTGAAGGGTAAGACGCTTTGAGTTCCCGTAAAGCGAATCGTCTGACGTGGTATCGCGCTGATTTACATTTGCACACCCCCGCGTCATCCGATTATCAAGAGGCGGACGTGGGCTATATCGACATCTTGCGCCGTGCCGAGGCGCAAGGCTTAGACATCATCGCGCTGACCGACCACAATACGGTGGGCGGTTATGCTGGGATGATGCGCGAGATTGAACGTCTGGCCTATTTGCAGTCGTTGGGGCGCGCTCAATCGGATGAATTGCGCCTGTTGAGCGAATACCGGCGGTTGCTGGAAAAAGTCCTTGTTTTACCGGGGTTTGAGTTCACCGCGACGTTTGGATTCCACATCATCGGCGTGTTTGCGCCGTCCACGCCAGTGCGCGTTTTGGAGCATCTGCTTTTGAGCCTGAATGTGCCGTCGCACGCGCTGGACGACGGTAGCAGTGAGGTCGGGGCGTCGGCTGATGTGTTGACGGCCTATCGCGCCATTTATGAGGCGGGCGGCATTTGTATCGCCGCGCACGTCAATTCCGCCCATGGCGTCGCTATGTTCGGGGTCGAGTTCGGCGGCGGGCAGACGCGCATCGCTTATACCCAAGACCGCCATTTGCACGCGCTAGAAGTCACTGACCTGATGCGGCGCGATAAACGCAGCACGGCGCGGTTTTTCGATGGCAGCAAGGCAGAATATCCGCGTAAAATGCGCTGTATTCAAGGTAGCGACGCGCACCGACTGGACAGTCTGCGCGATAAAAGTGGGCGCGGGGTCAACCCCGGCGTCGGGGAGCGTGTCACCGAGGTCGCCTTGCCTGAGCGCAGTTTCGACGCCTTATTGGATTTATTCCAGAGCAGCGACCTGACGCGCTCGCGCCCGTATCAGCCTAACACTAAAGTACAAGATTATGTCCAGCAGGCGCGGGATGAAGGCGCGAACGTCGTCACGGCTTTCCATGAGGGCGTGGAGCGCAAGGACGGCGGCCTGAATGCCGTGATTATGGATGTGTGCGCGTTTTTGAACACCAACGGCGGCTCAATTTATCTGGGCATCAGCGCCGATAAGAAACGCAAGCCGGAGGGGATAGACAACCCCAAGCAGACGATGCAAGTGTTAGAGCGTGAGTTTCGCCGCGCCATCACCCCAGCCGCCTTTGAGGTTGAGATGGACGCGCTAGAGACTCAGGGCAAGACCGTCATCCGGCTACAAGTGCCGTTTGGGTCTGACCGTCCGTATGCGATTGACCAGAGCATGATTTATGTGCGCGACGAGGCCGAGACCAATCTGGCCGTGCGTGATGAAATCGTCAATTTGGTGCGGCAAGGGTTGGCGTTGAAACCGGACGCCGATGAGGTATTCACCCAGTCGGTCAGCCCGCACGCGCCAGAGGCGATTGCGCCGTCCGCGACGATTCCGCCCAAACTGACGACCTCTACCGTGGCCGCCATCATTGATACGTTGGTTGAGCCGCCGCGCTCTGGCGTCGAAATCGTCAGCGTGGAAGAACGTGACGGCACGCTGTATTACGCCATGCGCGATTTGCGGAATGGGAATGTCGTCCGCAATGTTACCCGCAGTTCATCGCGCTTGCTGTGGCTGTATGCCATCAAGACGGCGGAAGGCGAGCCGATTAACCCGCTCAAAGTCGAATGGCACGGCGACATTGGTTTGGTGCGGCGTTATGTGACCAAAGGCGACCCCCGTTGCGACCTCGCACAACGCGGGACAGACGGGGCGATTCACGTTTATTACGGCGTGGCCGAATCCGCCCTTGAAGGCGCATGGTCAGGCTTTGCGATGGAGGAATAATTATCACATCCCAACAGGGATAGGCTCTCCCGCGTAGGCGAGAACAATTTGCTCACGGGGGACGCCGACCTGCATCAGGCTCTCTACGAGCGGCGGGTCATTGCGGTCTTCATAAATCATGATGGACTCGCCAATGATGCCGACTGAGACCGAAACCCGCGTGAACGGTTTCCCTTGTATATGAGCTTGTACCATCAAGACGAACTCATTGCCATCTTTACTGCTGGTCATGATGGTTACTCCGTTCGCGCCTTCCCCAGCGTAACCTTCAAGCTCCTGTTCGAGAACAGTTTTTATGTCCATAAAACAATTCTATCCCTTCGATTCTCTGCTGATGGGAGATAGGGGATTTGTCCCGTCTGCTAGGTTTGAGATGTGAATTGAGCGAGTGGGTGAGGCGAGGTTGATGCCCAATTCCTCCAAAATATCCAGCACCGCCAATTGGATGAGTTCTTGCTCGCCCATCAAGTCATCATAATTAACCTTGTTGACGTAGCAGCGAATCATTATATCGAACGAATACTCGCCAAACTTGTTGAAAAAGACCTGAATCGAATCATTCTGAACCGTCGGCCATGTCTCGACAAGCGTGCGTAGGCGGGGCAGGAGTACGCGCATCTGGGCGGCGGTTGAGCCGTCTGAGATTTGGAGCGTGATGTCTATGCGCCGCTTGCCCATCCGCGATAGGTTGAAAATGGCGCTGTTGGCGAGGACATTGTTCGGGATGATGATTTGGGTCTGGTCGGTTTGGCGCAAGCGGGTTGAACGCACACCGACATGCTCTATGGTGCCTTCGACATCGGTGGTCTTGATGTAGTCGCCGACGTTGAACGGCCTATCGCCCACGATAGAGGCGAACCCAAACAGGTTGGCGATGGTATCTTGCGCCGCAAGCGAAATCGCCAAGCCGCCGACGCCGATGCCCGCAATCAGGCCGGTGACATCGTAGCCCAGTTCTTGCAAGATGATCACCAGCCCGACAGCGATGATGAACAACTTCACGAGGACGCGCAGAAAGGGGATGAGTCGCTCATCCAACTTGAGGCCGGTGAAGGAGGCCAATTGCACCCCTGACGGCGCGAAAATATCGACCAGTCGGTAGACCAGTGTCAGCGTTGCGATGATGATGAGCGTCCGGGCGCTCACTTGAATTAAGTTATAGAAGAACGAATCGCCCACCGCCAAAATCTGTGCGCTGAGGAGCAAGGCGACGGCAATCAAGAGAAGGCGCACCGAGGCGAACACCGCATCCAACAGGCGTTGGTCGAACAATTTGCCTGCGCGTTTGCTTAATACCGTTTGCAGCGGATTAAGCAATAGCAGCGTCAGGGTGCGACGCGCCAAATAAATCAGCAGGAGGGCGACGCACAACACCAAAATTCGCACAATCGACTCGCGGACGACTGGTGGGATGTTAGAGAGTAACTCATTCATAATAGAATCCTGTTGGGGCGTGGCGCACTGCGCCGATGGATACGTCTTATCGTCGCGAAACCGTATATGCGCACTTAAAACGGAATGTTCAAATCGCCTGCTAAAGAATACACCAGCAACCCCGCAAGGCCAAACCTCATTTGCGCGCGCAGAGGGGATTTGATACGCTTGCGCTTATGATTTAGAGATGAGGTGGACAGATGGGATTACTTTGGCGTCGGATTAGTGAAAATCAAGCCGTGCCGCCGTGGGGGGTATTCACCGCATTGGGGATGGCGGTGGGCGCGTTCGCGTCAATTTTGCTGGGCGTGGGCATCGTGGGTAGCTTTAGGGTCGAGATGCCGCACGGGATATTACTGGCCTACTGCTTGGGGATGGGTTTCACCGCCCTCTTGGTCACAGTGGCCTGCAATCGCACCCCAGCACACGGCGCGGCGCTGGCGATGGGGGCGGCCACCACCCGTATCCCATTGATTTTGATGTTGAGTTTCGGCGTGGGCGCGGCGCTAGACTTGCTGACGCTGGCGCTGGCGAATGTCCCGCTGATCGCCTCGGAATTCGGGTCGGCGGGCGGAGTCCCAGCCATTCATCGAGCCGGGTTCGGCGCGTGGTTCTTGGTCGCGCTGCTGCTGCTGGTGCTGCAACCGATTGGCGAGGGATTGGTGTTTCGCGGGGTGGTTTACCCGTCACTGCGGGCGATTTTGGGCGAACGCACCGGCTTTTTTATGACGGCCATCTGGTTCGGAATCTTCCACATGCTGGCCTATACGCACTCCTCGAATAGCGGCGAATTTGTCAGCTTGTGGGTGACGTTAATCGCACCAGTGTTGGCCGGGGTCTATCTTAACGCGATCCGGGCGGCCACCCGGTCAACCCGCGTTTCGATGGTCGCGCAGGCCGGGTTGGGCTTATTTTTGCTGATTCGCGCCTACACCGTCATCGGAGGGTAGCCCATGCCGCTGGTCATCGTCGGGTCTACCAATCCAGTCAAAATCGAAGCCGCCCGCCGGGGATTTGCCGCCATCTTCCCGACTCAAGACTGGGAGGTGCGTGGTCAAGAGGTCGCGTCGGGCGTCTCGCATCAGCCGATAGGGGATGCGGAAACGCTGGCGGGCGCACTACAGCGGGCGAAAATCGCCTTAGACCTCAACCCATCTGCCGAGTATGGCGTCGGGATTGAAGGCGGCTGCGCGTGGCTCGGTGACGACATGCTCACGATGGCGTGGGTGGTCATTTATGGGCGGAATAGGGTGGTCGGCAAGGCACGCAGTGGGTCGTTCGTCTTGCCCAAACAAATCGCCGCGCTGGTGGCCGAAGGCTTAGAACTGGGCGACGCCGATGACCGCGTGTTTGGTCAGACCAACAGCAAACAGAAAAACGGCAGCATCGGCCTCTTGACCGGGGATGTCATCACGCGGGCGAGTTATTACGCGCCGGTAGTGTCGATGGCGCTCATCCCATTCAGGCCGGAAAACGCCGGATTGAGGTTTTGACGAACATAGGCGGACGCCGAAAGTACAACGCGACGGACGCGCCGTTGCGCGTCCCTACCCTAATCGTCATTTGTAGGGACGACCAATGGGGCGTCCGCCGAAAGAAGAAAATGTAGGGACAACCAATGGGGCGTCCGCCGAAAGAAGAAAATGTAGGGACAACCAATGGGGCGTCCGCCGAAAGAAGAAAATGTAGGGACAACCAATGGGGCGTCCGCCGAAAGAAGAAAATGTAGGGACGACCAATGGGGCGTCCGCCGAAAGAAGAAAATGTAGGGACAACCAATGGGGCGTCCGCCGAAAGAAGAAAATGTAGGGACAACCAATGAGGCGTCCGCCAAAACAAGAAATTGTACGGACGCCCCATGGGGCGTCCGAAATCTCATCACTCATCACTTTCAACTTTCCACCGTAATTTGTACCGCCCACGGATATTTTCGCCGGTTTGGGTATACATCCATGTTTCGCCGCCCACGACCAATAAATCGGCGTGGCCGATTCCCACCCAGAAGCCGACATCTTGTATGACCGGATTGGCAGGGTACAGTTCCCACGCGCCGTCAATTTGGTCGGTGACGCTACGGGCGAATCCCAGCGCGTATTGGGTATCCATCCCCGCCTCCAAAAATTCCGGCCCTCGGATGCCCTCATAACTCATATAGTAATGGCCGCCGACTTTCAAAATATCCGCAGACGACACATATCGGAAGTCAAAGTACGGGTTAGCGTCCGCGCCGCGCAAGTCTAACGAGCCATATTCGGTTGCGCCGCTGAACAACGGGTCGGTATCACATACCTTTAACTGGTCGAGTCGCCCGCGCTTGTCGCCTTTATAGCAACGGATATGCCCCGGCGCAGACCCAATCGCCGCGAATACATATAGCGTTTCGCCTTCGACATAAATCCCCGGTGGGGCGCCAATCAAGCAATCGGCGGCCTCTCCCCGAATATTGGGATGTGCGCCAATGGTCTCTATAGCGCTACATGCGGCGAAAGATGAAGGGAATGTTCCCCCCGGCGTGAGCAGATAGTCCCAATCTGACCATACGAGGCCGTCCTCAGACGTGCGGAGCATGATTTGGGCGTGCCATTCATAGGCCATATAGAAGCGTTCACCGTCATACACCACGCGGGGATATTGCTGCGCGGCTTGCTCGGCGCTGGTGTGGTCGCGTTGGTCATCGCACGGGCAGGTCGTACAAGACAGGCTACATACCGCTGACGGCAAGCTGAACGATTGGCCGCCGTCCGTGCTTTCCCAACGGGTCAAGCATCCGGGGAACGCGACTTGCCCGCCGCATTGGTCAACCACCCCCGCGCTCTGCGTGCTGGCGTGCAGATATGACCAGAGCGATCCGTCGCTCATGAGCAGGGTGTCGCTCTCACCTACGGGCAGTCCGGCGTCCTCGATATCTAAGACCCACTCGGCGCGTCCGTCCCAGAAATCTGCGAGGGTAGGGAGGGCTTCGCCTTGTCCGTGCGTGGGCGCGCCACGCCACGCCCAGCCGATAACCATTAAGACAGTTACAATGGAGAGAGATAAAATATGCCGAAATTGCTTCTGAATTGAGCGTTGCATTGCAAGCCGTCTATCCTTGAATATGTTATAATGAGTCCATTATAGATTTTAACTGCTTGGAAAGTGTTGGCGCGATGGCTGATACCACCCTCAAGGCTTATTATGCCTATCTGGACGAGCTGTTGACCCGTCGGAAGTTTGACGAGGTAGCGGCGCACTGCCAGCATATCCTAGAGAAATATCCCAAAAATCTGGGTGTGCTGCGCCGTTTAGCGAAGGCACAACTGGACAACGGTCATTATGACGAGGCGATGACGCTATTCCAACGGGTCTTGACCTACGCGCCGCAAGATGTCGATGCGTATGTCGGTCTAAGTTGGGTGAGTCGCCAGCGCAGTCAAGGCGATACCGCCATTTATTACCTCGAACGCGCCTACGAACGCGAGCCGAACAACAGCGAAGTCATCGGCCTGCTACGCGAAGCGTACCGCGTGTTCCATGACCGCGCCAATGCCAAATTGCCCAATACGGCATATATGGTAGCACGCCAACAAGTGCGGAGTGGCTTGTCTACGCAAGCGGTCAAAACCCTCCAAGATGCCTTGATTGAAGAGCCGAAACGCTCTGATTTGCGCTTGCTTCTGACCGATATTTACGCCCAAATCGGTCAATTGGTCGATGCGGCTAAAAGCGCCGTCGCGGTGCTGAAAGACCTGCCGGACTGTCTACGCGCCAACCATGTGTTGGCGACGGTGTGGTTGGGCGCGGGGCGGCCATCAGACGCGCAACGGCTGGTCGCCAGCATTGAGGACATCGACCCGTATTTGGCCTATGAGGTCGCGGTAGGGACACCACCTAGCGATGATATGTTCGTTTTGCCGCTTCTGGAATATCGTCCCGGCGGTGCGTCGGCCAATGTCACACCCGATTGGATGGCGAACATCAGTGATTTTGCGCCGACACCGGCGAATACGACATCCAACCCTTTCCGTCCAGCGCCTACCCCTGAACCTGCTCCCGCTGACGAAGCCGGTGCGAGTTGGTTGGATATGCTCACCCCCACAGAGGATGCTCCGACACCAGAGGCAACCCCGGCTGATGATCTGAGTTGGCTGACAGAGGCCGACGCGGTTTCACAGGCGGAAAGTCTGCGAAACGAGACCAACCAGTGGGTCGCCTCGTTAGACCCGGCCACCGCGCCCCCACCGCCCGCAATTGACCAGAATGACTGGCTGACCGATTCCGCGCCTTCAGCCAAGCCGGTTGAAGATAACGACGATTGGCTGACGCAATTGGGCGGGTCTGTGCCTTCCGCATCTGTTGAGGCAGAATCAGCAGCAGGTGAGTTAGAGGGAAAATGGCAGCAAGACATCAATGAAGCTTTCGGCGCATCGACCATCATCCAACCCATGGATTTCAGTCGTTACCGCAAAGACCATGAAGCCGCTCAAGCTGAGGCCGCCGCAGAACTAGACCAAGCAGCGACCACGGGCTTGACGGGCTTACTCGCGATTTTGTCCGGTGAGGATGAAGCCACACCCGCCGATGATTCGGCCTTTGCCTCGTTCACCGATACCCCTTCCATCCCAAAGACTGAGGATGCTGAGGACTCGGATTCGCTGGCGTGGTTGCGCGATGATGCCCTTGAAGGCGATACGCCAAGCCTGCCGATTGTCAGTGAAATCGCCAGCGATGAGCCTGACCCGTTCGCTTGGATGGGCGAGCATAATATCGAGGTGATTGAACCCTCCACCGAGGTCAGAGACTTCTTGGATGACGGATTGGGCGTGCGGCAGATGGGCAGCCTTGAACCCGCACAAGAAGATTCGATGGCGTGGGCGCGTTCTGCCGGGGTTGAAGTGACCCCCAATGACGATGGGTTGGATGGTGCGGTCAACTATGATGACGACCCATTTGCATGGATGCGTGAGAGCGGCGTGGAAGTCGTCAGTGATGACATGCCACAATTCCCTTCCTCTGAACCACAGTTATTGACTCAAATCCCCGGTTTCTCGATGTTGGGCAGTGAGTTGCCGGACGAGACCCCTGATTTTTCGATGCTGGGCGATAATGAACCAGAACCAGATGACTCGCCCGTCACCGAGGGCGAGATTAGCATGACCGGGCTGCTGGCCTTTGTGGGGAGCAACGCACCAACCGACAATGCAGAGGGGGCTATGGGCGACAACAACGATATTCCTGATTGGCTGCGGGCATCTAGTACGGATGACCAGCCCGAAGAAACACCCGCCGATGCGTCGTCTGATGATGGGCTGGATTGGTTGGCTGATTTAGAGCCGTCTACCCCAATTGTCGAGGCCGAGGCCGTCAATTGGCAGGCCGCGCCGGACGATGATGACGATGACGCTTCCGTCCCAGAGTGGATGGCCGCGCTGGAAGACGCCCGTGACCCGATGGAACTCTCTAATATATCTACCGTAGAAAGCCCGATTATTGAGTCGGCGCTGACGGTTGATGAGGTCGAGTCCGGATTATTTGACACACTGATGCCGGATGGCACGTTCGCCACCGACGATGCGGCGGAAGATGTTCCCGATTGGGTGATGTCTGAACCCCCTCATACAGCGGCGTTGCACCTACCTGAGCCGGAAGCACCGATGCCGTCGGTGACATTCAACCCACAGGACGACCTGCTCTTGGTCGCGCCACCCCTCCCTGAGACGAAAGCCAAGTCAAAGACCAGAGAAATGGCCGCCGTGCTGGGCGATTCTACCCGCCCAGACGAGATGACCGAAGAAATGGCTGCGGTCTTGGGCGATGTGCCGTTGGATACTCCGATGTCTGACGCAGATATGGCCGAAGATTGGCTGTCTGCGATGGCGCTCAACGCCCCGTTCGCCGCTATGACCGAAACAACCGACGACCAACCCGACGACTTCAGTTTTGATGCTGAACCGGTAGCCGCCGCGTCTGATGATATGGATTTCTCATCGTTGGGCTTTCGGATTGATACAGAGGACGCGCCACAGGCCGACCTCTCGGCAGATGCGGCCAACGAGTTTGATTGGTTGAACGACGCCACGCCCCCCGCAGCTACCAATCTCGCCTTTACTATGGTGGCGGATGAGGATGATGCGGTGGATTGGTTGAGCGCCGCCGCGCCGGTTGCTGGTTCAAGCGCCTTAGACTTGGGCGGGACGGACGACTCCGCAAGCGAGATGGATTGGTTGAGCGATGTGGCGCCGGTTGCTGGTTCAAGCGCCTTAGACTTGGGCGGGACGGACGACTCCGCAAGCGAGATGGATTGGTTGAGCGATGTCGCGCCGGTTGCTGGCTCAAGCGCTTTTGACTTGGGCGGGGCGGATGATGCGGCGCGTGAAATTGACTGGTTGAATGACCCCGCGCTAGAATCCGATGCTGCTACCGAAATGTTGTCGAAAGAGGACGATTTCGCCCTCAGCTTCTTTGACGATGAGCAACCCAGTACCGAACTCGGCACGTCATTTATTGACGACTCGCTAGAGGTCGGGACATCTGCGGCGGCGATGTTTGATTTTGACGCTGATGAGGCCAGCCCCCAAACTAGCATGACGGGCGTGGATTTTAACGACATCAGCGACGATAACGATTTGTTCCGGGCGGAAGAATCCCCGGTAGAACTCTCAGAGACCAGCGCGGTTAGCGCCCCAGATTGGCTCAATGCCTTAGCCCCCGGCCTCGAAGTGGATACCGATTCGGTGGACATCGGGACGGATAGCGACTATCTGGGGGGTGGGCGTGGCGATTATGGTTGGTTAAACTCGCTCGTCGATGAAGAGATGCGCCCGCCGGTTATGGTGTCCAAAGCGCGGACAGCACGCTTCCCGTTTACGACGCCGCCCCAGTGGTTGCAGACCATCAGGGAAGAAACCCAGCAAATCTCTGCCATTGCGGACGATATGGACGCGGACGATGACGGCCTGCCCGATTGGTTGAACGACCTTGACGACGCGGAAAAGAATTAGCGCGGAAAAGATTACGCAAAGGGAAATAGGGTTATGACCGACCAGACGCCCGATTTTGACTCGATGTCGCCAGAAGAAATTATGGCATGGATGGAGGCTCTGGCCGTCCGTCAAGGCGCAGTCGAGGGGATTATCAACGACGTATCCAACGTCCAGATTGCCGAGATTGACCCCAATACGGTAGATATCGCGGACGAATACATCCCGTATGGGATGGATCCCGATGTGTGGGCGAAGAAGAAGGCCATCGAGGACGCTACCAAAGCCGAACGCCTCGCGGTCATGAAGGCCGAGAAAGACGCTAAAGCCGCGTCGTCCTCTGATGCCCCGGTTTCTAAGCCCGTGCCTGCGCCTATTTTGCCGATTACCCGTCAACCCCAGCCAGAGCCAGAACCGGCCTCGCTGGATTTCATGTCCGATTTGGTGGGCGGGGGCGATGAGTCATCCGACTTGCTGGCCGCTATCTCCGCCTCTGCGCCTATGCCGACTCCGCAACCCGACGCGGACGATTTCGGCGGGATGGATTTCCTCTCGAACTTGGGACAATCCGCCTCTGACGATATGGGCGACTTCGGCAGCTTCGACTTCTCTGGCCTAGATGCGCTGGGGATGGACGAACCCGTCGCCGCTGGTGGCGCGTCAATGGACTGGTTAGAGAGCATCGTCAGCGATTCCAAACCGGTACAGACCGTTAGCGATGTTTCAACCAATGAGATGTCCGAAGCGATGTTGCCGGACACACTTGGGGATTCTCTCAGCGAGACCGCCGTCGGGCGCATCCTTGATGATCCGATGGATTGGCTGTCTGACTTTGCCGAGGATAAGCCGATGCTGGCGACGTCTGCGCCCACGCCCGATTTGGACGCGCTATTCGCCTCACAAGCCGACACCTCACCCACAATGGACGCGGAGACCAACGAAATCCGCAGTGCGCTCAAGCAAGGCAACGCCCAACCGGATGATGTCAAGGCGTGGATGGACTCGATGTTGGACAAGGGTCTCAGCCGCACCGATGTCAAAGATGAAGACCTTGACGACGACTCGAAACCGTTGGAGGGAGAAATCCCCGACTGGTTGGTCTCACAGGTCGGCGCACCGCCCGATTTGTCCGCGCAAGCCGAGTCCACCCTCGAAGGCGAGGCCGATTTGCCAGATTGGTTGACCGCGCCGGTGTCTGAGGAACAGACCGCCGAATTTGAGGCCATCTTCACTGAAGCCGCGCAAGATATCCCGCCGATTATTCAGCCATCGGTCTTGGATAACTCGCCGTCGTTGGGTCTGTTAGACACCAGCGCCATCCAAGTTGAAATGAACGACCCGTGGGTTGAGGCGTTCGAGTTGGAACGTTCTGAGCGGATGGGTGAAACCGACCAATTGGCCGATTGGTATAATACCGCACAAGCAGATTTGCGCGTCTCCACCGATGCGATTGAGACGATTAACAGCCGCGACCTAGACCGGACGGGGACAAGGGCAAGCATCACGCTTCAGCCTGCCGACCTCAAACCAGAGGCCGATTTGCCAGCGGGTGAAGCTCAGGCCGTCCCGGTGTGGCTGGGCGGCGACCAAACCCCGTCTGCGGGAGGGTCTGCCGAAAGTGATGGCATCCCCGCTTGGCTACAAACCGACACCTTGGGGCAACCAGAAGCCGTCGGGGACGACGAAGACCTGCCGGATTGGTTGAAGCCGCAAGTGGAACAATCTCTTGCTGCCGAGCAAGACACTCCGATGCCGGATTGGTTGAACAAGCGCGTCGTGACCGATGAATTTGCCGCGATGACGGTCTCGCCGGTATCGTCAAGCAATCCGCCGACCCCCGCTTATCCGCCCGCCGAGAAGCCCCGCCGTTCGTTGCCCGCCGCGACGATTTCGCCGTCAGAAATCGCGCAGTTGCTTAACTCGGCACGCGGCAGCCTGAAAATGGGCGATGTCGGCGCGATGGTCGAGAAATATGATGTGCTCGTCCACGCCCACGCCGCGTTGGATGAGGTCAGCGCCGATCTTGCAGTCGTCTCACGCGACCCAGCGCACAAGGGCAACCCTGCCGTCTTGCGCGTTTACGGTGACGCGCTGATGCGTCAGGGCAAGCTGCAAGCCGCCCTCGACACTTACCGCGCCGCGCTCAACCTGCTATAATTTTGTCGTATCCGTATCAAATTTGCCAAACGGGTCACATCTGATGACCCGTTTGCTATGTGTATTGCACAAGGAGTTTTCCTATGGCCGTTGAACGTACCTTCGTCATGATTAAGCCCGACGGCGTGCAGCGCGGTCTGGTGGGTGAAATCATCACCCGTCTGGAGCGCCGTGGCATCAAGTTGGTGGCGTTGAAGTTCATGAACGCTACTGATGCCATCCTCGAAGCCCACTATGCCGAGCATGTTGGCAAGGGGTTCTTCGCTGGACTGGTCGAATACATCAAGTCCGGCCCCGTGGTTGCGATGGTATGGGAAGGCGACAACGCCATCGAGACCATCCGCACGACCATGGGCAAGACCAAGGCCAACGAAGCCGCCCCCGGCACGATTCGCGGCGACCTCGCCTTGCACATCAGCCGTAACCTCGTTCACGGTTCGGACGGCGGCGACGCGGCTAGCAAAGAAATCGCCATTTGGTTCACCGCCGCCGAGCAGGTTGAATATACCCGCGCCATTGATGGTTGGATTCACGAATAAGTAGGGACGACCCATGGGGCGCCCAACCTATGGGTCGCTCACCACTGTGAACCTCACGTATAGCTCCCTCGCCCGTATCAGGCGGGGGAGTTTTGTTTTGTTTTCGCCTTATTCGTCGCTAGGGCTTTGGTTTACAGCGGCGAATCACCGCCACGACCCACTACGCCGTCCCAACGTTTTGCGCTAAAATAGAACAAAGACGCTAAATTATCGCACAAGGACGCCCCGCCATGACCGATAACCGACTGTATTACGGCGACAACCTCGATATTTTGCGGCGCTATGTGGCCGATGAGTTGGTGGATTTGGTGTATCTTGACCCGCCGTTTAATTCCAACCGCAGTTATAACGTCTTATTCAAAGACGAATCCGGCGCGGCGGCGGACGCGCAGATGACCGCTTTTGATGATACATGGCATTGGGGCAAGGCCGCCGAGGACACCTACGCCGATTTGTTGGTCTCTGGGCCGCCGCGCATCCGCCGCGTGATGCAATCGTTCGTTGAGGACGTGATTGGCCGCAACCAGATGACCGCCTATCTGGTCATGATGGCGGCACGGCTGGTTGAACTGCACCGCGTCTTGAAATCCACTGGCAGTTTATACTTGCACTGTGACCCCACCGCCAGTCATTATTTGAAGATGGTCTTGGATACGATTTTTGGGATTCAAAATTTCCGTAACGAAATTATCTGGAAACGCACCAGCGCCCATAGCGATTCAAAACAAGGCAATATCATACACATGGGCAGAATCCATGATGTTATTTTGTTCTACACTAAGTCTGACCAAGCTAAACGGAATCCGATTTATAGCCAGTATGATGACGACTATATCAATAAAAGTTATCGCAGTGTCGATTCTAATGGTCGTAGATATATGTTAGACAATTTGACGGGACCCGGTGGAGCAGCCAAAGGAAACCCACAATATGAATTTTTGGGCGTTACCCGGTATTGGCGTTACAGTCGGGAAAACATGGAAAAACTATATCAAGAAGGTCGTATTATCCAAGTTGCGCCGGGTCGAGTTCCCCGTTATAAACGCTATTTAGATGAAATGCCGGGTGTGAGCTTACAAGATGTATGGACGGACATTCCGCCCGTTCAGCCCCAAGCTGCTGAACGCCTCGGCTATCCGACGCAAAAGCCGCTCGCCCTCTTGGAGCGCATCATCAGCGCCAGCAGCAACCCCGGTGACATCATCCTAGACCCGTTCGCGGGTTGCGGGACGGCGGTCAATGCCGCGCAAAAATTGGGGCGGCGCTGGATTGGCATTGACGTGACCCACCTCGCCATCACCGTGCAAAAACGCCAGATGGATCGGCTGTACGGCCTGACTCCCGGCGTCGAATATGAGGTGGTGGGGGAGCCGCAAGATGTCGGCAGCGCCCGCGCCTTGGCGCATCAGGGGCGGCATCAGTTTGAATACTGGGCGATTTCACTGG
>Ga0163154_10005471_pt1 | contig 16091 bp, 10 predicted proteins | sample OliLakLV19MP9P1_FD_148649 | JGI IMG/M metagenome (GOLD analysis project Ga0163154, IMG submission 148649) | Freshwater microbial mat bacterial communities from Lake Vanda, McMurdo Dry Valleys, Antarctica - Oligotrophic Lake LV.19.MP9.P1 | ecosystem: Environmental > Aquatic > Freshwater > Lake >... | reverse complement strand
AACAAAGACACGCCCGCATTGCCGGACGTAGGATCCAGTCACGTTTCGGTGGACGTCACGCTGTGGCCGGGGGAACGACTGCGCGTGAAGGAAAAATTCCTCCAGGCGAGCGATGAGGGACTCGCCCGGCGCACGCGCTTCCTGCTCGATTGGCGAATCCCCTTCACCAGCTTGGCCTGCGGACTGGCGGAACTGGTCGAAATGCAGAATGCCACTGCAGGGGCAGATTTTCGGGTCACGCTCTCCAATGCGGATGACCCGCACGTGGAACTGGCGGTGATCCACGTGCCCGCCGGGTCGTCCGTGATCTTGCGGCCGAGTTACCTCGCGGGCGTGATCACGATGGCTGAAGAACCCCTGCGCATTGCCAGACGTTGGGTTCTGGGGCGTTGGCTCTCGTGGGTCACCCTGCAGTTTCGTTTCTTTGAGTTTCAAGGTCCCTGTCGCCTGGTGGTTTCAGGCTCGCGCGGCATTCGCGCGGAGAATCTGGCCGACCGCGAAGGCCAACCCCGCGCCGCGCGGCGGACGAACCAGAACGCGACCATTGGATTCACTCCCAATCTGGAGTACCTCCCGGTCCGGGCGGAAACCTTCTGGTCCTATTATCGCGGGATGAACCCTCTCTTCGACGACCTGTTTGTCGGGCCCGGTCTCTTCCTCTGCCAGGAGACCTCCACCGCCGACGAATCGGCCAAGACCGGACGTTTCTGGTCAACCGTATGGAATGGGATACTTAAAGTGTTTGGAATCTGAGGGTTGTTGGCGCTTTTCACCCAAGTCAGACCGCGCTGAGCTTGCCAGTCCAGCCATCGCCTCCCAGCGTGAGGAATGCCCCCCGCGGATTCAATGATGCCGTCCAACGAGAAGAAAGACCCGGTGCTCTTGATCGACGACGAGAGGCCCTTGCTTGAAGCCTACGCGACTGCGCTGAGCTCGGTCTTCGAGGTCACAACGGCGACGTCCGCGCGGGAGGCGGACTACATTCTCCACAAGAAATCCTTCAAGGTGATCATCGCCGACCATCTGATGCCCGGAGGCAACGGCATGAGTTTCCTGGTCCGCGCGCGCGAGGAGCATCCCCGGACGCAGAGGGTGCTCGTGACCGGCTTCATGAAGCCGGAAATGCTCTTGCGCAGCGTCAACGAGGCGGCGCTGTTTCGCTACCTGCTCAAGCCCGTATCCATTCCTGAATTGATCAAGGTCGTGCAGGAAGCCGCGAAGATCTACGACCAGGCTGGCGAGCGCTGAGGCACCACGCCTCCGTGGAACGTCTCTCTCGACCCGCGCGCCTCCGCATCCGTCACTTCGCGGCTCTGCGGCGGCTCAGGTGTTTGCGCAGATAGGGGGCTGTCGGACTTTTGGTCACCTTGAGAAGGCCTTCGAGCGGTCCTTGGTAGAGCAGTTCGCCACCCCCTGGTCCGCCGTCGGGTCCGAGCTCCAGAATCCAATCGGCCTCCGCGAGCAGGTCGAGATGATGCTCAATCACCACCACGGTGTGCCCTTGCTCGACCAACGCGTGCAGGACGCCGATCAGTTTTTCGCAGTCACTCAAGTGCAGTCCGATCGTGGGTTCCTCGAGCAAGTAGAGGTTGCGCGGCAGAACGCCCCGACTCCGCTCCTTGTAGGTCGCGAGGCCTCGCGCAAGTTCGGTGACCAACTTAAGCCGCTGAGCCTCGCCGCCGGAGAGGGTGGGGGAACTTTGCCCGAGCGTCAGGTAGCCGAGTCCACACTCCACCATCAGCCGGCAGATCTGGGATAGCTGGGAGTGAAAGTCGAAAAATACGACCGCTTCCTCAAAGGTCAGCCGTAAAACTTCACCGATGCTCCGGCCCTTCCAAACGACATCCGTGAGCTCAGGTCCGTACCGCAGTCCGCGACAATCGTCGCAGGGCAGGTAGGTATCGGGCATGAAGGCCATCTCCAGTTTGATCCGCCCTGCGCCTTCACAGGTTGGGCAGCGCCCGCCGGTCGTGTTGAACGAAAAGCGTCCAGGCCCATAACCCCGCATCTTCGATTCAGGCAGGGAGGCAAAAAAGGTGCGGATGAGATCGAAGATCCCAAGGTAGGTGGCCGGCGTCGATCGCGGGGTCTTGCCAATCGGAGACTGATCCACCTCGACCACCGAACGAAAAACCTGCCCTCCGCGCAACTCGTCGAAGGGCGCGGGCTTCCGTTCGCCTTCAGAGGCAGGAGTTCCGGCGTCAAAACCCGTGGTCGCGACGAACTCCTTGCCGGTCACGCGCGACTTCTTCGTCGCGATTGCGTGGGACACGGCCGGGTGGAGCAGGTCTCGGAACAGGGTCGACTTCCCGGCTCCACTGGGCCCGGCGATCATGATCAACCGTCCCGGAGGCAGCGCGATATCCACTTCCTTGAGGTTGCGGAAACGGGCACCGGAAAGCATCAGCCACCCTTCCCGACGTTTGTCGGTGGAAATTTCACGGTAGGTGCCGCGCGAGGGATGGGAAATGCCCTTGGCCAGAAACAATCCGGTGAGCGAACGGTCGCTCTTTCTGATCTCAGCCGGTGTTCCGTTGGCCAGGAGTTCACCGCCATGGATACCCGCAGCGGGGCCGAGGTCGATGATGCGGTCGGCGCGCTCCATCAATTCGTCGTCGTGTTCGACGACCAACAGCGAGTTGCCCTTGTCACGCAGACTCAGCAGCGTGTCGATCAGGCGGTCATTGTCGCGCGCGTGCAGTCCGATACTGGGTTCGTCGAGCACGTAGAGCACCCCCGCGAGGTTGGTCCCCAATTGCGCGGCCAGACGAATGCGTTGCGCCTCGCCTCCCGAGAGCGTCTCGGTCGGACGATCGAGCGAAAGGTAACCCAGTCCAACGTGATCGAGAAACTTGAGCCGCTCTTCGATCTGCGGAACAATGTCCTGCGTGATCAGCCGACCGCGGGCGTCCAATTCCAGTTCCCGGAGATGCGCGAGGAGCTGGGACGGAGCATCCCGTAGCAAGGCCGGCAAGGACAGCGGAGCCGATTTCCCCCGGAGGTGAAGTTTGACGGAACGACTCACGCGATTGAGGCGTTCGCCGTGGCATTCCGGACAGGGCGTCCCCTCGGTTGAGACCTCGTCACCCGATTCGATGCCAAACTCCCGCAGCCGTGCCGCCGGGTCGTCTTCATCCTTCTCCGAGGGTTCGAGCATCCAAGGAAAGACGCGCCCATGTCCGCGACACGTTGGGCACCAGCCACGCGGCGAGTTGTGCGAAAAATGCTTCGGCTCAAGTTCCGGAAAGCTTTCGCCCGTATCGATGTCGGTCCGTGTCGTGGAGAACCACGAGAGGACTTCGCCCTGCGGGGTGAGCAGGAAACAGGAACCTTTGCCAAGACGCAGCGCCTCCTCCAAGGGATGCTTCGCGGTGGGGGCGGCCGCCGCCAGGGCCGACGTTTTGCGAACGGTCGTTTTTGGCTTGGCCGCAGAGGGAGCCGGAGCGCGCAGGTCTGCAACCACCACTTCGATGTCATGCTCTTTGTATCGGTCCAGCTTTTCGAATGCATCGACACGCCGGAGCTGCCCATCCACCCGCATGAGTTCGTAGCCATGCTCCTCGATCCAGGTCGCGATTGGCTGGTGATGGCCTTTCCGTCCCCGAATCAGGGGGGCGCACAGATAGAGATGTTTGGCCCGGCGCGCCTTGGGTGTCTCCGTGACCCGGGTGAGGAGACGCTTGAGTTGACCGATTGTGAGGGGCTGGACCGCCTTGTCGGTGTCCGGGTGGTGCTGGATGCCCATGCGAGCGTAGAGCAAGCGCAGATACTGGGCGACTTCGGTGATGGTCGCCACGGTGGATTTGCGCGAACCGCGGGTGACGCGCTGCTCGATCGCGACGGTCGGCGGGATCCCGGTCATGCGGTCGATATCGGGTCGCGGCAGCTGCTCCACGAACTGCCGTGCGTAGGGCGACATCGATTCCATGAAGCGGCGCTGTCCCTCGGCGAAAACAATGTCGAATGCCAGGGTGGACTTGCCGGAGCCGGAAACGCCGGTGACCACGATCAGCTCGCGATGCGGCAGGCTGACGGAAAGGTTCTTGAGGTTGTTTTCCCGCGCACCGATCAGTTCGAGGCGGTGGTTGCCGGCGTGGGCGACCGGGGTCACGAAGGAAGACTCGGCGGCCAGCGATATAGATTCCTTTGCCGGTGCACCTGCAAGCGCCTCGATGAGAAACGGTGTGGTCGCGGTCCGGAGCCGAACCACGCTCTCCGGCGGCCCCTCCGCCACCAGCTGACCGCCTTCGGCGCCCGCTTCCGGACCGACCTCGATGATCCAGTCGGCGGATTTGATCACATCCAGGTTGTGCTCGATGACGATGACACTGTGTCCGCGGTCGACCAAGGCTTGCAGCACGGCGAGCAGCCGGCCGACATCGTGGCGATGGAGCCCGGTGGTCGGTTCATCCAGCAGGAGCAGCGAGGCCTCCGGCTGATCAGCGGCGAAGAGTCCGAGGTAGCGTACCAGTTTGAGCCGTTGAGCCTCCCCCCCGCTGAGGGTGTTGAGCGGCTGGCCCAGCGTGAGATAATCCAGTCCGACCGAAGCGAGGGCCGCCAAGCGCCGATGAATCTCCGGAAATTCGATGAAGAGCGGAAGCGCGTCCGCCACACTCGATCCCAAAAGGTCTGCAACCGAGAGACCATTCCAGGCGATCGCCAGGACTTCCGGCTTGAATCGTCGTCCTTCGCAGACGGGACACGGCACAAATACGTCGGAAAGAAACTGCATTTCGACCCGTTCGTAACCGAGCCCCAGGCAATGGTCGCAGCGTCCATCCCCACTGTTGAACGAGAAGCTCGAGGGGCCAAACCCGCGTTCTCGCGCGGCTGGCTCTTTGGCATAGAGGTCCCGAATCAGCTCCCAAGCCTCGGTATAGAGCGCGGGGTTGGAACGAGGCGTCCGGGACAAGGGCGACTGGTCGACCAGAACGATATCCGAAAACGTCAACGGGCATTCCAGCCCCGAAATCAACGCAGGATCATCGGTCAGTTGGTGCCGGCGATTGAGCAGGCCCTGGTAAATCACGTTGTCGAGCAGGGTGGACTTGCCGGAACCCGAGACACCACTGAGGCAGACGAGTCGCTGCAGGGGCACGCTGACCGCAAGATTCCGCAGGTTGTGCTTGGTGACCCCGGTGAATCTTAAACGCGGATGGTCGGAGCCGATCGGACGGCGCCGCACCGGGAGCGGGATACTCCGTTTTCCCGTCAAATAGGCTCCGGTCAAGCTGGTGTCCGAAAGCAGAAGTTCCGGCAGACTGCCCTGAAACACCACCTGTCCTCCGCGACTGCCGGGTTCGGGTCCGATTTCAAGTACGTGATCGGCGGCCCGAATCATCGCCTCATCGTGCTCCACCACCACCACCGTGTTGCCAGCATCGGTCAATGAACGTACGATCGCGATCAGCCGGTCGATGTCGCGTGGATGCAGCCCGACACTGGGTTCATCGAGCACAAAGAGGGTATCCACCAACGACGTGCCGAGACAGGAGGTCAGGTTGACGCGTTGCACTTCGCCCCCGGAGAGAGTCTTGGAGGAACGATCGAGGGTGAGGTAACCAAGACCCACTTCCTCCAAATAGCGAAGTCGCGTGAGGATCGACTCGTAAGCGATCGACGCGCTGTGAGCCTCGCCCTGTCCGGAGTCGGCGAGACTGGCGGTGCGCACGCGTGCGAGCAGGTCGGTCACGGGGAGTTGGTAGAGTCCAGGCAGCGTCTGGCCCTGCCATTTCCAACAAAGCGCCTCGGGTTGGAGGCGGCTCCCGCCACACGCCGGGCATGGGTTGTAGGCCCGGAAGCGCGACAGGAAGACCCGCACATGCATCTTGTAGGTGCTCTTTTCCAGCCACCGGAAGAAACCCTTGAGTCCATACCAGGCCTTTGGCCAGTCGCGCCCCTCCTCGCCATAACCGGGCTCACCATCGATCACGAAGGAACGCTGTTCATCGGTGAGCGAGGCAAACGGTACATTCGTCGGGATTTTTCGTTTCCGAGTGAACGTCAGCAGATCTTTTTTCGATTCGCCGTAGACCTCGCCTTCCCAACACTTGATCGCGCCCTGTTCGATCGAAAGCGACGCGTCGGGAATGGCCAGTCGGTAGTCAATCTCGATGATGCGCCCGAAGCCGCGGCACTGGGGACAGGCCCCGAGCGGTGAATTGAAGGAGAACAACGCCGGACTCGCCGGACGAAATCGCCGTCCGGTCTTCGGCGAGTGCAGTCCGCGGGAAAAGTGTCCCACGTGCGCAAGGCTGGCGGCATCGATCAGCCGCAGTTCGCCCTGACCAAAATGAAGGGCAGCCTCGGCGGCCTCAAGGAATCGGCCCTTCTGGTCCGCGGTGAGGAGGATTCGATCCTGAGCCACATCCACCCAATCGACCGCGTTGAGCGGGACAGGGTTGGCCAGCAGGTCATCGACCCGGTGGACCGCCGGGGATGCGTGATCGATGTTTGGAAGAATCACGCGCACATAGGACTGCCCCTTGAGATTGGTCAGAATTTCCGCCCACGTGAGATTGTCGGGCTTCTTCACCCGAAACGCGACGATCAGCGTCTGTCCCACGTGCTGCTCGAAGGCCTGGGTCCAGATCGTCTGCGGATTGTCGTCTTCCACCCGCTCGCCGGTTTCAGGATCGAAACACGCGGCGACGTGGGAAAACCAGACTTTGAAGAAGTCGGTCAACTCCGTCATGGTCCCGACGGTGGAGCGGGACGTCTTGACCGTGTTGGTTTGCTCGATCGCGATCGATGGCCGGATGTTTTCGATCGAGTCGACCTTGGGCTTGTCGAGCAGATCGAGAAACTGCCGGGTGTAGGCACTGAAGGTTTCGACATAGCGGCGCTGCCCTTCGGCGTGCAACGTATCGAAAACGAGCGACGACTTTCCTGAGCCGCTCAGTCCCGTGACGACGATGTAGCGGCCCAAAGGCAGATCGAGGTCGAAGCCCTTCAGGTTGTTTTGCCTCACCCCGCGCAGACGGATGCAGTCGGGAGCCGAGGCACAGCGGGCGGGAGGAACAGACGAAGAGGACAACGGAGCAGCGGAAGACACTCCGGTCACGAAGTGCACCGCGCGGAAAAACTCAACTGCGCGGCGGTGCAAAACTCCGAATCACCAGCCGCCCAGCGCTCTCGGATACTTACTTCCGCAAAGCCGGCTTCTGGCGAAGGCGGAATACCGGAACCGCCTCGGCCGCACGTAAAAGGGCCAAGGCTCGAGACTCGGCGGCGCGCATCCGACGTTTCTTCAGTGGCTTGAGATCGTCGTAGCCAACGAGGTGCAACCAGCCATGCACGACGTAGAGGGTCAGTTCCTCGGAGAAGTCCCGCTGGTGTTCGGCGGCGTACCGCTCCGCGGTATCGGCGGAAACGCAGATCTCCCCAGCGCTTCCGGCATCGGTGTCACCTTCGAAGGTTATCACGTCGGTGCAACTCGGGTCGTTGAGAAATTGCGCGTGGAGCGAGGCCAGCGCATCATCGGTGAGGAAAACGATCGATAGCTCACCCGTGGGAGCGGGTTCAGGGACCGCAGAGTTGTCGCGGGAAACCTTCAGCTGTTGCCGGGCCCGGGCGGCACCCGCGCGAGTAAGACGGGGCACATCGGCGGCAGTGAACCGAAAGCCGGTTTCGAGCACCTTGATCGCTCGAACGATCTCGCTTCGAACAATTCGCAGACCCGGGTGGTGGTTGGCAATCTCGACGGAACGCATGACCGAGGGCACCGACCTCAATCGATCAGTTCGCGGCGTTCTCTTCACGCACCTCGGCACCGCCGGTCGTGGCGACCGCAGGATAGGCCACGCGGCTATGCAGCATGTTGAGCAGGGTGAAATTGAAACTGTTCTTGATCTTGCTGATTTCCTCGAGCGTGAGCGGAGCCTCATCCAACTGGCCGTCAGCGATGCTTGCGCGGAAAATCTGCTCGATCAGCTCACCCAAGTGCTGCGGTGTGACTTTACGCATGGAACGTGAGGCCGCTTCACACATGTCAGCCAGGTGAATGATCGCACTCTCCTTGAACTGCGGCTTGGGCCCATCATAGCGGTAAGTGGTTTCGCAGACCCGGCCGTTTTCGGCACGGGACGTCGTTCCCTCCCGAAGATCGCCGGGGCCGCCCCGGGCAAACGGATTTCGAGTCAGTTCACTGATCGCTCGCTGGAAGAAGTAACGGATCAGCGTCGTCCCATGATGCTGCTGAATCACGTCGATCACGGCGCGGGGCAGCTTGTGTTTGATCGCAAGATCCACCCCGTCCTTGACGTGGGCTTTGATGATCAGGGCGGAGAGTGACGGATTGGCCTCGTCGTGAGGGTTGATCGACTCCCGCTGGTTCTCGGTAAAATAGTCCGGTTTGGTCGACTTGCCGATGTCGTGAAAGAGCGCGCAGACACGAGCGAGCAAGGGATTGGCACCGATGGCATTGGCCGCGTTTTCCGCCAACTGAGCGACCACCAAGGAGTGGTGATAGGACCCGGGAGCCTCCAGCTGCATCTGCCGCAGCAACGGATGGTTGAAGTCAGTCAACTCAAGCAGCGTGATATCGGTCGTGCGCCGGAAAAGCGCCTCGAGCACAGGCAACAGTCCCACCACCACCACGCCGGTGAGCAGACCGGTCGCTAGGCCTGCACCCATCTCCTTCAGCACCGTCCCCACGGGCAATTGGTCGACGACGCCGAACAACAAGGCGAAGCCGGCAACGGTGAGTCCGCCGAGGGTCGCAGCGCGAACCACCCGACCGCGTTTGCGACTCGAACGAGACGCGAAGATCGCGACCATCGAAGCGAGGAACGTCAGCACCAGCAGGTCGAGGCGATTTCCGTAGATCACCCCGGTGAAAATTGAGACCAGCAACGCCATGAAAATGGCTGAGCCGGCGTTGATCAGAATTGCAACCATCAGCGGAGCCAGAGCGGTCGGTGCAAGGTAGGGGAGCAGGGCACCCGCCTCGGGGTTCTCACTGAAGAAGGGTAAACCTCCCAACGAATAGGTCGCGCGCACCAAGGCCAGATTGACGACCACGGTCAGCGCCAGCAGGGCCAGTCGGCTATTGCTCTGGACCGTCTCGTTGTCCTCCATCCGCACGTAGAAAAGACTGGCAAGCACCATCGCTAGAACCAACAGGATCCGTCCGAAAAGCTGGAGTCCCTCGTTGAAACCCAGGTTGCGGTTTTCCATCATGAATTTGCGATGGGCTTCCAGCATTTCGAACTGCTCGGCGCTGACCTGAGCACCTTGTTCGACCATCGTTTGACCGCGTTGCACTGAGATCGTCGCCGGTCGCAGGGCCTTCAGGGCGTCCTCCTGAAGACGTTCGGTTGCGGCCCGGTCATAGATCAAATTCGGAGTGAGCCCGTTCTGGAAGATCCGGTAGAGCGCAAGGTGGGTCTCTTTGCCCATGCCCTCGGCGGCGAGATTGATCCGAAGAAACGTGTGAGCTTCCTCGAGCGACTGCACCGATCGCTGGGCGACCTCGCCACTCTGCTTGAGAATGCGAAAGACCGTCACCCGGCTTTCGGTTTCCCCTCCCAGCATCGTGCCGTCGTGCACACCCTCGGCATAAATCTCCCGCAGGATCACCAACGCACTCTCCATCAGTTTGTACCGGGTCTGGGCGTCACCCACGTCGAGGAGCATGGCGACGTGGTCGACGTTGACGCGGTAAGGGCCCTTTTGGTTGAAGGCGTCGACCAACGGTGTAAGCGCGGCGTTGCGGGAAACGCCGGAAGGGGCGTCCTTCTCGAATTTTTCGAGCCCAGCGTTCAACTCCCGGATATTGGTCTCAAATTGTCGCAGCGGTTCAAACTCAAGGCGATAGACCGGCGGCGTTCGATCGCGAATCTGCTCACTCTGCATTCGGGTCCGCTCCGTGCTCGCATAGGAAAACGGAGCACTGGCAACGACCCGGATCGAGGCGCGTTGGTTCGGTAGGAGAAAGAGGTCGGCAGCCGTTACGCCGACAAAACTCACCAGAACAATCGCCGCCACGGTCGCGACGAAAATCAACGAGGCGACCAAGCGGCTGGACTCCAAATACTCCACCTTCTCGGAGACCTTGGCGGACTTCCGCGTCCGGCGCAGACCACCCGCGCCACCACGCAGGAGCTTGAGTTGCTCGATCAGTGGCATTTCAAGAACGCAACAGCTGGAAACCGTAAATCATGCAAAACGCTCAAAAGTGGGAGGCAGAACATAATCCTCACACTTTTTCGTCCGTTTGGCCAATCGGGTTTTTGTAACGCTCATAGGCCTCGATAATCTTGAGCACCAAGGGGTGGCGGACCACGTCCGCCCCGCTGAAATAGTGGAAGTCCACGCCTTCGATTCCCCGCAGGATTCGCCCCACTTCCACCAGGCCGCTCTGTTTGCTGCGGGGAAGGTCGATCTGGGTCACGTCCCCGGTTATGACCATGCGCGAATCCTCCCCCAAGCGCGTCAGGAACATCATCATCTGTTCCGGGGTGGTGTTCTGCGCCTCATCGAGAATGATGAAGGAGTTGCTCAAGGTTCGACCCCGCATGTACGCGAGTGGGGCAATTTCGATCACCCCCTTTTCCGTCAGAACGGCGACATCCTTGGCATCAAGCATGTCATGCATCGCGTCGTAAAGCGGGCGGAGGTAGGGGAGGATCTTTTCCCGGAGATCGCCGGGAAGGAAACCCAAAGTCTCGCCAGCCTCAACCGCCGGGCGAGTCAGAATGATCCGCTGAACCTTGTTTTTCAGGAGAAGACTGATCGCATGCGCCACGGCGAGATAAGTCTTGCCCGTGCCCGCGGGTCCAATTCCGAAGACGACCGGATTTCGGATCATCGCCTGGAGGTAAATTTTCTGACCCAATGTTTTGGGCACGATACTCTTACGCTGTGTCGTAATAACCAGCGGTTCACCGAAAAGTTGCTCCAGTGCATCGACCTCACCCCGGGCCAGGGTTTCGACGATGCGGACAAAATCATTGGTCCTGATCGCAACCCCGTGGGTGCGCACATCGTTGAGAAAACCGAAAAGCATTTCGGTGCGCGCGATGTCGGCCTCGGAACCATCGATTTTCAGCCAGTCTTCGCGTGCGACCAATTGGACGCCCAAAGCCTTTTCCACCAAGGCGAGATTCTCCTCCCGTCCCGCGTAGAGCTGGTTTAAATGCCGGGGCGTGGGAAAACGAAGTGTGGTTGAAGCCATGCGCGCTTAATCGATTGTTTTCAAGAAGGTCGTTTCGAGACAAAATGCTTCGCAACATTTTCTGCAAAAAGAACATCCGCATCTACGCGTATTTAAGCCGACGTTTCGAGTTCGGCGACCACCGCGTTGAGCTTCAGCCAGGTGGCATCCAAGGCTTCCGGTAAAACCCGCGTCTGGCCGGTCACGGGCATGAAGTTGTTGTCTCCCGCCCAGCGTGGCACGAGGTGGCCGTGAAGGTGCTCGATGCTTCCGCCGGCCGCACGTCCCAGGTTAAAGCCGATGTTGAAGCCGTCCGGCCTCATCGCCCGCGAGAGCAATTTCTTCCCAAACACGACGGTGGCAAAAAGATCCGCGCTTTCAGGAGCCGTCAGGTCCTCGATGTCCGCCACGTCCCGAAACGGGATGACCAAGAGATGTCCCGGATTATAGGGGAAGCGGTTGAGCATCAGGTAGGAGAGGGGGGATCGATAGACGATCAAGGCCTTCCGATCATCTCCCATTCGGGGTAATTCACTGAACGGCCGTTGAGTCTCGGGGGGACGCGGAGCAGCAATGTACTCCATTCTCCAGTAAGCCTGTAGCGATGCGAAGGGAGACTCCATGCGTGTACCGACCAGTGGAGCCGGCCCGGACTCTGAAGTCAAAGCCGGCGAGTCGTTTCTCACCGCTTGCCGCGGACGGGAATTTTCGTGAAACTGGCGGATTCCCATGAGTCACACTCCTTTTGCACCTCCTCCAAGCCTCCCTGCGCGCCGCCGCGTCGTGATCACGGGAATTGGCGCCGTCACCCCCTTGGGGCTCAGCGCCGCCGAGACGTGGGAAGGTCTGGCCACCGGGCGTTCGGGCATTGGCCCGATCACGCGATTTGACGCCTCGCTCTGCTCCGCGCGCATCGCTGGCGAGGTCAGGGGGTTGGATCCGACCCGGCCGTTGAGCGCACCGCTCTATCCCCGGGGTCGGCAACGTGAGCCGGTCGGTGCCGCGTTTACCCCCAAGGACCTCAAGAAATTCGGTCGTTTCACCCATCTCGGCGTGACCGCCGCCACTGAGGCCTATGCCGACTCCGGACTCGACGCCCACCGCGATGACGTCTGTTCGGAGCGCGCGGGGGTCAACCTCGGCGTGGGCATCGGCGGTTTGCCGGAAATCGAGGCGATGCACGACGTCTACAAAGCGGGCGGTTTCAGGAAAATTTCCCCGTTCCTGATCATCCAGATCGCCCCCAACCTGCTCGCCGGGCAGACTTCGCTTCTGCTCAACTTTCGTGGACCGAACATGTCGGTCGCATCGGCCTGCGCGACGAGCGGTCACGCGCTTGGCGAATCCGCCGCGGCGATCGCCCGTGGGGACGTCGACGTGATGTTGGCCGGTGGTGCCGAATCCACCGTTTCGCCATTGGCCATCGGGGCGTTTGCCCAAATGCGGGCCTTGTCGACCCGCAACGATGCGCCGGAAAAGGCCTCGCGGCCCTATGATGCGGGGCGCGACGGCTTTGTTCTGGCCGAAGGCGCGGTCGTTTTCGTCCTCGAGGAATATGAGCACGCGCTGCGCCGGGGCGCGCGCATCTATGCGGAGCTGCGTGGTTATGGTGCCTCCGCGGATGCGTACCACCTCTCGTCACTCGCGGAAGGGGCCGAGGGATCCCAGCGTTCGATGCGCCGTGCCCTCGAGACCGCCGGACTCGCGGCCACCGAGATCGATTTTGTGTCGGCGCACGCGACCTCCACCCCTGGAGGCGATGGAGAGGAGGCCGCGGCGATTGCGACGGTGTTCGCCGAAAACAAAGGCTCGATGCATGTCAGTGCGACCAAGTCGATGGTGGGACATCTGCTGGGTGGCGCGGGTGCGATGGGCGTGTTTGCCGCGGTGTTGGCGATCCGGGATGGACTGATTCCCCCGACGATCAACCTTGAAGAAATCGACCCGGCGGTGGCGGCGCTTGGCCTGCAGATCGCGGCGAACACCGCGGTCCGGAAACCGGTGCGGGCCGCCTTGGCAAACAGCTTCGGCTTTGGAGGCACGAATGCCTCGATCGTGGTGGCGGCGATCTGAGCCCGATCGACGTCGGAAGCGTCACCCCTTGCCCTTGCCCTGGTCCTTGTTGGCCAAGGCAATCAAGGCCTCGCGGGCCGCGGCCTCCTCGGCGATCTTCTTGGACGTGCCGCGCCCTCGGCCGAGCGCCTCCTCCTTCAAGTGGACCACCACCTCGTAGTTCCGTTCGTGGTCCTTGCCGAGGATGGCAACCACCTCGTACCGCAGGGCATCGTTGCCGTGGACCGCCTGCACCTGCTCTTGCAAACGCCCCTTCGGATTCTCCGCGGTTTCCATGGCGGCGAGACGGGCACCGATGTCCCCGTACCAACCGAGAAGTGACTTGCGGGTGGTTTCGAGGTCGCTGTCCCGATAGATCGCGCCAATCACGGCCTCCATGGCATCCTCCAGGGCCGCCCCGCGGGAACGCCCGCCGGTCGACTCCTCGCCTCCACCGAGGCGCAACCGCCCGTCGAGTCCAAAGTCCCGCGCGAGCTGCGCCAGAAAAGTCCCCTTCGTCAGGGCGGCCCGCCGCTTGGTCAGATTGCCCTCCCGATCGTCCGGATAAAGCTGATACAGGGCGTCGGTCAGGATCAGGTGAAGCACGGCGTCACCGAGGAACTCGAGCCGCTGGTTGCTCACCGTGACCTGCGGGTTGTCCTGGAGGAACGACGGGTGGGTCAACGCCTCGATCAAGTACGCGGGGTTCCTGAAGACGTGGCCCAACCGATGCTGGAGCGCCTGAAGGTCCGCGGTCATGAGCTGGCGCTGGTGTAACGCCGCAGCCCGCGATGGAAAACGGTGATCGCGATCGTCAGCCAGAGGGCCGCGGCGCCAATCAGCCAAAGGGTGTCGCCCAGTTGGATGCCGTGCAGGAGCGTGCGCGAGGGCACGTTGGTCACGATGACCACCGGCAACGTGTAGACGAAGACCACCGAGGCGACCCCGCGCATGGCCTCGCGCGGGAGGCGGGAGAACTCGTTCAGGCCGAAATAACCGCCCTCGATTCCCTTCGCACTCTGCAGCCAGAAGACCAGGGAGATGAAGAACAGCAGCGTCGCGTAGTGAATCCCCAATCCGCAAAGAATGAACAGGGCATAGATCGCGATCTGCGCGAAGGAAGGATCGAGTCCCAGCTGGCGGCACGCGTAAACGATCACGCCGATCGCGATCGGCACATTGATGAACCCGTCCAAGTCGAGCTTGCGGGTCGACACCATGAAGAGAAGGCGACCGGGCTGGGCGACGAAAAAGTCGAGCGCCCCGGAACGAACGTTGCGGCCCAGCTCGAAAAGATTGGTCCAGAAGAATCCCATCAGCAGGCGCTGAATCAGCAGCGACGTGCCCACCAGCAGGGTCATTTCCCACTGGTTCCATCCGGCAATGCTGTCGGTGTGCTGGTAGATCACGCCGATCAGCCCCAGATTGACCGCCATCCAGAACAGTTCGACCATCGACCACATGATGAAGTCGCCGCGGAACATCATCGTGCGCACCACCGAGTAGCGGGCGCAGGCGAGCCAGATCCGGACGTATTGGGCGAAGGACATGGATATTCAGCCCCCCACTGCGGTGTGGCGCCGCAGTCCCCGGACCCAGAGGAGCTGGGCAACCCCATAGAGTGCGAAAACCCAGAAAAACTGAATGCAGAGCCCACGAATCGCCTCATCGGGACCGGGGATGCGTCCGGTCAGGAGCGCAGCCGGAAAATACATCTGATAGTAATATGGCAGGTATGAGGAGATCTCGTAGAGCCAGCGCGGCAGGAGATCGAGCGGGAAGACCTGCCCGCCGAACACGGTCTCGATCGCGAGCGAGAGGATGACGAAGGACTGGATCTCAAGGAACCAGAACGTCAGCATGCCGAAGCAATACGCCAGGGTGAACTGGATACACGCCGACATGATCAACGCCGGGATCGCCGCGACGTAAGTCCAGGATTCCTGCGGCAGTGACATGAAGGGAAGCAGCAGGGGCGACGCGATCAGGATCGGCAGCAGCGCGAGTGTGCCTGAAACCAGCCGGGCCGCCGCAAAGATGCTGAAACGGTAGGCGAAGTAGTTGATCGGCTTGAGCAGAAACTGGTTGATCAGGCCGTTGCGGATCTCCTCGGACACCTCGTAGTCCTCGTTCATCGCGCTGATGAAGAACTGGAGCACGAGCATGACGATGAAGTAGGTCAGTGTCTGGCGCAGGTCGAAGCCGGCGACGCTGTCCTTGCCGGCGAAGGCAGCCCCCCAGAGAATGAACACGTAGGCCAGGTGAACGAGGGAGAAGCTCGCCCGCACGGCAAAGTTCCACCGGTAGACCAGATTGCTCTGCAGACCGATGAGGAACGAATGGCGGTACTTGGCAAACGACATGATGGTTCCGACCCGCTCAATCCGTGTCTTTCAGTCGAAACCGGGCGATGACTTCCTTGGCGAGATTCTTGTAGGCGGTGGCTCCGGGAGAAAGCGGATCGTAGGCGAAGATCGTCTTGCCGAAACTCGGCGCCTCGCTGAGCCGTACGGTCCGGGGAATCACCGAATTGAAGATCTTGTCGGGCAGGTGCTTTTTGACCTCATCGACCACCTGACGCGAAAGATTCGTCCGGATGTCGAACATGGTCATGACCACACCGCCCAGATCGAGCGAGGAATTGACCCCCGCCTGCTTGATCCGCTCCACGTTTCGCAAGATCTGGCCAAGCCCCTCGAGAGCGAGGTACTCGCACTGAAGTGCGATCAGGAGGAAATCGGCCGCTGCGAGACTGTTCATCGAGAGCATGCCCATGGAAGGAGGGCAGTCGATGATGATGGCGCGGTAGCCACCGCTCGCGCGCACCGGCGCAAGCACGGTGCGAAGCTTGTTCAGGTAGTTTTCCGAGGTCGCGATTTCGATC
>Ga0163154_10005467_pt1 | contig 16096 bp, 6 predicted proteins | sample OliLakLV19MP9P1_FD_148649 | JGI IMG/M metagenome (GOLD analysis project Ga0163154, IMG submission 148649) | Freshwater microbial mat bacterial communities from Lake Vanda, McMurdo Dry Valleys, Antarctica - Oligotrophic Lake LV.19.MP9.P1 | ecosystem: Environmental > Aquatic > Freshwater > Lake >... | reverse complement strand
GTCTCTACCGGCGCAGGTTTCGAACTTTTCCAGAACAGTCCGAACCCGGTAGCGTCTACGACCGTCATCACCTTCAACCTGCCGGAAGCCGCTGAGGCCACATTGACCATCAACAATGCTGAAGGCCGCTTGATCAAAACCATCAACGGTTCGTTCGCCAAAGGCTTGAAACTTTGCAACGCAATGACCTGCCCGCGACGGGCATCCTGTTTTACCAACTGACGACACCGACCCACAGCGCGGTGAAGAAGATGGTTGTAGGAGAGTAAAGAGTTTGAAGTTTGAAGTTCGAAGTTTGACTCCGCCCATGTCGTATGCGTACGATGTGGGCGGATTTTTTGTGCCTGTGCTAACCAGCTACCTCATTTATTTCTAATCTGACAAAGTAGAACCAGGCATCCGGCTGTTTTATCAGCCGGAACCTGTGGACCCTCTTGTCATCCGGCAGCTGAAGCAGCCGGTACATTGGGCAGCGGTTTTTAAAATTTTTTGGTTTTTTTTGTTCCATTCGTCCTTTCTTTGCGCCTTTTAAATTCAAAAAGCCATTCGATTTTTAAGCCTCAACCGCATCGAAACCAGTTTTTTCTGCATAAAATTTGATTTTCATTTGAAAAATACCTGCTTCAAAACATTCCGCCCGCCGATTTTGGCACGTTTGTTGAAAATGTAGGGTATCTCTGTAAAAGTTTTAATCCAGCAAATTCACCCGACGACGGAATGCCGTTGGAAGAATGCAAAAGAATCCACCGGCCATCGTTTCAGGAAACTGACGCGCCGGGCAAGACCAGGTAGAAAACGTTTTCCGTATATAATCCACGAACGATAGCCTTTTCGAAGGCTGCCAAACTCGTTCATTTTCAACCAATTGTTCCCATGATTAATTGTTTACGCACCGCACTGTGCATAAGCCAGTGTTTGCTATTCACATCCCGATTTTACGCCCAACCGGGCGTTGCCCTGCCGGTCCTCAACAACGTGGCAGTCGGCGCATCCATCACTCCGTCCGTTTCGGTGACCGGGTTTTCCAATGTTGCTTCTGCTCAGTTTGTGGTCGTCTGGAACCAGCAAGTGCTGCAATTTCAAGGCGTGGAAGGATTTAACCTGCCTGAAATGACCGAGAATTCATTCGGGATGGCAGAAACCGCACAAGGTTTGCTGCGTTTTGGCTGGGCGGGCGGTGGCAACGGCGTATCGGTGTCGAATGGGACTTCGATCTTTACCATCCATTTTCAGGTCATCGGCGCCGACCAGAGCGGTTCGGCGCTGACCATCACGGAAGTATCGCCGACGGCTTTTGAGATCGTCCGCAACGAAAACGACCAGTTTTTGACCTATACCCTCGACGATGTCCAAATCACGTCGGGTTTTGTCGCGGTGGGCTATACCGTAGCCGCCGACGAACCGGGTGTCGCCGCTTTACCGCTCTTATTGGCACCCAATCCTTTCCACGAATCTGTTGCTGCCACGTTCACGCTCGATGCGGATGCCGATGTGCAGATCACGATAACTGACGCTGCCGGTCGCTCCGTTTTTTCGGAGCAACGTCATATAGACGCTGCTGGCACCCAAGTGTTCCACTTGTCCGCGTCGCAACTCCCCGCTGCCGGAACCTATTTTTTCACTGTGCGCACTCCGGTGCAGTCATGCACCCAGCCTTTGCTTTTCCTGTGAATACAAAAACATCCACTTTCACTCATCATCCCTTCACCACTGTTCAGAAGATGAAACCGATTGTACATTTCCTCGCCGCTGCTTTCTTGTGTTTTGGATTTTCTGCGCAAGCGCAACAAATTACCACCACGTTCACTCCGGCCTCTACGAATATCACAGTCGGCCAAAACATTGCCATTGACCTCATGGTGACCGGTTTCACGGACATCTTAGCGATGCAGTTTCCGGTGACCTACGACTCGACGGTGCTCAAACTGGAGTCCATCACCAACCCGTTCCATAACACGTTCAAAACGGTTTTGACGATTGACCCCAACGGGAACAACGTGATCGTGAAGCCGAATGGCAAACTTGCGGTGGCCTGGGAGGCCAACCTGCAACAGTTTCCCAATGGCATGACGCTGGCAAACGGGCCAAAGCGGCTTTTTACCATCAACTTCAAAGTGCTGAAAGCGTGCTCTATCAATGTGAATTTGAGCGGCTCGGCTCCGCCACCGGGTGTTACCAGCCCTAACTTTACGAATAAAACAGGGGTGAGCGTACCGGTGAACTTTGCTTCAGGTGCAGCCTTGATAGGTGGCGACTGTCCCGTGCCCGTCCCGACTTACACAGGCACAAAAGTCATTGCCAACAATATTTATATTCCGCAGGGAGAAGTGGGTTGTATGCCGGTAACGGCCAACGGCCACATCAATATCGAGGCGTTTCAGTATTCCATGAAATGGACGAACATCCCGACCGTGAGTTTTGAAGCAGCCCGTCCCAACCCGGTTACCAACGTGCTTCCGGGCTTCGACCCTACTTATTTTACCGGATTTAATCCAGCCGGTTATGCAGCGGCTCTTTGGGCATCTGCTTCGGGCAAAGTGACCGTGCCGAATGTGATTGTTCCGATGTACGAAATGTGTTTCACCGGAAAAGGTGCGGCAGGGACCAACACCCCCATCGCAGCCAATAGTCAAGGATTTGTTGATCCAACTCCTGCCTCCATTGACAGTGCCAATGGCACGTCTCTTCCGAAAAATCTTTGGAAGTTGGCAACGGTGCCCGTGACGGATACGATCTATATCATGCCTGCAACACCCCCGCCCGGAACTGTTACGTTCACCGCAGATCGTGATACGGTGGTGCCGGATGCCTCCACCTGTGTAGATATCAAGGTTAAAAACTTCAAAAATATTGAATACGCAGAGTTTGCGCTGAGATACGACGCTACAAAATTGACCTACCAAAGTATCAACCTGGGTGCTAATCCCCTGACATTGACGGCTATACAGGCAACTGAAGCCGATCCGATCAGTAAGGTGATGCCTCTTAAAGGGGTGCGCCATGTGGAAGTAGAGCAGAACTTCGGCCAGGGAGATTTCCTCCGCTATATACAGTTCAGTTATCGGGGAACTCCAGCTACTGTATCAGACAACGCCGCTATTTTCTCCGTTTGTTTCAAAGCATCGGCGCAAGTGGGCGATTCATCAGAAATCAAAATTGGTAGTGTCCTGATTCCTACCGCAGGTGTTGTCGTTCCCATCGGTGTTTGGAAAGCTATCCCGATCAGTGGTGTGCCTGTGCAAGGTGTTTCTGGTCTGGTTCGGGTAAAATCTGCCCTCTCAGCAGCCCTCACCGGGATCAACCCAACTTGCAACGGCGGCTCCAATGGCTCCATCGCAAGCATGACCGGCCCCGCCAGCTGCGCAGGCGGTACCCTCAGTTACAAATGGGTCGGCCCTGGCATCAATGCCAACAACATGACCGTCGCCAGCCCGACCGGCCTGACGGCAGGTGTTTATACTGTCACGATCACTTGTTCGGCTGGCAACGTGACTGCTACTTCTTCCGTCACGCTCGGCCAACCGACCGCAGTGACCTCTGCCGCTGCACCGACCATCGTCGGTGTGAATTGCTCTGGTGGAAGCGACGGTTCGATCACGGTTTCCATGATAGGCGGTACTGCACCGTACACCTATACCTGGACCGGACCGACTCCTATAGGCAACGTGCCCAATGCCACCGCCCTCAAAGCAGGTAATTATAAACTGACGGTCACCGACAACGTTGGTTGCAGTTTTACCAATAGCAACAACAACATCGTAGTGGGGAGTCCACAAGGAATCAATGTTTCAGCACTTGCCGTTCCGGTCAAATGTTTTGAAGGCTCCGACGGCTCGATTTCTACGACTATCGGTGGCGGCACCGGTTCGTTTACCGTACAATGGAGCGGCCCGAATGGTTATACTGGTAACGGCACAAACATCACCGGCCTGAAAGGTGGTCTCTATACCCCAACCGTGACCGACAGCAAGGGTTGCACCCAGATCGGGCAGCCTGTGAATGTTCAAACGCCTCAGACCAAAATGATTGTGGCCAATGCTGTGACGAGCGATGTCTCCTGCCTCAACGATAAAAATGGCAAAGCGACTTCGTCTGTGACACAGGGCGGTACAATTCCGTTCCTGTACTCCTGGCGCAACACCCTCACAGGTTCACTCGCTTCCACGTCCGCAAATCCTGAAAACCTCGGCTGCGGTACCTACAACGTAACCATCATGGATGGCAATGGCTGTACGTCCGTTGGCGTCCCGGTCACCGTAAACTGCCCAACTGCCGCACTCACTGTAACGGCTACACCAACCGCTGCTACCTGCGGCGCCAATGGTGCTATCTGCCTGGTGATCAGTGGCGGCTGGACCAATGGCACGGCGACCACGGTCTGGAGCAATCCTGTACTGACCGGCAACTGCCCGACAGCTGTCGCTTCCGGTCCTTACTCCGTTACCGTGACGGACTCGAAAAACTGCTCGACTACAGCAACAACTGCGGTAGCAGGACCTCCGGGATTCACGATTGAACCGGTTGTTATGACCAACCTCACTTGCTTCGGCGCTGGCAACGGTGCGCTGTCCATCACCCCCAGCGGTGGGGCAGGCGGTCCGTTTGAAGTCACCTGGGCCGGCGCGGCCAACCTGACTGGCTCAAGCATCAGCAACCTGACCCCCGGCACCTACACGCCGACAGTGAAAGATGCGTTGGGCTGCACCCAGGTTTTCCCGGTCATGACGGTCACCAGCCCGGCGATCATTGTAGTGGTGGATACCAATGTGATCCACCAGAGCGGCTCCGGCAGCAACGGCTCGATTGACATCACCGACATCACTGGCGGTACGGCTCCTTTCACGTATAAATGGGATGGCCCGAACAATTTCAACGCGGTTACTCAAAACATCACGGGCCTGGCACCAGGGGTGTACACCATCACCATCAAGGACGACAAAAACTGCGGGTTCACTGCTTCTTATGAAGTGAAAGCCGATTTCTCTGCGACAGCAGTGTTGAAAAAAGGCGCTTGTGGAACGAGCGCAGACGGATGCATCACGGTCAACGTACAAGGCACCGCTCCCGGTCCTTACACGGTTTCATGGCCGGGTGGCATACCACAAATTATTACGACCAGCCCCGCAGATATCTGCGGATTTTTGGGCGGCATAGCATATACCCTCACGGTGAGCAACAGCGCCGGCCAGTCGTTTACGATGGCGCCTGTGACCGTCCCAGTATTGCAGCCCGCCATCGTCGGCGCCGAGATTGGCGTTGTCAATGAAGATAAAAAGAATGGCTATATCCTGCTTAGCCCGCTGCCTTCCAATGCACCCTTGAACTTCGCATGGAGCAACGGTAAAACAGGCGGCGCACTGGTTCAATTGGATTCAGGCACCTATATCGTAACCGTCACACATGCCAACGGTTGTTCCAGCATGTACACCTATGTACTGGTTCGGGAGTACCCGAAAGAACAATTCAATTGGCTGCAAATCAACAACCCGAAATGCAAGTCAGCCACGGACGGCTCGATCAAGATCCAGTTCTCCGGCGCAGATGGTCCGAACTACCAGTACAAATGGGCAGGGCCGAATGGCATCATTGCAGGCCAAACCACGCCAACACTCAGTGCACAAGGTACTGGCGCTTATACGGTAACAGTGACCGACGAGCGCGGGTTGCAGTTTGTTTATGACACACTTATTGTATCGCAATCGCAACTGACTGTCACCAATGTCAACGAACTTTCGAACTACAACGGCTTCCAGGTGAGCGGCGCGGCCAATTGTGACGGCGTAGCCAGTGTGGCGTTCTCCGGTCAGGCCAACGGCGCGACCATCGCCTGGAGCAACGGGGTGACGAGTGCTTCGAACTCAACGCTGTGCGGCGGCGCTTACGGTGTCACGGTTACCGACGGCCTGGGCTGTACGGCAGTATGGTCGGATGAACTCACCTTCCCGCCCACCATTCAATCCAATCATTCCGTCACCAAGCAGGTGACCTGCCACGGCGACTGCGACGGCAAAGCCCGCGTGACTGTGGTCGGTGGCATTCCACCTTACAAAGTGTTGTGGTCGAACGGCCAAAGCGACGATTTGAGCACCGCCAGCGGTTTCTCCGAATCCGAAAAACTTTGTGGCGGCACCTACACCGTCACCGTCACCGACAAAAACCTGATTACGACGACCCAGACATTTGTGCTCGATGATCCCGATCCGGTTTCGATCACATTTGCTACCCAGGAGCCGAGCACGTTCAGCACCTGCGACGGCGAAGTCATTGCCACTGCCGAAGGTACTTCCGGTGTCACGACCTTCGCCTGGGCAGTAACCAACCGCCCTGGTAAAAGTGGTGCTGACCAACGCGCTGAAGGTTTGTGCGCCGGAGAAGTGGTACAGTTTTCGGTAGTAGATGCCAACGGTTGTACGGCTTCGGGCCTCGACTCTGTTCCGTATCCGCCCGATGGCTGTCTGAAAGTGGGGCCGATCATCACCCCCAACGGTGACAACCTGAACGACTACTTCGGTATCACCTGCATTCAGGGCGTGAACAATACCCTGGAAATCTACAACCGCTGGGGACAATTGGTTTTCTCCGCAGAGAACTACGACTCAGCACCCAATGGTTTGAAAGGCAGCATCTACTGGGATGGTACCCGCAATGGACTGGAACTTCCCGACGGATCTTACTTCTATGTGCTCAACTACACCGATGAAGATGGCAACGAGCAGCAACAAAAAGGCTACCTCACGCTTCTCCGGTAATTTCTGATATTTCTTCCCACAAGGCACTCCTGCAAGTCCCGTATCCACGGCGCTTTTAGGATTGCCTTGCCTGGAAGTTTGCGAAAGCGGTTGTTTCCTTTGGGTAATTTTCCTTTGGGTAATTTTTTCAAGTAATTTTCCTTTGGGTAATTTTCCTTTGGGTAATTTTCCTTTGGGTAATTTTCCTTTGGGTAATTTTTTCAAGTAATTTTCCTTTGGGTAATTTTCCTTTGGGTAATTTTTTTGGGTAACTTCCTTCGGATGATTTGCCCGGCAGCAAACTTCGAACTTCGAACTTCGAACTCTCGAACTCTCAAACTTTTAACCTAAATTCAATTGTAATAATATGAAAAAGATCATTACGCTCGCTTTCGGACTGTTTGCAGCCGTCGCCTTGTTTGCTCAGGAGCAAGCCATTTACTCTCAATACCCTGTTTATCCGGTGCTGATCAACCCGGGCTACACGGGTTTTGAAAACCAGCACCAGTTCCTCGCCAACGTGCGCAGCACCTGGGCAGGTTTTCCGGGGCGCCCCAATACCTACACGTTAATGTACAATGGCCCGGTCGGCGACAAACTCGCGCTTGGAGGCGGTATTTTCTCGGAAAAGATCGGCGCACTCAACACGCTCAAGTTTCAAGTAAACTATGCGTTCCGCTTTCAGATCCAAAAAGCGAAAATCGGTTTGGGCCTGACGACCGAATTTCTCAACCGCCGCCTGAGCAATGATGCGCTTACGGATCCCAATGTGCAGCGCGGCGACGATATCATTGAAGCCAACGTGGACGGACAGCGCATTTTTGACGCATCGGTCGGTACCCATATCCTGTATGACGAGAAGTTTTTTGTCAGCCTTGCTTTCCCGAATACTGCGCGCGTCCGCCTGGATGAAATTCCGGTAGCGGGGGGAAACCCCGATGATGCACGCGGATCCTTGTTCCAGCACTCTATTTTCCAGTTGGGCTATATCATCAGCGCACCGGGACAGAATTTCAAAGTGGTGCCCTCGCTGGCTGTGCGCAAAGTGCGCGACACGCCGCTGCAAATTGACCTCAACCTGCAAGGCCGTTTCCTGGATGACAAACTGATCGCAGGATTGACGGTACGCCCCAGCACAGGAGGTTCGATGGCGTTGATGCTCGGCACCAAATACCGCAACGCACAACTTTACTACTCGTATGATGTGGCGTTTGGCAAATTCCAAAGCTACAGCAGCGGTTCGCACGAATTTACGGTGTCCTACAATATTGACCGGAAAGGCGCGGCACCTAAAGTGAACGGCGACTCCGTTGAGCCGATTTATTGAACAAAGAAAACAATTGGTTTTTGGGATGGCCTCTCTGCGAAAAGTCGTCAGGGGGGCTTTTTCTTTTTTGCAAAAATAAAATTTTTAAAAATTGAGTAAGAGGCACTAACTATTTGAGAACCGTGATATATTTGCCCCATATTTTGAGAGAAGCAACAGACCTGATCCTTTTTAATCCTTTTCTAATCTCATGAGCGACTGGCATTTTTGACGTCTATTTTGCGCGCAATGCCTGGAGGTTCTCCCGCACGTATCATTCGGTAGTATTCTTTCCATAGCTCATTTCTGTTTCAATGGTTTTGCCTGCCAAGGGACTTGTTTGTCTAATTGGTGCGCTGACTAAAAGTTAAAGCCAAGCACAAAGCCACGTTTGGCTTAATTGTTGCTAAATGGTATAGGCTGGGTTGAAAAGGGTTTTTTCCCTTTTCCTGCTCGGTTTTTAATCTCTCACGGAAAGAGTTATGCACACTCAAGAGTATAAGGTTGATTTTTTTATAAGATATTGACTATAGCGACCGCGTGTCCTATAGCCAATATTTTTTTGCCTTCAAACCAAACAGACAGACGATTTTTAAAACTATTTTTTCACCTCTTTAATTTTTATTTAACATGAAAGGAATGTTTGCAAAACAAGGGTTTCGTACTCTGGTGGCGATGTTCTTCGTAGCGTTTGCGATGCTGATGACAGCAGAGCGGATGTCAGCACAGTCGCTGACGGGCGGTACCAATGTGGTCGTTGACAAACAGACTACGTTTCAAGCCAATCCGGACGCGATTATCGCTCTTACGAACTCGCTTAACAACTACTGGGGACCTCAACAGACTGCGGCTCCGAGCGATTTGAACGTGCTTCGGCACTGCTTGTACTACAAAGCCATCATCGTTCAGTTGATGAGCGGCGAAGGTGTCGGTACTGCATTGATCAATGCGCTGCCCGCTGCAGTTGAACAGGGTAGTTTGAACCCCATCCCGGGTGGCAACCAAGCCGTCCTGCAGAACTTGTATGAAGATGCCAAACAGGTAGTTATGTAACCAACCGCCTTGATTTTGGTATCATCATTTTTTTATGAATCACAAATTTTTCTCATCTCTCATGAAGAAGAAAAACATTACACTTTGGGCGCTTTCGCTGTTGTGTAGCCTTGCGGTCTCGAGCCTCAATGCACAGGCAACTGCGAACATGCCCTTTAACACTGGTCAACAGACCTTTACGCTGACGCCGCCCGTCAACACATTTTTTAACTTTTTCGACAACGGCGGACAATTCGGTGCGTATAGCAACAACTCCAACGCGAACTCGGTGGTGACTTTTGCACCTTCGAACCCTGCCAACCGGGCGATCCGGACTTCTTTCACCTCGTTTCAGGTGGAGACTGGCTGGGATTGCATGTACATCTTTAACAGCAACCTTCCCGACCAAAACCAGGTTCCTGGTCCGGGTGCTGCTACCATCGGTGGTTTTCCGGGTGGCAACTTCCAGACAAGCCCTGGTACGGTGATCGCCAACCTGGGCGTCGCTGCAGTGGGTAACAACCCATCGCGCGCCCTTACCTTCCGCTTCCAGTCGGACGGATCGGTAGCGCTTGCGGGCTGGTCGGCAGTGGTAGATGAAGTGACGGCATTCAACTGCGCGATCACGGCACCTCCGAACCTCACGGTTTGCACGGATGCCAACGCGACGAGCTGCGATGCTTCTGCTTTGACGAACATTCCGTCTCAGAACCCTGCGGGTTGTATCAACTCCAACGGATTGAACCTTACGTACAGTGTCAACGGCGGTGCGTCGGTGAACCTGGGCGCTGCTCCTCCTGCTACGGTAACGATCAATGGCATTGGCGTAGGCGCTGCTGTGATCCTGTGGCGTCTGGTGGACCCGGCTTCGGGCAACGTGATTTCCTCTGCTTCGCAGACGATCACGGTGAACGACTGTACAAGACCTTTGATCACGTGCCCGGCCAACATCACGTTGAACCTGGATCCAGGTGAGTGCCGTACACAGTACTCTTATTCTGTAGTGGCTACGGACAACTGTCCGTTCTTTTTAAACGCGCCTCCGGTGCAGTTCCCGCTGGTGTTCGGTGCGAACGGCAACGGTGTCGTATTTACCTGGGCAGGCAGCAATGCTCCCGGTGGCTTTTACTTCAACCTGACCAATACGAGCGCTGCAAGTGTTCGTGTGCAAGGTTTTGCCATTCGTTTCGGCCCGGCTCAGTTCGGTGTAGTGCCGTCTCCCCAACAGTATCGGGTGTTTGCTGCTCCAACGTTTGTGGGCAACACCGCCAATGCTGCTGCCTGGACTTTGATCGGCTCGCCACTGGTTGTTGTTGCTGGTCCTAACAGCGAGTTGTCGCAGGTAAACATCAACACCCCGCAAGTGATCGCAGCTGGTCAAACGCGCGGCTTCTACATTTTCGGCAATACTTCTTGCCCGCTGTTTAACTACACATTCGCTGTACCGGCTCCTGTTAACAACGGTCCGTTCACCTTCACAGGCGGCAACTTCACGAGCGGTTTGTTCGTGGTACCTGGCGGTTTCGTGGGTTGCATAGGCAACGTACAAGTACAATATGGTGTAGGTGGTGTGGTGCCGGTGAATCAGACTTCTGGTCTGGCATCCGGTGCTGAGTTCCCGATCGGAACGACCACCAACTGCTTTAATACGAATGATGCTGCTGGCAATACCAACTCTTGCTGCTTCAACGTAACGGTGAAAGAATACCCGAACGCAATCACTTCGCTGATCTGCAATGACCTGATAAACTTCACTGTGGACCAGAACTGTTCTGGTGTGGTAAACGCTGACCAGGTGCTGGAAGGCGGTCCATACGGCTGCTACGACAATTATGTGGTACAAGTAGACAAAACCGCTCCGTTCGGCAACGGCCCATGGGTACCTGCTGTGTTCGGTCCTGGCGACATCGGTAAAAACTACCAGATCCGTGTGACAGATCCGACGACCGGCAACAAATGCTGGGGCAACATCAAAGTGGAAGACAAACTTCCGCCGGTGCTGACCTGCCCGCCGTACACGCTGGCCTGCAACACCAACCTGACCAACCCGTACGCGCCTTCGACGGTCGTTACGACGCTTACGACGATTTTCAACAGCACGAACGTTCCGGTGAATATCCCTAACAACCAGACGGTTCAGTCGGTGATCAACATCCCGGCCAACGGCAACATTCTGGACGTGAACGTTCAAATGGACATCAACCACACGTGGATTGGTGACCTTGACATCACGCTGGAAAGCCCGAGCGGCACCCAGATGAAAGTTTGGGACAACTTCTGCGTGTTCACTCAGAACTTCAAAGTGAAGTTCGACGACGAGGCTGCCCTCTGCTCAAACCCTTGCGTCAACTACACGAATGGTCAGACGCTCCAGCCGATCTTTTGCCTGGGCCTTGCTCCGACCAACCTGTCCTCGTTCGACAACCAGAACCTGAACGGTCAGTGGAAACTGATCATCAACGACAACGATCCGACCGACGCGGGTGTGCTGAACTCCTGGAACCTGCAAATCACGTACAAATCTGCTGCTCAGGTTCCGAATACGGTTCCGACTGCTGTGGACGCCTGCTCTGCTGTTTCCCTGAGTTTCATTGACAGCGAACAACAGCGCGACTGCGCCAGCGGCCTGATCAAGGTGATCAACCGCAAATGGACGGCTACGGATGCCAGCGGCAACTCGACCACCTGTGTGCAGGTGCTGAGCGTCGCTCGCGGTACGGACTCGGACATCGTATTCCCTCCGGACTACGACGGCATCGACGCTCCGTTCTTCACCTGCGGCAACGGGGGCTACCCGACGCCACAGTGGATCGCCGCTCTGGGCCTGCAAGGCTCGCCGCTGCTGTACGGTGTGAACGACGGTTGCTCGATCAACTGGTCGTATGTTGACACACGTATCAACGTGTGCGACGGCACCTACAAAATCCGCCGCGTGTGGACGATCATCAACTGGTGCACGGGCATTAGCTCGGAGTTCGTACAGTTGATCAAAGTAGTGGACAACGCTGGTCCGGTCATCGCCTGCCCGGCGAACCTGACGGAGACGACCGATCCTTACACTTGCTGCGGTTCGATCGACCTTCCGAACGTAATCGTTGAAGATGCCTGCTCCGACATTGCTTCCATCTCTGCGATGGTGGTGGTGCTGGGCAACCCTGCCACTGGCAACCAGGGCGACACGCTGGCGATGTACCCGGTGGGTGGCGCGCTGACGACGTTCCCAGGCAACAACCTGTGGGACCGCGACACGCTGGCTGCTTTCTACACCACTCCATGTCTGCCACAAGGCACGCACACGGTAGTGTACACAGCGACCGACGACTGCGGCAACACCTCTACCTGCTCGTTCCGCCTGACGGTGCGCGACTTCACGCCTCCGGTGGTGGCCTGCGTCGAGTTCACGACAGTGGCGATCGGTGTGGACGATCCATACGACTGCTACCTTCCGAGCACAAACGGCTGCGAGTTCGCAGGTGTGACGTGGATCAAAGCAAAAACATTTGACAAAGGTTCTTACGACAACTGCGGCAACATCCGCTTCACGGTACAGCGCATGCTCCCGTACTCGGATTGCATCAACGCCCTGAACCCGGTGAACGGTCGCCCAGAGTGCGACCCGATCCTCGATCCGTTCCCCGATTTCCCGAGCGAGTTTGAGCGCGCGATCACGGAGTACGACTCTATCAAGTTCTACTGCTGCGAGGTGGGCAACGCTCCACAGACGGTGATCCTTCGCGTGTACCAGGTGGACGACAACGGCAACATCGTCGTAGGTCCTGACGGCACACCGGTGGTGAACTCCTGCATGGTGCAGGTTCAGGTGCAGGACAAACTGCAGCCTGTGTGCAAATCGCCTGCGAACATGACGGTGTCTTGCGAGAACTTCGACCCATCTTTGTGGGTGTACGGCAAACCACAGGTGTATGACAACTGCTGCCTGGATACCACGAAAGTGTACCAGGGCCAGTGCGGTCTGACACACACGGTGAACTACTCTCAGTTCGATACACTGTGCAACCGCGGCACGATCACGCGCAACTTCCGCGTGACAGACTGCCACGGTCAGACTTCACAGTGCACACAGCGTATTTTCGTGACCTACAAACAGGACTACTTCGTGCGCTTCCCGGATGACAGAATCGTCCCGGTGTGCGACGGTACGGGCAACTACGGTGAGCCAACCTTCCTGAACAAAGACTGCGAACTGTTGGGTGTTTCGTTCACGGACGAGGTGTTCACGGTGGTACCGGACGCTTGCTACAAAATCGAGCGGACGTGGCACATCATCAACTGGTGCTTCTACAATGCGAACCTCCCACTGACGGTTGTTCCAAACCCGAGCCCGAACGCAACGGTGAACGCACCTGCGAACAATCCAGGACCGGTGGTTTCGTCTTCTTCGAACCCGAACGTGGTTCCTGCTCCATGGACGGCTACCCGCGTGGCTTTGAGCCCGGGTGCTGTGATCACGGACTTCTCTTCGTTCTGGAGCCTGACAACGAACGGCTACTCGTACAAACAGATCATCAAGGTGATTGACACCCAGGATCCTGTGATCGAGAACTGCCCGCCTTCACCGCAGACCTACTGCGACCTGACTCCGAACAACGGCCAGTTGTGGAACCAGTCGTACTGGTGGGATGGTGGCACCATGAGCCACGACCTGTGCGAAGGTCCTGCTGACCTGAACATCACGGCTACCGACGCTTGCTCGGGCGCTAACATCAACATCCGCTACCTGTTGTTCCTCGATCTGGACAACAACGGTTCGATGGAGACGGTGGTTTCGAGCACGAACCTGCCAGGTTTCAATAACGTACAGTTCAACAACGCGCAGAACCCGAACTTTGCGGGTGGCACGGCTTCGGCGTTCGACCAGCGTCCGGTACCGTTCAACCAGAAATACGGTTTTGCACTGCAGACGACTGTGGCTGGCAACAAGAAAAGCGCAGCAGTGCGCTGGAACACGGCGCAGTCTCCAACCAACTACGTGATTCCTGAGCTGCCTTACGGCACGCACAAGATCAAGTGGATCGTGGAAGACGGTTGCGGCAACGAGGCTGTGTGCGAGTACACGTTCATCGTGAAAGACTGCAAAGCGCCAACGGTGGTTTGCCTCAACGGTCTGGCTGTGAACATCATGCCTACGGGTATGATCGCAATATGGGCATCTGACTTCCTGCAGTACACGGAGGACAACTGCACACCGGTATCGAAACTGAGCATTGCAATCCGCCGCGTAGGCCAGGCTGACGGCCAGGGCAATACGACGGGCTTCCCGCGCAACGCTGACGGCTCGCCGCAGACAAGTGTGACGTTCACGTGCCTGGATCTGGGTACGCAGGAAGTGGAACTGTGGTCGATTGATCTGGCCGGCAACGCCGATTTCTGCCAGACGTACATCATCATTCAGGACAACCTCGGCTCTTGCGCCGGTGGTGCAACCGTAGCCGGTGTTCTGGCCACGGAGGCTGCTGCTGGTCTGGAAGAAGCGAATGTGGAAGCAGCCGGTAACGGCGTTGGCATCCCTGCGTTCTCGAAATCTGCAACGACCAACGACAAAGGCGAGTACATGTTCAGCAAAGGCCTTCCGTTCACTTCGAACTCGACGGTGACGCCGACGAATGACCAGAGCCCGCTGAACGGTGTTTCGACCTATGACCTGGTGCTGATCTCCAAGCACATCCTTGGCCTGGAGCCGTTGAGCACACCGTACAAAATGATCGCTGCAGACGCCAACAAGTCTGGTTCGATCACGACGTTCGACATCGTTGAGATCCGCAAAATGATTCTGGGTATCTACACAGACCTGCCGAACAACACTTCATGGCGTTTTGTGGACAAATCGTTCTCGTTCCCTGAGCCTACGAACCCGTTCAAAACGGTGTTCCCAGAGAATAAAACGTTTGCGTCCATCGCAATGAGCATGCTGGGTGAGGACTTCGTGTCGGTGAAAATCGGCGACGTGAACGGTTCTGCAGTGGCCAACTCGCTGATGGCGAGCGAAGACCGCACAGCTGGCACGCTGTTGTTCGACGTGGAAGACCGCGCCGTGAAAGCAGGTGAAGAGTTTGCAGTGACGTTCAAGTCTGCTGCTGCTTCGCAAGGCTACCAGATGACATTGGGTCTTTCGGGCCTGACGGTATCTGAGATCGTGAAAGGCGACAAAGTGGGCGAGCAGAACTTCGGTGTGTTTGCAGATGCCCTGACGGTTTCTGTGGACGGTGCACAAGAGTTCACGGTTCGTTTCCGCGCTGCGAAATCTGGCAAACTGAGCGAAATGTTGTCGGTATCGAGCCGCATCACGAAATCTGAGGCTTACACGGCAGCAGGTGAGCGAGAGGGTGTTGCCCTTCGTTTCAACCAGAATGGTGTGAGCACCGTATCGGGCATTGGCTTCGAACTGTACCAGAACCAGCCGAACCCATTCGTGGGCAAAACGTTCATCGGTTTCCACCTTCCGGAGGCTGCCACTGCCACTTTGACGGTGTTCGACGAGTCGGGCCGCACGGTGTACATCCAGAAAGGCGACTTCGCGAAAGGTTACAACACCCTGTCAGTTGACCGCGAGTCGGTGAGCGCAATAGGTGTGCTGTACTACAAAGTGGAGACTTCGACCGATTCGGCAACGAAGAAAATGATTCAAACGAAGTAATTTGACCTGGAGAATTGGGAATGGAACATGGAGGCGACTCGATGTTCGATTCTCAATTCTCCAATCAAAAAGACATAGCGCGGCGGCGAGCCAAGTCGCAGAAGAACAATCGCCGGGAATCGATTTTGAACATACTTTAAAATCGGTTTTTGGGATGGCCTCTCTCCAAACGATGGAGGGGGGCTTTTTTATTTTTTCTACTTTCGCGGGTAATTTTCAATTGCCTGTATCTATGCGCCATGCTCCTCCTGTAGCTCCTCCTGTTGTCGGTGCCGACAATCGTTCCGGCGTTTTCCGTGTGCTCCTGTGGGCGGTCTTTTTTGCCAATTCGCTTTTTCTGATTCCTTCCTGCCTTGCCCGCTATCTCGCCCCGCG
>Ga0163154_10005465_pt1 | contig 16098 bp, 18 predicted proteins | sample OliLakLV19MP9P1_FD_148649 | JGI IMG/M metagenome (GOLD analysis project Ga0163154, IMG submission 148649) | Freshwater microbial mat bacterial communities from Lake Vanda, McMurdo Dry Valleys, Antarctica - Oligotrophic Lake LV.19.MP9.P1 | ecosystem: Environmental > Aquatic > Freshwater > Lake >... | reverse complement strand
TCACAAAGTAAACAATGTACATCGTGGCAGTATAACGCTGGCTCAGAAATTGCGCTATATCTTGTTACAGATAATGTCAGGATTCAGCAGTACTTTTAAGTCAATAGTAGTAGCAGGAGAGTTATGAAAAGAATTATTAAGAGTCTGGTGTTAGTTAGTTTATTAGCCATTGTAGCGAGTCGGGCAACTCTGGCTGCTTTTACCTCGGAGGGAAAAGTGGGCGGGAATTTTTTTTCTACAGGCCATGCTGATTTGGCTTTGCTTAAAGATCTAGCATTACCACCCGTGGCCAGTAATTTAACTCAGAATCTGGCTGGCTTTGTCTTTAACGATATTAGCGATAATTGGCAACAGCGGGTGGGAGTTAAAGTCGCCAATACTGGTTCATTAGATTTGCAAACGGTCTTGGCAGCCCAGTCACTAGATCCGCTCATCACGCCTAGTTTAAAAGATGCCATAAATGTCAAAATTTTTCGGTGGTTTGATAACGGTGACGGTGTGGTTCAAGCTGTTGAGCTGGGGTCTGAGACAGAAACAAAAACTATTAGCTTCTGGTTAAATTCACCATTTACTTTGGGTGTTCTTCCCGCGCAACAAGTAGCGGCCTATGCGATTCAGTTTGAAGTCCAAACGCTAGATAATTCATACCAAGGCAAGGAGTCCACCGTTGACTTTGTCTTTGATGCTACTACCACTGAATAAGGAACTATGAGACAAGCCAGACTTAAATCAATTTTTAAATATCTTTTGATTGTAGTAGTGATAGGTCTGAGTTTAGTCATTGGCCTCAACCACAAACTGGAGATATGGCAGCTTTTTACCATTAATTCTGGCTCAATGGTTCCATACCTCAAACCTGGTAGTTTAATCTTGGTCAAACAAGAAGCTAGCTACCAGGCAGGCGAAGTCATCACCTTTTTAAGCTCAGCTAATCAGCAGTTCGTGACGCATCGAATTACAGATGTCTTTCAGCGTGAAAATCAAACACTCGTACTGACTAAAGGTGACGCTAACCCTGATTCTGATTTGATACCGACTACCAATGACTCAATTGTAGGCAAGGTTTATTGGATAATTCCATATCTGGGTTATCTGATTACTTGGGCACAGCAACCGGTGGGAGTCATCATCCTAGTCGTTATTCCCACCACGATTCTGATTTATGAAGAGTTGAGGTGTCTTGTTATTTACCTTCTAAAGCCAAAATTAAAATGAGAATCAATTTTCTAGGCCTACTACTAATTATATATAGCTGCTTGTCAATTAATTCGAGCTCCACTCGTTTTCAAGCCCAAGCTAGGGTAAAAAGCACAGTCTTCCACGTCAAAGCACAATCACTTTTGCCCCCGGAAACCAACCTCCAGCTGATGTTTGATGCTCAATGGTCAATTAAAGAAATTATCACCAATGGTGAATTTACTGAAGGTTTGACTGGTTGGCAAGCAACAGGAGAAGTCATGGTCGAGAATCAAGTAAGTGATGTATCAAACTCCAGCTTGAGTCAGGTACTGGGTTTAAACACCGATCCTATACAAAGTGCACTGTTACTAGACACTTCTTTGTCACAAACTCTTCACCAACCTCAATCACCAGTTTCTCATCTGGGCTTTTGGTATAAAGTCATAAGTTGGGAGAATCTGGAAGGCTTTGATGATCCCTGTTTTATAGTTTATGCTGATGAAATTCAGCTCTTTCAAAGCAGTTGTGCTCATGAGCTTTCAACATCACTTGGACAACAGCCCAGAATTAGTGAGTGGCAATTCGTGGCGATTGATCTTCGAGATCTTCCGGATCAAGAATTTAAACTCACATTTTATGCGGGTAACACGGGCGATCAAGCGCAAGATACGCAAATTTATCTAACAGGAATTACCACTAATTTGGTGGCGGTGAATAGCCAGTCCACTCTACAATTTAAAAACACCAGTCCAGCGGCTATTGAATACGCCTTTGCTGAATCAGCAGCACTCAATACATATTCAGCAGTCACCCCATTTTCATTACCAATAATTCCTGATAATACCGTCTTAACGTATGGATTGACAGCTGATCCTGATACAAGGTTTAAAACTCAAATTATCTTTGACGATGTTCTACCGCCGGGAATTGAGAATCTATCGCTTTTTAAAAATCTAGATGGCACGACTAGCATGTATTGGGTAGCACTCACGGATAGCGCCGGGTATGATCTGAGAGTATCTAGCAATTGGGCTGATTTTTATACTCAAGAGTGGGCAACCTTGGCTAAAGCAAAGGTTAGGAGTCTGGATGGTTTGCCGGGGATTGGATTACGGGCAGCCAAAGCGGCCGGAGAACCAGAAATCTATGAACTCGAAGCCAGTCAGAATCTGATTTATCTAGCCATCAGAACTCAAGATCTGGCCGGAAATCTATCTTCAATCTCAAATCCAGTTGAAGTCCAGTAACTTTATCTGCATAATGGGTTAGTACGCAGTACTATAAATAGTATTCGAATATGGGAATTTTTCATACCCTGGCTCATCTTTACCACCCTCGCCGATCCAATAATCACCGGGCTCGAGTTTTGCACCCTGAAGTATTGGGAATCTTTTCACTGATCGTTTTTGGCGTATTTACTACTGTCTATGCTTCAATGCAGTTGCCAGGCAGACTGGGCTCAGTCTTGGGTTATGCTTCAAATATTTCCGCAAGTGATGTCATCTCCCAAACGAATCAGCAACGACAAACGAGTGGCTTAGGTGCTTTAGCTCAAAGTGATCGATTGTCGGCGGCAGCTACGGCAAAAGCTCAAGATATGTTTAGTAAACAGTATTGGGCGCATACGTCACCAGCCGGTGATCAACCCTGGAAGTTTATTAAAGATGCTGGCTATAGTTATAAGGTAGCTGGTGAAAACTTAGCTCGAGATTTCTCCATTACCAATGAGATGGTGGATGCCTGGATGGCTTCGCCTACCCACCGAGCTAATATTATGAACTCCAGCTATAGTGAAATTGGAATCGCCGTGGTAAATGGCGCGCTCGAAGGTGTAGAAACAACTTTAGTTGTGCAAATGTTTGGGTCACCTCGAATAGCTGTGGCTCAAGTGCCTAAAGCTACCGCCCGGCCAGCTGCCACAGTTTCACCAGTGGCAGATCAATTCATCGCTGTAGTTTCACCCCAGCCCCAAGTTATTCCAGAGTTAGTCACAGTTGAGCAACGTCCCAACCCCGTTGAACTCGCTCAAGAAAATACCGAGCTCTTGGCTGTAGATGCTCCCAATAATCAAGTTTTGGCCAGCGCGGTCTTCCCTGAAGGTTCATTAACAGTGCCTCCACTTTTCTCACCACTCCAAATCTTGAAGGCTGTCTTCTTGGCTTTAATTATGATGTTAGTTTTCACTTTGATATATGACTCATTGATTATTGGTAATCGTCAAGTCCTCAGGTTGGTTGGTCATAATTTGAGCCATGTTTTATTGTTATCAATTGTGGCGTATTTAATTATTTCGTTTAAAGCCGGAGTCTTAGGTTAATGAAACAAGAACTGCTCAGTCACAAAAAAGCCTATTTTTTACTCGTCCTGGGACTGTTCACATTTACCGTGGCATTTTTGGCTGCTTGGCCTAATCATTTGACTCAACGAGTGGCGGTTGTGACTTTGGGCATCTTTTATTTTCTATGGGGTGTAATGACTCATTTGCACACTGCTCATTTAAATCGGCAGGTGCTCTATGAGTATGTCGGTATTTCGATTCTAGCTACGGTGTTGTTGCTGTTCCTCACATTTTAGATCTCAGAGAAAGTACTCATTTGTTTTTGATTCCTGTTACAATAAGCTACGTATGAAACTAGGTTATTTTTTAGTACTGATGACTATTCTGTGTGTAGTAAGCGCGGGTGTTGTCCGTGGTTCAGTCATCGTGTCTTCCGTCTTTGCGCAAAGTGCGGCGATCTCAACTCAAGATCAGTACACAGAAATTAGACAGACATACCGTGGGCAGCTTGATGAGTATCGAACTGCTGATCGCCAATATCAAATTACTATTGAGCAATATAAGCAGTTGAAAACTTTGGCCGCTCTAGAAGATGCAGTACAGCAAACCCATCTAACCATGAAGCTTAGGAATCAAGTTTTGATTACCTACTTAACCTTATTACATTTTCAACTCCAAAACGGAACAGGGATCAACTTAGATCAAAAAGCCTTAATGTTACAAGCTTTGAATGCCGACATCAGTCGGTTGAAAACTTTTCAAGAAAAGTTAGAGCCAGAAGCCAATCGTCAAGCGATTGCCCAAATAGCTAGTGAGTTTGCAATACTTGCTAAACCCCTTGAGAATGATGCCTATAAAGTTCAAACCCTCTTAGCTGTGGGCAAATTGCAAACAGTCTTTGATAAGACGGTGACGCTTCGAGGTGAGATTGATGACTTTACTGGGCAAAAACAAGACATAAATACCACTCAGCGGCAGCGAGCCAATCAAGAAATTAAAGATAATCTATTAGAGACTAAAGTCGTGATTGATGAGGTGGTGACTGAAACCGCTCGACCTAACACTGATTTCTCACGAGGCAGCTTTGCTGGTTTGCAAGATGATTTAGCGCAAATTTACGCTGGCTTATCACAAAGCTTGTCTTTCTTAGAAGAATTATTAAGTATTTAATCTATGCCAGAAGACAACAGTCAAACTAATTTCTCCGCTGAAGAACCACTCTTTGAGTCAACGACTTTGCACATTAATTCAGACACGCCACAAGCTGTCAAAGTACCTCTGCATCAGAACAAAAAGGTTTTGATCGGGGTAGGATTTGGGCTTTTGTTTTTTGTGATCTTAATCCTAGTTTTACTTCAACCTCGCTCAGCAATCCGTCAGGTTGTAGAGCCCAGTTTTATACCTATTCCGGACGCGGCAGTTGGCCCGCAACAGGCTAAGATTAATGAACTAATGACAGAGCTGAAGGCAGCTGATCCAGCTACCCAAGAGCTCCCATTTCCGGCGGTTGATCTGACGTTAGATATTCCTGATGATAAACAACTTCGCTGATCCCTGGTTTCTGAGTCGATGGCTAGGCTGCGCAGCTTTGGCTACGGTGAGTCTGCTTTTTTTTATGAGAGCCATCAAAAATTGTCAGAAAGGCCGCTTTTATACTAACACACCCCAGGGTTTTCTCTTAGGAATTTATGTTTGGGGTGATGCCTTAATTTTGGGCCCATTTTGGTTATTATCGGCGGTGATCTTTTTGATTTTGCCGCCAGTCATGGTTTTAAGATATCTGTTGCTTTTCTTTAGTTTGAGAGCTGTATATGAAACTATTTATTGGTTAAACCATCAGGCTGTTAAAGCCGAGTATCAACCACCATTATTTAAACATCTTAGCTGGGTAAATAGCAATGAAGCAGCTATTCTATATCAACTACTTAATTTCTGTTTGGCTGTAATCTTACTCAGTTTTTTGATTTGGAGTTTTTGGTGGTGAACGCTAAATCTTCTTTAATTCAGGTCTCAAAGTATAGTAAATGATCATTAAGATGGTCCAGAAACTAATTGCAAACATGGGCAGTGACAAACTTGGGTAGAGCCAGTCACTTATCTGATGAATTAACTCGGCCGGAATCGTTACGTAGAGAGCTAGTTGTAAACATTTTTTCCATTTGAACGCTATGCTATCTAGCCTAAAGAAAAAGTAAAGTAAGATACTATTGAGCAAGGCATCCCAGACACGAGAAAGTATCAACCAAAAAGGCAGTAGGATGGCTATCCCGGTAGTTACTAGACTGAGATAGCTGTCGGCAGTTTCTCGCCAAGCACCCAAGACGTTGGGGAGGTTAGTCGCATTTATTTCAAAGGGAGTGTTAGCATCCAAAGCATCGGCAATCTTAAAATCAACCCATTCCTGAGTGCGATTTTGAGCGTAGATGGCACTTGGCGTAATCACAAACAACGACTGAGTGTCTTTTAGTTGATCTCGGTAGGCTTCTTGATCTTGAAACTGAAACAAAAATTGAGGCAACCGGTAGCTATCGGCCTGAATGTAAGCTGGATAACCTACTTTTAAAGGGACTCCAGTCATGGTCAGGAATTGACCATTCCAAACCATGGAAAAGTCCGCTGGGTAATGAGTGGCAATTTCTGAAAAAGTTTGAGATATGTCTTTTTTATATTCGGGAACTTGCTTGATATAAAAATGAGCAATTGAGCTCAGACTCAACAAAAATAAAGTGATAACAAAAAAAGCCCAGGTTGACCGCCAAGAGTCACGCAACAAGTCTAAATAACCGCGAGTAGAGCTTATTACAGTAGTGAGCGTGATTAAATATGATTTCAACATTAGTGACTGAGTATACGCTATCATCTGTCAATCTCGCTAGCTTTTGATACAATGAACCTACATATGTCATTTAACTTTTCTCAATTTCAACAAGAAGCTGCTAAAGCTTTAGACCATATCACTCAAGATATTAACCAACTTCGAACCGGAAAAGCCAATAGTCAAATGCTAGACACGGTTAAGGTCGAAGCTTACGGTAGCTGGTTGAAAATCAATGAAGTGGCTAATATTAGCGTGCCTGACCCCACGATGATCCTCGTTTCTCCTTGGGACAAAAGCCTGTTGGGAGCTATTGAAAAAGGGATCGGTTCAGCTGGTCTGAACTTAAATGCCGTGATCGATGGCCAGACTTTACGAATTTTAGTGCCTGCTTTAACTGAAGAACGTCGTAGAGATATGGTCAAAATCCTGTATCAAAAACTTGAGGGTGGCCGAATTATGTTCCGCTCAGTGCGAACTGAAACAAAAAAGCTAATTGATCAACAAAAAGGTCAACCTGGAATCAGTGAAGATATGATTGAAGCCGATCTGAATCAACTTGATTCCTATATTAAGAACTACAATGACAAGCTAGACGAACTGGGAAAACGTAAAGAAAAAGATCTCATGACCATTTAATATGTTAAGTATCCTGATCTTCATTTTAGTTTTATCCTTTCTAGTCATCATTCACGAGCTAGGCCATTTTATTGTAGCTCGGCTGGTAAAAATCAAAGTAGAAGAATTTGGTTTGGGTTACCCGCCTCGAGCCATAACTGTCTTTCGAAGATGGGGGAGCGATTTCACATTGAACTGGATTCCCTTTGGCGGTTTTGTGAGAATGGAAGGCGAAGACGGGGTTGAAAAATCTTCTGTACCAACTAAGAAAACTCCTCGAACAGATGGACCTTTTTATGAAAAATCTGTTCTGGCTCGGTTGGCAGTCATTCTAGCGGGCGCCAGTGTCAACTTTATCTTTGGCGTTTTAGCTTTTTCTGTAGTGTTCTCATTGGTGGGGATTCCTCGGTTATCCACTAAAGCTATTGTGGCTGAAGTCCTACCCAATTCACCTGCGGCGACAGCAGGCGTTAATCCCCGAACCGCAATCACTCGCTTCACTTCGCCAGATGGCAGTGTCGAGATAACCAATTTTCAACAAGTGGTAGATCAAGTTGCTGCTCATAAAGGCCAAACAATCAAATTAACTCTTCAAGGACCTTGTGAGGAAGATCGATGTCAAGAAAATACTACTGAAGTAGAAACAATCCTCAGATCGGATAAGCAAACTCCGGCCGGCGAAGGTTCTTTGGGGGTGAGATTTGAAAATGAATACTTAAGTTTTTATCCTTGGTATGAGATGCCGTTTAGAGGGGCTGAGTATGGTATTAAACAAGCCGTCCTTTTGGGAGGTGCTATCCTCGGAGCCTTATGGACGATGGTGTCTGACTTAGTTACCAAAGGTATTCTACCTTCTCAGGTGAGTGGGCCGGTGGGGATCGTTCACGAAGCTTCTAATAGCGGGATCTTAACTCAAGGACCGCTAAGTGTAATTCTATTTGCGGGCATGTTATCTATCAACTTAGCCATCATGAATGTCTTGCCGATTCCGGCCTTGGATGGTGGGAGAGCTTTATTTATTCTATTAGAAGTGTTCTTAGGTAAAAAACGGATTCAGCACGTCGAAGCCTATGCTAACTACGGGGGCTATGCCTTACTGCTCTGTTTGATTTTTCTAGTCACGGCAAAAGACATTATTAAAATCATTACTGGTGGCTAGCATGGCAATCAGACGAACCTTAAAACAAAAACAAACTTCTACTATTAATCGTAATGAAGTTTTGACCTATTCACTGTCTCAGACTGTCAGATCTTCCAGGCTGGCTGTAGTCAAAAATCTTACTTTACAAAAACCAGAACCGGCACCAGCTTCCTCACCTCACGGCTGGCCATCACTCCACGAAATTTTTGGCTATTCACCGCAATTATTAGTTGCCGATGTGTTGAAGACGCTTTTGACTACTATGCTAATTCTGGGGATCTTAATGGGGATTAAAGTCTCAGGTTATTTTGGTTAATAACTAAAAAGACTCTATTGTTTGAGATCTTTTCGTGGTAAAAATATAAGCATTCATAAAGACTAGATCCTGTATTTAAAAAGGTAAAACCCCATGCCCAAGAAAACATTACTTTTAGCTTTAGCATTATATCTGGTCTCAGCCCTTGGCTCATTTGGTATCTTGAGAGCAGTTGAAAAACCTTCAACAGCAGGAATTCAAACTACGCAAACTGACGAAGCCGGTGGTAATAATGAGCTAGCATTATTAAACATTGACCCCAAAGAAGCGGTTGACCAACCTTGCCCTTTGAATGGCAAGTTATACACCGAGACTGAGAAAAGTGCCTGGGAAAAACGTCGGCCTTTATTTGTCATGATCGAAAATACACCAGATGCTCGCCCTCAGTCAGGTTTGTCAGCTGCAGATGTCGTTTTTGAAGCCGTAGCTGAAGGTGGAATTACGCGCTTTGGTGCCATGTTCTACTGTGAAGTCCAAACTCAAGTCACCACCCTAGCTCCAATTCGTTCCGCCCGGACTTACTACATTAATTTTGCTTCAGGCTTTAATCGCCCCCTCTACGTTCACGTTGGTGGCGCAAACTTACCTGGTCCCTCAGATGCTTTGAGTCAGATTGACCAGTATGGTTGGGCTGGTCAAAATGACTTCAATCAGTTCTCAATTGGGTATCCTACTTTTGTTCGTGATGCCAATCGGTTAGCTGGTAAGGATGTGGCCACTGAACACACCATGGTGACTACCACCGAAGCTTTGTGGAAAGTAGCGGAAAAGCGCAAATGGACAAACATGTCTCCAGATACCAAAGTTAAAGGTAAAACTGTGCCTGGCACTGATTGGAAAGCAGGTTACATTGGTTGGCAAACCCAAGATGACCAAGCTGGAAAAGGTTCAGTCGCCAAAATTAACTATGATTTCTGGAGTGGTTATGATGATTATGCCGTCCAGTGGGAGTATGACCAGGCTAGTAATAGTTATATCCGCTCTCAGGGTGGCGAAGCACATGTTGATCTCAACAATAACAGTCGAGTCAGTGCAAAAAATGTGGTGGTCTTTTTAACAACTGAAAAAGGACCAATAAATGAAGCAAAACATATGCTTTATACCACTGAAGGTACTGGCGAAGCCCTCATTTTTCAAAATGGGGAAGCAATAAAAGGTAGCTGGTCAAAGAAAACTCGCGAAAGCGAACTAGAATTCTTAGACGCTAAGGGCAATCCTGTTAAGTTGGTCAAAGGGTTGGTTTGGGTGTCGGTCTTAGCTAAGAATACTGCCGTCACGTATTAAGTAAAGATTTTAAGTTTTAGTTTTAGAGCTTAAAACTCTTTCCCAGTTGCAAATACTCTCTGTCTTGAGTACACTTTGTGTATCTATTTTCAGGCTTTTTCTATGAACTCAATGCAAGACTTTATGATCTCAAAAACCCGGGTGAAGATGATGAAACTCTTCTTCACAAAACCGAGTGAGATGTATTATGTTCGTGAGATTACACGAGCTACCAAAGAAGAAATTAACGCGGTTCGGCGAGAGTTGGAGCGGATGAGTAACTACGGTTTGCTGAAAATGGAGCCACGGGGAAACCGTTCATATTACTTTCTCAATACAAAGTATACTTACTTTCAAGAACTGCAGCAAATGGTGGCAAAAGGCACGGGCTTAGGTCACAAATTACGGCGTCTACAGAAAAAATTAGGGACTCTTGAGTTTGTAATGTTTTCCGCTAAGTTTGTGCAGGGTAAACGGCCACGCCCAGATGAAGTGGATGCTTTAATTATCGGTGATGTAGTTTTGCCTGAGCTTCAGGCTTTGATTAAAGAAGAAGAAACGTTACTTGGTCGAGAAATTAATTATGCGGTTTTCTCTAAAGAAGAGTATGCCTTTCGCAAAACTCGTCGCGATCCGTTTGTGATGGATATTCTCTATTCCAGTCGAGTGATGTTAATTGGTAATGAAGATGACTTTGTGGAAAGACAAATTCCGGGCTTAACCTAAGAAGTATCTATGTTGCGAGTCTGGCAGACCTTTAGCTTCATTTTGGTTTTATCGGTTATAGCAGCCGTGATTGCGTTACCTCCAGCTCGTCCAATTAGCTTTCAGGCACTTGGTCGTGATTTTAACTTCACCATCGGCGCTCCAGTCATTGATACGACTATTTTGGGGCAACGTTTTAACCCACAATTTTCGTTAAAACAAGGCTTAGACATTCAAGGTGGAATGCAGGTTGTCTTGCGAGCTGACATGACAAAGGTGGCGGAATCAGATCGCGAAACTGCCTTGCAAGCAGCGCAAAGTGTAATCGCACGCCGGGTGGACTTATATGGAATTAGTGAGTCGGTTGTGCAAACCAGCCAACAGGGTAACGATTACCGATTATTAGTGGAACTTCCAGGTGTGGAAGAGCCAGAGCAAGCTTTACAGTTAGTTGGTCGCACCGCGCTGTTAGAATTTCGGCTAGAAAGCAGTAATTCAGCGGCTTTGGCCAATGCCACGGCTTCTGCCATTCTTTCTCCCAGTTACTTTTTAGACGCTTTTCAGCCGACCGGTTTAACTGGTCAGGAGTTGAGACGAGCTACTGTTCAGTTTGATCCTCAAACTAATGAACCAACTATTGGTCTCGAATTCAGCCCTAAAGGTACGGAGCTTTTTAGCCAAATTACCCAAGCCAATGTGGGGAAAGTCTTAGCCATTTTTATTGATGAATTTCCAGTTGCGCTGCCTCAAATCAATCAACCGATTTTAGATGGTCAAGCAGTCATGAGTGGCGGTTTTGGAGTTGATGAAGCTCAACAATTGGCCATTCAATTAAATGCTGGAGCATTACCAGTGCCGATTGAGGTGCTAGAACAAAGAGTTGTGGGCGCCAGTTTAGGCCAGGAATCGATTAATCGAACCATTCAAGCTGGTTTAATTGGTCTTGGTTTGGTCATGATCTTCATGATATTTAACTATGGTTTTAAAGGTTTCTTAGCTGTGATGGCGTTGGGTCTATACGGGCTTTATACAGTGGCTATGTATAAAGTGATTGGAGTAACTTTGACCGTTCCAGGGATTGCCGGACTTCTATTATCAATTGGTATGGCAGTAGATAGTAATATTTTGATTTTTGAGCGGATGAAAGATGAATTGCGAGTAGGGCGACCATTTGCGATTGCCATGGAGAAAGGCTTTGGTCGAGCTTGGAATAGCATTAAAGATGCCAATACTGTCACGATTTTAATTTCATTGCTTTTAATCAATCCTTTAAATTTATCATTCTTGAACACCAGTGGCTTAGTCAGGGGTTTTGGCATGACACTGCTGCTGGGTATTTTGATTAGTTTATTTACTGGCTTAGTAGTGACGAGAACTTTTTTGCGATTATTTTTGCAGGCACCCAGCGCTAAAAACATTATAGAAAGAGAAATTTCTGGAGGAAAAGATGTTTAACTTCATGAGATTTCGAATTGTCTTTTTCCTGATTTCCGCCTTAGTCATTTTACCCGGCCTGTATTCCTTAGTCCGCTATGGTTTACGACCCGCCATTGATTTTACAGGCGGAACGCTCCTGGAAGTCAGATTGCCGGTGACTGTTAATACTGATGAATTGTCGATTGAAGAACTACCAGCTGCTGTTCAAGCGTCTTTTTCTGACCTGAGGTTACAAGTCACGCCAAATAATCAAATAATCCTGCGCGGTAAGACAATAGATGATCAAACTCGCCAAAAAGTCTTGCTAGCTTTGGAAACTGAATATGGTCAAATCGTGCCGCTCAGATTTGAAGCGGTCGGCCCTGTGATCGGCCAAGAACTGGTCATCAGAACTTTGGTGGCGATGATTTTAGCTGCTAGTATTATCACGCTCTACGTAGCCCGTCAGTTTAAAGAACTCAAGTATGGTGTCTGCGCCGTACTGGCTATGTTTCATGATGTTTTAGTCATCTTGGGGGTTTTTAGTTTGTTAGGCGTCGTGGCTGGAGTTGAAGTAGATGTTTTGTTTGTGACTGCTTTGTTAACTACACTATCATTTTCAGTTCACGATACGATTGTGGTTTTTGACCGAATTAGGGAGTTGCGGATTAATCATCCGCGATTGCCATTTGAACAAGTAATTAATGCAGCAGTACTGCAGACTTTGAGCCGTTCTTTAAATAACTCAATCACCATCATCATCATGTTGTTGTCACTTGTTTTATTAGGGGGCGACACAATTCGTTGGTTTGCCATGGCGCTACTAGCGGGAGCCGTTACCGGAACTTATTCATCTACTTTTACGGCTGTTCCCTTGTTATTAAGTTGGGAAGATCTCAAGAAAAGAATGGCTCGTTAGACTCTACGTAATTGGTCTTGCGCCATCTTTAAGAGCGTGGCTTTTTCATTTAATTCTGGCTTTTCCAAAACTTGCTCAAACAAACTTGTCAAAAGCGTGCCAATGATGGGACCAGGCTGAAGTCTTAGTTCTTGAATCAAATCATCACCATTTAGCGCCATGTCAGTAATGGCGAATGGCTGATGCAGCTGTTCTTGCATTCGTTGCTTCATTTCCTCTAAGCGCCAACTAGTATGTTTAGCCCCACTGCCTAAGCGGTCACCTTCTCTTAAAGCCAAGATGTCATCAATATTATCTAAACCAACATTTCTCATAAATCGTCTAATGGCCGCATCTGTGTGATTGGGTTGGTAGTGGAACATATGATACCTAACTAAGGTAAAAACGCGCTGAATATCTTTTTTTGAAAGTTTGAATCTCTCTGCTATTCGCCGGGCTGTCCGAGCTCCCACTATTTCATGGTTATAAAACGTAATATTTTGGCCACTGAAGCGCTGGGTGGCGGGTTTGGCAATATCATGGAGCAAGGTGGCTAATCTGACAATCGGGTCAGAACTCGGTGTGTATCGTAAGGCATCCAAGCTATGGACCCAGACATCAGTAGTGTGATGGCCAGATTGGGCAATGCCTTTAGCTTCTAAAAGTTCTGGCAAAATGTAGGTCAGTAATCCCACCTCATCAAGCAATAAGATACCCTCAGTGGGAAAGTCACTGGCCAAAATTTTCAAAAACTCATCGCGTACTCTTTCGGCACTGATGTGTTGAATCAATTGGGCATTGGCTTGAATGGCGCTAAAAGTTTCTTGACCAATGTGAAAATTGAGTTGTACGGCAAAGCGAATGGCTCTCAACATTCTCAGGGCATCTTCTTGGAAACGGACTTTGGCTTCACCCACACTGTGAATAATCGCGTCATTGAGGTCATCTTGGCCGTGAAACGGATCAATCAGCCGATACTTAATCACTGCCACCCGGCTCTCAGTAGCTTGATTTATAAGATGAGAATCAAGCACCTCGCTAGTAATAGCTAAAGCCATGGCATTGATGGTAAAGTCTCGCCGTTCTAAGTCTTGATCAAGTGTTTCACCCCAATTCATGGAAGTTGGGCGTCTAAAGTCATCATAAACCTCTTCAGAACGATACGTAGTAATTTGGTAATCAGGATTTTTTTGGGGGTAGAAGGTTTCTGTAGCTAAAGTTGGGCTAAGTGAAACGTGAAGTTTGGTGGCGTGAGCTACGTCAATCACTTTTTCATCTAGCTGTTCAGTTGTCTCAGTTTCAGTTGGCGCTAAACCCAATTTCAGACATAATTCTTGATGGGTTAAGCTGACAGTTCCAAATTTATTTTCATAAAAAGCATCAGGAAAGACAGCTAAGATTTGCTCAGGTTTAGCATTCGTGGTAAAGTCAAAATCGGTGGCTGAGCTTTGAGTAAAGTCGGCTGAGTCAGGTGCGGCTTGTTGTTCAATTAATAAATCGCGGACAGCTCCACCCACCACATAGGCTTCAAATCCTTGTTGTTGCAGTTGTTGAAGAATGTAGAGAACCGGAAACGGCAAATGCATAGTACTATTATAGTCATTTACAAGAGGTTTAGTGAAACCAAAAAAGAAAAACCGACATGAACTGGAAATACCAGCAAACAGAGAAAATTACGGCTTTAGCAGACCTAGAAAAAGTCCTCTTAAAGAATCGTGGGATTTCTGATCCAAAAACTTTTTTTAAACCACTTTCACCACTGGTGCTAAATGCTGAAGCGGTGGGGATTGATCGGACTCAGATTAAGAAAGCTTTACTTTGTTTGAAAAAAGCTTTAGAAACCCAAGCAGATATTTTAGTTTTTGGCGATTATGATGCCGATGGAATTTGTGCTACGGCTGTCATGTGGCTGACGTTACATGAATTGGGTTTTAATGCCCGACCCTTTATCCCGCATCGTAGTAAGCATGGCTATGGTTTATCTGAGAAAGCCTCAGCAGAGATTGTAGCTGCCCAAAAACCGGCTCTGATTATCACGGTTGATAATGGAATCGTGGCACACGCGCAGGTAGAGTGGCTGAATCAAGCGGGGATTGAGGTGATTATTACTGACCATCACCAACCAGAAGCCGAAGCAGAAAAAATACTGATGCCAGCAGCGGTGGCAGTCATCCACACCACCCAGTTATGCGGCACGACTGTGGCATGGATGATGGCCAAAGAGATCTGGGCTGAATTTGGCAAAGCTGAAGAACTAGGCCCAAAGTTAAGCGCTTTGCTGGATCTGTGTGGCGTAGCGACGATTGCTGATCAAGTACCTTTGCAGAACGCCAATCGAAGTTTTGCTATTTTTGGCATCAAGGCTTTGCAAGTTACCACTCGTCCGGGATTTAAGACTCTCTATAAATCAGCGGCCATTGATCAAAAAAGCGTCAATGCTACAACCGTAAATTATGTAGTAGCTCCACGAATTAACGCCATGGGTAGGCTTGATCATGGTTTGGATGCCTTGCGCCTGTTATGCACGCGCAACACCGCCCGAGCCGAGCAACTGGCTTCCACTTTAAGCAATACTAATACTCGCCGGCAAACCTTAACTGAGGATTTACTAAAGACCGCTATACAGGCAGCAAGTAGCTGGGAAAATGAGCACTTGATTTTTGTGGCGTCAGAAACTTTTCATGAAGGAGTGATTGGCTTGATTGCCGGAAAGTTAATGGAAATCTACCACAAACCTGCCATTGTTTTAGCAGTGGGCAGGCAGACTGCCAAAGCCTCGGCCCGCTCCATTCCTGGCGTCAACATTGTGGAGCTGGTTCGCCAAGTCAGAGATGATTTATTAGAAGTCGGCGGCCATCCCATGGCGGCTGGCTTTGGTTTAAGAACTGATAAGCTTGAGATTGTGCAGGAACGGCTGCAAAAACTAGCCAAGCAGCAAATTACTAGTGAAGTACTAAAGTCTTCAGTGCTGATTGAAGCTCTGATTGATCCAGCTTTAATTACCGAAAAATTACTGAGAATCTTGCAGAAGTTTGAGCCATTTGGCCAAGGTAACCCCCAGCCTATCCTAGCTCTCAAAAAGATGCGCATCTTAGACGCTATAACAATGGGCAAAGAAGGTACTCATTTGAAGCTATCACTCTCTAGGCGAGACGCGGAAAACGTCCAACCCTTGAATGCGATTGTCTGGCGAATGGGCCACAAGCTACAAGAACTCGAAAATCGAGTCGTCGATGTAGCCGCAGTGATTGAAGTCAATGAGTGGAAGGGGAGACGAAACCTGCAGCTAATTGTCAAGGATCTGATGCAAGTCTAGTTAACACACCTCTCCCGGCTTAACTTATTAAACCGGGAGGAAGATCAGTCTATTCATTGCCGTTTCAGAAGCTCGACCACTCGTAGTTGTTCCATGGGGAAGCTCCAGTCGAGGACAACATTTTCATTGGTGTCATATAAGTAGCGAATAAAC
>Ga0163154_10005454_pt1 | contig 16129 bp, 13 predicted proteins | sample OliLakLV19MP9P1_FD_148649 | JGI IMG/M metagenome (GOLD analysis project Ga0163154, IMG submission 148649) | Freshwater microbial mat bacterial communities from Lake Vanda, McMurdo Dry Valleys, Antarctica - Oligotrophic Lake LV.19.MP9.P1 | ecosystem: Environmental > Aquatic > Freshwater > Lake >... | reverse complement strand
CACTTCCCAAATCATGTTGGAGTTTGTGTTCTCCTATAGATTGTCCAAACGGCGGCAAAACTCCTGCCTCTTCTTTACAGCGGGGTGCGAATCAAATTGAGGGCAAGCGCGGGTACGTTCTTGTACCCGACTCTTGCAAGAGGTCTATTCAATGGGCTAAACCCCATCGCTCAAAGCCTTCGGCGCAGTGTCCTGCGGACACGGTGCTTGCTCAAATGGAATCGTGTGCGAAAGCACACTCGGCGGAACGCCATAGAGCGACGGAGTTTAGTCCGTTGGGCAAAGAATCTTCTGCTTTCTATCAGGGGGCAAAAATGAGGCGGCACTCTCTCGTCGTCCCGCCCAAATCGACGCAAAAGGAACTTTGCACGCGATTGCAGCGTCTAACGCATTCGTAATTACACGGAAGGAAGCCGCACAAATCCCATGAATGAGCGCGATGAGATACAGACGTTTCTGGAAGTAAATGCCGATGCCGCTTATCTCGATGATCTTACGGCAAAGATGGGGATTGCGCCGCTCGCTGTTCACAGTGACGATTTCGGGGCGCACATCGCCTCACTGTTGGATGCAATAGATGCTTCGGGCTTGATAGTCGCCTTTCTTGCGCGATTGAAGAGCGATTTCCCCGAATTTCCCGCTGTCATTTGGAACGAAGTTTCCGCCGGAAATCGAACGGCAGAGCAAGAAGAAAAACACCATGACCTGCTGCTCTCTCCTCCCACCTTTCTGACCCTGCGCGATGGCGTTACGGAACTCAACGCTGCCCGCCAATCGGATTCGGACACGGAAGCGACTCCCAAAGGCAAACCGTTCCGCTTTGTTCATGGCTACACTTTGCCCGAACACTGGGCGGAGCGTCCCACCGAGACCGAGGCAATCGCAAAGCGCGTTCGCGCCAACGCCGACCGCATTCTCATCTTGACCGCCATCGGGGGAACCGGAAAATCGGCACTCACGCGCAAACTTCTCGACGAACTGCCCAAATATGGGATCGCCCTCGACGGTGCATTGTGGTTCAGTTTCTACGTCGAACCGGAGTTTGATCGCTTTTTGGTGGAAGCGTGCCGTTATCTCATCGCCGGATTCAATCCGCAGGATCACCCTTCGCCCTATGACAAAAGTCTGCTGTTGCGCGAAGCACTACAAACGGGGCATTATCTCGTTGTGCTGGACGGTATCGAAGTTCTGCTTGAATCGGACAAGGAACGCCCCGACTACGGAACCTTTCGAGATCGCGCCCTGCGTGATTTCTTGGAGGGAATACGCGAACAGTCCGAGAGTCAGGTTCTTATCTCGTCGCGGTTTCCTCTAATGGATTTGGCGGACGAATCCGGCGTCTATACCCTCGAACTCAACGACCTTGCGCCCGATGCAGCAGACGCACTTTTTGCCTCCTATGGTGTAAAAGGGCTTCAGGCGGAACGTGAAGCGATCTATGCCCGCTTCGGCACGCACGCCCTCACCTTGCAACTTCTCGGCGACTTTCTGACGCGCTATCACGATGGACAGCCGCATGGAGTTGCGGATATTCAGCCGTTTTTGCCGCAATCTCCGCAAGGTGTCCGGCTGCAAGCGGTTCTCGATGGCTACTGGCAAACACTCGAACCCGATGAGCGTTTCTTTCTGACTCGTTTGGCGGCGTTTCGGGGCGGCGTGGATGATCGCTCCCTGCTTGTTCTCAACAAAACCGGCAATGCGTTCGATCCGGCGTTCCGGCAGATGGTGGATCGGCTGCTCCAAAGCCCGCTTGTCACTGTCGAACGGCGCGGGCGTCATGCGCGATTGACGGCGCACCCGCTTATCAAGACGTTTTTCTATGAACGCATGGGCGATTCCGAGCGCACGCTCGCCCATCGCACTCTCAAAGATTATGCACAAGGCTTACCGCTTCCCGACCGACCGCGCACCCTCGAAGATTATGAGCCGCTGATCGAGGCGTGCCATCACTGTCTGCAAGTCGGGTTATATACTGAAGCATATCAGATTTATCGCCGCAACAACATGGACAATTCTCTGCGGTGGTGGGGACACTATACACAGGCAGTCGCCATTTTGGAGCCGTTGCGGGAGGCGTGTCTCGGCGAAAATCCGGCGTGGCGCAATGAACGCTGGCAGCGCAGTTGGGTCGAAAACGAGACGGCTCTGATTGCGGCAATGCGGGGCGATTCAGGTCTGGCTTTGGAGCGGTTCCAGAACAGTGCCGACATGGACGCAAGTATCAGCGACCTGTCCGGCGAGTCGGCATCGTATCAGAACCTCGCCGGTGTCCATACGCAGCGCGGCGATTATGCCGCCGCACTTTCGACCCTCGAACGCTCGAAACTGTTGGAGGTGCGCCTGAACCGTTTCGAGAAAGAGGAGATGCTGGCGGGGCTGGAGGGCGTCCTTCGGGCGGAAATGGGACAGAAGCAAGCGGCTTACGATCTCTTGGTTCGGGCTTATGAATTGAGCCGCCAAAACAATCAAATTCGCGCCCTGTGTTATTGGATGTGGCGGTTAGGCGATCTCTTCCTGACGACGGGGCAGACCGCCGAAGCACAGAGTCAATATCAAGAGGCATTGGAGATTTCGCGCCGCGAAGTGTTCCGCGATTATGAGTCCTATGCGTTGCGAGGCATGGGGCGGGCTTATGTCAAACTCGGTCTGCTGCCCGATGCGCGTATTGCCCTGACCGACGCCTTGCGTATCGCGCAATCGCTGGGCAACCCGTTTTTGGAGAACGAAGCCCGCCTTGCTCTCGCGGAGTTGGCACAAGCAGAGGGTCTCGCTGAGGAAGTCCGTTCACATACAGAGGCAGTGCGAGAACGCGCCACCGAATGCGGCTATGCCCCTCAGCTCGCCCAAGCCAACGCCCTGCGTCCTGCTTGATGTTCCCTTTTTATCTCTTACAGAGTATGCCTTGATTTCACATTTCGCTTCATCTGATAGCGGGGTCAGTCCAATCGCGCTCAAGATATTTGGGATGCAAGTGGTCGAAATCCTTGTCCGTGGTTATAATGCGTGCGCCGGTAATTCTTGCGGTTGAGGCAATCCAGAGATCATTATCGCCCATTTTCCGCCCAATCCCGATGCTGTAGTTGTCGAGTTCCGCGTAAGCATCCACAATTCCTGCGAAATCGAGTGAAACAATCGTACATTGAGCAAGAAACTCTTCAACAATCTGCAACTTTGCTTTGCCCCATTGACGCCCCTGTGACAGGGAGCGAATCTCTCCCACGGTGACAATACTCACAATAGGCTTTATCGCGGAATTTCTAAATGAGTATGTTGCCTCAACAAACTGAGCGGTTGCATCTTTTCGCGCATAGTGAACGATGATATTGGTATCCGGCAAGTAAAGGGCGGCAGTTGGTGTCAACTTATTCGCTCCAGTAACTCTGCGATCTCTTCATCAGTCTCGTCACCGGGCCACATTCCCCAAATCCCTGCCCAACCCAGTTTGCCTTCATTTTTGGCAGACAATTCCTCAAGAGACTTTTGTGTAACTTCCCGCCGACGTGCCAGTTCTGCATCGAAAGCGGCTTGATTAGCATGGTAATAGGCGAGTGCCGCATAAACTTGTGCCAGCGATAAGTTCATACTGTCACGCAGCACATCGGGAGTCACTTCAGAGATTTCCGGCGAATCACTCAGACGATTGCGTATCTCTACCAATGTCAAAACGGCAAACGGAGAACCGGGTATTCGCGCCTCGATGCCGTCATCAGGAATACAGGAAGCGGGAGCAAAATCAATCATATCGTACCTCCAAAACTGTCGTTTTTTTCAGTATACGTTTTTTCGGCAGACTTGGCAAGCAAAAAAAGAGCCGGACACGGTGTTGGTGTGTCCGGCAAGAGCAGTGCTTTTATTGAACGCTGCTCAAAGGCGAGAAAAGGGTGATCGTCGCTCGGAGAGTGAGCGCACGAGTATTAGTATAGTGGACGCCAGGGGCTGTGAAGCGTTGTCGCGCCGTCCAACCACTGCGCTCGCGGACATCCACGAAACCATTGGTCAAAACGATGACGACAAGATTGCCCTTGCTATTCATCCCGATCACCTTGGTCGCGGACTTATCATTCACGGTGTCACCAAACCCGTGGACGAAGCTGTCGCGGAAACGCGGGCTTTCAATGTCACCCGGGGTTCAGCCAAAGCGGTAGAACTCGCCATCGTTGCTGGCACACAGGATTTCGTTTCCCACCACGGTCATGGCTGAGGTGCTGGTGCCCCACCCGCCATTACGGTGTCCGCTTTTACGGTCGTTTTTGTCCAAGGCTGCTCCGCGCCAGTGACGAAGTTCAGCAAGAACATCAGAGTGGCGAGGAGGATCATGTTTCTGTGCATCAAAAAACCTTTCAACAAGCGGTGCTGATAGGGAAATCGCTTAAACTCCGTACATTCGCCAGCGCGGGGGTTTTAAACCCCCGTCTGAAATGGCGTGCCGCCAAGCGTCCTTCGGACGCGCAATGTACGAGATTTATCTGATTTGTCTATCAGGGACGGACGAGTTTTAGCACGCCCCAATTGATGGAACGCCAGCGGACTTCGGTCGGGATGTCGCTGGTCATCCAGGTGTCGAGGCTGTTCCAGCAGGCACGCTGCACGTTCTGACCGCCGTTGCCCCGGATGATGCCGAGGTCGCCGAGGAGGACGGTCTTGTCCTCGTGCCAGTCCTGTTTGCCGAGTTTCTGAAACTCGACGCGCAGCACGGCGGCGAGCGGAACGGAAATCTCGTAGTTGCCCGCACCGTCCTCCGCGAATTCGAGTTCGCTCGTAATGTCTTTCACCGAGGCGAAGACTTCCTTGCCGATGGGCGATTCAAAGACGCACTCCTCACTCTTCAGTGCCTTTGGATCGACAGGGCGGTAAAGCACGGCGGTGGGTTTGCCTTTGATCTTCGCAATGAGCAGGCGGCAGTCGCCCGGTTGGTAAGGCTTGTTCTCCTGAAGATTTCCGGGATTCCACTTCGCGCCGAGATACAAGTCGAGCGCGCCGCCGAACTTGAACAGGAAGCGTGGGTCGGTCGCGGAGTTATCGAGCAGCTTCGGGTCGTCGCTCCGAAAGGCCGCGTGGATGCGATCACTAGTAATCCACAGCGATGCCGTCGTGCGGGGATCGATCCGCGCCCAAGCGGTCTCGGCGGTCGGCCAATCCTCCATCTTCCCATCAACCGTCGGTCCTTTGCCACCGGCTGCGACTTCGAGCGTGCGGCGCACTTGTTTCTGCACCGGTTCGACCAGCGTCGCAGGCAGACCCGCTAACATCGCGGGCGTGACGGTGATGGTGCCCCAATTCTGGCGTTTAACCGTCTCCAAGCCCGTGAGGTGGTTGATGCTGATGTGTTCCTTGCCGGTGACGACATAGATTTCGCCATCAGCCGTTTGATTGATGGTGGGAAAGAAACACTCATCCTCCCAACTCACGCCGTCCACGGACATACCGCGTTTGGCTTCGGGGAATCGCCACAGTGGCGTCGTGCGAACATCGCCACCGAGCGTCTTGAGAAACAACCCATCGGCGGTGAAGAGATAGGCGCCTCCCTTCTCGCTGGAGGTCGCCCACATATCGCCCGCCTCGCCCCGGCGCGGCGTGACCATGCGGCCCATACTGCCCGCGCCCGCCACGAGTTGACCGGGAAACTGCGGCAAGCGCCAGTGGTCATAGTAGCGATACATCCACGCGAGCGTGCCATCCTTGCGGTAGCCCTGCGGCGGGCTGAAATACTCCCAGCCCCCGGCACCGACGACGGTAAATTCCCGTCCCAGCAACGGTGGGCCAAACTGACCATTCCACAGTGCCGAATCCACCTTTCCGAGCGACGTGATCTTGCTTAGATCCCACGTCGGAACACCCTTCGCATCAAGCGTGGGCGCGGGGTAGCGACCACCCGTGACATTGCCGCCAGCGAAGGAAAGATCCGCGTCGAGATAGATACCGAAGAGTCCGCCGGGGCCGCCGGGGCTGGTGTAAAACTTCAGTTCCTCTGGTTGCACCTTCTGATCGCTGTTGCGATCACTCCAGATGAATTGACTAGCCTCATGTTTGCCTTTCTCCGCCCGGATCGCGTCCTTGAAATCCGCCCGGTCGAAGATCTGACCTTCGCCCTTTTCGCTGAACATCGCGCCGGTGCCGGCAATGATGGCCACCGGCACAGCGAAGTCATCCTTCCCCTCATCCCAGCGCCAGACCACCGTCCACGCTGGCTGGTCCGCCCGCACTGCACGATTGAACAAATAGCGATGCCCGCCCGTGGTCACGGACAAGCCGGGCGCAGGCAGCAGCCGATTGCTGAAGACCACATCGAACTGGTTGAACTTGGGTTCCGGCGTAGCGGGCGCGGTGAGATCAATGCCCTCCCATTTCTGGCTCAACTGACGACCCATCAGCGGGGTGCGAGTGAGAATATGGGTCAAGCGGCTCTGCCCGGTGACCCAGTCCAGCTTGAAAGCCATGGACGCCTTCTCCATCGGAGCCACGCCATGCGGGTAGTAAAAGATCGTCTTGTCCACCGGATCGAGCGTACCGCCGCCGCCATATTGCGGTCCGCCGTAGATGGCGCGGAGGAATTTTCCCGTACCCGCATTCCACAGGCTGATGCGCTTCGGCACATGGGAATTCTCCGCCACCCAGAGCTGACCCTGCGCGTCCACCGCCATGCCGTCCGGACGATCCATGCGCCCCTCGTCGTATTTGCCAATTTGCGGCCCGCCTGCTTTGCCGATGGTTCGCACGAACTTCCCTGTCTTATCGAAGACTTTGATCTGATGCCGCACGCCCCATTCTCCCACGTAGAAATTCCCCGCCGCATCAAAGCGCAGGCGGCGCGGCTCCAGAAGCCCTGTGACGACTTTGGCCTCCTTCGTCAGCACCCCTGCCGCATCCAGCGCATAACGCACGACCGCCTGACCGATGATCGCGTAGAGCTTGCCATCTGGACCAAAAGCCACACCACGGCTGGGACCGGTTTCGAGGTTCGCCAGCATCTTCTTTTTTGCGATGTCCACGACGAGCAAGTTCCCCGTCGTCGTGTCCATGTTATCCCGATTGTCGGTGTTCGAGATCACTGCCACACCCTGACGCACCGCGAGATCGAGAAAGCCATATTCATCAATAATCGGATACGGTCTCTTCGGCGTGTATTTGAAAAGCACCTGATGCTTTCCCCCCTCCGTCAGTCCCGCGCACAGGCCGACGTTGTTGACGAAATAAACAACGCTCGACTTAGCACCCGACGCCACGTCTCTGGCGATAGCCTTGGCACCATTGAAGTTATCGCTGTTGATGCCCTTGAACTTCTTCCCGCTCAAATCCGCATAACACAACGCATGACCGCACTCCGCGCAGGAGGTTGCCAACACCATGGCGGGCGAGCCATCCGGTCCATGCGCCAGATGCAACACATCGCTCGGCGCGGCATGGTCGCCCATCCACGTCCCCGAGGTGTCCTCCGTCTTCCACGGCGGCGTGCCGGGACTATAGACCGACATCTCATAGCGCAGATCGATGCCACCATGCACCAGCCCGCGCACCGTATAAGTACCCGGTTCCACGAGGGTCCGCGTGTAAGGCTCCTTTTCGCCCTTCTGCACACCCACATCGTAGAAGTCCCAGTTGAGCGTGAGTGAACCCGCCTGAACTTTTACTTCGCTTACCAGATTGTAGACTCGCCGACCATCCGCACGCTCGATGACGGCGGTGACATAGCCGGGCTTATCAAGTGCGAGCGTGACGGGCAGTACCGAAGATTGTGGCGACGGTTGTGGCTCGGCGTACAGTGAATATGGCGCGATCAGAGCGCCGAAAAAAACCAATAAAAGGTATGTCTTGCTGTTCATCTATTGCTCCCGCATTTCGTTAGTTTCTCCCTGCATCGCTTCAGGGTTTCCACCGGAATATGTTGACTTTCTGGGCACCGTTGTCTTCGGCGAAGAGGATGTATTCGCCGTTCTTGCGCTTCAAGGTATTGATAGCGCATGGAGTGCGCCGCTCTTTTTCATTTTTCAAACCCAAATTCCACCTCGTTCGCCCAGTGTTCTTTCCAATCCGCCGTGATGGGGGATATGTCGGTCAACACAACAATCCGCGGTTTCAGCGGAGCCGCCAAGGATGCGGCGGGCAGCGCGAGGGACAGCAAGATCGCGCCGCAGACCACTTTGAGCGTCAGCTTTGGAAAGCGGACAGGCTTCCGCGCGAGATCGCGATCAAATGTGCTTGTTGTTTCCATATCAGTCTCGTGCGGGTTGGTGGTGATGCACTTCCCAGCCGAAGTAGTTGCCGAACGCCTCTTCGAGGATCTGGTCCGACTTCGATTGAGTCATGACGACGTGATGCTCAAAGCCTTGTTTGCAGACGTGCTGCATGAGCTTTTGCAAACGAATCTTTACACTACCGGTGGCGTCACTGGCGGGATCCGAATCGGGTCCGCGGCGCGTGTTGGAACCTGATGAAATGTTCATAGAACTCACAACTGGATCATCATAACGGAAGCACGCAGCCCATCAAGGCATGATTTTTCCGATCTCCTGGCGCACTTGCTTGCGGGCGGCGGCAGGATCCCCTTCCGGTAGCGGCGTATAAAGCACACGCATCGCCATCTGGTAGCGCTGGCCCACTTTCGGCTGGCTGATGAACCATTGGAAATCCCAGGCTGGGTTGCCCGACCCGCCGCCCTTGGGCGACTGGGTGAACCGTATCTGGTCTTGGGGACGGAACATCAGGACATACGCCATGCCGCGCGCCTCTCCGAGGTACCATGGCTCGGTGAAACGATGGTCCGAAAAATTAAATGCCAGCGTGAGCGGAAAGGCGGGGTCGGCGGCGAACTCGCGGCTGTCGTCAACCGCCCGATGCGTGGCCTTGACCCCGTGGGCGGGAGTGATGCCCCGCACCCACTCGGTCCCGCCGCCATCCTTGGGACCGATGAAATGGATGTCGAGCGATTCGGTCCGGTGGATGTAGCTGGCCCAGAAGAAACCCAGGTAGTCGTTCTTCCACGTGGCGCGGTGCGGGATGCATTCGAAGGTCATCTCAATCGTGCCGTCCTCAAGCAGCTCGTACCGGGTTGCGCTTTCCACCCCCCAATAAGGCGTCGCCGCCTGGCACAGCTCAGCGGTGGTGTCGTTGATCACGCGCAGCTGCATGGGTGCCTTGCGCGGCTCGAAAAAAATGTCCTCTGCCTGGGCCGAGCCGTCAAAGATATACTCGAAATTCAGGCCGCCGTAATTGGACTTGAACAGGTTGCGGGCCTGTTTCTCATAAGTGAGCGAGCCGATCCCGTTGTAGCCGGCCTTGTGGACCGGCAACACTACCGGATCGTTGACCTCGCTGTTGTCCACCACCACGATCTGAATGGGTCCGCGTTTTAGAACCACATAGGGCTTATCGGACACCGTGTATTTGATCGACGGATCGGATAGGGTGGTCTGGGCGGGCGGCTCTCCATCGGCCTTTTCCGTCGCGGTGTTTTGGGCGGACGCCAGCAAGCCGGGGTAAGCGTCCACGCTGAAATACTCCGCCAGCCCATATCGCTTCGCGCTGACGCCCCACGCATTATCTCTGTCCCCCGCGATAGCAGGCGACTGCGCTCCGGCAGGAACCGCCGCAACCATCGCCAGAAACGCCAACGCCATCCCTCGAATTTGTCGGTCGTTTTTTTGCATCTTTGAAATTCTTTCTTGTTTGTACTCTATTGCCGCCGGGTGGAAAAGCGCGGGATCAGTTGTTCCGCTATTCGCGTCTGGATTGGCATCGGCGTCCCGTACAGCGCATCGGCGTCTCCCGGCGGGAGAGCGCGTTCATAAGCCGGTCTGTTACTCCTGACGTACTCGGTGGGACCCGCAGAAGGCACGGACGGGGCAGGGGGACGGGATTGCGGCAATTAAGCAGGAAGGGCGGCTTCGCCCGCTCCCATTGCGTTGATTCCCATCAACTGCGTCGTTATCCGAAATCCCTTTGTCTCATCTCGCGTCATCGTGATTCTCCCGGCAATTTTGATTTACAGGGACGCTGACAGAGCGATTTTGTTACAACAACATCTGCTTCTTATAGAGAAATCGCTTAAACTTCGGACATGGGTTTGTCGGAGGTTGAAAACCCCCGCCTGAAATGGCGTTCCGCCAAGCGTCCGAAGGACGCGAGCTTGTCAGAAGTTTATCAGATCTGTCTATCAGGAGCCTGCGACTGGTCAGGAGAGGGGTTGGGGGTGAGGTAAAGACGCTTGATTTGTCCTGACGGGGGCTGTAAACCCCCGGTGCGTAAGGCGAGTTACAAATATTCGTTTAATGTGCGGCTTTGAGGTGGAGAACACGCAGTCTTTCGCCGATAATGGAGAATATTCGATACAAGTTTTATCTTTTTCTTCGATTCCTATATTAGACCTCTTGCAAGAGTCCAGCAGAATAAATTCTTCAGACGAAGGGCGTTCTGCCGTGCCGTGCTTCGCACTCGATAGGGAGAGGGAATTTCGTCCGTAGGACGGCTGTTTTTGAGTCGGGTACGTTCTTGTACCCGACTCTTGCAAGAGGTCTATTGAAGAAAAGAGTTTGAGGACAACACAGATGATGTTTGCTTTTGAGGAGGATGTTCCTAAGCCGCAGTTCCTCCAAGACACTGTTACTACGCCGCCGTATGAGTTGGGGGCGCGAATCGATATGCTGATGCCTGCCGATGCCGATACGGGAGTCGCCGATGCCCGCTCCGTGCGCGTCTATCTGACGGCGATGATGGAGCTTGCGGCACGAGTTCAGCAAGCACTTTCGATTTTGACGATTACCGTAGATGCTTCCCCGACTGCCACCCTGTTTTTCGAGGAAGATGCGGGGCTTGTGGGGCGTGCGATTGCCCGCTGTCTGCGCCAAGAGACTCGCGCCTATGATGTCATCGGGCGAGTGGCGGGCGAACCGGGCAGTCTGTTTCCTGTCTTTGTGCTGATTTGCCCGTTGATGAACGAAGAACAGGCGGCAAATTTAGGAGACAGATTACGTGAAACCATGCGGGCGTATGCCGCAGACGCTGAGCAGAATTGGCTGACCTTGAGCGTTGGGGCGGCAGCAATGGCACTCGATACGCACGACGCGGAAACACTGCTCGCTCACGGACAGTTTGCGGTGCGCTCTGCACATTCTCAAGGCGGCGATCAAGTGTGCCGCTTCTCGACAACCTTTCGCCCTTCGGAATAAAGTCTGCTCGTACCATGATGTCGTAAGAGTCCAACCCACTGAAAATCGCATTGCTACGCCTCTCGATAGATGCCAAGGCAACAGTGAAAGTCGGCGATTACTCCCGTGCGGGCAAAAACCGGGTCGAAGTCCACGCCGCCGACCATGACTTTCCCCCCGAAGCGGTAGTGACGCCGGTGGGAGTGTTCTTGCCCCAACACAACGAGTTGAGTGTGTACGGGGTGACTTCCAAGGTGACCCGCGATGGCTTGGTGGACATTCTCTGTCCGTGGTGGCAGACCAACAAGGAACGCTTTCCGCACGTCAAAATGTTGCGGCTCAATCTCGACAATGAGCAGGAGTGCCACAGTCGCCGCACTCAGTTTCTGTCGCGTCTGGTGCAGTTTGTTGCCGAGACAGGCATGACGCTTGCGTTGGCTTATTCTCCGCCCTATCACCGCAAATACAACCCGATTGAACGCTGTTGGGGGCGATTGAGCAAGATGGATCAAGTAGACCTCTTGCAAGAGTCCAGCAAAATGAATTTCTCTGCTGGGGGCGTTCCGCCGTGCCGTGCTTCGCACTCTCAAGGCAAGAGAATTTCGTCCGTAGGACGGCTGTTTTTGAGTCGGGTACGTTCTTGTACCCGACTTACGCAAGATGGATCAAGTGATAGACTGGTGGCTCGACTGACAAAAAGACAAGCCCCGTGTTTTAATACGGGGCTGTCAAATACACTTGTCTTTCGGACAGACACGTTCTCGAATCGGTCAGAGCCGACAAATACTGTTGTTGCGCCATGTGATTTGGCACTTCTAACAGACACGTTATCGAATCGATCTCTCCGCAAGACAAATGTTTACCAAATCTGGAAAATTCATTTACCCGTTTCAGGGAGAGGCGATTACGCAGTCACAGGAACCGAAGCCGAAGCACGATACGTTTCCGCCGCAACAATGGCGATCAATGGGAAGACTTTGGCTGCCGCTTCCTTCTCTTCCTCGAAGAGTTGGCGGGCAAGCGCTGCCGTTTCCATGTCGCCAAATGCAGTCGCATAGGCTTCCAAAGACGAATACATTCCCATTTCGAGATGCTCGGTGGCAAAGCTCTTGATCAAATCTTGGGTTGTCTTATCGTAATCGTCGTGTCCCATATTGACTAAATCGCTGACCTTGCCCATCAGTGAATTCAAGAAACCCTTGCCGCTGGATGTATCGCCGCCGAGAGCGTGTAAACGAGTTTCAAGGCGTTGTGCCTGAACACGAGTCACGTCGAGATGCTCTCGCAACGTAGATTTTACCTGCAAATTATTTGCGCCGCTGATGGCTTCTTCGAGCATATTGGCGATGCCGACTTCTGCGGCGTGTGCGTCTTGGACATAGCGAATCAAACGGTCATTGCTGTTTTGCATTGTCAGTGTTCTCCCTTAAAGTCTTCGTGAAAGTTTGGTTCAGTGGGGGCATCATTGCCCGCTCGTGTGAGAGGACGAAGGGACATAAACTCTTGTTCCCGATCTTTTCTGTTGGAATTGGCGGGCGAAGGTGTTACAATAGTGGACACGAATGTGTGACCTGACTCACACCCATCCGGCGGCATCCCGTGATACACTGAGGACAGCCTTTTAGTGAAACGAGGACTGACAATGCCGTTGATGATGATTACCGAATACGGAGCGATCCGCGAAATGCCTGAACTTACCCCCGATGAAGCCGCCGAACTGCAACGCCGTCTGCGCGTTCGAGATCGCCAGCTCGAAGCCGTCCGCCAGATCAGCAAGGCACTCTATTCCCAAAACAACATCAACGATCTTCTTGAAGAGACCCTTTCCGTCGCGCTCAAAACCGTAGACGCCGAGACCGGTTCCATCCTGCTCTACGATCCCGAAACCCGCCGCCTCAAATTCCACTATTGGCTTCCACGCAGCCTCGATCTGACACAAATCGAGATTGACCCGGAAACAGACGTGCAGGGAAAAGCCGCGCAGGTGTTTCGCGAAGGCAAATCTGTGAAAACCCTTGATGTGCGGACGCAGGGCTATAATCCTGACATAGACAAAGCAACTGGCTACCATACGCACGATATGCTGACCGTGCCGATTATCGCTATGGATGGCGAGAAGTTGGGTGTCCTCCAAGCAATCAATAAACGCTATGAACCGTTCAACGACGACGATACCGAACTGCTGGAGATTATCAGCAGTCAAGCCGCCGTCTTTCTTCAGAACGCGAGTTTGGCGCAAAAAGCGAAATTCTCGGCAATCGCCAAAGCACTCGGCGATATTAGCCATGATGTCAAAAACTATCTCTCGCCAATTATTTCCGCGATGCAGACGCTCGATGTCGGCGTTGTCGCCCCGCTATTCACAGAAGTAGACGCACGAATCGCCCGATGGAAAACGGAAAGCCCCGAAAAGGCAAAAGAGTTGGAAGAGTTGATGCTGCCCTTGCGGATTCAATTTCCCCCAACCCTTCAATCGTGCGAAGACGGCTGCACCGACATCAAAGAATTGGTCAGCGAAATTGCCGATTATATGCGCGGTACAGCGGGCTTCAATCGCGTCACGCAGTCTATTGGAACCGTTGTGACCGAACGCCTCAGCCGCTTGCAAGCCGTTGCCAGCAATAAAAAAATCACCATCTGGATCGTCGGCGAACATGATGTTTCCACCTTCGCCTTTGATCGGCGGCTTGTCGGGCGTGCCGTCTATAATCTCGCCAACAACGCCATCGGAGCCATCAGCGACGCCGTCAAACGTGAAGATATCGAATATCGTCAAGGCTACAATATCATCGTTCGCCTCTCCGCAATTACCGACCCTCATCTTGGGGAATGCTGTCAAATCGATGTTGAAGACGACGGCTACGGCGTTCCCCAGTATGTCAAAGACAAACTTTTCAGCTCTGCGGCGATCAGCACAACCGAGGGCGGCACGGGCATGGGAACACGCTTCGTCAAAGACGTTGCCGAGCGGCACGGCGGCAGTGTCGGCGTGGAAAGCGAACTCGGCAAAGGCGCACGCTTCTGGATGCGCTTGCCGATGAGAAAAGAAGAGAAGATCACTGCCTAAGTCGGGCAGAGATCACGTATCCGCCTGAAAAACAGCCGTCCTGCGGACGAAATTCCCCCGCTTTTCGAGTGCGAAGCACGGCACGGCAGAACGAGACCTGCACGAGAAATTCATTGTTGCTGTCCAAATCTCGTTGCTGCTCTTAACCGGGGGGTGAAAACCCCCGTCTGTATGGCGTTCCGCCAAGCGTCCTTCGGACGCGCAATGTACGAGATTTATCTGATTTGTCTATTAGTAGTCAGTCAGCGTAAAGTTTAGTACTTCTCATCAGGCTCATCGCCCGACTTTTGAGAGGAAAACCTGCCGATACAAATACCAAAAATCACGCTGACTGACTATTAACTGTCTCCGAGTGGGGTGTAATTGCCAAGGAGAAGCAGCAATCTGCGCCAGAGGCAAGCACCTTTACGGATTCGGGGTCAGGAGGAAGGCGCGGCGCGAACCGTTGGAGGTGACCGCGAAACCTACAATCAAACCGTTATCCGTGATGGCTGCCGCGCCCACAAGCTCTCGCAGACCGACCTTCTTCAGCGTCGTGCTGGCGTCGAGGCGGTTGTTGAGGTCGTACATTGTGCCACCCACTACTACCCCGCCGGAAGACGCGGGAAGCCACACAAACGCATGAGCCGCCTGATCGCGAGTTGTACGGGACCAGCCAATCACGGTGCCGCTATTGTTGATCATGCTCCAGGTCTGACCCAGAACGGAGTGTGCACGGCTCTCGGTGCCGCCGAGGGTTCCCATATCCAGCAGGTTGCCGGGGCTTCGGGTCTTGTCCCAGTAGAAGGCGTGGTAGCGGTTGGTGCTCGCCGCGACAGAAGCCCCACACATCTGACCCGCATCGTTCAGACCGAAGGGCTGCGTTCTCGCTCCGCCCCCAGCATCGCCCCCTAAATTTCCCAGAAGCGTGACGGTGCTGGGACTCACAAGCGGATTGAAGAAGAATGTGGAAGTGGTTGCAGAGGAGAGCCATCCGCCCACCTCGCCCGAAGCGTTGATCAGCGTGGCTTCAATTCCCTCCCCGGGTGCCGAGGCGGAGAGCGTGGGAAGGGATCCGGCAACGGCTTGCCACTGAACGAGGTGCCAGCCCGAGTCGGAAAAGTTGCCGGTCACCAGATCGTAGTTCCGGGTCCATGAGACGCCCGCGATCACGCCGTTGTTGTTGATGCGCGTCGCCCGACAGAAGTTGTTGCCAGTGAGTGGCGACAGCGGGGCAGCCTCCCAGTTTCCACTCTGCGGATTCTTGTTCCAGAAGCAAGCACGATCCGGGTAGATGGGTGCGCCCGTGTCCGGGTAAGTGCCGAGAACAATGTCGTGGTCAAAGTAATAGCCGACCACCACCCCCGAATTGTTGATGGCTTGGGCACGACAGGCGTTGCCGCCTAAACCGATGGGATCGAAGAGCGGCTGTGGATTGTTATTGTTTTCGCCGTTCTTCCAGACGAAGTAGCCGACGCCCGACGCGAGGATTTGCCCGGCTTCGTTGAAACCGGTGACGCTGCTCTGAGTGGCTCCCTGTGTGCCGATGTTCTTGATCCCGGTCGTCTTGCTCCAATAAAATGCCGGACCAGGGATTCCACTGGCATTGAGGTAGGAAGTGCCAGCCACTTCGCCGCTGCTGTTTACCGCGAGCGCAGTTCCGCCTACCGTACCGGGCAAAACGCCCATGACGGTCAGTTTGTAGGTGGCTTGCGCGTGGGCAGGACTGCTCAGAAGAGTTCATACCACGAGAGCGGCGACTGCCAGTGTGAGTGAAAAACGTGATTTCATGACGCTATGTTTTCCTTTATTCGAGAAACTGCTGGACAGACAATCTGTCTCTGGTTTCTTCGATGTCCTCTATTCTAACAGCCAAGTCTCAACGAACTGTCAAAAGTGAGGGTCTAAACAATGATTTTGCAGAAATTCTTGACACGAGTGA